>Ga0315279_10001432_pt1 | contig 39856 bp, 28 predicted proteins | sample YL17G06_20_MG_FD_203694 | JGI IMG/M metagenome (GOLD analysis project Ga0315279, IMG submission 203694) | Sediment microbial communities from Yellowstone Lake, YNP, Wyoming, USA - YL17G06_20 | ecosystem: Environmental > Aquatic > Freshwater > Lake > Sediment | place: USA: Wyoming | collected...
GCGCTGCATTTGATAAAGCGCAAAAGCAGGCGGAGAGAGCTGGCTCGGTTTTATCATTACAAACGACATAACTTATTGGCTCCGCTAAGAGTTAAAGAACGAAAATGAATATAGACAGTACAAATAGATGCTTGATAAAGTAAGCAAAATTCTTTTGAAAATTTTCGGCTCGCGCAATGAGCGGCTGGTAAAAGTCCACGCTGTAGTGGCTCGCCAGGCAGGACAGCTTGAGGAGCAAATAAAGAAACTTGATGACGAAGCCTTAAAGGCAAAGACCGGTGAATTCAACGCCAAGCTAAAGGCTGGAGCCAAGCCCGAAGACATTTTGCCCGAAGCCTTCGCGGTGGTTCGTGAAGCAGCCAGGCGAAATGTTCAGATGCGGCATTTCGATGTGCAACTGATAGGCGGCAACGTCCTTTACGAGGGCAAGATTGCTGAGATGGTTACCGGCGAAGGCAAAACGCTCGTGGCAACTCTGGCAGCATATCTTGTGCACCTGACCGGGCGAAAAGTCCATATAGTCACGGTCAACGACTACCTGGCTAAACGCGACGCCGAATGGATGGGACCAATCTATAAAGCGTTGGGCCTCACAGTCGGCGCGATCCAGGCGGAAATGGATACCAGCGGCGATGAGAGAAAGGGCCAGTATGCTTGCGATGTTACATACGGCACAAATAACGAGTTCGGCTTCGATTATCTTCGCGACAACATGAAACTGTCGCTTGACCAGATCGTACAAAGCGCCCGGCAATACGCGATAGTTGACGAAGTCGACTCAATTCTTATCGACGAGGCAAGGACGCCGCTTATTATTTCGGGCCCCGCCTTTGACGACGTCACTAGGTACAAAAAGGCTGACGAGGTGGCCAGAAAGCTCATATCACTGCAGAGCCATTACGACCGCATCAAGAAGCAAATTGATTCCGCCGAGCGGGCTATCGCCAATGCCCAGGGAGAACTATCCGAAGCCAAAAAGGCCAAGGATAGCAGCAGAATCGAAAAGGCCCAAAAGGCAATCGAAAAGGCTGAGGCGGACTTGCGACGAGCGGAGGCCAGTCTGGATGCGGAACTGAGAGGAACCGAAGATCAGATAGAAGAAAAGACTCTTTATTACAAAGCCGATTACGAACATAAATCGGTGCACCTAATGGAGAAAGGGACGAGCGCCGCCCAGGAAATAGCCGCAGTGGGGTCATTTTACACGGGGTCGAACATAGAATGGCCGCACCTCCTGGAGCAGAGCTTGCGAGCACACGTGACGTTCGAGAAAGAAAAAGACTACGTGGTCATGGACGGCAAGGTCATCATCGTGGACGAATTTACCGGCCGATTGATGCATGGGCGACAGTGGTCCGACGGACTTCACCAGGCAGTGGAGGCAAAAGAAGGCGTCACTATAAAGGAGGAAACTCAAACCCTCGCGACCATCACACTGCAGAACTTCTTCAGACTTTATGACCAAATAGCCGGCATGACCGGCACCGCCGCCACCGAGGCTGAGGAGTTTATGAGGATATACAAGCTCGAGGTGGTGGTAATACCGACAAATGAGCCTTGCATCAGAAATGACATGGAAGACATAATCTACAAAACAATGCGGGAGAAGTTCGGCGCAATAGTGCAGGAGATAAACGACGTCAGTGCCGCCGGACGACCACTGCTTGTTGGCACCACCAGCGTAGAAAAGAATGAATCGCTTTCTGCTGCTCTTAGCGAAAGATTCGGCCTGGAACACGAAGTTCTCAATGCCAAGCACCACGAAAGGGAAGCCATCATCGTCGCCAAAGCCGGCCAGCAGCATCAAGGCCGAGACGGGCAAATGCGAGGCAACATAACTATCGCTACAAATATGGCGGGCCGCGGAACGGACATCAAACTCGGGCCCGGCGTCGCCCAGATCGGCGGTCTGCACGTGCTGGGCACGGAGCGACACGAGGCAAGAAGAATCGACAACCAGCTTCGCGGCCGATCAGGCAGGCAAGGTGACGCCGGCTCAAGCCAGTTCTTCCTGAGCTTCGATGACGACCTGATGCGAGTTTTCGCCCCCGAGTGGACCGTCAAGGCGCTTTCCTGGATCGGCTGGGAAGAAGGACAGCCCATCTACCACAGAAGAATAAGCAAAGGCATCGAAAGGGCACAGAAAAAAGTGGAGGAGAGGAACTTCGAGATACGCAAGAGCCTGCTCGAATACGATGAAGTAATGGACTACCAGCGCAAAATCTTCTATTCGCGAAGGCGTCAAATCCTCGCGGGCAAAGGACTCAAGAATGTTATCGAAGAAATGATTAATAATACTATCGCAAAAAATTGTGACACGATTCTGAGCAAGGACTATCCGGCTAAGTGCATTGTCGAGTGGGCCAGGGCCAACTTTGCCGTCGATCTGGAGCCTTCGGACATCAGCAAGACCGATGCAGCGGAAATCGAAAGGCTAATAAAAGACCGGGCAAGGGATAACGCGGCCAATAACATATCGCTTTCCATCGGCGAATATCTGGAAGACTATCAAGACCGTCAGACCTGGGATGTTGCCGGTCTATCCAAGTGGGCTATGACTGCCTTTCACGTGAGTTTAAGCCCGGCCAAAATCAAGAGCCAGTCGCCCGAAGACATCCAGGAGGAACTGACCGCCGCCGCTTGTGAGCAGATCGAGAAAAAAGACTGCTCGCAGCTTGCCGAATTCCTGAAAGAGGATTTTTCCGCCCGCACTCTTGTGGAATGGGCACGGGCAAAATTTGATATACAGATTCAGATTGAGCAGATAAAGGACGCTAAGGCCGGCGAAATCCAGCAACTGCTTTTTGAGAACACCGCTGCCAAATACAGGCAAAGGGAGATTGAATACCCGGTTGAGTTTGCGATGAACATGGTCTTCGGGCCGGAGGGACCAAATATATATGCGTTCGAGGCGCTGGCCCAGTGGGCGAACAAAAAGTATAACGCAGGGCTTTCGGTAGAGCAGATACAGAACACTAAGCCTAGACTGCTGCATCAACAACTGCTCGAATTCAGCAGAAGCTTCAACGACGGCCAGTTGGATAGGGAGCTGGCCGACAAAATTGCCAATCTAAACACCAGCGAACTGGTGGCGTGGGCCAACAGTAGATTCGAGGCCTCTCTGACCGAGGATGAACTCGGCGATGGACCGGAAGTCAACAATAGACTAACCGAGTTGGGACGAGAGTTTCTCCGTAAAGAACTCAGTGACCTGGAAAGGTATGTTCTGGTGCAGGTGTACGATAGTACGTGGAAGGACCACCTGTATGCAATGGACCATCTCAAAGAGAGCGTTTGGATGCGCGGTTTTGCTGAAAGAGACCCTAAAACCGAGTACAAGCGCGAGGGCTTTCGGATGTTCAACGAGATGCTCGAAGCTATCGAGGACCGGGTCACGGATATAGTTTTCAAAGTCCGGCTGGCGCCGGCGGAGCGAGCCAAAAGCGTCTGGCGTGTAAGTCAAACGAGCCACGACGAGGTCGGCCAGTTTGCGCTGGCAGAGCGACAACGAGCCGCTGCTCAGGCCCCGCAGGGCGAGCAGAAAGTCAAGCAGATAAAATTGGAGCATCCGAAGGTCGGAAGGAACGACCCTTGCCCGTGCGGCAGCGGCAAAAAATACAAAAAGTGCTGCGGAAAGAACGCATAAGGCGTTTTGTCAAACCGGAGGAAGGTGGGAATGACGACATCGCTAGTAATCACGAATCAGCTATGTCGCGGTGAATGTGTTCCTGAGCCTTGCCCGCCAAACCGCCAGGTGCGCCGGCACACATCGCTGGTGGTGAATAAAAGACCGTTGCGACCCACTGGGGTTTTTTATTGCATCATGCGGAGATTGATCATATACTAAAAACGATATGGTAACTACGAAACAACAGGCACTTGAAATAGCCGCAAAAGTCCGCAGAGAGCTTGAAAAATTATACGGCAAGCGACTGCGTGGAGTGCTTCTATATGGCTCAGCAGCACGAGACAGGCTGGACGAGGACAGCGACATCGATATCGCTATCATCCTTGACGAGATACCCGACCGATTTGCCGAACATGAACGTACCGGCGATTTAGGCTCACACGTTAGCCTAGAATACGATACGCTTGTCAGCTTCTTGTTTGTGAGCGAAGCTGATTACCAAAAAGGTCGATTTGCCGTCCACAGAAGAATAAAAGAAGAAGGGGTTCTCGCGTGAACGAAGAAGTACGTCTGCACTTGGAAAGAGCGGACGATTGCATGAAGGATGCGGAACTATTGTTGTCTGCCGGTCGGTATTCAGCTGCCGTAGGCAGGGGTTATTATGCGATGTTTCATGCGGCAACAGCAGTCCTATTGAAAAGAGATATGAGACGACATTCTCATCAAGGGCTGATTTCTGCGTTCGGCCAATTTATTGTCAAGACGGGTCAGGTCGACCCGAGGTTTCATAGGTATATTTCTGAGGCATTTGATCTTCGGCAGGAAAGCGATTACCAGCCTCTGGCCGAGATAACAGAGCAGCAGGTGAACAAAGTCCTTGACCGTGCGAAAGAATTCGTGGAGGTTTGCCGAAAGCTGTGCCTGTAATCAAGGCCTTTCGTTGCATTCGTTTTACTGTTCTTGATATATTAGTCCCTGTACGTGTGCCGGGCTTTTCTTTACCTAAAGAAGCCCTGCTGAAAAGTCGATAAAACATAATATGGGCACAAAATTAGGGACATATCATTGCATAGAAAGGTCGATGCCGGAGCAAGAACAGCGTCCGGCAGAAGATGCATCTTGCGTCAAGAAATGTCCCTTTTGTGCCGAGCAGATTCAGGCGGAAGCCATCAAGTGTCGGTACTGCGGCGAGTTTCTCGATGGATCCAGCCGGGCCGCTCTTAGGGCGCCGAAAAAATGGTACTTTGCCACGCCAAGCGTGGTAATTGCACTGGCCTGTCTTGGGCCGCTGGCACTTCCCCTTGTGTGGCTGAATCCCCGCTACAAACCCGCGATCAAAACGGCCATCACCGTGATCGTTTTTGTTGTCACGGTTTTATGCGCGTATCTGATGGCCTACACATATCAGCATCTGCTTGACCAGTTCCAGGCCCTAAAGATATAGGACAAGTCTCGCTCTTTCTACGCGATGCCGCGTTGGCACATTCACAGATCACCAGAAGGGTCAGCCCAACCTGACCCGTTTTTCTATACAGTATCTCCCAAGATTCACCTTTGACAGTAAGTAAGAAATCTTGTATACATCATTGAGATTGAACAAGCAGAGAATCCCTGTGTAAGGAATCAAAAGAAAGGACCGAACCATGACCGAAGGCAAACGTCCCGGCGGGTTGACCGCTCTTGCAGTAATTAATTTTGTCTTTTCCGGCTGGGGTTTTATTGGGCTACTTGGCCTGGCTGCTTTCTTTGCCTTTATTGGAAAAATCCCAACGGATGAGATGCAGGAATCTCAAAAGGTGCAGATTGAGGCCTTTCAAAATGCAGGGCTGCCTGTGTTTATTTTCATCTTTGCCCTTTCTATCATAACCAGCGTGCTTCTGCTGCTGTCGGGCATAGGGTACCTGAAACAGAAGAAGCTCTTAGGGCGGATGATCGGCAACACATACGCTGTCGTTTCGATTGTTAGCGGCATTGTCTCAGCAATGATGTGGCCGGCCGAAATGGGCGGGAGCTTCAATATCGGGACCATCATCGGGCTGATTTATCCAGTCGTTACGCTTATCCTGGTGAACACAACCTTTAAGGACGACCTGACCAACTGAGCCGGATGATTCTCTGTGTGCGTTAGAAGTTGGGAATCGAAATGAATCTTAAAACACCGACTATTGATCATATTCGCCTTATCAGCCTTTACTGGAGCCGTTACGCGGTGCGCAGTGGTTCGGGCCTGGTTTATCTTCTAATCGCGCTGGTCTTTGGTCTTTTTGTGGCTCACATATTAATCACGCCAGTGGAGCAACTAATAGCCCGACAGGAGCGTGAGCTGGACCAAATGAATCCTGAAGTTATCAGGAATACAATTGTCGATATTGGCCAACCGATCATCCAATGGGTCTTGGGACAAAAATCACTGAAGGACATCGTGCAACAGAGCGTGGCACGTCAGCGCCGTCTTACGAATCATTCGGACGATGACAGTATGACCGTACAGTCGCAAAAGAACGACGCAGGTCTGGATCCTTGGACGAGATTTCTGCTGGAGAAAAGGCCGGCACTACTATCAGCGATTTTTCTGGTGCTGCTATTCGGCATGCCTTTCGTAATTTCCTTCCTGGCATATAATCAGGTCAGCGGCGATATCCAGAGCCACGGCCTGCGTTACCTGCTGCTGAGAACCGAACGGAGCAATATCTATTTCGGACGCTTCCTCGGAACGGTTATTTTTTCTACCGCGGTCATGGCCATTATTGTTGTTACGATTGTGTTTTATCTCGGTATAAAAACCAGAATCTATCCTGCGCTGGCGCTAGCTGGCTGGGCGGTACACGGTTTCCTGGCCCTGGCGATTCTGATGGTGCCCTACATCGCTGTTTGTTCGCTGATTTCGGCGTCGGTGGATTCGCCGTTTCTTTCTCTCATCTTGGCGAAGGTGATCATCGCTGGCGTCCTGGTCCTGGCGATTCTCGGCAGCGTTGCATGGGAACCGGCCAAATATCTCCTGTATGCTTTACCGTGGGCATGGCAAAGTAATCTGCTACATCCGGCGCCGGTTCGTTGCCTGGGTGCGGCCTTAGCGTGTCTGCTGTATACGGCAGTGTTTTTGATGCTGGGATATTACTGCTTCGAGAGGCGAGATCTGTAGGTCTAAGAATGCAGCACGTTGTATCTATAAGAGGATTATCAAAGAGCTTTGGACGAATCCAAGCTCTTACTAATGTATCCTTTGAGGTTCCGTCACATTCCATTTTTGGTTTGCTCGGACCGAACGGGGCCGGAAAGACCACTCTTTTTTCCATTGCCGCCGACTTCCTGAAGGCCGATGCCGGCACAGTTGAGGTCCTCGGCATTGATACACGAACCATCTCTCGCTTGCGGGGACGTCTGAGTATTCTGCCGCAGGATGCGCAGTTCCAACGCAATGTGCCGATCCTGGATCAGCTCGTCTTTTTTCGCTTACTCGCGGGCCAGACCAAGCAGCAGGCCCAGCAAGAGGTTCTACACACCCTCGATATGGTAGGGCTGCAATCGTATGCCAAAAGGCGGGTGGGCAGTCTATCTCACGGGATGGTTAAACGGCTGGGAGTCGCCCAGGCATTTCTGGGGCAGCCGGAGGTGATCCTTCTCGATGAGCCCACCGAGGGACTCGATCCGGCCGGCGCCCGGCAGATTCGGGATCTGATCAAGCAATTAAAGCAGCGAGCCACTCTTATGGTCAGTTCCCACAATCTGGCCGAGATCCAGGAGCTGTGCGACCATGTGGGGATTCTGGACCAGGGCAAGCTGGTTCTCACTGGTTCGGTTGACGAGATTACTCGTGCCGATCGCGAATATAATCTGTGCTTGTCGCGGCCGCTCCAAAATAGTGAGCTGGAATGTTTAACCTCAATTGAGGGCGTGCGTAATATAAAAACGCTGTCTCATCCGGGCGCCAATCAGGGGAAAGGATCAGCAGAGTATTTGGTAACGCTCGACCTATCCGCCGACCATATTAACCAGGATGCTGTTATTGCCGCTATTCTGCGAGGTGTTTTAGATATGGGCGTCACGCCACGCAAACTTGCCGAAGGCCACAGTCTGGAAAGTCACTTCCTCGAAGTAACCGGCGGGCAAAGTGGCGATACCGTAGCGCTTGATCCCGCTGAATAATCCTGCCTTTGATTAGGCCGCGGACCTGTGCCAGGGGGCTTAAGTCGATTCAAATCGAGAGTGGTTCGTGCCTTATCTCCGCGTCACTTCTCCATCCGCAGGTGATCGCGCAACCGTACCGCTTGTCAGAGAATACCAGTCTACTTTTCTGGTTAAGAACATAATCGTAGCCAACGCAGCAAAAAGCCCTATTGACCCCACCAGAAGGGCATAATCCTGGATCATCAGAAGCACGTAAAGATATATATACAGAAGTGTCACAACCAATCCAACAACGATAGCGCGTCTGGCAGCTTTCAAAACTGCTGCGGAATACGACGTGACAAGAATAATGATCGCACCGCTGGCGGTCGCATAAGCCGGCACAAAACCAAAATGTTCGGCAAGCGAAAGCCCAAGCAGATAAAATATACACATGCCGGCGCCGGTGAGCAGATATTGCACAGGGTGAATCCGAATTTTAATCAGGACTTCAAAGAGCCATAAAGTGGCAAATGTCAGAACAAGGAAAAGAATCTGGTATTTTACACTGCGCTGCGACATTCTATAATGGTCAACGGGCGAAATCATATTGACGCCGAAAAGCGATGACGAAACAGCGTTCTCTAAGTTTGACCAGGATTGCCATTTTTGGGGATAGTTTCTGCTCAAAAAGGGTATATTCCAGGTGGCTTCAAATCCGTCCTCGTTGACCGTCCGCTCTATCGGAAGCCAGGTCCCCTGAAAGCTCGGTGAGCACCAATTCGAGCTGATCTGAACGTCCGTATCTCGCCCGAATGGAGCGAAAAATGCCCCAATGCTGCCGTTCAGTGCCAGCGAAAGCGAAAAATTAAAGCTCTGGCCCTCCAAGTGGTCCGCCAGTTTCACGTGAATTCCTTGCTGGCTACCTGCGAATTCTCCGGCGCTCGGCAAGAAACCTAACGGCTCATTATTCCACGAAAATACCGGCGTTTTCGTCATGGCTCGCGCATCGCTGATGCGCAGGCAAAAATAAGCTCGGTCCCACAGAACATCATTTGGGTCGATGCTCCATTCTGAGAAATAAGGGCGAGAAAAACGACCGCTCAGAGCGAGTGACATCCTGTAAACAGGTATCTCAAATATGCCCCTGTACCGCGGCTCGCTTTTGATTGTCCCTGAAATCTTCAACGACTCAGGAAGGAAAGTCGCATATTCAACGGACGCTCCGGGCGTTTGTTGTCTCCGATTATCCGCCGGCAAAGACCTATTCGCATACGGGACAACAATTGTAGGGCCGATCAGCGATTGACTGCCGCCCCACTTGGCTGTCACCTCGTTAACCGCCTCCTCGCGGGTCTGCTCACGTTCTTTGATGATTCCTCGGATCTTGAAAATGGGTATCTGAAGCAAGAGAATCAGCAAACCGATGAGCAGCACTTTCAAAAGGTGAGAACTTCTGAGCGATTCTAAGACGTTGTCTTTGCAAATGTCAGTCATAATTATCTTCCCTATCAAATCGACCACCAGTGCTTAGGATTGATGCCCTGCAGACCGAATGTTCGTTGCTCCTTGGGGAGCGACTCCAGAAGCTGCTTGGCCTTCTTGCCGATAGCCTCTGCGGCAAGGGCAACATTTCGTTTGCCTACCTCCGCGGATGCGTGCACCCGCGGATCCAGGCCGCCGATCCCATCGGGCGGTTTCATGTTAGGTGCCAGCGGCCCAGTGCCCAGCTCCGACATATCGACAAGGTCAGGATAGAAAAACATCATGTTTGATGTCTCCCATTTTGCGGCGTGGTCCGTGCCCGATTCTTGACCTCTGCTCAGCGTTATTTCCCATAGTCCCACGCCGGCAACAGTTCCATCCTCCACGACCGGCTGAAGGGCTTGGTTTATCATATCGATCTGTCCCTGGACGTTGTGCCCGGAGACCCCGATAATGACGCGAAAGCCCGTCTTCTTGAGGCGTTCAAACAGCTCGGTCAGTACGGGAACAAGCGCCTTGCGGTCGAAGCCTTCGTGGAAATAGACAGGGGGATAAACCACCCCGCCGAACTGCTCCGCCGTCTTGACTAAAATGGCGTGCGCCTTTAGGGCGTCATTGCCGAGGGGCAGGTGTTTGCCGTGCCACTCGATCAGGCCAAACGGCACATAGACGACCGGGAACTTTCGAGCCGCTGCCTCCAGTTGGCCGGGCCTCATAAACTGCATCTGCACCGATGGCGGTAGCTCGTTTGTGATATTGTCGCCATGCCGGACTGCGGACTGCTCGCTATCCGGCGCAGTCAGCGTGACGGCGGTTAATAGAATGAATAGGGGGGTAACTGCCAACCACCACACGAGGGGTTTCTTGAACAAAGGTATCATCGTGACTCTCCTTATTTCACGGCGTTCAAACAGCTTTCGCAGCCAATAATTCTCGGCCTGCCAGCAAGTCATGGTCTTTGGATGAATAACTCATCGACAAAAGAGGCCTTTTTGCATGAAACTGAACTTCTGCAAAATTGAGATTAGGCACACTTTCAAAAGGAAAAATTAGTTGTCTTATTTTTCCTTTTCAAACATTAACTACTTGATAGATAATTACTTAGCTCGATTATTTAAGGAAATCAAGAAACGGATTTCCTTAAATAATATGTGCCTAATCTCCATTTTGCAAAACTCTTGATGAAAAGTAGATGGGACAACAATAGAAATGGGACGGGCTTCGGCCTCTGGACAATACGCGACACGATGTGTCCGCAACGCACGACGAGTCGCGCACGCCCGCCCTGAAAAATGCCTGGCCCGAGAGAAACCGAGCGGTCAGGGGGACGAGCCTAAAACGTTTTTCGTCTTCTCAGCCAGCCGACCATCACCACGCCGATGCCGCCCAGCAAGATAGCGCCCGGAGCAGGTATTAGATATAACTGGTCCTGTTTTAACACTACGTTTCCGCAGTTGTCATACCAGTACATTTGGAGCACTCGTACAGGGCCGATTGTGTCCCCCCAGGTAGGCGTGCTGCCCAGCTTTGGTTTAAAGGTGCTTAACCATGATGTAAACGATAGGCCTGTGGCGTCAACAGCCTCTTGCACCCATAGTTTCGCTTGGAGGTTAAGGCTGTAGGACTCCTGTTCAAAAAACCAGATGGCTTTCTGCAAGGAGCCGGCAGAGGCGCTCCGACCTGGGCCACTGGTATAGTCATAACTGGACAATTGGCCCTTGGCAAACTGATAGTAAAGATATGCCGTCTGCGGGTTCAAATCATCTCCGGCTGTCTTCCCACCTTTGTAAGCATGCGACTGTGGGAAGATGTCGTTGATTGTATCCCACTGAGGCTTGTTACTGCCGTCTGCCCAGGCCGTGCTGACCCAGATATCCATGGTCCCTGAAACATATTCCTTATACTCAATGCAGAATGTCTGAAATGATTCGGGGTGGCCGGCCAATTGCCCGCGGGTCTTCGAGTCGTATGCTGAGTTACTGAGCAGAAGACCTGGAGCACCATCGGAGTAGAGCGTAAACTCGCCGCCAATTGACATAAAGTCATAGTGCCCAGGGAGACGGGTCCAATTCACCTTACCGCCATAATAGCCAGCACCGTGCGAAGGAACCGCGACCACCGGTGCAGCCATAAAAACACAAATCATCAAAATAGCCAACAGTGTCCTCATGGACCGTTCTCCTCAAACAAACGGCTACTCCTTTGTCACACCTTTAGACCTTAGCAGAGCAGGGGGTTTTTTGCCCTGCCCTGCATGGTTTTCTACAATGTTCTTTGTCTTCGCACCGTGCAAAGTGTGCAACGGCGTGCAGGAGGCAGGGCGCGAAGCCCTGCTCCTGTTTTGCCTTTAAGCTACTTCTGGCTCACTTGTTACAGTGTCTTGCGTCTTCTCAGCCAGCCGACCAGACCGACACCAATTCCGCCAAGCAAAATAGCACCAGGAGCGGGAATAACCTTGGGTTCCACAAGGATTGTAGTCTCACCGGTTAAAGGCGCATTCTGCCGAACCTGAAAGCCAATGGCACTTACCTCCGTACGGTCGTAAGCATTAATCGCTGTTTGCGTTCCATTAGGCCACGATTCACCACCGCGGGTATGAGGCACTTTATTGTCACTGATGTTATCAGGAATAGCATAATCAAAATCCAGCCTGAGTATCGCTTCCTCATTTGGCAAGAGGTCAACCCACGATGATTGCCACCAAGTGTCGTTGGTTAGGTCGTTACCGGGATTACCACTTGGCCCCGTGAAGCCGGTGTTCATGAAAATGCTGACCCCAAGATGTTCCTGGCCGATGTTCTTAAACCATAGAGAGTATCCGCTGAAGTTGCTAAAATCGCCGTTGCCATGGCTCGGCAAGTTCTGGCCATAATTTTGGACCGAATAGTCATCTTTTAATCCCGTGCTGGAACTGGTCAGCCCAGTAAAAGCAAACTGCACGGTGCTGCCGGGCGGATCGCTTCGAGTGACCGTCGCTGTACCCCACGCCTTGTTTGCAAACTCAGAGCTAAGCAGCACATTCTCAGGAATCGTAAAATCAGGCAAGGCCTTAGCCGTCCTGACCACCGTCAAAAACAATGTCGCAATCACAAGTGTTGTAATTAACTTTTGCATATATTCTCCATGCCCAACAGAAGTAGGGTGGGCTTCAGCCCACCATTTTGAATGATTCATGGTGGGGCAAGCGCCACCCTACCTTTTCATCGTCCATACATCAACTGCCTGACAACGTACGGCGCAGATTGCTACGACATACGAGTCACGAGCGACTAACTACAAGGTCCTTCTTCTTTTCAGCCAGCCGACAAGGCCGATACCAATGCTACCAAGCAAAATAGCCCCCGGAGCAGGAATGGCTGAAACGTCAATGTGATAAGCGTCGGGGTTCGACGGATTACCCGGGGTTATTGGATAAACATCCATATTGCCACCGACCTGGAAACCAATGTTGGTGACATGGTTCGAATTCACAACACCCAATGCAACGAAATCCAGCGTCACCGTAGTCGTTGCGCCGGGTGCTAATGTCACCCAACCATTTTGATAGAAGTTGTTCGTCTCGCTCCAGGGCGCGTCTGTCCACCCTGTGTTCATGTACAGATTCACAAGCCAGTCACTGTTGTTGGTATTCAAGAAATTCAATGAGTATCCATCATAAGCCGAGAGATTGTCGACAGGGGGCGAAGTAGGCCAGGGGTAGCCAAGACCCATTGAAGCCCATCCATCGCTGAAACCGTCACCGGATTGCATAGTGGCTTCAAAACGGACCGCGTTGCCTATGGTTGTTACAGTTAGACCGGACGAGGTGGTGCCGCTGGCATTCCATGCAAACCCCATGCCTGCAATAGTGGCTAAATCCGGACTGTATGGATTGGTGGGAGCCGCCGGTGCTACAGAGGCTGCCAAGCCCACCACTAGCATTGCTACAATTAATCGTTTCATTTGTTTTCTCCTCACTTCTTATTTTCCCTTGGCAAAAAGCCAAACTGTTTTTCAGATATATCTAAGCTTCGTAAGTGTCTTCGCGAATACACTCTGTAAATCAAAGTTGCAGAAAAGAAAGAGACTCTTCCAGGTTTGAGAGGGCGGGCCGCGGGCGAGGTTCTCAAAAGTGAATGCTGGAGAAAAATAGGCATGCCAATCGATTAAATAAGCCAAGCGCTTGGTTGTATGCAGAAAATCATCGCATAAACTAACCAACGCGAATTGATGCGATTGCATCGTATATCGTATGTTGTATCTCTCGACTACGCTCGGGACAGGTGTCGTATGTCGTATCGCGTATGGCAGTAAACCCCGCCTGAAAGGCGGGGCTAAATATCTCTCGACCCTGCTCGAGACAGGTTTAGCCCCATGTTTTACGTGGGGTCCTTCTTCTGTGTTAGGTATTGCGACCACTTGTGGGCATCGAACGACAAGCATCTCCCTGCCGATGTGACCTACCCATAAAAGGCTGGCCAATGCGGCTAACCAGACTTTTCGGTCTTTAACCGCTGACACGCAAAGAAAGCCTGTCAAGACCATAAAGAGCGCCCCAGGCACCGCTGGTAAAGGTCTTGCAGCGGCGCACAGTGCCGGCGAATCCATCGAATCGGCAGGTGGCTTCAGAAGTTCAGCAGCGATATTTGCAGGGAAGGAATTGGATAGTTCGAGAATTTCGGCGGTTGTGGAGGGATAGAAAGAATGCGCAATACCCTGATGACCGACACGGGATGGGCAAAGACCCCGAGCGCGATCACCAGACTTTGAAGTCGGTACGCTCCAAGCTACCGTCGTAACCAGCACCGACAGCAGTACCGGCACGCACTTACCAGCGCTATTTGACAGCACTGCCCTTCTCCTTAAGGGCAAAACTCCCTACTAATAACTTGTGGCCCCTCCTTGGAAGTCACTGGAGACAGCATCCTCTCCGGAGGTACGATTTGTCAGATTCATCTAATGCGGCGTCGCTAAACTTTCACGTGGTGCCTGCAGACAACCATCGCAACCAGAAATAACAATGGCCTTGGCACGCACTCAGTCGGGCTTGTTTCGCCACATTCCCTTCTCCTTAAGGGCAAACCTCCTTATCAATAACTTGTGGCCCCTCCTTGGAAGTTACTGGAGATGGCCTCCTCTTTCGGGAGATACAGCCTAATAATCACGTGCTAATATCACAACGCATCACGCCCGTCAAGGAAAAAAACGGAAAAACAAAAAAATTGCAGAAATTTCCCGAAGGCTATTGCGATGCCAGAGCAAGAGCGGAAGTAGGGGGATTTTAATTTTTAGAAATTGAGAAACCCGGCAATTTGCTCGAGCGTCCGCGCGGTGGCGCCCTGGTTTCTCCTGATCACTTCCTGACCATTTCTGGCGATTTGCTGGGCGAAGGCTGGGTCGCGGAGACATTTCTGTAATGTCCGCAGCAAATCCTCTTTGTCTTTGACCATAATAGCACCGTTGCCGGCTAACAGCGCATCAACAGCTTGTTTGAAATTGAAGGCGTAAGAGCCGAAGATGGTGCATTTGCCCAAAGCGGCCGCCTCCATCATATCCGAGCCGCCCATTGGAACCAGCGATCGCCCGACAAAGATTATCGTTGCCAGGCTGTAGAATTTCCGCAAATCGCCCATCGTGTCGCCGAGAATGACCGCTTCGATTTTCGATTTTCGATTTTCGATTTTCGATCTCTCTGTGTTCTCTGTGGCTTTTCTCTTTGCTTCGCTATATCGGATAAGGTTAAAACCAGATTGTTCTATGAGTCGGGCGACCTCATCGAATCTTTCCGGTTTTCTGGGGACTATTACAAGTCGAAGGTCGTTGAATTGTCCCTGCTGTGCCAGGTCTTTATAAACATCAAGGATAATCTCTTCCTCGCCCGGCCCGGTGGCACCTGCAACCCACAACCGAGTTTCGAGTTTTGAGTTTTGAGTTCTAAGATTCAGTTGTTCGGCAAGCACGTCTGCGCCTTCGACTCTATCAGTGATTTGAGCAGTGTCGTATTTTAGCGAGCCGGTGATAATCACTTTTTCGTCTGGGCAGCCGAGCTCCTTGAAACGCTCGGCATACTCCTGCGTCTGGGCGAGAACGAGCGTGACTTTGCGAAAGATTCTTTTTGCGATGGGTTTTATCTTCTTATATCTGGAGAAGCTTTTGTCACTTATTCGGCCATTAACTACGATGATAGGAACATTCAGCCGATGCGCAATTTCAACGAAGTTCGGCCAAATCTCAAGCTCCATCAATAGACACATCGCCGGGGCGATTCTGCGGAAGGCGCGACGCATTATCCACGAAAAATCAAGGGGAAAATAAAACACCTGGAGGTTTTTGCCAAATAGCGCGATGGCGCGAGCAAAGCCCGTGTCGGTCGTGGTACTCACTACGATTTCAAAATCGTGGAATTTGTTTTGGAGCGATTCGATGATTGTCTTGGCGGCGTTCAGCTCACCTACACTTACGGCGTGGAGCCAGATACATTTTTTATCCGGGTTCTTGCGGGCGATTTTTCCAAATCGCTGTGCCCAGCCGGTCCGGTAGCGTTTATACCTGACGACACGATAGACAACCATAGGACTTATGGCTGCTCCGGCCAGTAAATACAGCAGATTCACAACAAATCTCATTTGCGCAATCCATTGTGCTACGGTGCCGTGGTTTGGAGCCAGTGCTCGGCAAGGGCGGCGAAATCAAGAAGGTTTATTAGACGGTCGCCGTTGGGCTGAGGAGCTAGATCTGCTTTAGGATTCCAATCTGGCGATTCCGAGGACGTTAGCCAAGCGTCAGCCAAAGCGGCCAGGTCGAGGAAATCAACCGCGCAGTCACCACCCTCGGGAGTTATATCGCCGATGATTCGACAGACAGGCTCGAATTCGATATAAGGAGGAGTCCCTCCATAAAGGGTCAGACCTCCGCCGTGAAAAACGAAATTCAAATCGACAAAGAGGTTCATGCCAATTATGCCGTCGAGATAACCGCCTTCCGGCGAGTCAACATCAAGCATGACCACGGGAACGTTCGTGAAGCTGAGCCACTCCGGCATGGCAGTGATCTCAAGAGAATCGATGTAAAAGCCCGGCTGAATGGTTACGTCGCCGGTAACATCCATAATCTCGGCTTCGAAGTCGGCTTTATCCGGGTTCAGTCGCAGCCGGGTAGCGATAGCTTCGCTAATTACGCTGACCTGAGCGCCGGTGTCAAACATAAATCCGTCCTTGTCGAGAGCACTTTTGGTACCGTGTGTTACGTCCACGCTCGAGACAAAGAACAGACCCTGGGCTGTCCAGAAGGCGTTGACTATAACGGTGGGCTGAAGCGGTGAGCCGTCGCCGTCAGGACATTCAAAAATGCCTTCGATGCAGGGAAAGTACTGGATGCCGATGACATCGGTCGGTCGCAATTCAAGGTTTATTTTATTGGAGTAGTGTGGGATGCCAGAGTCAAACAGGGGATAGAAACGTATATCAGGGGCCGTAAATTCATCTGCATCGCGTATGACAGTGATTTGCCGGCCGTTTTGGAAAACCGCAGCGAAGAAGAACGCCAAAGGTGCGCCGACAGCCGTAGGCAAATGAGGTGATTCGTCCGGATCACCAACGATTATGGAAACGTTTATCTCGCCGACCATAGCGGAATCATCAAGAATCAGTCCGTTAGGCTCAATTGCCTTTAGACCATCTATGAAGACCCCCAGCGGCTGACTTGCCCAGGCAGAAGCTATACCGGTCACGCCGATCAGGTCTATGACGGAGGATGTGACCAAGCCTGCATCATACATTCCAGTTCTGGAAGCATCATTGTAGCTGATTAAGCTGGCGCTGGCGCCGGTGTCAAATACGCCGATAGCATAATCTGAATCGGGTGTAGAGCTCAGGTAGTTGCCAGTGACGGTGTCTGCCTCCATGGCGTCGAGTTCGTACTCATCGTTGCGTGCATCGGTAACAGAAACGGCTATCCAAGGGACAAAGCCGTCTATGGGAGGCGAGTCGATGACGTTGACGATAGCCGGGCTAAGAGACTGCTGAACGTTTTGACCTGACGGAGAGGCCGCTTTAGCCTGAAGGGTCTTTCTACGGACGACCGCGGGTCTTGGCCTATCTCTTTGAGCCAGCGTCGGCAAAGGCTTGTCGGCTGGATACCTAACGGCTTTTACTCGTGAACCGCCGGTCATACGCCAATCGACTTGCTGGCGTTGCCAGCCGGACCGGTCGACTCGATCAACAGGACTTGAACAGGCCACCGCTGCGGGCAGCAGAGTCAGCCATACGTAAACCCATCTATTATGTGCATTTATCTTTCTCATTTGCCCTTCTTACCCAGGCTGTATTATAGCACATAATGGCCCATTTTGCACACGGAAAATGTGGACATTCTCTTGCTGGTAGGGGGCGGCACCCGCAAACTGCTCAGGGCTTGTCAGGGCTGATCGGGATTGGTATAGTGGATTCTATAAGTGCAGGCGCGCCTGTCGGATAGGGCTATTAGTCGGCTCATGGTGTAAATAACAGAGCTATGAAAACGAAAGCGTTCACCCTCATCGAGCTGCTGGTTGTCATTGCCATTATAGCGCTTTTGATGGCGATACTGATCCCTGCGCTGCGGTTGGCAAAACAGCAAGCTGCCACATCGGTGTGCCTATCCAATACTAAGAACCTTGCCCTGGGTTGGTATATGTACATGGGGGATAATGACGGCCGCATTATGAGCTGCGAAGATAATGCCGTAGAACAGAACGGAACATTTGTCGGCTGGGTCGGGGTGCCTCGCGACTTAAATGGTAACCTGCTTAGCATCAGTCAAACAGCTCCCGCCGTAACAAATGAGGATGAGATCCGGGGGATCGAAGTGGGCGTCTTGCACCCGTATGTTAAAAATTCGGACGCCTATCATTGCCCTGCGGACAACATGCGCAAAAGCATCTATGACGGGACGGGAGTTTTTGTCTCTTATGGGATTCCCAGGTGCTTATATGGAATTCTCAGCAGCAGTAACACGCTATACAATTTACAGATCAAGAGATTCGATGAAATTACCTTGCCGGCGACCCGTTATGTGCTTGTAGAAAGCGCGGAGACGCGAAATTGGAATTCGAGCCATCATTTTGTAATGGGCGCACCCGAGTACACGGGAATCATCAACGAGTGGGGCTGGTGGGGGCCGATGGCAGTCAACCATGGCGACAGCAGTGTCTTAGGGTTCTGCGACGGTCATTCCGAAGTTCGGAAATGGCGTGATCGCTTCACCATAGAACGTGTGGATAAGCTGATTCGTGAGGGAGTAACACAATACGGTATTGAATACTGCCCCGCCGGGCAAACATTGGACATCGGTTATATGGCATCAGGCTGGCCGTATCGGTACAAAGGCCCAAGATAAATTGGTCAAATGATTGGCCGAGAGGTGCTGTTAAAATCTGATAACTTGAGCCAATCTTTATTCATAAATCTTTACGTATTAAGTATTTAGGCTATAAAATGCGTTTTATGCCACATAATATAGCGGCGAAAACACACAATTCTCTTGCCGCAAGCCTGGCATTTTGCTATCCTAATTTGTGCAGTCGATATTATCCGGACTTTTGACATAGTCCCCTGTTAAATACGGTAAGTGGTGGCCGTATAGTTTCAAAAGAGGTTCGATGAGGAGGAGTGATATGAAGGGGCTATCGGTATTGGTTTTTGTGTTGTGTCTGACTCCGGCCGTTTATGGAGCCCTTGACATCATCTGGGTCAGCGATGCCCATGATCTGGCTAATCCTGGCACGCCGGACGACCAGGGTTGGGTGAACCTGCTGGCGTCTAAGGGGTATGCCGTTGACTACCGCAAGAATGTCCCGGGAACAGGTCCGTGGCAGGGAGATTTAACTGCTGAGGAGCTCCAAGCTCTTAATGATGCCGATCTGGTGATCATAAGCCGGGATGCAGGCACTGCTGCCCACAACAGACCCGCTGCTTGGAACAGCATTGATACCCCATTGATTCTGCTGAGTAACTACATGGCCCGCAGCAGTATTTGGCAATGGGTGAATAGTACTAGCATGGGCGCCAGACAGTCGTACTACGACCTGAAAGCGGATGATCCAGGCCATCCTGTGTTCCAGGGTGTGCAACTTGATGCAAACGGTCAGGTCGTATGGTACGACGCAGCAGCGGGGTCAGGTTTCGCCGGCTTCATCAACACAAGGGACGTTGGCAACGGGCATCTAATTGCCTCAAGACCGGATAACGGCAATCTATTGATTGCCGAGTGGGAAGCTGGAGTCCCGTTCTATGCGGCGACAGCTCAGGTTCCTGCTGCAAGACGCATGCTTTTCTGCGCCGGCAACCAAGAGGTAAGCGGCACCAACAAATTCTTCGGCGCGTACAACTTGACGCCCGAAGGCGAAAAGGTCTTCCTGAACTCGGTTGCATATATGATCCCTGAGCCGACCACAATTGTGCTGCTGTCGCTTGGCTCGCTGCTCTTGAGAAGATACCGTCGCTAATTGTAAATTGACAATTGACAATTTTCAATTGTCTTGCCATGGTGGGTCCAGTAAGTAGTGAGACGCCATAAGGGGTGAGGGTCTGGATGCTTGGCGTCCAACTGATTTTGCGCTTTGCATCCCCTTAAGGAGTATCCAACAATGAGCCGGATATTAACATTCACCATCATAGGAAGCATAATCGTTTCAGCCGCTCACGCCCAATTGAAGGTTGACTTCTCGCAGACCGGTGGTCCGGTAGAAGCCGGCTTTCAGGGTTACTTTGCAACTGAAAGGACGCCCGCATCGTTTACCGCGCAGAGCTATAGTGCGTTCGGGGCCACAATTACCATAAAACCGACCTGGTCTCCCACAGCGGTACCGGCGGCCATGCGGATGGTAAGCCGCGTAGGCAGCGCCAACAATCGTTACACCGGCGACCACAAGCCGCTTCTGGATGACTGGATTGGCACCGATAACCGCAGCGCCGGCGACCCGATGACGCTGACCATCAGCGGTCTTCCCGTGGGCACCTACACATGGCTTTCCTATCACCACGATCCGGATAACCAGACGGGCCTGTTTGACGTGACGGTTACGGATGCGACCGGTTCGGTGACAACTTCTAATATCGATATCTCCGACTCTCGTATTTCCGGCATCATCGATTTCGCAAACGTCACACGATTCAGCACAGAAATCATATCCAACGGATCCGACATTACTTTGATATTTCACGCGCAGGCCAGCACTCCTACGGAGCGAGCGTTCTTCGTGATGAATGGATTCGAGATAATAGACAATGATTTAGCCAAACTCCCGAGTCCTGCCAATGGGGCGACCGATGTGTATGCTCCTTTGGTTCTGCGTTGGGTCGCCGGTGATAGCACCGCGGCCACCAACGGTCACAAGCTGTTCCTGAGCGATAAATTTGCCGATGTCAACAACGGCCTGGCTGCGGCGGAGCGAGGCATTGTCAGCGATCCGTTTTTCGATACGGCTGCACTCGGCTTTACACTGCCGTTCAACGCCACTTACTATTGGCGGGTCGACCAGGCCAGCACACCCGGCGGACCGTGGAAACCAGGCGTGGTCTGGAGCTTCACGATGGAACACTACAGCGTTGCGATCCCTGGTGTGCTCATCACGGCGACGGCGGACAGCAATGATGTAGGTCAGGGACCTGAAAATACCGTGAACGGCTCGGGACTGGATGCCGGTGATCTGCACTCGGCCGAGTTGGCACACATGTGGCTCAGCAGCGCCGGTGCAGCGGGGCCAGCGTCGATCCAATACAAGTTCGATAAGTCTTACAAGCTGCATCAGATGTGGGTATGGAATCATAACTCAGTTCTTGAGCCGGGCATCGGGTTCGGAGTCAAAAATGCCACGATCGAGTATTCGACAGATGGGAGCAAATGGACCACGTTGGGCACTACTCATGTCTTTAACCAGGCCCCCGGTGCGGCTGGTTATGCGCATAACACGACGATTGATTTCGCTGGTGTGGCGGCGAAATATGTCAAGATCACTGCCAACAGCAACTGGGGCGGCAAAGTCGCTCAGTACGGCCTGAGCGAGGTCCGCTTTTTCTACGTGCCGGTATGGGCAAGAGAACCTAATCCTGCTGCGGGGGCGACAGATGTGAACGTGCCTAGTGTGAATCTTAGCTGGCGACCAGGAAGAGAGGCGGTCTCGCACAATGTGTATTTTAGCCCGAGCCGGCAGGCAGTGATAAACAGCACTGCCCCTGTTGCTTCGGTTTCCCACCCCAGCTCCGACAGCGGAGAGCTTCAATTAGGCCGGACTTATTACTGGAAAGTTGATGAGGTCAACGGTGCTGAGACTCCAACTCTCTGGCCAGGCGATGTGTGGGACTTCTCTACAAAGCAATATCTTGCCATAGACGACTTCGAGGGCTATGACGATGATTACCAGAACTATAACCGGATTTTCCAGGTCTGGATTGACGGAGTTGGATACAGCCAGCCGGAACCTGGTCGACCAGGAAATGGTTCAGGGGCTATCATCGGAACCAATTTGGCTCCCTGGGTCGAGCAGACGATTGTCCACTCCCCCGGCCAGTCGATGCCGTTTTACTATAACAATACCGCTGCAAGTTATTCGGAGGCCACAGCGAATGTTGCTGACCTTGCAGCAGGTCAGAATTGGACCAAGTATGGGATTAAGGCCTTGACACTATGGTTCTACGGCGATCCGAATAATTCCACCGCTGAGCGGATGTATGTGAAGCTCGACGGCTCTAAGGTGGCATACGACGGCGATGCCGTCAACTTAACGCGAAGAAAGTGGCACGAGTGGAATATTGACCTGAAGGATTTTGCCGGCGTGAACCTCAGCAATGTCACACAGTTGAGTATTGGCTTTGAGCGGAGCGGAGGAGCGGGCGGTTCGGGCTTGGTTTACTTTGACGATATCCGGCGGCATCCGGCCAGATGTCTTGCTGACCTTAGACAGCCAGGGGCTGATCTAAACGATGATTGCGTAGTTGACCATTTAGACCTTAAGATAATAGCGAACCAGTGGCTTAGTAGTGGCCTATTGGTTACGCCGACGCAGCCTAGCACCGCTGGCATAGTGGCACACTACGAATTTGAGGGTACTACCAACGACAGCGCTGGGGCCAACCACGGTACTGCAACGGGCGACCCCATTTTTGCAGCGGGCAAGGTTGGCCAGGCCATTGACCTTGATGGTCTAAACGATTATGTTTCAGTCGAGGGCTCGTATCTACTTCCTTCGTACTCGGTCGCTATGTGGTTCCGAGTGGATGGCGGCACGGGAAACAGAGACTTATTCTCGGCCTACGATTCCGCAGGCGGACACGGCATCCTTGTGGAGGTGACAGGCACAGGTACACTGCGCTTTCTGCATCGGTTTCCTTTTAGTTCCTCAGGCACAGCGGGCACCAATATCTATACCAGCACTACATACGCCGACGGTGCGTGGTATCACGCCGTGATAGTCAAGTCGGCAGATACAATGACCCTGTACGTGAATGGGCAGCGGATAGCCTCAGCAACGGACGCTACTCAGTTCAGCCAGGCTCTGCAGAGGCTGACTTTGGGCGTCCTCAAACATGACAGCCTCACGCGCTATTTCCCCGGCGCAATTGACGATGTCTACCTCTACAGTCGGGCGTTGACGTACGGCGAGGTTGCAGGGCTTGCCGGCAGAACCGACCTATTCAGCGAGTCGTTTGATCTGAATGTAGATGGTGCCGTCAACTTCAAGGATTTTGCGGTTCTGACCGATTCTTGGCTTGAGGAGCTCTTGTGGCCGTAATCACAGTGTGACTGCGAATGTTTAGCCCTGCCACCTGTGGGCAGGGCTTGCCCCCGGCACAGGTCCGGGGGCTAAACCTTCGTACTTAAAGCCTTCTTAACAGGCCGACCACGACAGCCGCAATCCGGCAATTAGTCGAATATATGGGCTCGTACCTGTCATTAGCCGGTTGCAGTCGAGCCTGACCCTCTTCTTTGTAGAACCGTTTCAAGGTGGCATTTTCTTGGTCGACGATGGCGACGACCAACTGGCCGTTCTCAGCAACATCGCTGCGGCGGCAGATCACATAATCGCCATGGCGAATATCCTCGTTGACCATACTGTCGCCTTTGACCTCAAGGGCAAATAGCTCGCCTGTGCCGAAGCAGCCGGTCAGCGATAGACGCTCAATGTCTTCGACAGCTTCCAATGGAACTCCTGCCGCGACCTTGCCGCATAACGGTATCTCTGTTGCTGAGTGTAGGCTGCCGGGATCGGTCTGATCGCCAAGATGGCTAAGCAGTTCTTGCGCTTGCCAGGTCAGGCTCAAAGAGCGAGCCCTGTTCGGATGGCCTGAAAGCAGGGCTTTTCTTCGCAGCTCGACGATATGTTCGAACACGGTACTTCGGCTGATGTTTAATTGGGCTGCCAGTTCGGCTATTGTCGGGGAATAGCATTGGCTCTCTTGAAAGGACGCCACTATCTTCAATAGCTGCAACTGGCGTGGGGTTAATTGTATTGTCGGTTTTGCTGCTGCCGGCGAGCAATTCCGGCTGCCAGATGGCGATGAAATCACCGCCCGGGCCAAACTTGCACAGCGGTTCAACTTGTTCATCTGCTTGACGTCTCATTTTTCTCTGCCTCTTGGTTCTGGCAAATGCGTAACGGGCGTTTTGCACCAAGTGTTACTATCGGCAGAGCAAGCAGAAGAACCCGAACAAAACCCGAACAAAAATCGGATTAATCTTGAGTTTTTTCCGCTCTATTATTTTCTTTACTGATAGAGAGGGCAATATGGGACTATAAAAGGCTGCTAATATTCTTCTTCCTCTTCCTCGTCTTCTTCCTCGTCTTCTTCGTCCGAATCGTCGTCGGATTCGTACTCTTCAACGTCTTCATCGTCGGAGGGGGCATCAAAATCGTCGCCTTCCAAATCGTACGGTTCCAACTCTTCCACCAGTTCAAAATCGCGTTCCGCTTCCCACATACCTATTGCCTTTCTTTTGCGCCGGCAACCGGCGCTTACTGTTTCTGCTTGTCCGGACTGCAATGATTGCACGTCTTATTCCGGCATTACAAATATTTGAATAGACTATTTCCACCGTGTCTACGGTATTTTTTAGTAAAAGTTCATAATTTTTATCTATCTGGACAATTGTAGGCAGGATACGAGCCTACGATTGGTCTGTGACCTTCCGCAGGTTTTTCCAGCTATCCGGGAACGTATGCTATCGAAGCCTGCAGGGCAAAGCCGCAAGTGCAGCCCGAGCTGGCTTCCGGGATAAGAATGAGGCCGCCCGCAGGAATGATATTTATCCAGCAGCCCGGCCTGGTAACGCTGTTAAGGCGGGTCGGGCCGCCATTTGGCCCCAGGTCGTACATCCAGGGATTGGCGCCCCGCCAGAACAAGCACTGGGCCGAGGCAGAGATACCGCCGCAGCCGTGCCCTCGGCGGTCAAACTTCCAGTCCGGAACCTTCGCGCCGGTTCTAAGGTTATAGGCGTAAGGCCAGCCAAATACCGTGTCGCCAACTATCGTCGGGCAACGATTATATTCACCGTGAGCGCCGTCTATCGGCAGGCCACTATCGTGGTCCGTGCTCCAGAGAATCTCGCCTGTTTTTGCATCAAAAGCATAGTAGTAGTAGCGAACGACCTGTCCATCGAGCTTTGACCCGCTCAAAAGAAGTGTGTCCATAGCATAATTCAGATAGACCGGCTCCTCAAGATTACGGGCGTCGATTCTTTTCTTGTATGAGACCTGTCCGGTTTGAGCATCCAGAGCGACCAGATATTGCTCGCCGCCATCGAAAAGTTCCTTCGCCGGCATCCGGCCGAGCCTGTCGGCAAAAACCTTTGGGCTATTGGTCTGGACAAAATACATACGTCCGCCGCCAACGGCTATGGTCGTATTCACAATAAGACCATCTCTATATTTCCAGAGCGGCGCGCCGCTGTCTTTCTCCATCGCAAATAGGTAGTCGCTTAGTACAAGCTTCATATTTCTGTGCCACAACGCATCATCGGCCTGATAACTGGTTTCGGTATAAGATGCTTCCTTCTTGCATCCGCTGCCCAGGAGCAGGTTGCCGGTATAGGCGATGTAGCCCCAATCTCGCGGCTCCTCCTCTACGAGCTGAGGCATGGTGAAAGCAATCTGCCGCTGACCAGTCTGAACATCGAAGCGCTGGCATTTGTCTTCTGCTGCAACGTACAGGAATCGCTCGTCCACAACCATACTGCCGCAGTCCAGAAACACGCCCAGCCTTCTGGAGTTGGGAATTTGGACATCCCACAGAATCGTTCCATTATAGGCGTCTACGACAAAGACGATGCAGTCGCCTGGAACAAAAAGTCGGCCGTCTTTGAATAGCGGTGGAACGTTGCGGTGATGGCGGTCGATCATCTCCCGCGGCCCTGGCTCGCCAAACCACTGGACAGATACCTCGCCTTTGACTAATTCATCCTCGCTGCAAGCAGTATTACCTGGCTCGGCGTATGTGTGTGTCCATTCGCCGGCGCCTTTGAGTTTTTCACGCGATGCCCATGCCAGCACGGTTTTGTTGCCCTTGTGCACCTTCCAGCCCGTAAAATAATCGCCGCCCCAATTCTCTAAGTTCTCTTGGTCGTACTTACCCGCCGGCATGGGCAAAGCAATCACCCCGCCATAAGGCCTTAGCACCTCAAAGATTTGCTTTACCGAGGAGGGAAGCTCGCCGCCGCGAAGCGGCATCTGGCACACTATCAGATTGGCAAAGTATTTTGTATAAGGCAACTCTGTGCTGCGGCGGTGATGAACAACAACTCTGCCGTACAGTCCCGCCTTGTCGATAGCATTTCGGGCCAAAGAAACCTTACTGGCATCGTCCTCAACAGCGATGATTTTCAGATCGGTCAGCCTGGCAAGCTCGTATGCCAATCGTCCATCGCCGCAGTTCAGGATGAGGCAATATCCTTTTCGGACTTGGGTTTTTTCCACTATATTCTTAGCCGCTTCCGTGTAAAGCTGCGTCAAATCGTCAGGTGGATAAGGATCGGCAGTCGGCTTTGTTACTATTACTTGCGCGGTGCCATCTGGCTTGTTTCGGAAGCAGTGTATTTGGCCCGTGTCCGTGCTGACGTACAGGCTGCCGTTTATTATGCTCAAGCCAAACGCCTTGCCCGTAACCGGTGCGCTCCAGATTTCTTTGCCGCTCGTGGCACTGTGTGCAGCCACCTTATCTTCTCCTCCCACGAATAGAACCTCGCCTGACATAATCATCGCATAGGGACATTCACACACAACCGTCCACAGGTAACAGTCCTTCAATTGTTTCGACAGCTCCCCAATTTTTGCCGCGATGTCGCGCGACTCTTTGCGTAATTGCTCTGCCTGCGGCGAATCTTCACTCAGCTTTTTAAGCTCCTCCTCGATCTTTTTATACCGGCTGCTCAGATTATTCTTTTGCCGGGAAAGTTCAAGATACCGGTTGCGATCAATCGCCGAGAGTTCGCTTTCCGATTGCATATACGCTACCGGCCCATTCACTATCATCCTTAAGCCGGCAAAGGTCGCGATTTTGTCTTTGGTCTTTACATCGCTGGCACTAATCTCTTTTGGGCCTCTGCCTGGGCCGCTGACCAGCACATCCTCTGTCAATAGCGCGTATGCCCCGCCTGTGCTGGGCAGCTCTCCCAGAAATGCACCGTCCACGCGGGCGAACATTGCCGGGCTTGCTCGTCCGGCGGGCACGTACAAGCGTTCATCCGAGGCCAGTATGTAACCCTGCGGCGAAACACTCACCTTCTGCTTCCATACTACTGATCCATCTTCAGCATTCAGTGCCAGCAAGAACGTGCCCTCTTCCGGGAACAATCCCGCCGTGAAATATAGCTGCGTGCCGTCCACAACCAGGCCGGTTCGCACCGGGCACAGCGATATAATTCGCCCGTTACCTGGAACCATCCGGTCCTGATCGGCAGCTTTATATCTCCATATCTGCGATCCATCATCCGCAGACAGACAGTACACGCACCCGTCATCGGAGCCGACGTACAGGCGGCTGCCGGAGATAGTGGGGGCCAGCCTTACAGGTCCTTCTGTGAAGAATGTCCAGCGCTGCTGCCCGGTTGTCGCATCCAGCGCGTAGACTTTGTCATCTGCGGATGAGCCGAAGTACACGGTGTCGCCCGCCCCAACCACGTGGAATGCGCGGTCGTAAGTTACCGTTGCCCGCAGGTTGTAGTGATGGTGCCAGAAATCCTGTTTTGCCGGCTCCGGCCACGCGGGCTCTGGTCTATGCGGCGACTTGAATATCCAGCATTCCGTAAGCGGCAGTTCCAGCCGCTCGCGGGTCACGCCGCTTCTGCGATTGTCGTGGCCGAAGGTGGGCCAATCCTCCGCTTTAGCCGAACTGCAAGCAAAAAGAGTCCAAAGATAAAGAAAGTATGCAGCAACGCATTTGTTCATCTGGCAATCCTATGTAGTAATGAGAGTGGTGGGACTCGGACCCACGACCTACGGCTTAAAAGGCCGTTGCTCTACCTACTGAGCTACACTCCCAGGAATCTCACGGCTCACACAAAAACAATGTTACTTTATACTCAGTGCGTCCGCTTGGCAAGAAAATCTTGCCGGCCGGTGAACATAAAGGGATTGGGATGATTTGGATCCGAAGCGGCCACGTGCCCGTAGACCAAGTACTCGTACATTCGCATAAACACGTATACGCGTATACTCGTATGTGCGTGGCCACAACGCTGCCAAGGCCATCAAATGCCGGACGGGTCGGGTTCGACAGGGTTTACCCTGAGCGTAGCCGAATGGGCTCACCGCTGGCGTATTTGTAGGTGATGGTGTCCCAGTTTGCCGGATCGCGGCATGGCAATCGGCTGCGTTCGGTGCTGCAGAATTGCTTGATTGAGCTGGCGCATTTGGTAGATTGAAGACAGATTTAGCAATTGGAGACCGGTTTGATGATTGAAATCGCCCAGGGCATTTGTATTTCTGAGCACGACCTTGTCTTTAGGGCCTCTCGCAGCAGTGGGCCGGGCGGACAAAACGTGAACAAACTCAGCACCCGCATAACACTGCTTTTCGATGTGGCGAGTTGCAAAGGCCTCAGCGAGGCGCATAAGCGGCGAGTATTAGTAAAACTCGCCAGTCGAGCTGATAGAAATGGCGTGATAAGAGTCGTTTCGCAGAAATTCCGAAGCCAGCGGGCGAATCGCCAGGCGGCGGTTGTTCGGCTTGGGGAACTTCTGGCAGCGGCGTTAAAAAACCAGCCGCCGCGGATAAAGACGAGCCTGCCCAAGCGTGCTCACGACCGGCGATTAAGGGCGAAAAAGCAGCGGAGCATTTTGAAGCAGCAAAGGGCGAAAAGTTGGGCTGAAGATTTGCCTGGCTGAGAATTAGCCGGCGGGATGGTGAATATCAGCGTTTTGGCCGCCGCCGGGCAAACACAAAGACCACCAGTGCGGTAACGACAACGATTACCAGAACTTCACTGGGGCCAAGCAAGAAAGCAAGCGCGATCATCTATTCTCCTATAAAGCGGCGGCCGAATATATTGCCAGCGTATCTATGCAGCCGCTTCTTGTCAAGTTGGCCGAGCAGAATTTATCCTGGCTCGGGATTGGCATATAACTGGCAAAAACGGCCAAATTCCTTAAACTAAAAAGGCGGCTGAGGCCGTCTTATTATTTAGAAGTTTTGATTCCGAGGCTGATTGGGCTAACCTATCATGCTGGAAGATCAACGGCTACTTTGGCGCCTTAAGCGGGGGGACAAGGAGGCGCTACGCAGCATTTATGAGAAATACAAGGACAACATGCTGACGGTTGCCACATCGCTGCTGCACGATACCGGCTCGGCAGAAGATGTACTGCACGACGTTTTTGTCTCATTCGCGATGAGTGTGCAGAAGCTCAAGCTCCGCAGCAGTCTACGAAAGTATCTAATAACCAGCATTATCAACCGGGTGCGAGATCGGTTTCGCACGAAGAAGCACCACATAGTCGAACTCGACGAGGTGGGGCCCATAGCCTCAGATTCCGAAAGCCCAGAGCGGTCAGCCATACTAAGCGAAGAATCGCAGTTGTTGACGGGGGCGTTGGCTCGGCTTCCTTTGGAGCAGCGAGAAACAATAGTGCTGCACCTAAAGGCCGACCTGAAATTCAAACAGATAGCCCAGATGCAGGGCATTTCAATCAGCACCGTACAGGGCCGATACCGCTATGGGCTGAGCAAACTGCGGACAATACTAGACGGAGAGATGAAAAAATGAATCCCGCGGACGACTTGGAGCGTTCAATCAGGCAATTTCAGGTTACTACAAGCATCGAGACGGATAGACGCATTCTGGATGATGCTTTTGCGGCCCTGGAAGAATCTACGCCAGAGGAATCAGGCGGCCTCGGGCGGACTGTGCGGCAAATACTGGTCTTTCCCAGAGTCATGAAGTTTGCCGTGGCAGCCGCAGTGGCGGTAGTAGCTTTTACTTTGTTTTTCAAAGCACTATCGCCAAAAACTATCGAGCTTGGTCAGGTCTATCAGGCGCTGCAGAAGGCTGAAAATCTCTGCGTCTCAACGTATGCTGACGCTGAAGCCGAACCTATCCAGCAGGTGTGGGCATCACGCACCTTAAAAGTCGTAATGAATAAATCGCAGACAGGTGCGCAGGCGAAGTTTGATCTATTTGATATTCCAAATAGGCTCAAGAAGACAAGGTATTTGGCTTCGGGTACTATCAGCACGGAAAGACTGGCGGCAGACCAAGCTATCAGGCTCGAACGTTCGATAAGCGATGGTTTCGAGCTTCTGCCTTTTGCCAATGTGGATCCCGCTCGCGATGGCAGCCAGTGGAGTAAAGTGCCGGGCGAAGATATGGGGGCGTCTGTTCGAGGAACCCAAGCGTATGAACTGACCTGGCCCGTAGAAGGGTCCTCCTACAAGTGCCGTATCTTTGTCGATGCCAAGTCTAACCTGCCCAGAAGGATTGAATACTATTTCAAGGAGAATCAGCAAGGCCAGTATAAATTCGAGAGCGTGCAGGTAGCTGCATATCCCTCCGAGAAGGAAATAAAGCTGCTTATCAGGGAGATATTCGGGCCGGACGAGGATAGGGCGGGCAAGCCAGGATATATCGGCACGCCAGAGCACCGCCCGCAAGACACATCTGAGAAAGAATAGCACCGTTGCCTAATACTACAGCGCAACTAACGGCACAGTAAGCTGATTGTAACTTATTTCTTTATATGGACTTAAATTCCAAGTTCTAATATCTAAATTCTAAACAAACCCAAATGTTCTAAATTCAAAACGACGAGATCCTAATTGATGGCGATAGCCATTTTGGTCATTTGAATTTGCGATTTCGATTTTGTTTAGGATTTAGGATTTACTGCTTAGGATTTTAAATCTTCGGATATTACATTGCTCTGTAGTACTAACCCACGCGCCAGCAAAGAAAACATTTTCCTGTAATAAAATTGGCCGCCGCTCCGTCATTATAAGTGAGTGGCAGATTATGAGTGAGATGCTGGAATATATAAATTCAATAGGTAAGGCGTTTGTGGAATTCGCCTGGCCGCTGTTTATTCGGTCCAGCGTGCTAATGGCGATCTTGCTTCTGGTTGAGCTGCTGCTCCGCAAGAGAGTGCGCGCAGTGATACGGTATTGGATGTGGATGCTCGTGCCGATGCAGTTGTTGATGCCCGTCTCTGTATCATGGTTTGTGAAAATGGACTGTAGTCTTAAGAGCAACCTGGCATCTATGAGCATCAGTTGCATCACGCCGGCAGAAATCCTGCTGGTGTCGCAAACTCAAGAAGTTTCGCAGCAATTGCATCGGCGGGATACTGCGGAGACCGCAGCGGTGCTGCCCACGCTAACGTGGCAGGGAACCATATTCCTGATCTGGCTGGCTACTGTGGCGGCTATGACATCATTGCTCCTCAGGCAGACGCTTTCTGCCAGAAGAATTGTTAGGCAGGCACGGGAATCTAACGCTTTGATGAAAGATATCTTGAACTACTGCCGCACCTGCATAGGCGTGAAAAGAAAAGTTCGTCTGCTGGTTTCCACAGATGCGATGAGCCCGATAGTGTGCGGCTTACTGCGTCCCGTAATATTGGTTCCTTACAGCCTGGCAGCCAGGTTAGGCTCAAGACACTTGCGGTCGGTTCTGTTCCACGAACTTGCACACATAAAGCACGGCGACATCGGGCTTAATCTGGCGCAGACTATTTTGCAGATTCTATACTTCTATAATCCGCTATTGTGGCTTGTCAATTCGGTAATCCGGACGGTACGCGAGCAGGCAGTCGATGAAAACGTCCTGGCGGCGGTCGGCGAAAAGACGCCGTGGTATCCACAGACCCTGACGAACGTCGCCGAGTTGGACCTTAAGGACCCAGGCTTGGGATTATCTCTGGTAGGGGTGGTAGAATCAAAAAGCGCCTTGCTCAGCCGGATCACACACATCCTCAATCTCCCTTGGCCAAGAAAGTCCAAGGCGTAACGTAACCACAGCATCCTCGTGGTCTCAGCATCCGTTCTGCACGGCATACCTTGAATTCCAATTGCCAATTGTAGATTGACAATTGTAAATTGAAAATTGACAATTGGGGCATGGCGGTTCAATTCATTCTCGGTAGAAGCGGTACGGGCAAAACCAGTTATTGCATAAATGCAATCGCTAATGAGCTGCTGGATGCTGGCAGTAAAGCGCCCCTGATTCTGCTTGTTCCGGAGCAGGCTACGTATCAGGCTGAGCGTGCCATCTTAGCCGATAAAGGGATAGCCGGCTACAATAGATTAAGTGTGCTTTCATTTGACCGCCTTCAATTCTGGCTGTTAGGTAAAAATACCGCCAGGCCAGCCCTTTCGCGGGTCGGCCAGCAAATGATAATCCAGCGAATCCTGCGTGACAATGGTGATAAGCTAAAGATTTTCGGACCATCGGCGAACTGGCCTGGCCTGGGCCGACAAATGGCCCGCACTATTATTGAGCTGCACCAGTACGCAAAAACGCCGGACGACATTCAGCACTTGCTGGACGATTTGGGCAAAGAGGAACGCAACAGCCTGGCTGTGTTGAAGTTTGGAGATATGAGTCTAATTCTCCAGGAGTATCTCAAATTCATCGAAGGTAGGTTCATCGACCCCGATATCCAGTTGACCCGCGCCTGCCGGGCGGTGCCGCGGGCCAGCTTTGCCAGAGGTGCAAAGTTGTGGGTGGACGGCTTTGCCAGCTTTACTGCCGGCGAGCTTGCGATGCTTGCCGAGCTGTTGAAAGTAGTCGCCCAGGCACAAATCGCCTTGTGTTTGGACGCATCAGACATCGACTTAGCCAGGCAGGGTACTGACAGTTTCGAACCGGACGGATTGTTTAGCTCGACCCAGCGCACTTATGCGGCCCTATTGGAGGTCATCAAGAAAACCAAACTCCAACTGCGAGAGCCGATAATTCTATCCAGTCAGATTAGGTTTGCTAACTGTCCCCAGCTTGCCCACCTGGAGGCAAACATATTTGCGGACGCCCAGGTTGTGAAGGGGCGGCAAAACGATGGGCGGACATTGCGCGTTCCAAAAATTCTGGCTGCGGGCAATATCCGTATTATATCCGCGCCAAATCCAAGAGCCGAGGTTAAATTTGTCGCCAGGCAGATCCAGCAGTTGGTCAAAGAAAAGAATTATCGCTATCGTGACATCGCAGTTATTGCTTCGGACATCGACCGCTACGAACATTATATAAGGGCTTATTTTGACGACTACGGGGTGCCGTTTTTTATTGATAAGCCAAAGCCCCTGAGTCAGCACAGCGCCATCCAGCTTATTCATTCAGCCCTGAGGGTGGTGACCGGCGGCTTCTCCAATAGTGACATCTTTGCTTATCTTAAAACCGACCTTGTGCCGGTAGAGCGAAGCGATGTTGACCTGTTGGAGAATTATTGCATTGCCTTTGGCATCGTAGGTTCTGACTGGATTAGCCACCAGACGTGGCAGTTTGCCGGCAAAGACAGCGAAGATTTCAACCAGCAGCACGTGGAGCAAGTCCGGCGGCAAGCCATTGGGCCTTTGCTGAAGCTACGGCAAGAGCTTTATTCCGGCGAGACTTCGGCGGGTAAGGTAAGCCCTGAAACGTTCACGCGCGCTATTTTTGATTTTCTCGATGCTTTATATGTAAAAAAGACGCTGGCCCGCTGGATCGAAGAATCTGCTGAACGAAAAGACTATGCGGCGGTGGACCAACACCGCCAGCTTTATGATAAGCTCGTGAATGTCTTTGATGAGCTTGTTGAGGTTTTTGCAGGCCAGCGGATGTCGCCCGAGGACTATCTTGCGATTATCAGTTCTGCTTTTTCGCAATTGACACTGGCTTTCATCCCGCCCAATCTGGACCAAGTTCTTGTTGGCTCGATTGAGCGGAGCCGGCATCCGGATCTGAAAGCCACCTTCTTGATAGGCGCCACGCAGAAGCAGTTCCCTGTTCCTATCAGCTTTGACAGCATTCTAACCGATGATGACCGCAGCGCCGCCGAGTCGGCGGATTTTTTGCTTTCGCCGCCGACCAGGCAGACGCTCACCGACCGGCAGTATTTGGCCTACATCGCGTTTACGCGCCCATCGGAGTTTCTCTGCGTCACGTATCCGGTGCTTGACGATAAGGCCAGCACTGTTTCGCGCTCGCCATTTTTAACCGACCTGGAATCGCTGTTTGGCAATCTTAAGGAAGAATCAATTGCAGCCGAGCAGATTGGAATTGAAAAGGTTCAAAGCCGGACGGAGTTAGAGGATTTACTCTGCTGGTCGCTTGGAAAAGATGCCGCTGCCGCTGAAGGGGATAATGGCGGTCGGCTGTATGCGTTATTGGATGATGTTTGTTTAGACCAGCAGTTGGAGCAGCTCGGTGCAAGGGTCGTTTCCGCAATAAATTACCGGAATCAGGCACAGTTGGATAGGGGGGTGATGGAAGAGTTTTTTGGCCAGCATATATCGACATCCGCGACAAGACTTGGTGATTTCGCCAAGTGTCCGTATAAGCATTTTGCTGAGCATATATTGGAATTGAGGGAGAGAAAAGAGTTTAAGTTCGAGCCTTTGGACGTGGGCGTTTTCTACCACCGCGTTTTAGATGCCTTGCTCAAGAGACTAAATGCAGACGGCAAAGATTTTGCGGCAATTCAGGATAAGGAGCTTTTAGCATTTGTGAGGGACGAAATAGCCCGGCTTGTCCAGACCGACGCTTTTATCTCGAACTTTGTCCGCCGGTCTGCTCACAACGCATTTATCATCCACTGTGCCGGCGAATATCTTGAGGACTGCGTTCTGGCAATCGCAGAAATGGTTCGGGCAGGAATTTTTAGGCCGAGTCTGTCGGAGGTCTCGTTCGGTGCGGACGCTGGGATACTTGGGCGATGGGAGCTTACGCTTGCAAAAGGGCAGTTACTTTCTTTGAACGGCAAAATCGACCGGCTTGATATTGCGGACGCCGGCAGCAAGAAACTCGCACTTATTTTCGATTACAAGCGAAGAGAAGAGTCTTTCGACTGGTCAGAGTTCTACTACGGCCTGGATATGCAACTGCCAATTTATATCCTCGCAGTTCGCAATGTGTCCGGTCCAAAGCATACGCCAACAAATGCTGTGGGCGCATTTTACATGCCAGTAGAGATAGCTCCTGAAAAAACCACGCTTGATGAGCTTTCAGAGCAAAGCGAACACTTTGGTTACAAGGCCAGAGGCGTATTCGATGGGCAATTTTTCCAACTGCTCGACATCTCCAATAGCAACAAGTTTTATAACTTCTTCGTTACCAAAAAGGGCGACCAGTACGGCTATCCCAATATAAGCGGGGCGTTGAGACCTAGTGCTTTTGACAGGCTGTTACAGTTCACTGAGGCAAAGATAGTTAGGCTCGCAGAAGAAATCATCTCAGCCAAGATCGACGTTCACCCATGTCGCTTGGCTGGAAGGTCACCGTGTAGCTACTGCGAATACAGACCTGTGTGCCGATTTGACTGGCAGATAAATGACTACAACTTTCTTGCATCGCTAAATAAGGTCCAGGTTCTCGATAAGATAGGAACGCTTGATGGCTGAAAAAAAGCTCAGGTGGACCGACCAGCAATTGTGTGCGATCAAGCAGCGAGGCAGTGACGTTCTGGTAACCGCCTCAGCCGGGACGGGGAAGACCGCCGTCTTGTCGGGGCGATGTGTCGATATAGTGGCTGACCAGTTGCTGTGTCCCGATATCTGGAGCATACTGGTCTTGACTTTTACCGACATGGCCGCCGAGCAGATGCGCAGCCGAATCGCCCAGCAACTAAAAGATGCTTTTCTGGAGAGCGGAAACCCTCATCTTCGCCAGCAGCTTGTGCTGCTCGATGGCGCTGACATCAGCACAATTCATTCGTTTTGCAAACGCCTCATCACGGAATACTTCTACAAACTCGACCTGGACCCGACGTTCAGCGTAATTGACGCCGACGAAGCCAGGCTCTTGAAAGCCGAGGCGCTGGAAGAGACGATTGATTGGGCCTGGCAGCAGAGCCATTTAGTCGAGGGCCTTGTGCAGCTTTTTCGTCGCCGAGACCTTCGCACGAATGATGGTTTCCTGGCAAAGATAATAGAGCTTAGCGACTTTCTGGACGGTGTGGTCTTGCGCAAAAATTGGTACGAAAGGGCGGCGCAGTTTGCGCAAGCCGGCAACCCGCTTGTAGGCGAGGTTGGCAAAAAGCAAAGACAAATCATCGCGGAGAGGTTGCAGCATATACTCGCTCAGATAGGATATGCTATGAAACTTTGCGAGGGTGAAAACGGCGCGGGCGACTGGACGGCAAAGTGGGAAAAACAGTTTGTCGAGCCGATTGCCGGCTACCTTGAATGTCTAAAATCCGGCGGATGGGAAGAGTTTTACAAAGAGATAAGAAACTATCAAAAACCAGCCAGGTTTGAATACAAACCCAGAGGGCTGTCGGGACCAGTTGCCGAGATTATCCAAAAGACCGCTAAAAGTGCCCGAGGGTCTTTTGATGAGCTTTTTGATCTGGCGATTTTGAACCCGGATTATCTCGATAAAATCGCCAACAGCGCCGGCCTTCAGACAATGGTTCTCATCGAGCTTGTCAAGAAATTTGACCAGTTTTATAGTCAGGCTAAGCGCGCCGTCAACTGTCTGGATTTTGCCGACCTTGAGCACAAAGCTCTGAAGCTGTTGACCGATAAGGACTCCTCGCAGGATAATCTTGTGCCTTCGCAGACGGCTCTTTTGCTGCGGCGCCGCTACAAGTACATATTTGTCGACGAATACCAGGACATCAACCCTGTTCAGCAGGCGATACTCAGGATGCTAAGCTCCAAAGGGAATGTCTTTGTCGTGGGTGATGTCAAACAAAGTATTTACGCCTTTCGCGGCGCTGAGCCGGAGATTTTTGTAAGCGACCTCAAGTCGGCCTCGCTCGACCCAGCCGACGCGCCCGGCGGGCTGCGGGTCGATCTTAACGCCAATTTCCGCTCGACCAAGGCAATCCTCGATTTTGTCAATAAGCTGTTCTCTCGCATAATGACCGCACCTTTTGCCAGCATCGATTATGACCGGTCGGCTGAGTTGACGCCGGCACTGGAACTCAAAGGCGTGCCGGTTCGCGGCGAAAAAAATGTTGTGGAGCTGCATATCCTTGATGAGACGGCAAAAGACGCAGATTTACAGAGCAGCGAAACAGGCGAATCCGAAAACGATGAAAGTCTGAATGTTGTAAGCTCCCGGCAGCGACAGGCTGCGATGATCGCGCAACGCATAAAGCAAATGGCTGGGACGGATACGGGTAAGCCCGAGTTTCAAATATATGATAAAGACCAGGATGAATTCAGGGACGTGCAGTACCGTGACATTGTGATATTGATGCGGTCGCTCGCCAAAAAGGCTAACGACTATGTCGAGGTGCTGCGGTTGGCAGGTGTGCCGGTAAGCTGCCAGGCGACGGCAGGATATTTCGAGGCAACCGAGATTACAGACATATTATCTCTGCTTAAGATTCTTGATAATCCTCAGCGTGACATCGAATTGGCCGCGGTGCTGCGAAGCCCGTTTTTCAAAATCAGCGACACCGACCTGGCAAAGATAAAAGCCCATAGCCGGACGCAAGGACGGCACGCAAACTTCTATAAGTGCGTTCTCGAGTACTGTAAATCGGGCAAGGACTCAGAACTTGCCAAAAGGATAAAGGAGATACTCGCCCAGATTGAAAACTGGCGGACGCTTGCTCGGCGCGGCAGCCTGGCTGATTTAATATGGCGGATTTATCGCCAGACCGGCTTCTTGTCGTTTGTCTCGGCCCTGCCGAACGGCCAGGCCCGCAGGGCCAACCTGCTCAAACTGCACGACAGGGCCATTCAATTTGAGGGTTTTGCCAGCAATGCCGGCATAGCCTCGCTGACGCGCTTCGTTGAATTCATCGAAAGGCTCGAAGAAATAGGCCAGGATTGGGCGCCTGCCGAGCCAGAAGCCGCTGCCGGTAATGCGGTTCGGATTTTAAGCGTCCACAAAAGTAAGGGGCTTGAATTTCCGGTCGTCTTCTTAGCCGAGCTTGAAAGCGGATTCAACCGAAAAGACATTCAGTCGGATATTCTTGCCGATGCCGACGACACATTGGGGCTGCAGATTATCGACCGCACGTCAAACAGCAAGCTCAGCTCTCTTGCCCACCAGGTTATCGCAGAGCACAAACTCGCCAGATTGCTGGCGGAAGAAATGCGTATTCTTTACGTTGCGACAACGCGGGCGAGGGACCGCCTTATTTTGATCGCCTCGCAAAAGCAAGACCGCTGCCAAAGTATTATTTGCGACGGCTTTTTCTTTGGCGGCCAGCCGATTCCACACTGGCGACTTCGCCGCTGCCATAGTCACCTGGACTGGACTCTATACGGCCTCTCCGACCAGAAGGCTTTGCATAACGCGTTTGAGACGCAGCTATCGGCGCAGGCTCGTGACGATGATCTATTTAGCTTGAAAGTCTACGACCGCGAGGAGCTTGACCAGCTTTCTCGCTTTGTGCTCGGCTTGCGGGCTGACAAAGCCAAGGGGCGTACTTCGCCGCAAAGAGAACCGCCGCAGGGGCGGCACGCAGAAACAGAATTGCTTTTGAAGGTGAAGGACTCTTTGGCCTGGCAGTATCAATTTGCTGATGCGACACTATTGCCTGCAAAACGATCGGTAACACAATTGACGCATCGTAGCGACGAATATATAAAACTCGATTATTCAGGCGCGCTGCAGCGCCAGCCAAAGGCAATCGCGGCTGCCGAAGTAGAATCTACCGAGCCTGATGCTAGACTGATTGGCACCGCGACACACCTTATAATCGCCCAGCTTGACCTTGCCGGGCCTATCAATGAAGAGACAATAGATAAGACGGTAGGGCGGCTTTTAGCCGATGGCGCGATAATCCAGCCAGTCATTGAGCATATCGACATTGAGTCGATCCTGGCATTTTTCAAGGGCGACCTGGGCAGGATGGTATTTGACAAAGCCAATCAAGTTTGGCGTGAATGGCCGTTCACCTTTGCCTTGCCAGCATCTGAATGGAAGGATTCTTTCGCTGGGCGCAATACGCAATACGCAATACGCGATACGATTATTGTTCAAGGCATAATCGACATGCTAATTCAAACGCCGCGTGGATTGGTTGTTATAGATTTCAAAACCGATAAAGTAACTGCCAAGCAGGCTGTCCAGCGAGCCGAGCTTTACCGCCGGCAGTTGGAGCTTTACAGCCGGGCGGCTGAAGCGATCCTAAAATGCGAAACGATTGCCAAATGGCTGTATTTCTTAACCCCGCGTGTTTCCGTCATTGAAAATCCCGACTGAATAGTGTAGACTTCTCATTTGTGAGGGAGCGGCGAAGCGAGACATCTTGGATTTATTGCTGCTCAACAATGGGTTTGGGACAGTGCACAGAACCTGTTGCTGTGCTGAACAATCCATACTTTTAAGTGAGATAATATGAGTTATAGAGAGCATACATTCAAGGCAAAGTTTGATGACGCAGCACGGCATCTTGGTGTGGCACCTGACCAAGTTATTTCGTTAAAGCTGCGTGAATCAGTTGGGTCATATTCCGAGTATCAGAATCTGCTTCAAACTCTGGAACATGAAGTCGGAATAAGTTGGCAGAAAATCGATGCGAATCTTCAGGACACTGGTTATCTTATTGGCGACGCAAAAGTCAAGGTTATTGTAGTTGAGCATGAAACGGGCCTGGAGATTCTTTATGTTGCAGGATCAATTGCATTGCTTATTGGTCTGATCCCACTGGTCTTACAGTGTTGGAGCAGCATTCGTGGCCATCACGGCCGACCACATCCACGTGATTTTCACAGTGTCGAAATCCGTAAGTTGGATAGTAATGGCCATCTTCAAGAAGATCACGCCTTGCGTTTGGCGGGACCATGGTCTGCTCCATTGAGTTTCATAAATACAGCACTCACTTCTGCTGCAGAAGTCTTAGATACTGAAATAAAGCATCTAAGGGATGATGTTCAAGTTCTAATGGTTCGGGTAGCTGAAATTGAGAAGAAAGTATCTAAGAAAGTGTATGAAAAGTAACCTTTTGTCCGATAACTGATATATGGACAGAAGGAGTTATCCAAGCGATCTGACAGATGAACAGTGGAACTTGACCGAGCCTTTCCTGCCAGCGGCCAAGCCC
>Ga0315279_10001433_pt1 | contig 39789 bp, 29 predicted proteins | sample YL17G06_20_MG_FD_203694 | JGI IMG/M metagenome (GOLD analysis project Ga0315279, IMG submission 203694) | Sediment microbial communities from Yellowstone Lake, YNP, Wyoming, USA - YL17G06_20 | ecosystem: Environmental > Aquatic > Freshwater > Lake > Sediment | place: USA: Wyoming | collected...
TGCCGAAGCAGCCACCACCGAAGGTATACAGTCGTCAGCTAAATGGTCAGCTTTGTGGTGGAAACTGACCTTATTGGCGCTATCGAAAGTGTCGATTTCGATGCCTAACTGCGAAAGTTGGGCTAATGCAATCCACAAAGACCGGCACTCTGGCAGAACGCTCAACAAAAGGGGTATTCCAGTACCAGTCGCACAATTCCTCTTTACGGCCGCCTCTTTCATCATAAACCCAAATACTTAAACCATAGCTGCCTCGCTCAGGCTCACCACCAGGTTTTGACACATTGGGATACTGCCAGGCAGTGAATTTACCGCCTCTGACATATCCATCGCCATCCGCGTCTGGATGAACTTTGACCGCCATAGGGCACAAGCACAGGTCTTTGTATTGCCAGGCATCCAAAACGTCATACCAAAAATCATCATACCTGCCGGGCACACGGCGCATAAACCAGCCATCGTTATCTGTTATATACGTCGAAAATATAAGACCCCAATGGCGTAGGTTGGCCTGACACTTGACGGCCCTGGCTTGATTTCTGGCTTTCTGTAATGAAGGAAGTAAGATTGCCATAAGCAGGACAACGACAGAAATCACCACCAATAGCTCAATTAGTGTAAATCCTCGCTGCTCTTTCATAATGATTTTCTTTAGTAATCCTTGAATCTTCTTATCCACTCCGGCCAGTAGGTTGGCTGGACGCCGCCGGCTATGGTTCAGCGGTTTGCCGTATCAAACTCGCGGTGCCATTTAAGAGTCCACAATTCTTTCAGGCCGACCTTCCTAACAGACCAATCCATAAAAAGCATATTTATTTTCCCATCATGACGGTTGATTGCACAGAAACCCAGATATGCAAGAAGCTCATCCTCATACGCCGGTGGTTTGTCAACGTCTAATGGGCCAATAGCAAAATTAATGCAGTCTGAGAATACCGGCACTCTATCCGGATGCTCAACATAGCAAGTCTTCCAGTACCAGGCACTCGTATCCTGGCTGGAATATCCTATATCAGCGACCCACCCATTCAAACCGTAGCTGCCTCGCGCAGCCTTACCATCAGACCTCCCCGAATCAACAAGCTGCCAAGCTGTGAATTTACTACCAAAGACAGTTCCGCCGGCATAGTTCCGTTCCGGGTCAGGGTTCACTTTAACTGCCATAGGGCAGAAGCACAGGTCCTCATAGCGCCAGGCATCCAAAACATTGAACCACAACTGGTTTGGGTTGGACTGTAGGTTCCAGAACCTACCATCGTTATCTTGTAAATATGTCGAAATAATGAGTCCCCATTGGCGGAGGCTGGCCTGACAGGCGACCGCCCTTGCCTGTCTCCTGGCGCGCTGCAGTGCAGGCATCAATACCGCCAGAAGTATTGCTATTACCCCGATGACGACCAGAAGCTCTATCAATGTAAATCCGCCGCATCCGGCATCAACGTATTTGCCGGAGCGGATAAATGCACGCCGCTCTTTCATAACGGTTTTCTTTAGTAGTCCTTGAAGTTTTTCATCCATTGCGGCCAGTTAGTGGGCTTAACGCCGCCGGCTTTGGTCCAGGGGCCGGCGGTGTTGTAGTTTCGATGCCACTTCAAGGTCCACAGTTCCTTGAGGCCTATTTTTCTGGCCGACCAATCCATAAAGACACCATTTACCGCGCAATTGTGTCGGTTAACGCAGGCGCGGTTCATTTCGTCGGAACTGGGTGTGTCGCCCGGGCCTGCACCATTCGGCGGAGGCAAGTCGGTTGTCCTTGGCCAGGCATCAGTCCACCACATACCACAAAATACAGGAATGTTGTTGGCGTCTTTAACATTTGGTGTGCCCCAGTGCCATTGTGCTGGGGTGCGGCCCCAGCCATTAGTTCGGTTGGCGGGGTTCTGGGAAGCCGGAAGGTTCAATATCCAGCCGTTTAGGCCATAGCTGCCGGCTTCGCCATCGAGCTCCCACATAGAGGACGACCAGTATTCTGGAGGTAGAGAAACGCCTCGGAGTGGCTTGACGGTTTGGGGGCAAATCCATATTTTGGCATCCTTGCAGTAAGGTCTCATACAGTTTCTCCAGAACCTGCCATTTCCCATTAGCGACCTTGTGCCGCCATTCTCACCGGTAAAGAAATAGCCGTTATTTTCGTTGGTGTACATTGCAAAAGCGATGCCCCATTGGCGGAGGTTCGAAAGACAGACCGCCTCTTTGGCTTGCCTGCGGCTGCTGCTGCCAACAGCTCCTAAACTTGTCAAAAGAAAAATTATGCAGCACAGGACAACAGCAATATCCTTTTGGGTTATGTTGACTTTACGATTCATAGTTTCTCCTCCGGTTAAGGTAATTATCTTTAGAAATCTTTGAATTTTCTCATCCATTCGGGTCAGTCGGAGAAATAGGATGCCTGCCAGAGCCAGTTCTCACAGAAGACAGCAAGGTCAGCGAATTCAATCCGTCCACTATTGTCAAAGTCCGGCTTACGCCACCACATAAGCTCAGTATCTTCCGGCTCGAGCCAATCTAAAGCGAAAGCTGTCAGGTCGAGTAAGTTTATGATTCCATCAAGATTCAGGTCTCCGACCATCGGGTAATACATACTAAACGTTATCCGGTTATTATCCCGGTCAACATCGTTGACTTCGTTTGCGTCGTCGACAGCAACTGTGAAGTATGTATTTCCCGGCAATAGCGTGCCAGGCGGTAAATCAAGGGCTATCTGTGCCAGTCGGCCCGGGGTGAGTGCGGGGGCATCGGCAGTTGCTATAGGCGACCCGGATTGACCAGACTTTCTGATTGAGACGGTTGTCTGCGGAACAGCCGGCGCTCCGGCATTATGCACCTCAGCGATAATTCTTGCTGAACCATCCTGCTCAAATTTAGATGAAAGCAATTTTACCGTCAGGTCAGTTCCGCCAATGTTGAGAGATGTCAGATTATTAATTTCATTAACCTCGGTAACCTGTTCGTTCGGGTCTGCAAAGGCATATAGTGTCCGTGTTATTGCTGGTTCTGGCACTATCCAGGTAACCTCGGCGTATGCGGTGTCGGCACCGTCGAGCCAGCCTGAGATAGTTTGACGGCCTATTTCTATGCCGACATTATTGGGGTCGCCATCATAAAAAGCTACTGTTACATTTTCGGTGCTCACGTCGCCCGTATTGTGAATGGCAGCGCGAAGTTTGACCTGGTCGCCGGGCAAGTAATTGGCGCCTTCGGCGGTAAAATCGCCCGGCTTGATGGAGAGGTCTTTGACGAGGATGCGTTTTAATATGCCGAGGTCCACACGGCCAGGGGTGGGGACATCGTTGACTTCGATGATTTCGCCTGTTTCGAGCTTTACTTTTTTGTTAGTTTTCTGGATTTCGACACGGTTATAGGCAATGGTCAGATTGCCGACATCATCCCAGACGGGAGCGAAGGATCGTTCGAGCGGCGTATCAGTGAAAATCTGATTATCCTTGCTCCATCGTTTTGAGGCGGGGTCATATACGCAGTAATAGGCATCGACGCCGGTTTGACTTTGTTCCTGCCAGATAAGGACGAGATTTCCTTGCGGGCCGAGGGTCATAGCATAGTCGGTGAAGGCAACCGTTTGTGAATTTTCTCTGACGAGTGAAATTCCAGTTGAATTGTGGTCCATAACCAGGTCAGAGGCCCGCTGCCAGACAAGATAGACATCGTTACTCTCGGCTACGGCTACTCTGACATTGCGGTCGGGCGTCAGGTCATTGGTTTCTCTTACAGGTGCGGCCCATATTTGGCCGTTCCAGCGGCAGGTAAAAAGTTCCTGGTCGGCGGGAGTGTTGACATCGCCATTTGTATCCTGTGTCCAGGCGTAAACGGCTTTGTTGGCGGTGCCTGAGAGACTTTCTGATAGACGACATACAAGATGGTCTAATAAAATTTGCGGAGTGCTCCAGCTATGTGTCGCAGAGTTCCATTTTGAACAGAGGACAGTGCTTGGTGAATTTGAATCGCCCATCAGCAGGTTGCCTGTATTCTCTGTCCACACAGCAAGGATACTGCCGTCGGCCATAGGGCCGCAAAGAAGTGGCTTATGGTCGAGATAGTTGTTGTCGGTTATTGGCTGCACCGGACTCCAGGCTTGGGTGATATGGTCCCATTGAGAATAGACGATTTCCATTTCTTTTGCCATTGCATAGATGTCGGGGGTATTGAAGTCGGGGTCTTTGACTCGCTCCCAAAGGGCGACTGCATCACCATCGCCGTCGAAGGCGACCTGCGGAGCGAATTCAGCTCGGGTATCGGCGACAATAGGCGCCGGTTCGGTCCAATTAGTGCCATCGAACAAGAGCCAGTTGATATCGGTGAACTTCAGGTCTCCAGGTGCATTATTGTCGGAGGCGTAGAGCAGCATCAATTGTTGCCCATAACCAGATAGGGCAGGTTCGGAATAGGGGAATACATTTTCAATTAAAGGCAGGTCTGCCTGGAGGATAATAGGCGGCTGGGAATCAGCCAGTAATAATGGCTGGTCAGCGATCTGTCGTCCGATGATTCTGAAGGCCTGGAGTGGAGTGAGACCTTCAGTGGCTGCCCCGGCCTTAAAGGCTGGTTTCTCGTATGCGACAAATCTTGGCGGGCCATTAGCCAGATATGAACGGTCGATTGGCCGAAACTTCGGGCTGTTTGAAGCAGCGGGGACAAGGACAACCATTTGAGTTGCGCCTTCCATCCCGGATTTGCCTGGGATAGTTTTGTTAACAAAGACATATTCAAAAGGCCCGAGAGTGATAATCCACCATCTGAATTCAGCCCCAGCGTAGGCCTTAATTCGCCACTCTTTAAAGAGTTCTCCCGGCACTTGGAAGGTACCACCAAACTTTCCGCCGACATACAATCGCATCTCGCACATTGGGAGTTTAGGCTCATAAGCGGCCTCAAGACCTACATCACCGGACACTTCCAGTCTCTTGAAATCAAATTGAGGGTCAAGGGCGAAAACGATTTCACCACCCAGTTCAGGTTCGACATAGATAATGATTGATATGCTTTTTGTAAAATCTCCGAGAAAGGGAATCGGAGCAACTGCATTGGACAGGCCCGGTCCAAGCAGGTCAGGTAGGCCGTATCTACTGAGTTCGAATTTGCCACCTATTTCTCCTTTGACGAAGACTTCGTCGAAGGTGATGCCATTAGTTACGGTAGCTGTTCCTCTTGCGCCGCCTTCGATTTTACCTGAGATTTCTTTGTTGCCGATATAGAGCTTCCATTTAGGATGACGTGTTAGGCCTGGAATTTTAGGTCGTCTGCCCCTTTTTCCCTGTTTGCCCTCGGCACCGAATCCGAGAGCGGCTTCCCAATCACCATCAGTAACGGTATAATCGAAGCTGGCGTTGGCGGCGAATTCTGTTCCGAACTTGCCGATAACAGGAAGGTCAAGCACGTGTTTTATGGGAGGCTGAGGGAAGTCAAAGTCAAACGCAATCTGAACCTCATTACTTGTTGGCTGTATCGAAACAAAAGGTATAAGTAATAGGAGTGCCGGGTGCAGCGGAAGAACGACAACCGGCTCCTCGAATGGACTAGAGATGTTATCTTCGTTATTTCTTGCGATAACCCGCACTTTGTTAGCAGTTCCGCTAAATGAGCCAAGGAAGTCGGTTCCCATATTGAATGTGGCGGTGGCACCGGTGGATGTTCCGGGGACAGGGGGTTTTGGGGTATTATTGGCATAGAATTCCACTGTTCCGGGAGTTCCATTCCATTCGACAGTGGCAGTATATTCGTTGTCGATGGAAACACCGGCTAAGAAGATGCCGTCATATTTTGCGGAGACATTTGTTACAACCGGCTTTCCGACAACAGCCGGATACATATCGAAGTCGTGAACGATGGCCGTGCCTCCTGACGGCGGAGTAAGGGTAGTGTTGTAGGTTGCGTAACCGGACTTTGTAGCGGTAATGGTTGGCTGTTGGGTAGCATTTATGCCGGTAAATGAGTATTGGCCTTGTGCGTTTGTCTGTGTGGATTGGCCTGCTATGGTTAGCTGGACGGCTGCCAGGGCTGCGGTGGTTTTAGCATCTTTGACTCTGCCGGAGAGGTTAAAAGTAGATTCGACAAATAGCTGGCCTGTTGCAGAGTCGGTTCGGCCTTTGTCGGTTATGATATTATAGTAGATTGTGTAGTTTCCGCCTGTAAGAGCAGGTGTTATGGTCTGGGACGCGGTCCATTTTCCGGCGGCGCTATTGTAGGTGAGGTTTCCGGAGGCCTTTTGCGAGCCAGTAGAATCCTTCAAGATATAGGTGAAGGCACCCGAGGTAACCTTGCCGGCAAGTGAATCGGTAACATCGGCTGAAAGCGATAGAACGGAGGTTGCGGGTGAGTATGCCTGCGATGGATAAATTGTAACATCTGGCGTGGTAAATTGATAATTTTCTGGGGCGAGTTTTATAAGATATACATCGTTTGACCCTGCGCCAAAGGAGGAAGTTATTCCTGCGATTATGAATCCGCCGTCAGAGGTCTGTCGAACTGAATTGGGATAATCGTCAGAGCTTCCTCCGAATGTCTTTTGCCACTGGGAGTTTCCGGCAGAGTCAGTCTTTATAAGATAACCATCGTATCGCCCTACACTGAAGGACCAACTCGCCCCTGCGATTATGAATCCACCATCGGTCGTCTGCTGAACCGAAAAGCCAAAGTCCCAACTGCTACCGCCGAAGGTATTTTGCCACAGCAAGTTTCCAACAGAATCAGTCTTCACAAGATAAACATCGTGTCCCCCTGCGCCGAAGGAGTAAGTCGTGCCTGCAATTATATATCCGCCGTCGGAAGTCTGCTGAACTGAATCACCCTCGTCAGAATCTTTTCCGCCAAATGCCTTTTCCCATTGGAGATTCCCGCCCGAGTCGGTCTTTATAAGATAGACATTAGGGTCCCCTGCGCCAAAGGAATCGGTGTAGCCGGCGATTATGAAACCGCCGTCGGTTGTCTGCTGAACCGAAAAACCTCTGTCGTCATTGTTTCCGCCGAAGGTTTTTTGCCAGATTTTATTTCCTGCTGAATCGGTCTTTATAAGATATACATCCCAGTTCCCTGCGCCGAAGGAATCTGTGTACCCTGCAACTATGAATCCGCCATCGGATGTTTGCTGAATTGAGTCAGCTTCTTCGTTTATGTTTCCACCGAGTGTTTTTTGCCACTGTAAATTTCCTGCAGAATCAGTCTTTATAAGATAAACATCGCTCCCCTCGGCGAAGGAATGTGTTAAGCCAGCGATAATAAACCCCCCATCTGTTGTCTGCTGAACTGAACGCCCATAGTCATAATATGTTCCGCCGAAGGTCTTTTGCCATTGGAAATTACCAGATGAATCAGTCTTTAGTAAATAAACATCGCCATTCCCCGCACCAAAGGAATAAGTTATACCTGCGATTATGTATCCACCATCAGAGGTCTGTTGAACCTGGTTACCCGAGTCATAATCGCTCCCGCCGAAGGTCTTTTCCCACTGGACGGGAGGGGCAGAGGCGAGGGCGAAGGACGAAGTAAGAAGGAAGAAGAGCAAAGTAAGAAGAGCGAAGGATGAAGGACGAAGGACAAAGTTCAGGGGTCGGGGGTCAGGGGGCAGGGGGTCAGGGGTGGATGAGGGACGAAGGAAGAAGGACGCTATTAAAGGATAAATACGGGCTTTCATTTTGACACCCTACCTTTCAAAAATCCGAAATACGAAGCACGAAATACGAAACAATATCTAATAACCGAAATTAAAATGACCAAAATACGTAGTTAAAAACTAACCGCGGAGAACGCTGAGAACGCGGAGATATAAAACAGGTCAGACGCGGATTAACACGGCTTTTTCATATTTCGCTGTTCCTACACCATATTGTTATTTTTCTTACCGGCTTTTTGCCCCCTGCACCGGACGGTGCGGGGTGGGCAAGTCCGCCGGTAAATCATTTTTCGCTGTATCAAGGCTTGTATTGTGATTATATACAAAATGCTATGATTAACGCAATAAAAAAATCGTTGGTTAGCACTTTTATCCCCTTTTTCTGGTTCCGGTAGAGGTTTTTTATTGACAGAAGGGTTATAATTTATGATATATTGGCACTACGGACGAATATTTATAATAAGAACGTCTAAAATAATGAAAAGGACACGGATTGACACTGTTGATATTAGACACGGATTAACACGGATTTACACTGTTTATAATTCATTTCTCTGTGTTCTCTGTGGCTAAACTTCTTTTTGTTAGAGTCTTTGAGTTATGGCCGACAAACGGTTTTTTGGAGATATTTTGATGACCAGCCGAAAAGCTCTCTTCGTAATGGGAATAATTGCAATTTTTCTGGTAAGCGTTGCATTTGCACAGACCCTTGAGGATACCTGGAACGACTTTTTGCATTATATAAAAATCGGCCGATTTGATTTGGCCGCTGGGTATGCGCAGCTTATCCTGCAAAGTAACCCTGACTCAACCACATTGCTTGCCCTCAGTAAAGCAAATCCCGAAGGCTATGAGATTCTCCAGAGGGTCAATGAAGCTGCGCCAGACGCTGCGTTAGCCGAGCTGACCGGCAAAATTCTCGATATTGTCGAGCAAGGCAGATTTACCCGCAGAGCAGAGCCGAAATTTGTCGCCGAGGAAGTAAGAAGGCTGAGCACCACAGAGCGTGGCCGGCTCACCGCCGTAAAAAGGCTTCAGGATGCCGGCGAATACGCCGTGCCGTTTATGCTCGATGCAATAGCTGATGAGTCCCGCAAAAATGAATTGCCGTATCTTGTGTGGGCGCTGCCGCAAATCGGCAGAGACTCAATAAGACCGCTCGCCGCTGCACTTCAGACCGAAAATGTGGCGGTCAAAGCCGAGATAATAGAGGCGATGGGCAAAATCGGCTATGGGGCGTCGCAGCCCTATTTGAGGTATGTTTTCGAGACGGATAAATCAGCCGAGCTTCGAGAGCTGGCCAGGAACAGCATGCTCAAGATTGACCCTGCTACGGCGAAGGTCGCCGCAGCAAACTTATTCTACCAGATTGCACAGAAATACTATTATCACACGCAATCTTTAGCTCCTGCAGAGGATGCCAATTTCGCCAATATCTGGTTTTGGGACCCGAACAGCCAGAAACTTGTCCGTGAGGAGGTTGACAGGAGCTACTTTAACGAGCTTATGGCGATGCAATGCTGCGAGTGGGCGTTGAGAGCCGACCCTGCATTCGGCTCAGCTATCGGGCTTTGGCTGGCCGCCTTCTTCAAAGCCGAGTCTGCAGGCGTGGAAATGCCTGCTTATTTTGGCGAGCGTCACGCCGATGCGCTTGTCTATGCAACCACCGCGGGCGTTGAATACCTCCATCAGGCCCTCGCACGGGCTGTCAAAGATAAGGATGCCTACGTGGCGCTTGGTATCGTCGAGGCATTAGCTACAACCGCGGGCGAAAAATCGCTGCTTTATCGTGTCGGCCCAGAGCAGCCGCTCGTTCAGGCCCTTTCATTTAATGACAAAATGGTGCGATACAGCGCAGCGATAGCGGTTGCTTCAGCCGGGCCGAAGGAAGGCTTCCCTGCAAGCAAATTAGTTGTGAAAAATCTGGCCGATGCCCTCGCCGAAGGCCCAGAGTCTGCCGGCGGCGAAACAGAAAGCTCAGGCGCCTGGACACAAGAGATTGCCAACACTTATGCCTTACGTGCGGCAAAGGTCATGCTCAAGCTCGCTCAGACGCGAAACCGTGCCGTTGATTTATCCGGTGCCCTGACTGCTCTTGTGAATGCGACAAACGATAAGCGAACCGAAATCCGGACACTCGCTGCCCAGATTTTAGCTTACTTAAATAGCCCTGATGCCCAGCGAGCAATCGCAGCGATGGCTCTCAGCAGCGACAACAGTTTGGAGGTGCGAATATCGGCCTTTGAGTCACTTGCTACTTCGGCAAAGTTAAATGCCAATATGCTCATCGACCAGATGATTGATGGCATTTATACTCTTATTAGCTCCGATGAAACTGACCCCGCACTACGCGGCGCCGCCGCCGCCGCTTATGGCACTTTGAACCTACCCAGCCAGAAGGCAAAAGACCTCATCCTCGACCAGGCAAAAAGTTAGAGGGACACGGATTAACACAGATTCACACTGATTTAATAGAAGTAAAAAAAAGCCACAGAGGACATAGAGAAAAATAGCCACAAAGACACAAAGGCACAAAGAATAAAAGATCAAAAACTTAGTGTCTTGGTGGTGAAAAATATAAACCAGTGGTTAAGAAATTAAACCAGGCGATTATTTTACGGGTCATAAAATGCACGTTGTGAAAAATGTGACTTATGTGTCTGGATACAAGCTGCTTGTGACCTTTGAAGATGGTTTTGTCAAACTCGTTGATATGGAGCCATACCTGGATGGTGAGATATTTGAGCCGTTGAAGGATATTGATTACTTCAAGACGGTTCGCGTTAATCCAGACATAAATACAATCGTCTGGGATAACGATGCTGATGTATCACCCGACTTTTTATATGAAATCGGAGTTGAGCAAAAGGCGAAGGTAAAAAGTAAAAGCCACAGATGAACACTGAGGATACGAAGAAAAATAGTTAATTGGTTGATTGGTTAGTTGTGAATTGGGGTATCAGGGGAGCAGCATATCAGGTAGCAGGATAACAGATTATCAGTAAATCAGGTAATTTGTGACTTTGTGGTAAGAATGCCCGTTGAAAATGACGGGCGTTTTTGTTATTATGCGCTCGTCCCGTCGTTGTTGGACTAAAGATTAGCAACATATTGTAGGTCAGACGATGGGTATTATTCTGAGCCAAGCAAAGAAATTCACTTTCGCAGGCCAGACCCTTCGCTTCGCTCAGGGTGACAGTTTTTTAATACGAATTGAAAGGTTTGAAAATGGCAATTGATAAAAAGAAAGTAGCTTGCTGTCTTGAAGAATGTAAGAAGCATCTAACAACAGAGCTTCTGCCGTTCTGGCTGAACCGATGTAAGGACGACAAATACGGCGGATTTATAACGCATTTCGACAAAGACGGCAAAGACACCGGCACTGATGAAAAATCCTTAATCTCACAGACCCGCACCGTCTATTCGATGTCCGCAGCCCATCGAGCCGGCTACGGCGGCGGCAAATGTGCAGAATTTGCCAAGTATGGTGTCGATTTTCTCATCAATAAGATGTGGGATAAAGAGTATGGCGGCTTTTTCTGGATGCTCAACCGCAAAGGCGATGTCACCATAGATAAGAAAATCCTCTACGGCCTTAGCTTTGCAATGTATTCATTGAGCGAATATACAATGGCAACGGGGGACCAGCGCGGTATAGAATATGCGGAAAAGGTCTTTGACCTTGTTAAAAAGCATTGTGCCGACACGATGTCCGGCGGTTTCTTTGAGATGTTTGAGAGAAACTGGGAGCTGTGCGGCCCCGGCAGCAAGGGCGGCGATAGAAAGACGCTCGATGTCCATATGCACCTGATGGAGGCATTTACTAATCTGTATGAGTGCAGCAAACAATCCATCCACCGCAGAACGCTGATAGAAGATATTGAGATTCTGAGAAAGAGAATTTTGCATAAAAGATACGGCACCGGCATACCGCAGTTCTGGGGCGATTGGAAGATTGCACCGCAGATAAAGTTTGACATTATCTGGGGCTGGGACCGCTTTGCTGAAGGAGGCAAAAAGTCACACGCCGAGGACAATACTTCAGCAGGTCACAACGTTGAATTTGCCTGGCTTCTTGCTCACGCAACGGACATTCTGGGAGAAGACTATTTTGAGCAATATAAGAAAGTCGTAAAAAAGTCGATGGACCACGGAATGAAAAACGGAATCGATTGGGAATACGGCGGGGTTTATGTCGAAGGCCCGCACGCAGGCGGCGTCTATGATATGGAAAAAGAATTCTGGCAACAGGCAGAAGTTATGATTGGGATGCTCGAAGCCTGCCTGCGGTTCGGACCAAAATACTGGCCGGCCTACGAAAATGTCCACCGCTTCGTCTTCGACAAAATGATTAACCATCCGGTAGGTGAGTGGTGGCCTTTGACGACAAGAGAAGGTGTGCCTATCTGGACGCATATGAGCCATTCCTGGAAGGTCAACTACCATACAATCCGTTGTATGGTAGAGTGCATAAAACGGCTCGAAAAATTGCTCGCAAAAATTAAATAGCTGATGCGTATGGACTATAACGGCAAATATAAGGTTTTCGACCCGAGGCGAATCACTACATATCCAATAAGCGCCCGCACCAATAGAGTGACAGTGAAAGACCTTATCTTGCCCGGTGACGTTGATAGTTTTGCTATCAGTTTACCCGACCAGACCTGTGCTGATATTGATATAATCGCTCGGGCCATTGTTTCTGCCGGAAAAGCCAGGCAGCCTGTGGTTGTATTTACGGGTGCACATTTGATAAAAAATGGTCTGGGCCTTTTGCTTATTGACTTAATAAATCGCCGGCTTGTTACACTTGTTGCCGGCACCGGCTCAACGGCCATTCACGATTTTGAGCTGGCGCTTGTGGGCCAGACCAGTGAAAATGTCCCCGGCTCACTTGGCAAAGGGCAGTTCGGAATGGCCTACGAGTTTGACTACATCAATTGTGCCATATCTTTAGGCAACCAACGCAATCTCGGCCTGGGTGAGTCATTGGGCAAAATGATTTGCGATGAGGAGTTCCGTAAAGAAGTCCTTGCAATGGTTGCAAAGGAAGATTCACCTCGTAAATTTTTACATTCTGAAATCAGTGTTCTCGCTGCCTGTTATAAAAACGGTATTCCCTTCACAGCTCACGTTGGGATAGGCACAGATGTTACCGACCAACATCCCTCATTTAATGGCCAGGCCAAAGGCGGCTGCTCCGGCAGGGATTTTCTCATATTTGTCAGTGAAATAACCAAGCTAACGGTGGGAGGCGTAATACTAAACATCGGAAGCGCTGTTACCGGTCCGGAAGTTTTTCTTAAAGCGGTCTCAATGGCTGCAAATGTAGGCAGTTTGCCCAGGAACATCATCGTTGCGGACTTCGACCTCCGAGACTACAAGGCAGACCAGATGTCCGATGAATCCGCCCAGGGTTATTACTTTCGTGACCAAAAAAGTGTTGTAACGCGAATTCCTCAGGCCTTTGCCGGCAAAGGATTTTATATCCAGGGCAGCCAGAAGCAAACGTTTCCACTGCTTTATAGAAAGATAATTGAAAAACTAAAGCTGCAAGGCAAAAATCAATGAAAGAAGAACGCATCAAGGAAATTGTGGCTCGAATCAGAAACGTCAAAGTTGCAGTCTATGGTGATTTCTGCCTCGATGCTTACTGGCTGCTCGACCCTCGCGGTTCAGAATCGTCTGTTGAGACCGGCTTACGGGGCCGGGCGGTCGGCAAGCACTACTACTCGCTCGGCGGCGCCTCAAACGTCGTCGCAAATCTTGTCGCCCTTGAACCGGCAGCCATACAGGTCATAGGTGTTGTCGGTGATGACATCTTTGGCAGGGAATTAACACGACAGCTTCGCCAGTTGAATGTTGATATAACATATCTTGTCATTCAAAAAGAAAACTTCGACACAGTGACGTTCGGCAAACCATACCTTGAAGGCGATGAGCAGCCCCGAATGGATTTTGGCTTTTTCAATAAGCGAACCGACCAGACCGACCAGATGCTGCTAAAGGGCATTCACAATGCTCTGCAGACCGCCGATGCCCTGATTGTCAACCAGCAAGTCCCAGGCAGCATTACAAATGAGTCCTTCATCGACCAGGCTAATGCTCTTTTTGGCCAGTTTCACCAAAAGATCGTCCTGCTGGACACAAGGCATTATGGCCGCAAATTCAAAAACATCTACCGCAAAACAAATGAGTTGGAAGCAGCCAGACTCAATAGCGTCGATGTAAAGTTAGATGACGTTCTTGCAGCGGAAGACGTCAAAAAATATGCCGAGAACCTTTATCGACAATTCAATAAACCTGTATTTTTAACTCGTGGGCCGAGGGGAATCATTACCGCTGACTCGCAAGGCGTTTATGATATTCCCGGAATACAACTGCTTAAAAAAATTGACCCTGTCGGAGCAGGTGACACTGTAACAAGCACCCTTGCTTTATGTCTTGGTGCAGGCGTCAAGTCTGCCGAGGCAGCGGAGTTTGCCAACTTTGCCGCCTCCGTTACGGTTCAGAAATTATTCCAGACCGGCACCGCTTCAGGCCAGGAAATCCTGGAGCTTGGCAGAGACGCTGATTATATTTATCAGCCCGAGCTTGCTACCGACCGGCGGCGAGCTCGATACTATGGTGACACTGAGATAGAGCTTTGCTATCAGTTAATACCGTTTGGTATAATAAAGCATGCTGTTTTTGACAACGATGGAACCATAAGCACGTTAAGGCAGGGCTGGGAACAAATAATGGCGCCGGTGATGATTAAGGCCATTCTCGGCGACAGATACCAGACCGCCAGTGAAACGCTGTACCATAAGGTCAGGAATCGCGTCCTCGACTATATCGACAAATCAACAGGTGTCGAGACGATTATCCAGATGCAGGCCCTCGTTGAAATAGTCAAGGAGTTTGGTATTGTCGTTGCCAATAAAATCCTCGACAAATTTGGCTACAAGAAAATTTATATCGATGCGATGATGGAGCTTGTCAATCAGCGAATCGCCAAATTCAAACGCGGCGAACTTGACATCACTGATTACACTATTAAAGGCGCGTTAGAATTCCTAAGGGCCCTGCAGCAAAGAGGCATAAAACTTTACCTAGCAAGCGGAACAGACCACAAGGACGTCGTTGCTGAGGTAACGGCACTCGGCTATGCCCACTTTTTCGATGGCCGTATCTACGGAGCTCTCGATGATGTCGCAAAGTATTCCAAGAAAATGGTCATCGAAAGAATAATGAAGGAAAATAATCTGCAGGGACCGGAGCTGGTAATATTTGGCGATGGGCCGGTTGAGGTGCGCGAAAGTAGAAAACGAGACGGCCTTGCCGTAGGCATCGCAAGCGATGAGATTCGCCGGCACGGCTTAAATATCGAAAAGCGCACCCGCCTTGTCAAAGCCGGCGCCCACATCATCACCCCCGACTATTCGCAATCTCAAAAATTACTCGAACTGTTATTACCAGGAGGATAAAATACATAACGGATATACTGATTAACAAACAACAAGCTATGAACTTATCAGAGGATTTGTAGATGCCTATATTTGAATATAAGTGCAGCGAATGTGGATACGTGACGGATTTTTTGCAGAAGTCCTCCGGCAAAGAGAACCACGCTTGCAAAAAGTGCAAAAGTCCGAATGTCCAAAAGCTATTTTCAACCTTTGCGGTTGTGCACAAAAGTTCCGAGCGGGTCTGCGACTGGATGCCCGATGGCAAATGCCCGGATGAAGACATCTGTCTGCAGGATACCTGCCCGCACGCTTAGAGCAGCTTCTCTGCTTTGAACCGTGACCGGTATTTCGAGAGACAAATCACGGGTGACGTTCTTGAAGCCAGATGTCTAATCGAGGAGCCTCGTAATTATAAGGTTTGCCGAGGATATCTAAATCGCCGTCACCATCTAAGTCGGCGATTTTGGATTCGTGCAGCTCGATGCCGCTTGATATTTCTGTTGTCTGGAAGTTTCCTTTTCCGTCACCCAACAAGATCAAGCTTTTTGCATCCGGATTTTTGCCGTTCAGTCGCATCTCTGCCACCCAGATATCCAGATTGCCGTCGCCGTCAAAATCAATAATGGCCAATGAGTGGCCGCAGTCCACCTCTTCAATTAGTTTTTTGCTTACCCAGACCCCTTTCCTCCATTCATACATCACAAGCGGCGCCCAGCCATCACCCACAACCAGGACAACTTCAGGTCGGCCATCTTTAATCAGTTGCCCGGCTACTGTCCGCGTAAATGCGTAGCCGGCATCAATGATATTTGGCGTGTAATTTGTGCCGCCGTTGTGCTTGAACCATCGACCTCCGCCGATAATGTCAATTTTTCCATCACCATCGATATCTGCTTTAGCTAAGCCCTCGTGCTCGTTTATGGCTTTGAAGCCCGGGTAAGTTCCTCGCTGCTCCATCTCGCCATCACTACTATAGGAATAGATTTCTGTGCATTGCCAGGATGCAGCTTCTCTGGGCTTATCTGGGATTTCGGCGATATATAATTTGCATGCGCCCTGGTTCCAGAAGACAAGCTCGGCTTTCCCGTCGCCGTCAAAATCGCCAAATATCTGGTCGTGATGCTTATTACCTCCGAAATTTTTGATTTCACGGCGTTTCCAGGGTGTATTCGGCTCATAATTTGGATATGGATTTTCCCACCACCAGACCTTGTTATTTTGCCAGTCGCCTCCAAAAACTATATCGAGGTCTCCATCTGAGTCGATATCGTGAAAGTCATCGCCGGCCTCTATATGCAAAGGGTCATTATCGACCAAGTATTTTGTCCATCCATTTGAGCCACGGCGATACCAGACGACCGAGGGTGCTTGCGTCCGCTCGGTGATAACAAAATCATTGATGCCGTTTTTATCGATATCCAGCACAAGACTCGATGTCTGTTGGTCTCCATCATTAGGTTTTGGCAGGTCACCATTTACCGTCGATAAGTGCTTCCAGCGAATGGATTCTATCTTTTGTGAAGCCAAACTGCAAACAGAAATACCAACGGCGGCTAACACTACGCCACCTATTACCGTCCCTGGTTTCATACGAACCCCTTTTCTGCAGCCGTTCGGCTATCTCAAATATCTTCAAGGTCGATACGTTTCGACCGTCTGCGCTGTTCTTTTTCGGCAGGAGGTTTCTGGGGACTATTCGGTTCAGCCAGCTTGTTTGGCTTTCTTCTCCCGGATGCCCCGTGGGGCGTCTTCTCTTCCACGCTTTCCAATAAGTTAATGATAATTTTCCGTGGTGAGGCGTATTTACTGTCCCCAGCGCCTGCCACCGCATCGACCATGTCACACCACCAGGTGATATACGACACATGAGTTTGCTCAGTCTTTTTGCCGAGGCCGATAGTCTGCCCGATATTGCTTGCCGAAATTGGTGTTGTGGAGACCGCCACGACTATGAAACTCCAGACAAGAAATCCGGCCAAGAAGCCCAGAATGCCGCTGCCGACAGAATTAAATACCTTTGGAAACGTCACGCTGAACTGGCCGGTAAGTGCGTATGTTATACCCTGCAAAGTCACAAGTAACCCTATCGTAATAGCTGCTAAAATCAAAGCGTAACCATACGCGGTATCTGTGGCAGCGGGAATGGCATCGGCAACTACCGGCGTCAGGAGAATCGCCACATAGATTGAGATGACGATGTTGAACACCATCGCCCAGGTTTGATAGAACCCTATTTTAGAGGTGAAGTATGCGAAACATGCACCCACTAATATGCCGGCCCAGAATATCATAAGTTTTATCCTACCATTCTCTTGAGTTCTTCGAGAGTTGTTATTCCGGATGACACCTTTCTTAATCCCTCTTTCCTCATATTGAATCTATCTTTTCTTATACCGTCGGTTTTCAACTCCGTAATCAAGGCCTTGTTATTTGCGATGTCGGCCTTTAGCTGGTCGGTTATAGGCAGCGGGTCGCAGACCGCCGTCCTTCCGAAATAGCCGGTTCCACTACAGCGTCTGCATCCGGTGGCCTGGAACATATTTCCATATTCTATACCCTTTTTCTCGAATTCTTCAATTAGACTCTGGGATAGTTGGGCCGGCTTTTTGCAGTGCTCACAAAGCACGCGAAGCAGCCGCTGGGAGACTAATAAACTGAGTCCCGACGCCAGCAAAAGGGGCGATATTCTTAAATCGAGCAGCCTGATTAGCGCAGCGGCGTTGCTGTCGCAGTGCAATGTTGCCAGCACCAGGTGGCCGGTCTGTGACGCCCGAAGCGCAATTTCTGCGCTTTCCTCATCACGTATTTCGCCCACACATATTACATCCGGGTCCTGCCTGAGGACGCTGCGCAAAGTTTTTGCAAAGGTAATATCAGCTTTTGGATTGATCTCAATCTGGCTGGCCTGGGGTAGAAATGCCTCCACGGGGTCTTCTATCGTGATAACATTCCGCGTGAACCGGTCTATCTGGTTGAGCATAGCATACATCGTTGTGGTTTTGCCGCTGCCGGTTGGGCCGCAGATAAGCACCATTCCCGACGGTTTTTTTATCGCACTTTCGATTATCGAAAGCTGCTTTTCCGTAAGTTCCACATCTGTCAGTTTGAAAGTGCCCGCATCCTGGTTGAGAATTCTGAGCGCCAATTTTTCCCCATTGAGCACGCCGGCACTGGCAACTCGAAAAGAAGCTGTCCTCTTACCCCTCTTTGCGATGAAGGCACCATCCTGAGGTCTTCTCTTCTCGGAAATATCCATACTTGAAACGGCTTTGATGCTATTTATGACCGCTCTGCAGGTTTCGGCATTCAGTTCTTTCACTATTCTTAGAACGCCGTCTATTCGCAGCCGGATTGTGTATATCGCTTCGTCCTTTGGGTCGATGAGGATATCGCTGGCCCGCTGGTCAAGACCGTCGGCGATGATTTTTTGTGTCAGGTTGAGAATTCTGCTGTCCAGCCGTTTGCCGTGACCATGCCCGTATATTTCATCTATGCTTTTACCTGATGAATCGAGCAGTTTTATTGTCGAGACGTCTTCATCTGTAGATTCGGTGTGTCGGATATTGCGAAAGAAATTTTTTATCTGGTCTTTTATTATTTCAAAAAAGCTGCCTTTGCCTTGGGAGGTTTTTTTTGCGGTATCGGCTATTAGCAGTGTAAGTAAAAGTATCGGGCCGGTCAAAAGGGTAATGATATTCGCAACTGATTTATATTTTTTAGGCACCAGCAGACTGAATTCCACCCGCTGCACAAAATAAAGGCCCAGGTAGAACCATATCACAAGACACGCCAGTTTAATCGGGTTAAAAGCCAGCATATAATTTCCCTTGCTGCGAGTACCGAGGATAAAAAACCCGCGTGTTTTACATCAATATAACTTCTTAGCACGATAATGCCAAGAGATTATTCAAAAGATAAGTGTCTCATACGTCTTTGAGCATGTCAAGAAAAGAGTCGGACTTGTCAGACTCATCGATTTCCAGGTCAACGAAGCTATCTTCTTTTGCCGCAGCTTTTGGTTTCGGTTTAGTTTGTTTAGATGGGCCTTTAGCAGGTTTAGCCTGTTCAGGCGGGACGACCTCTTTGGGCTGGCCATCTATCTGGAGTAAGAATGTTAAAGGGCCTATTGTCAGATAGTCACCGGCTCCAATCGTTGTCTCATTGTTTATTTGTTTACCGTTTAGATACGTCCCATTACGCGAGTCGAGGTCACGGACCTTTAAAGTGTCCTTGTTAAGGCTTATCTGGCAATGCCGTCTGGAAACGGGCATAAGAGGAATGCACAGGTCGCAATCGTGACGTCGGCCAATCACGGAAACATTGCTCGGCAAAGGAAAACTTTTGCGAGAGCCGTCTTTTTTGAATATAATCAATTTTACATCCATCCTGCCTCACTCTCTATTATTATAAAACGCGCCACAATTTTATTATACCAGTTAAACCCCTTCCTGCAAAACACAAAACGCAAAAGTGACAGGGTAAGAGGGGAAAACTATCCGGTCGAATCTTCATAACTACCAACAGATAAAAAGGTTATGAGTATTTGTTGTTTCATTAACAGTCCCCCGGCTATTAGCACCTCGCATATCGGCTACGAACCACAATCTGCCAGCGACAGCCAAATCATTAGTCAGGCTTGACAATTTTCGCCGCATTGTTATATTGTTAAGTAGATGTGTAAGAGTTTGACTCCTGCTCAATTATAGGCTTGTTGAAATATTAATGTTTGCTGAGCAATTTTATAGTTGATAATTGGCAGCTTATTGTGTGTATTTCAAAATTCTGCATTATAAATTCTCAACCCTTCGGTCTTCAGTTGAGTTCTGGATTCTGCGTTCTAAATTCTTTGTCGAGGGATTCAATTTTGTTTGTCCGAGCCTGTCAAAGGTCTTGTAAGTCTGGATAAATTTATGGTGAAAGTTACACTACCAGATGGCAGCGAGTTGGAAATCGCCCGAGGCACAACAGCAAAACAGTTAGCAGAGAAAATAGGCCCTGCACTTGCAAGAGATGCTGTGGCGGCAAAATTAAATGGGCAATTGATTGACTTGTCTGCACCTATCAACGACCCGGGAGCCGTTCAAATCATCACTGCCAAAGACCGCGAAGGTCTCGAAGTAATGCGGCATAGTTGTGCGCACATAATGGCTGAGGCAATATGCAGCATCTGGCCGCAGGCAAAATTGGTTTATGGCCCCACGGTCGAAGACGGTTTTTATTACGATATTGATCTTGATGAGCCGATTCGGCCGACAGATTTCGAGCGCATAGAAGAAAAGATGCGGGAAATCGTCAAGGCCGATAAGCCATTTATTCGTAAAGAAATGACCAGAGCAGAAGCACTGGCAAAATTGGCCTCTGACAAATATAAAACAGATAACATAAACCGCACACATAGTGACGTTATCAGTTTTTATTCGCACGCAGATGCTTTCGAGGATTTGTGCCGCGGGCCGCACTTACCCAGCACTGGCAAGGCGGGCAGCTTCAAAATTATGTCCGTAGCAGGCGCATACTGGCACGGCGACCCGACGCAAAAAATGCTTCAGCGTGTCTATGGCACCGCCTGGCCGACAACAAAAGAGCTTGATGAGCACTTGCAAAGATTAGAAGAAGCGAAAAGACGTGACCACCGTGTGTTAGGCAAACAATTAGATTTATTCAGTTTCAACGAGGCCGGCCCGGGCTTTGCTTTCATTCACCCAAAGGGAATGATTATCTGGAACGCGATAGTCGAGTTCTGGCGAGGTGTTCATAATAAATACAACTACGAGGAAATCAAGACCCCGATTATCCTGAATGAACAGCTATGGCACAGAAGCGGCCATTGGGATAATTACAAAGAGAATATGTACTTTACCACTTTCGACAACGCCAGCTATGCGATAAAACCTATGAATTGTCCCGGCGGATGCCTGGTTTACAAAACAAGGCAGCATTCATATAGGGAATTTCCGATGCGCATTGCCGAGCTTGGTCTGGTGCACCGCCACGAGGCAAGCGGCGTTATGCACGGGCTTTTCAGAGTAAGGCAGTTCACGCAGGATGACGCCCATATATTCTGCACCCCTGAGCAGATTGAATCCGAAATAATAGGTGTTATCGAGTTGACGTTTGAAATATACAAAGCGTTCGGGTTCGAGGATTTTCACATAGAACTCTCCACAAAACCCGAAAAACACATTGGCTCAGATGAAATTTGGGAAATTGCTACAAACGCTCTTAAGGATGCCCTCAAGCACAAAGTAATTGAATACAAACTTAATGAGGGTGAAGGTGCGTTTTACGGGCCGAAGATAGATTTTCATATAACAGACTGCCTCAAAAGGTCCTGGCAGCTCGGCACAATTCAGCTCGATTTTTCTATGCCCCAGCGATTCGGCCTGGTTTATACTGATACAGACAATACCGAAAAGACGCCGGTTATGATTCATAGGGCCGTCTTGGGCTCCTTTGAACGCTTTATCGGCATCCTCATAGAGCATTACGACGGCAATTTCCCGCTCTGGCTTTCGCCTGAGCAGGCGAGGGTTCTGACGATAAGTGAAAAAAGCAATGACTACGCGAAAGTCGTTGAGGCTAAACTGAAAGATGCGCATTTACGCTGTAGTTGTGATTTTTCAGATGAAAAAATCAATGCTAAAATTGCAAAAACTCATAGCGAAAAGTTACCATATATGTTAATTGTAGGCCCCAAAGAGGCACAGGCCGATAGTGTCAATGTTAGAATTCGTGGGACGAATCAGAGTATAACGGTAGGCATCGACCAATTTGTGCAAATTGCAAAATGCAAAATTGCCGATAAAGATATAGAATTAACATTTGCCGTATAGTTGCTTTACTAAACAATATCGACTAACAACTATATACTATTTAGAAAGGTAAGGTGGTGCACGATAAGTAAATTAGGTTTGCGGATAAACGGAGGGATAAAGGCCAGGCAGGTTCGGTTAATCGACGAATCGAACCATCAGGTGGGGATAGTAGGGCTATCTGATGCTCTTGATAAAGCCCGCCACGTAAACTTAGACCTTGTGGAGGTTGCTCCCGACAACGACCCTCCAGTTTGCCGGATAATGGATTATGGCAAATGGCTCTATCAGCAAAAGCGCAAGCTCCGAGAGGCACACAAAAAAAGCCAGCACAGTATCGGGACGCTGAAGGAAATCAGACTCAGGCCTGAAACCGACAAGCACGACCTGGCAATCAAGGTCAATCACGCTCGTGAGTTTCTTGTAAAAGGCCACAAAGTCCAATTCACATTGTTTTTCCGCGGACGTCAACTGCTGCACCAGGATATGGGCTATGCGGTGCTTGACGAGGTCGCACGTTCATTAGACGATATCGCAAAGATTGAGAGACCGAGCAAAATGCTCGGAAGGCGGCTGACCCTGTTGCTTGTCCCCAAAGGTAGTGGATAATTACGCCGGCCCAAAGAATGCAAAACGGGTGGATGATTAGGTGTGCAAATGCGCTCCACCTGTCAGTTTTTTACTTATGCGCCCATCTGCTCATTTATTTTTATCCCCGAGAAGGGTGGGGCAGGGTTTTTTAATTTTTTTATAAATTTGCATTATGGGTATTGACCGGCAGGCTTGCCAGATATTATATTTTTGACCTTTTAGACAAATTGTTTTAGGATAGTCAAATGCCCAAACAGAAAACACATAAAGGATTGGCCAAAAGATTTAAGGTCACCGCAACCGGCAAGATAAAGCACAAGCGTGCCGGCGGCAGTCATCTTATGAGCAGCAAAAATGCCAAACGCCGCAGACGAATAGGCAGCTCTGCTGTCTTGACCAGTATATTCGCCAAAAAAATTAAAGCTAAACTGTGTGTGTAGATTTTTCGGTTCCGCTGCCTGAAGCGGGATGTCGATGAACTATGAAATCATAATGCCCGCAAAAGGCGGGGCAAAGGGAAAATTTTATGCCAAGGGTTAGAAAAGGTGCTGCAACACGCAAAGCCAGGAAACGAATCCTCAAAGCAGCAAGAGGACGTCGCGGAGCACCAGGTCATTTATATCACCTGGCCAAAGAAGCTGTGGTGCGAGGAGCCGTCCGCGCCAGAATTGACCGCAGACGCCGAAAACGCGATTTCCGCGGTTTGTGGATTACGCGATTAACCGCAGCCTGCCAACAGAGGGGCATAAGATACAGCCAGTTCATAAATGGCTGCAAAAAAGCTAACATTCAATTGAATCGAAAGATGTTAAGTGAAATTGCCATTGCCGACCCAGCGACCTTCGACTCAATCGTTAATGCCGCCAAAGCAGTAACAAGCTCGTGAAGTCTTAGGTAAAAGACCCGGGTCCCCCACGAGTCACGAGTGACGATTAAATGCTTGAGCAATTTGAAAAAATTGGCAAAGATTCTATCGCCCGCTTAAAGGAAATCACCGACCTAAAAACTCTGGAGGATTTCCGCATAAAATACCTGGGCCGCAAGGGATTGATTACCGAGATGCTCAGCCGCATAGGCGGCCTTGCACCTGACATAAAGCCCCAGGCTGGAAAGCTTGCTAACAAAATAAAAAAAGAGATTAGCGCAGCATTCGAGCAGGCGAAAAAAACTCTATTGGAGCTTCAGGAAAAAAAAACCGGAGAATTTATAGACGTGACGCTGCCGGGCACTCCCGTGCAAACCGGCAAGATGCACATCATTACACAAACCTTAAATGAACTGTTGGAAATATTCGGTCGAATGGGCTTCTCAGTGGCTTACGGCCCTGAAGTCGAGGATGAATGGCACAATTTCATCGCCTTAAATATCGGTCCGGAACATCCCGCACGCGACCCCACAGATAATTTCTATATCACCGATAAAATGCTGCTGCGCAGTCAAACTTCTACAATTCAGATTCGTGTTATGGAGCACCAAAAGCCTCCGATTCGAATCGTTGCACCGGGGCGGGTATATCGTCCCGACACTGTTGACGCCACGCATATGTTTATGTTCCACCAGCTCGAAGCCCTCGTTGTCGATGAAGGGGTCAGTATGGTGGATATGAAAAGCGCTATCGAACAATTTATCCACGCATTATTCGGCCTCGGAACAAAGTGGCGATTCCGTCCAAGCTTTTTCCCTTTCACCGAGCCGAGTGCCGAGGTCGATTTGCTGCTTGCAGACAAAAGCGGCAAGGAAACCTGGACAGAGATGGGCGGCTGTGGGATGGTTGACCCCAACGTCTTTGACGCTGTCGGAATCGACAGTGAAAAATATACCGGCTGGGCCTTCGGTTTCGGCATAGAAAGACTTGCGATGCGAAAATACGGCATTACCGACATCCGCCTCTTCACCGAAAACGACCTGCGATTCCTCGACCAATTCTGATTCGTTTTTAGCCACGAATAGACACGAATTTTCAATAAATATCAAAAATTCAGTGTTTTTCTGTCCATTTCAGTCTAAGTTCCTCAGCAATTCCTTGACAGCGAGCCGTGTTAAAGTCTATAATTGTAGTAGCTTTTGTGGTTAAGGCCACAAAGGAGGAGATTATGAAAGATGTGTCGAGGCGGTTCTGGTCAGTTTCAAAGGACAATATCGATGCGCACAGTGCGCACCGGCAAAATAATAACAGTTCTTGAAAGGGTGGAAGAATGAAAATGACAAAACTTTTAACAATTTTGGTTCTGGCTTTCGGACTGATTGTCTGTCTGCCGAAATTAGGCCAGGCGGCACCGATGGGGACGGCCTGGACCTATCAGGGTCGGCTGATGGATGCCAACGTCCCAGCGGATGGCCTGTATGACTTTAATTTTAAGCTCTACGATGCAAACGTTGCAGGGACACAGAAGGGAAGCACAATTGATGTAAATGAGTTAGATGTTATCGATGGTCAGTTTACTCTTCTATTAGATTTTGGCAGTGATGTATTCAACGGCGATGCCCGCTGGCTGGAAATTGGCGTACGGGCGGGAGAGTTGAAAGACCCCAATACCTATACCGCGCTCAGTCGGCGGCAGGAAATAACGCCGACTCCATACGCACTGCAAACCCGTGGCATATTTGTGGACAACACCGGAAATGTCGGCATCGGCACAACCAGCCCTGTTGCCACTCTTGATGTTACCAATCCCGGCGGATATACCGCAATTTCAGGAAAAAGCCCCTGGATTGGCGTCTGGGGTATTCATAATTCCACCGCAGGGTCATTCCCTGGTGTTTTGGGAGAAACAGACTCTCTGAACAGCACAGCTTCAGGCGTGCGAGGCAGAGTTACCAGCACCAGCCCGGGTTCTCTCTCAGCCGGCGTATGGGGTATGAATGCCAGCACGGGCAGTAGCGGCATCGGTGTGCGCGGCAGCCACGATGGCAGCGGCACGGGGGTCTATGGCAGTTCCCCAACGGGCAAGGGTGTCTACGGTGAGGCCAGTAATAGCGGCAATTACACCAACTACGGCGGTTACTTTTTAGCTGCGGGCACCGGTGGCTATGGTGTCTATGGCTACGCCAGCAATAGCAGTGATTCCACCAACTACGGCGGCTACTTTCGGGCCGAAGGCAGAACTGGCTATGGCGTCTATGGCTTGGCCAATAATAACGGCGAATACTACAACTACGGCGGCTACTTTAAGGCCTATGGCGTTTATGGCAGTGGCGTCAAAGGCAAGGCAACAGGCACCCATAGCGCGGGCGTAGTCGGCGATGGAAAAGAATTTGACTTTTATGCCGAAGGGCCGGGGACAGATTACGGGTCTTCTTCCTCTATTCGCTGGAAGAGAAACATTCAGCCGATCGATGAAGCACTCGATAAGGTTATGAATCTTCGCGGCGTATATTTTAACTGGGATGCCGAACACGGCGGGCAACACGATGTCGGTATGGTTGCCGAGGAGGTCGGCCAGGTGCTGCCTGAGATAGTGGAGTACGAAGAAAACGGGATAGACGCTACTGGTATGGATTATGGCAAGTTGACGCCGCTTTTAGTTGAGGCGGTCAAGGCATTAAAAGCTGAAAATGATGCGTTGAAGAAAAGAATCGAGGCCCTTGAAGCAAAAATGCAGCAGGTATCTGTTCTGTCGATCGAAAAATAAACACGTAACGTTTTTGAAAGGGTAAGAAAATGAATATGCAAAATATTCTAAAAATTTCGTTTGTAGTGTGGCTGTTACCACTTTTTGTTGTTTGCGATAGTCACGCAGCGCCGATGGGGACGGCCTTTACGTATCAGGGCCGGCTGATGGATGCCAATGTCGCGGCGGATGGCCTCTATGACTTTGAGTTTAAGGTCTATGATGCCAATGTCGCTGGCACACAGAAGGGAAGCACGATTGATGTAAACGAGCTTAATATCATTGATGGTCAATTTACAGTTCTTTTAGATTTTGGCAACGATGTATTCGACGGCAACGCTGTCTGGCTGGAGATTGGCGTTCGGGCAGGGGAGTTGGAAGACCCCAACGCTTATACAACCCTCAGCCCGAGGCAGGAAATAACACCCACTCCATATGCTCTGCAAACCCGCGGTCTCTTTGTGGACAAAGCTGGTAATGTGGGCATCGGGACGACGGGTCCCATCTCCAAATTAGAAGTGATGTCCACCGAAAACTATCACGGAATCCGCTCAACCGTTCCGTATATCGCCGTTTTTGGCCACCGCACGGGTACATCCGGGACATGGCCGGGCGTGCACGGTGAATGTGATTCGGCGTCGAACAATGCAGCGGGGGTGCGCGGCGTTATTAACAGTACGACGCCCGGCACCAACTCGGCTGGTGTCCGCGGCATCAACAATGGCACCGGAGATAAAGGTGCCGGCGTGTATGGCTGGCAGGCTGGCGATGGTTACGGCATCTATGGCGACACCGCAGGTAACGGTATTGGTGTATACGGTATTCACAGCTCCTCCACCGGCCAAGAGCCCGGTGTTAAGGGCGTAACCAACACCACATCCTCTTATTCCAGCGCTATCATCGGTGAAGCCACGGCCACCACGGGCACCACCTATGGCGTACGTGGCGTGACCGCCAGCACCAGTGGCATCGGCGTTGTCGGGCGGGCCACGTCCACGTCGGGCTACAATACAGGAGCGGCCGGCCAAAGTGACAGTACCAGCGGTATCGGTGTTTGGGGATGGGCCTCCAATGGCACGGGGAGCACCTATGGGGGCTATTTCCAGGCCGCCAGTGCTGACGGCACCGGAGTGTTTGCTTTTCATGATTCCGGGAGTGGCACCGCGCCGGCTCTCATGGCCAGAAACGACTCCGCCTCGGCTAATGCCTACGCGGTTCATGGGCGATTGAATAACACATCCCCCGGCTCGTTATCGGCCGGTGTTTTCGGAGAGAACCTCGGCACCGGTAGCAATGGAATTGGAGTCTGGGGGTCACACAACGGCTCTGGCTTGGGTGTTTACGGCATGGCCTCGGGCGCTTCCGGAACGGGTGTCCGCGGCTATGGAGAAGCATACGACTTTTACGCCGCAGGGCCGGGCACAAATTACGGCTCTCCTTCATCTATCCGCTGGAAGAGGAACATTCAGCCCATCGATGACCCACTGGGCAAGATTCTTTGTTTGCGGGGTGTTTATTTTAACTGGGACGCTGAGCATGGTGGGCAGCACGATGTCGGTATGGTAGCAGAAGAGGTCGGGCAAGTCCTGCCGGAGATAGTGGAGTACGAAGAAAACAGGATAGACGCCACCGGTATGGACTACAGCAAGCTGACGCCTCTTTTGGTTGAAGCAATCAAAGAGCTAAAGGCGGAAAATGAGTCGTTGAAACAAAGACTTGAGGTCCTTGAAGCAAAAATGCAGCATGTATCTGTTCTGTCGCTTGAAAAATAAATACGTAACTTTTTTGAAAGGGTGAAAAGATGAAAACTCTAAAAATCTTATTTATGGTGTCGGTGCTGCCGCTTTTTGTTGTTTGCGCTAGTCAGGCAGCGCCGATGGGGACGGCCTGGACTTATCAAGGCCGGCTGATGGATGCTAATAGTCCAGCAGATGGTCTCTATGACCTTCAGTTCAAGCTCTACGATGTCAACGTCGCAGGGACACAGAAAGGAAGCACAATTGATGTAAACGAAACGGATGTTATCGATGGGTATTTCACAGTATTATTAAATTTCGGCAGCGATGTCTTCGATGGCAACGACCGCTGGCTGGAAATTGGCGTACGGGCGGGAGAGTTGAAAGACCCCAATACCTATACCTCGCTCAGTCGGCGGCAGGAAATAACGCCGACTCCATACGCACTGCAAACCCGCGGCATATTTGTGGACAACACTGGCAATGTCGGCATCGGCACAACCAGCCCTGTTGCCACTCTTGATGTTACCAATCCCGGCGGACAGACCGCAATATCTGGAAAAAGCCCCTGGATTGGCGTCTGGGGTAGTCACAATTCCACCGCAGGGTCATTTCCGGGTGTTTTGGGAGAAACAGACTCTCTGAACAGCTCAGCTTCAGGCGTGCGCGGCAGAGTTACCAGCACCAGCCCGGGTTCGCTCTCGGCCGGCGTCTGGGGGATGAATGCCAGCACTGGTAGCAATGGCATCGGTGTGCGAGGCAGCCACGATGGCAGCGGTAAGGGGGTCTATGGCAGCTCCCTGACGGGCACCGGCGTTTACGGCATAGCCACCGGCACATCAGGGGTCAACTATGGTGTACGGGGTGAGACAGATAGCTCGAGCGGCTACGCAGGTTATTTTACCGGCGGGCAAAACTACTTCGAAGGCAACGTGGGCATCGGCACGACAAATCCACGCACGGAACTAGAAATTAAGGGGACCACAGGATTACGAGTTACAACGGGAGAACATTCGAATGTTTTCGGTGAGTTTCGACATGCGTATTCAGGCGGATTACAGATAAATGCGAACGCCGGAGGTGGTTGGGCCGACATCAGTCTGCAAACCGACAATACAACCCGAGTGTTTATAGAGAGCGGCGGCAACGTTGGCATCGGAACAACATCTCCGTCACGGAAACTGACGGTGCGGGGAAATCTGTTATTAGAGAGTGAAAGCACAGGCACAGCCGTGGTGGAGCTGGGAGAAGGACTCGACTACGCCGAGGGTTTTAACGTGACAGATAAAAACGCTGTTAAGCCCGGAACCGTTCTTGTAATCGATCCGGAGTGCCCTGGCAAGCTAACTGTCGGCAACAAGGCATACGACAGTAGAGTCGCGGGTATAGCTGCTGGCAGCAAAAGCCTTGGGTCTGGTGTGCGCCTTGGAGTAGGTCAGTTTGATTGTGATGTCGCTCTGGCAGGACGAGTGTATTGCAATGTGGATGCGACAGAAGCAGGTGTTGAGCCTGGTGATTTGCTGACCACATCTGCAACGCTTGGCTGTGCGATGAAGGCAATAGATAGTGAACGTGCTCGAGGTGCCATCCTCGGAAAGGCAATGGAGACTCTTGAAAAAGGCAAAAAAGGACAGATACTGGTCCTGGTGACGCTTCAGTAGGAAAGAGGTGAAAATTATGAAAAATTTAATGATAAAAATAGTTACCCTCTGGCTTTTATTGTTGATACCAGCAATGCCGATACAGGCAAAAACCGTCAATAAGGAACAAGCTCTCCACGTGGCAAACAATTGGATTACCTTCATTATTTACAACAAAGGGCATTGGGGTGGCAGTCCTGACGCCAGGGTTGCAGAAATCCAGGAGTTGAAGCGTGACAAGCGCATTTTGGGATACTTCTGCCGAGTTGAGCCTCAGGGATATATTGTTGTTTCATTGTTGAAGCAGCTCAGTCCTGTTACCGATTTCTCGTCCGACAGTTACCTGGACCCAAAATCGGAAGAGGGTATGGCTAAGCTAATAAAAGATTGTATAGAACGTGTCCACGAGGGAATCGAAAAACAAGCTGGTCCCATTGAATTGGCAACGACAAAACAGCTTGAGGAAATCCTTTCCGCCAACCATAGGGATAGCTGGTCCCAATTGGAAAAAGATTGGGCAGTATTTAAGAGCGGGCTGGAGACCGGTGTGATAATAATGAACTATCAGGAGGGAGAGGAGTTGCTCACATCGCGGTGGCATCAGTTTTCGCCGTATTACCTGTATTGTCCCACGCCGCCCACCGGAAGTGGTTGCACCGAACCTCACTGCACAGTAGGGTGTGTGGGTCTGTCCGCCTGCGAGATTATGCGCTACTGGGCTTGGCCGCCGTATGGCACAACAGCTCCTTATAACGATCTATACCAGTGGAAGAATATGCCCGATAAGGCAACGGACAGTTCACCGTCAGAGCAGAAGTTTGCGGTAGCTGAATTATGCTACGAAGTAGCTGTGGCTATCTTATCGGATTTCTGCATCGCGGGTGGCTGTGCGACCAGTTCCAATTTCACCAATGTCAAGAACGCAAACGAAAATTATTTCCGCTACGCCAACAGCAGTTCCGAAATCCTACGGGCAAACTATGACGAGGCAACCTGGTTTAGCATCATCAAGCAACAGCTTAATGTGAATCGACCCGTTCAGTATGCGATTCCAGGCCATGCTATAGTAGTTGACGGTTGGATGGAAGTGGACCCGGGCCCGGAAAGATTTGTTCATGTTGTGTACGGCTGGCGTAATGCTGCCAATACAGGTTGGCATCGTCTTGATGAGATACCCGGGGGTAATCCCACAATAAGTATGCTGAGAAACATTGTTCCAGCCCCCGCCTTGGGTTCCTCTATATCCGGCGTGTATTCGCTACCGAGCTTTCCATATCGGTATTTCGACCGTGATTGCTCCTCGGTCTATGCGGTTTTCAATGCAGGCCATCAACTTCAGTTTCTTCAAAACATTACGGTCCAAGGCAGCGCTTCCAACTCTGAAAGCAGGATTACTTTCTATGGCACCCCGTCTTTGAATACGCGGCTTTTCAGCAGGGGAGACCCATCTAAAGGAATTCGCATTTCTAATGGAGCCGTCAAATTGAAATCTAATGGGAGTATCAAATTTAACTAAAAAGGGGCGACAATGAGAACCAGGAAGATAATATTTTTATGTCAATGGATACTTTCGATAATAATATTTACAGTAGCTATATCAACAGCCAGTGATACCCAATATCAATTGAATTGGAGCACAATTGACGGCGGCGGCGGGCGAAGCAGTGATGCACCTTAAAATATTAACAGTTCCCTGCTGGGCTTTACCCCGCACTTGTGAGACTGTCAGGAGCAAGCTTGGTACAGGCAGGGACAAATTTGAAAGGAGAAAAAGATGAAAACGAAAGAAATGTTAACAATTTTGGTCCTGGCTTTGGGCCTGATGGTGTGGCCAGCCGAAGTCAGCAAGGCGGCGCCGATGGGGACGGCTTTTACGTATCAGGGTCGGCTGATAGACGCCAACAAGCCCGCAGACGGCCTGTATGATTTTCAGTTTAAGCTCTATGATGCCAATGTTGCGGGGGCTCAGAAGGGAAACGCAATTGAGGTAAATGAGGTGGATGTAATCGATGGCTATTTTACCGTGGCATTGGACTTCGGCAGCAAGTGTTTCGATGGCGATGCCCGCTGGCTTCAGATAAGCATCCGTCCGGGGGAACTCAACGACCCCAACAGATATACGATTCTCCGTCCGCGACAGCAGGTAGCGCCAACGCCTTATGCTCTTTACGCCGACATGCTGGACGGGCTGCATGCATTGGACTTTGCGACCGTATCTCACAACCATGACCTGCGCTACTACACGGAGGCTGAGTCGGATTCCAGGTACGTGAATGTAACCGGTGATGCAATAGCTGGAACCAATATATGGGTTTTGTCCGTTGAAAATACGGGTACCGGCAATGGCATTGACGGCACCGGACAGGACATTGCAGTTCGCGGCACCGCCTCCGCTGGCACCGGGGTCGGAGTACGCGGAAACGCACAGGGTTCCAATGGTTATGGTGTTTACGGCTATGCCAGCGGTAATTCAGGCACAGGCGTCTATGGCCTGGCCACTAATAGCGGCAATTTCACCAACTACGGCGGCTACTTTCTGGCCTCAGGCAGCACTGGCCGGGGCGTCTATGGCGTGGCCGCAGGCCTCGGTGGCCAGGGTGTCCACGGCGAGGCCAGCAATAGCGGCAATTCCGACAACTATGGCGGCTACTTTAAGGCCGCAGGCAGCGGTGGCCAGGGTGTCTCTGGCGAGGCCAGTAATAGCGGCGATTACTACAACTACGGCGGTTGGTTTGTGGCCGCAGGTGGCTATGGCCAGGGTGTCCACGGCGAGGCCAGTAATAGCGGCAATTTCACCAACCACGGCGGCCACTTTGAGGCCGCAGGCAGCGATGGCCAGGGTGTCTATGGCAAGGCCAGTAATAGCGGCAATTTCACCAATTACGGCGGCTACTTTCAGGCCGCAGGCAGCTCTGGCTATGGTGTCTACGGCGTGGCCACAGGCAGCAATGGCCAGGGCGTTGACGGATACGCCAGTAATAGCGGCAGTTATATCAACCACGGCGGCCACTTTGAGGCCGCAGGTGGCTATGGCCGGGGCGTCTACGGCGTGGCCAGTAATAGCGGCAATTTCACCAATTGTGGCGGCTACTTTGTGGCAGAAGGCAGCAATGGCTGGGGCGTCTACGGCTGGGGCAAGGCGTATGACTTTTATGCCGATGGGCCGGGGACAGATTACGGCAGTTCTTCATCTATCCGCTGGAAGAGGGACATCCGGCCAATAGATGAAGCGCTCGGTAAGGTTATGATGCTTCGCGGCGTATATTTCAACTGGGACGCCGAGCACGGCGGGCAACACGATGTCGGAATGGTAGCCGAGGAGGTCGGCAAGGTGCTACCGGAGATAGTGGAGTACGAAGAAAACGGGATAGACGCTACCGGTATGGACTACGGCAAGCTGGCGCCGCTTCTGGTTGAAGCCGTGAAGGCCCTCAAGACAGAACTTGATGACCTTCGGAAAGAAAACACCGACTTGCGTAATCAGGTAGAATCCTTGGAAAAAATGGTGCAAAAAATTTCTGTCTTGCAAGAAGGGGGTAAATAATGGATACGCGAAAAATCAAATGGCTTTTGATGTGCAGTATTTTCACTGTGCTAACACCGGCAGCGGGGCAAAGTGGCGGTCCCTATATTCTGGATTGGAGCACAATTGACGGTGGCGGAGGGACAAGTAGTAGTGGGCAGTATGTGCTTACCGGGACAATTGGTCAGCCGGATGCGGCTTATTCAGCAGGCGGCAATTATGAGATGCTGGGTGGCTTCTGGCCTGGCGGGCCGTTGTGCATAGTTGAGTTTAGCGACTTTGCAAGATTTGCAGAGAACTGGCTTGGAAGTGGCAGCGGCTTAGCCGGTGACCTTGACGGCGATGGCGACGTTGACCTGGAAGACCTCAGGCGGCTTGCCGATAACTGGCTCTGTTATTGTCCATATAATTGGACGCTGAGATAAGGAAAAACCCGCCGGAAAACGGTGGGCTAAATATCTTTTTTGCACAGGTTTCGGAAAGGTCTGTCGTTTGTGGACTGCGCTTTGTGGGCAAATTCTAAACTCTTGCTGCTTAACTACATAGCGTAGGCTGTTAGCCGAACCCTGTGACTTCGTCAACAACCCTGTTAAGAAAAAACCGAGGTAAACAGCAGTTCGCCTAAAAAAATCAGTTTTTTTTCTTGACATTCTTTTGCCGACCTATATACTTTGGTAAGGTTCATGGAGGAGTGGTATGGAAGCTGTTTATTTTCCCTACCGGGTTTACTCCTGAGAAATTGTTATTTTGCTGGTGCAGATTGCGAAAAATGGATTAACTTAAGGAGGAGATGCCAATGGCAAAGCAAAAGGTAGGACTCCAGAAGCAAGTCACGGATATTTTTAACGGAGTGTCGGTCCCGAAGGGAAAAAATCCTTACGAGCAAATTAAAACACCTCCGTCTAAACGTCTGTTCTTTCTGCGTCCCAAATCAAGTAAGTTAGGTCAGCGGATTCGATGGATACCAAAGCCTCCGCCGCCTGCCTGGCTGCCGGTGAGAGCAGGTCAGTCAAAACAAACTAAAACCGGCATAATAAGGTCTTTGGTGCGACGGATACTTAGATTGGCGAAAATATAATTTTGGCGCCGTCCGGTCTGACACATCTTAAGCTATGCTTGAAAAGATGCGATTCTAAGGAACCAGATTTTCAAAATAGCTTGTTAAGGATGCTGTCTTTCTGCCCCTACTATTATTTTACCGAATCGTCGGCAGGCAGGCCGAGTTTCTCATATAGTTTCTGTCGGCCCGCCTTATCGCCGTCAAGTATCACTCTGGCGTATTCTGCAACTTCTTTTGCTGCCGCGCGCGGGACAACAATCACGCCGTCTCCATCAGCTACGATGATGTCACCTGGCTCGACCAAAACCCCGCCGCAGACGATAGGGCGATTGACAGATTCGATTTCGTTACGGCCCGGCCGGATGCCTCTGCCGGGTTTTCTGAAATAAAGAGGGATTTTCTCAAGGGCAATTTCATCGGTGTCGCGTGCGGTCGCATTTGTTACAACGCCGACACAACCGCGAGATTTCCATCCCATAATATTGTTCGAGCCGATAGAGCCAACATCCGAATCGGGTGCATCATCAAAGACCAGAGCTGTTCCCTTGCTAATTAGCGGCACAAACGGCTCGGTCGAAAGCCTGCTATACCATTGTCCCACCCATTTGTCGAACGCCTCTGTTTCCATACGTGGTGCCGGCGGTTTATTCGTCGGAACATACCGCACTGTCACCGCAATACCAACAAATCGGTGGGCAAAATGCTCTGTGTCTTTCCAGGCGGCGTGAATTTCCGGCGACATAAGGCAGATATTTGTCAGGCCAACTTTATCCATCCCGTCCGATACGTCAGAAACGCGCAGACCCTCAAACAGTTTAAGGATTTGCTCATCCTCCTCAGTGCTATAAACCATCGTCGCAATAAAATTCTTACCCGCCCTCAACTCTACAATATTTGGGTCGGAACCTTCTTTGGCCGCCGGCTGCTTTGAAGTGCCGGGTATGGCAAGCACCGAACAACCTAAAAGTCCCACGAAAGCCGCTAATGTCGCAGTTATTATCATTCTTACTTTTCCTGTTTGCATCTTTTGTCTCCTTAAATTCCAGCCGAACACATCTTCAAAAATCTTAAATGGATACGTGCCGATACTATAGGTTCTTTTGTCTAAGTTCAAGTCAAAAAGCGTTAATCACATTGGTTTGGGTGCGATTCATCTTTGTAGGTAGATTATTTTCACACGACGTAGCACGGGCTTCCAGCCCGTGCAAACACGGCCAAGATGGCCGTGCTACTTTCTTTACCTACAAACGTGAAGCACACCCCATTGGTTTTCTTTTGCTTGCGGTTGTCTTTAAGAATGACTCTTTGTATAATTCCTTTATAGCTTTAATTATGATGCAAAAATATGACTAAGGCCGAAAAAGAAGGATTAGCAAGTAGTCGCAACGTTTGAATTAAGGCTTTTGTATGGATATTCACGGACAGATTGAGTACTGGAAGAGGGGTGCAGAAGAAGACTTCGCAGCAGCTCAGTCGCTGTTAGAAAAAGGTCATCTGCGCCACTGCCTTTTCTTTGCACACCTTGCCATTGAAAAGATGCTCAAAGCCCACGTAACCCGCAAAACTGATGATGTTCCTCCGCGGATTCACAATCTTATCCGTCTTGTTGATATTACCGGCTTAAAGCTTAATGTGGAACAAAAAGATTTTCTGCGCGAGTTTGGCGTTTATCAGCTTGAGGGACGTTATCCTGACTCTGAATAATTGCCACTCAATTTAACCCTCACGAGTGAAGAATTAACCAAAGCAAGGGAGATACTAAAATGGTTAAAAAATCAGTTGTAACTTCGGTTAGGAAATATCTGGTCACACTTAAGTCGTACGGCATTCATCCGACTAAAGCGATTCTTTTTGGCTCTTTTGCGAAGGGGCGAGGAGATAAATTCAGCGACATTGACTTGATTGTGATTGCTCCACAATTTGATGGCTCACGGGATATTTCGCTTGTAAAATCTCTTTGGCATGCGACCGCTGAGGATAGCTGCATAGAGCCAATACCCTGCGGAGAAAAGGAGTGGGAAACAGACCAGAGCCGGCCTATTCCTGAGATTGCCCGGCGTGAAGGCGTTATCATAGCTGCCTGAAAAAACAATATCGAATAGATATTCGATAATAATCCTGTTATGCGTTAATAGTCTTTTTGGGTTTGAAAAATGATGAAGTTTGAAAAGGTCGTTTTGGCGTATAGTGGCGGACTTGATACGAGCATCATTCTGCCGTGGCTTAAAGAAACCTACGGCTATCGGGTGATAGCATTCGTAGCGGACCTCGGTCAGGGTGAAGAGCTGGCCGGCATCAAACGTAAGGCCATCAAAAGCGGGGCGGTCAAGTGCATAATCAAAGACCTGCGAAAAGAGTTTGTCGAGGATTATCTGTGGCGGCTGCTTAAAGCCGGTGCAATCTACGAGAAGGCCTACTTGTTAGGCACAAGCATCGCCAGGCCTTTAATCGCAAAACATCAAGTGGATGTCGCCCACGCAGAAGGTGCAACTGCCGTCGCTCACGGAGCAACAGGAAAAGGCAACGACCAGGTGCGCTTTGAGGTTACCTATATGGCTCTTGACCCATTGCTGAAAATCATCTCGCCCTGGAAGGACCCAAATTTTGCGCTTACTTCTCGTGAGGCCGCCGTCGAATATGCTAAAAAGCACGGGATTCCTATCGAGCAAACAAAAAAGAAAATTTATTCGCGCGACCGCAACCTCTGGCACATCAGCCACGAGGGAGCCGACCTTGAAGACCCTGCCAATGAGCCTAAGGACGATTTGTTTGTCATCTCCCGGCCGGTCTCGAAAGCACCCGGCAAGCCGGAATATGTAGAAATCAGCTTCAACAAAGGAGTGCCGGTGAGGCTCAATGGCGAGAAAATGAACAGTGTCAAAATTGTTGAAACATTGAACCGTCTTGGAGGCAAACACGCCATTGGACAGGTGGACTTAGTTGAAAACCGGCTGGTCGGCATAAAATCTCGCGGCGTATATGAAACTCCGGGCGGAACGATACTCACAACCGCTCACGATTGCCTCGAGAGCATTACGCTCGACAGAGAAACTTTACACTACAAGCAGCAGGTCGCTTTACGATATGCAGAGCTGGTTTATTATGGCCTGTGGTTCACACAATTGCGAGAGGCGCTCGATGCCTTTGTCGATGTTACTCAGCGAAATGTTACCGGCAAAGTCAGAGTAAAATTATTTAAGGGCCGCTGCACACCCGCCGGTATAAAAAGCCCAAATAGTTTATACCGCACCGATTTAGCCAGCTTCAAGATGGGCGCCGAATACAACCCGACTGATGCAATCGGATTTATACGTCTATTCGGCTTACCGGCTAAAGTTGCAGCAGTAGTAAAATATAATAAACGAAAAAGAACACGAACGTAAAAATATAAAATCTTTTTTGCTTCAACGATACTTTTACAGGGAAAGCATTGTGGCAGTGCCGGATTGGATCTGGTTTATCTTTATTTTTGCATTTGGCTGTTGTGTGGGCAGCTTCCTGAATGTTGTCATTTACCGCCTGCCCCGCGATAAGTCTTTAATAAGTCCGGGTTCAGCGTGCCCTGCCTGCGGCGAGCGAATCCATTTCTATGACAATATACCGCTTCTGTCGTGGCTTCTTTTGCGTGCAAGATGCCGACACTGCAAAGCTCCCATTTCCGCTCGCTACTTTATTATTGAACTATTGACCGCCTCGGTTTTTCTTGGCCTATTCATTTTGTATTTTCGGACCGATTTATTGCCGGATATGAGGGCGTTTCCGGCAGGCGGCTGGCTCATTTACCTCGTTCATATCATTTTATTGGCCGCTTTTATCGCTGCTTCAGCAATCGACTTAGAGCACTGGGTCATTCCGCTATCTATCTGCTGGTTGGTTACCGGTGCAGGGCTGGTTGCCTCCACTATCGGCTCTTACATAATCCATCCCTCGTTAATTCACGCATATTGGCTGCTGCCGAATTCTTCTGCCGATACAGGTGCTCTGGCAACAGGTGCAGCAATAGGATTGGTTATATCCCTGCTACTTGTCGTAACTGGTTTGATTAAAAGAAGTTACGAATCTGATGGCGGAAAATCTAAAATCCAAAACTTGTCTCACGACAGTCAAGATCCGAACTCCGAAATGGATGGGTCTAACAATTCAAAACAGCCGCAATTTAACCATCGCCTGGAAAGCTGCAAAGAGATAATTTTCTTACTGCCAATAATTATATGCTCTGTTCTGGCCTTATGGATTGGCCGGAGAATCATACCAGAACAGCTTCAGAATAATTATAATTTTTCACTACAACATCCTGTCATTGCTGGACTTCTGGGCAGTCTATGGGGTTACTTTGTCGGCTGCGCTATTGTATGGGTCGTCCGCATCCTCGGCACTTTGGCCTTCGGCAAGGAAGCAATGGGCCTGGGCGATGTGCATCTGATGGGCGCTGCCGGAGCAGTAATCGGGCCGTATCTGGTGGTAATCGCATTCTTCATCGCACCGTTCTTTGGACTGGCCTGGGCGGTCTCTCAAATGTTTTTTAAAAAAATTCGCCAAATTCCTTATGGTCCCTTCTTGTCTTTAGCCGTCTTTGTTGTTATGATTCTACATGATTTGATTCGCCATTATATAGGCTTTATGTTTTATCGTTAAAAGAACAAGGTAAGGTCTAATACTGAGTTAAGGAGAATTCAAAATGAAACTGGCCAACAAAAAAACAATCACCGCACTAAGTTGTCTTATAATGTTCGCTCTTTTGCCCGGATGCACTAATTGGAAGAAAAAGTACGAAGGTCTAAATGTAGAGCACGAAAATCTCAAAGGCTTACTCGACCGTGAAAGGACAGAAAAGGGCCAGCTCGCAGACCAGGTTACACAAGGCCAGCAGACAATCGATGAGCTCCAGAAGCAAATTGAACAAATGAAAAAGACACCGGCTGAAGCCACAGGTTTTGGACCAGGTTACGACGTCAAATTTGACCCCAACGCCGGCACAATTACGGTAACGCTTCCAAATGCAATATTGTTCGATTCAGGAAAAGCCACATTGAAGAAGGCAACCAGCGCCGAGCTTGACCATATCAATTCGGTGCTGCGAGAAAAATATGCCGGCAGACAAATAGATGTTCTCGGTCACACCGACACCGACCCCATCCAGAAGTCAAATTGGAAGGATAACTGGGAGCTCTCTGCTCAACGTGCCCTTACTGTGCTGCGATACCTGACGCAAAAAGGAATCCCTGATGAGAACATTCGAGCGATAGGCTGCGGTGAAAGTCAGCCTATAGCCTCCAATGCTACCGCAGCCGGCAAGACGAAAAACCGCAGAGTCGAAATCGTTGTGCATATGCGGTGATATTCGTGATTCGTGGTTCGTCGCTCGTGACTCGATTCACAAATTACCGAGCATAGCTCATAAATCTTATTGCGCCATCTCTGTTGATGCGCACAGCAATCGTGCCGTCTCTGGCAGTATAAAATGACTTCGGGTTATCTTTGTTAGCGACCGCTGAATATCTTTGGTATTGGCTTCGGTCGCAGCTACATATCAAAATCTTGCTCTCAAGCCCTTCAAGAAAATTAGAATCCAGTGTTCTTCTTGACCCATGATGAGGAACAACAACCACGTTAACCCAACTTTCGCAGTTAGGTGATGAAACTGTGATTTTTTAAAATTTATTCCCGCGTATCGCTTCATTATCGCACAAAACGGTCTCAAACCCTGCATGGTGAAGACCTACCCTGTTGCAAAGCTGTTT
>Ga0315279_10001434_pt1 | contig 39789 bp, 26 predicted proteins | sample YL17G06_20_MG_FD_203694 | JGI IMG/M metagenome (GOLD analysis project Ga0315279, IMG submission 203694) | Sediment microbial communities from Yellowstone Lake, YNP, Wyoming, USA - YL17G06_20 | ecosystem: Environmental > Aquatic > Freshwater > Lake > Sediment | place: USA: Wyoming | collected...
ACACTCTGTAGTCATAAAGGCTGTCTCCCTTCTCTGGCGCAAGTTATTCTTCCCAAAATGCTTATGCCAGAAGAGACAGCCTTTTTCAATTTTTTAATGAGAAATCCGGGCTAGTCCCGTGACCGCCTAGTTGGGTGCTTTACGGAAGTGTTCGCACTCAACTCTCGCAAAGCGGGATCACCTGACGGATGGGCGGAACCAGCTCGGGACTTCGTCAGGCGGTCACGGGACTAGGGCCTGGTGAAGCTGGCGCGGATTTCAGCCAAGCGCGCGGGATAGTTGGTGATGATTCCGTCCACGCCGTCGAGAATCCTCCGGCGAATCCAGCGCGGCTGATCCACGGTCCAAGGGATGACCCGAATTGAGTCCTGATGCGCGCGGCGGATGAAGGGAGGTGAGGCGATCGCCCAGTGAGGCAACAGCGCAACCGCGCCCAGCGACTTCGCTCGCCGGATGGCCAACAGGCGCCGGGAGACATCGAGGCCGAGCGAAACGCGCGCGTCCAACTGGCGAAGTCGCCGCAGCGTGGGGAGGTTAAACGAGATGACGGTGGCGAGTAACCCCAGGCTGGCGCGTTGGATCTCGGCCAGGACCTTGGCCTCAATCCCTGGCGTCGCGTCTTTGATTTCGACAAAGGCCAAACATTTCCGCTCGCGGACCCAGGCCAGGACTTCCGAGAGAAGAGGGACCTTCGCGCCCGCGTAGCGCGGCCGGGCGCGCGACGGAAAGCGCCGGTTAAACCACGAGCCCGCATCGAGGCGCCGGAGGGCGCTGGCGCGAAATTCGCGCACCCACCCGTCGCCGGAAGTGGTGCGATCCAGGCGCGGATCGTGAATCACCACCGGAATGCCATCCGCGGAAAGATGTACGTCAAACTCAATTCCGTCCGCACCCTGCTGCAAGGCCAACTCAAAGGCGGCCAGGGTATTCTCCGGCGCCTCGGCCGCCGCGCCGCGATGGGCGATGTTGAGCGGCGGCCAAAGCAGCGGAGCCGCGCGCGGGCGCTTCCGTGCGTGTTCGAGCAGGGAGCCGAGGGCTGCCATGGAAAACCTTAAGGCGGCCAGGGACTGGAGGCTGGGAATTTGGACTCCGTCCTCGAAAGTTGAATGACCCTCGAAACTGGAATCCCGAGCCGCGCACCTCCAACTGCCCATCCCGCGCAGGAACGGAGCTGCTGCGGAAGAAAGCCGCCAGAGCCACAAAAAAGGTTAACACAGATCCAGGCAAGCATCCGATTTTGGGTTGCCGGCTCGGAGGCGTTAGAGTGCGGCACAGTGTGTCCCTGGAGGCTGTTGGCGGTGAATCGGAAGCTGCAGGCGCGACCCGCGTTCCCGTGGGTCGTGAGGCCTTTCATTGAGGGCCATAACTCCTTACAATAAGGGCGGAGTTATGATGAAACCCCCAATTCAGGCAAACCTCGAGAGCGATCCCGTTCTCCGCGAAATTGTAGCCAGGCTAGTCGAAGCCTATCAGCGCGAGCCGTGGTCGTAGGTCCAGGGGCGAGACGACGGGTAGAGCTATGGCTGAAGTCTTTCGATCAGCGCGACAGCGTCGGCGCGGACGGCTTCGCCGCGGCCGACGGCGTCCAGACCTTCGCCGCTCTTGGCCTTGACGCTCACTTGGCTCGGCTTAACCCCCAGCGCCGCTGCCAGTTTCTTCTGCATGCGAGGAATATAGCGAGCGAGTTTCGGGCGTTCCAGGCCGACCGTGGCGTCAATGTTCACAATCCCATACCCGGCTCGAGAAAGCAGCTTGCAGACGTGGCGGAGGAACAAGAGGCTCGAAACGTTGCGCCATTGGGGGGAAGTGTCAGCGAAGTGGCGACCGATGTCACCAAGCGCGGTTGCACCCAGCAACGCATCGCAAATGGCGTGGGCGAGAACGTCGCCATCCGAGTGCCCCACCGGGCCCTTTGCGAAGGGAACCCGCACGCCGCCCAGAATCAATTTGCGGCCGGGTGCGAGACGATGAAGGTCATTCCCGATTCCAACGCGGAGAAAACTCTGAATTCTGAATTCTGACTTCTGAATTGCCGGTGAGGTGGGGCGCAGCCATTTCGATGTGGAGTATCGGAGGGTACCGCGCCTACGAGCTGGTGGTTTCATAATTCAGAATTCACACTTCAGCCTTCTGTTGTTCGCGCTCCTGGGCGATGTAGAGGCGCGCGAGGGGCAGGTCGGAGGGCTTGGTAATCTTGATATTGCGGTCTGAGCCCATCAGGACCGTCACGGTGTGGCCCAAGCGCTCGACCAGGCTGGACTCGTCGGTGCCGCTGAAGCCGTCCGCCATCGCCTGATCGAAGGCTGCGCGGAGGAGGCTGTATCGGAAGGCCTGAGGGGTTTGCGCCAGGACGATGCGCTCTCGGGGGAAGGTGCCGAGGATCATCTGGCGCTCCACTTGCTTCACAGTATCGACGCTGGGGATGCCAAGGATGGCTGCGCCGTCTTTGCGGGCCGCCTCGATGACTCGCTGGATCATGTCCAGGCTGATGAAAGGCCGGACGGCGTCGTGGACGACCACCAACTCTGTGCTCGGGGGCGCTTCAGCCAGGCATCGTACGACGGTCTCCTGCCGCGTCGCGCCACCCGCCACCAGGCGCACGGACTTCGTGAAGTGCTCGCGGTCGACCACCAGCTGGATGGGCTCCATGTCTTCGGCCCGCAGGCCCAAAAAAATTTCGTCAATGGCGTCGGAGGCGGCGAACTTCCGCAGGGTGTGGACAAAGATCGGTGCCCCCTCCAACGAGAGGAATTGTTTGGGCGTCGTACCGCCCATGCGGACGCCCATGCCCGCGGCCGGAATGATGGCCAGCGCACTCATGGAATAAAGGATCCAGGTTTCAGGAGCCAGCGCTCATGCGCCCTACGCGCTGTCGAGCCCTCCTGACAAGAAAGGCGACGGAACAACGCTCCCGTCCGTCGCCTGGCTCGCCCGTATATTCCTACCTACTGGTGAGCCACCTCCGCAGGCTTCCGGTCTTCGTATTTCCCGAAGATCATTTTCCCCGCCGTCGTTTGCAGGACGCTGGTCACCGACATGTCGATCGTCTTCGAGATCATCCTCTTGGCGTTGTCCACCACCACCATGGTGCCGTCGTCGAGGTAAGCCACGCCCTGGTTATACTCTTTGCCTTCCTTGAGGATAAAAACGCGCATGGTCTCGCCCGGCAGGACGACGGGTTTCAAGGCATTGGCCAGCTCATTGATATTGAGCACCGGAAGCCCCTGAAGCTGGGCGACTTTGTTCAAGTTGAAATCGTTGGTAACAATCTTGGCTTCATACAGCTTAGCCAGCTCGATGAGCTTCGTGTCCACATCCCGCAGGCTCGGGAAATCTTCTTCCGCGATCTGAACCTGGATGGTGCCCATCTTCTGCATGCGCTGGAGGATGTCCAGGCCTCGGCGACCGCGATTGCGTTTGAGCGGGTCGGAGGAATCGGCGACCAGTTGCAGCTCGCGCAAGACAAACTGCGGGACAATGAGCGTCCCGTCAATAAAGCCCGTCTCACAAACGTCTGCGACTCGGCCATCGATGATGACGCTGGTGTCCAGGACTTTGTAATTCTTCTTGGGCTGCCGCTCGGCAGCAAACAAACCCCCCAGCGCCGAGAGGTTCAACAAATCACCCTTGTTGGCTCCCAAGACCAACCCCACGTAGGCCATCAGCAGAAGCAAAGTTACCTGAAAGAAAGAGAGCGAAGCCCTGTCAAGGGCCGTCGTGCTCAACAGATGGCTGATCATCAGCGCGCCCAAGATCCCCAGAATTGAACCTACGGCCGCGCCGATCAGCCGTTTGAGGCTGGCTTTCTCTAACCGCATTTCAAAGAAGATGAAAAAGACCCCCAACACCATACCCGAAAGAGCACAGAGTGGTTTGGACAACCCAAAAGGTTGAAGACGGACAGAAGCCGCGACAACGATGAGGACGAATATGGTACGCACCCCTGCCATTTCCCAGGACATTAAGGTTCCACCTCCCCTTCCGGGCCCCATGGCTCGCATAGCCATCGTGCCCCCACTCCTGGCGTGGGTGACCTTGCGCCAAGGAGTATAGCATTGTGTCCCTTAGGGCTAAAGGGAGAAGGGGGCACCCTAGCGCCTCTCTCAAAACTCAGTGTTATGTCCTCTGGCGCCGCTCGGCGACTGCCCTGCCCGGGAGCGGCGAACCCCGTTGCGGCGAGAGGAGACAAATTCGCCGGTCTCACGCGCCGCGAGCTGCCGAGGCGACGTAGACCGGCGCTACAACTCTTGAGACTATCACGCTGGCCCGCCCTCCGGCGCCCCGCAGCGCTACCTGCTGACACGAGACTTGATCACAATTGGCGTGCCCAGGAAACCGAACTGCTCGCGGATGCGGTTCTCCAGAAACCGCTCGAAAGAGAAGTGCAGCTTTCCGGAACGGTTGGTGAAGGCCACGAAAATAGGTGGAGCTACTCCAGTCTGGGTCAGATAATACAGGCGAAAAGGCTTGCCAGCCGGCAGGGAAGCCCGCTCGAAATCCACGTCCCGAAGGAAGCGGTTCATTTCCGCCGTAGCCACCCGCTGGCGGCGCGCTTCGGCAACCTGGGCAATGGTCCTCAGGAGGTTTCCCAACTGTTGCCCGTGCAACGCCGAGACGAAGACGATGGGGGCGTAGCTCAGGTATTTCATTCGCCGTCGAATCCCTTGCGTGTAATCGCGCGTGGTGGTCGGGCCTTTCGGGATGGCGTCCCACTTATTGACTACGACGACCACGGAGCGCCGGCTCTCGTGGGCGTACCCGCCGATATGCGTGTCGAGTGCAGTGACGCCTTCCTGCGCGTCCAGCATCAACAAGGCCACGTCCGCCTGCTCCAGGTGTTTCCGGGCCTGGATGACGCTCAGCTTCTCCGCCAGCAACTTCGTCTTGCCTTTGCGCCGGATGCCGGCGGTGTCCACCAGGCGGAGGTGGAGGCCGTCGCGTTCGAATTCTGCGTCCACTGCGTCCCGCGTGGTTCCGGGAACGGGGGTGACGATGGAGCGTTCTTCGTTGAGCAGGCAGTTCAAGAGCGTGGACTTGCCCACGTTGGGTCGGCCAATGATGGCGACGCCGATCACCTCCTCCGTAGCAGCAGGCTTCCCGATTTCATCGGGACAGGTTCCGGGCGGCGTTACGTCTGCCGGGAAGCCTCCAGTGACGTGGTCCAGCAAGTCATCCACACCCAACCCGTGTTCGGCGGAAAGAGGGAAAATAGCTTGAATCCCCAGGCGGTGGAACTCGGTGGCCAGCGGGGAGTGCTGGGCGGAATCGATCTTGTTCACTGCCAGCGAGAGCGGCTTGCCGGTGCGATGGAGGAGCTGCGCCAGTTCCTCATCGAGCGGCACGACACCCTCGCGTGCGTCCACCACCAGAACAAGGTGGGCGGCTTCTCCGCTCGCCTTGCGGGCCTGACGGAAGATTTCCGTGGCGATCAAGTCTTTCTCAGCCGGGATGAGGCCGCCCGTGTCAACCACCTCGAATTGTTTGCCCAGCCATTCGGCGGGAGCGTACAGGCGGTCGCGCGTCATCCCCGGCTCCTTGCCTACCAGGGCGCGCCGGCGGCCGCAGATGCGGTTGAACAACGTGGACTTGCCCACGTTCGGGCGACCGAGAATGACGACACGGGGCAGCAGGGGCATGGTGGGAAAGAGAGTCAAAACTCCAAAGTTGAAAGTCTAAAGTCGAGAATCGAAAATCGAGAATCAAATACCTAAAATGCTGCGGTTGGAAACCTGGAGCCAGAAGTTCGCGTCGGCCCGGTGCGCGCGCCCGTCGCCGCTATGGTATCCTTCGGTTTCTGGAGCCGCGGCGACGGGCGAAGCCAACCATCTCAACATAGACTTCGCCGCGAAGACGTGTCAAGCTGCTGCGTCATTTTCTGGCCTTTGTGGACCTTTGCGGGCAGGGGGGTGCGGTAGTTCAGCAGAAGTCAGGTCGCTGAGCGCAGGGCGCAGTCGCTGCGGCGCGCCGGAGCGGCCTGCGCTCCAGAGCCACCGGCCGCCAAAGGCCCTGGCGATGAGCCACTCTGGCGCCGGAGCGGCCGTACAGGTCAACAGCGCGGCGGTGACGGCACGTGAAGGCTCTTCGGCAATTGGCTGTAAGCACAACTCAAGAATCAAAAGGCAGAAATGAAATAGCAAGAAAGCGAAGACGTGGCAGCCGATCCGGGGCAAAGAGACCTAAAGCTGGAAACTCGCAATGCGGACGTTATAGGGGCACGCCATGACATGCCCTGGCGGGACTAAGGACGAACCCGAGCCGGTGGGAGCCTCCTCGGCGGTTGTTTTTGCCTCTTGATTTTTAATTCTTAACTCTTGATTTGCTCTTTGTTTGTGACGGCATGGCAGTGAGCGGCAAAAAAACGGTGGAGAAGGTTTCCCTCGAACGGGTCTTCGGGCCGGGGGGTTGGCTGGCGCGACACCATCCCAACTATGAGCACCGTGCCTCGCAACTCGAGATGGCCGAGGGTGTTGAGGCGGCGCTGGAAAATCGGCAGCACCTGATTGTGGAAGCCGGCACGGGGACTGGCAAGACACTGGCGTACCTGGTCCCCCTCATGCGCAGCGGCCGGCGGGTCGTCATCTCTACGGGAACCAAGAACCTTCAGGAGCAACTGTTCTTCAAGGACGTCCCTTTCTTGAGAAAACTCTTCCCGGAAGTCCGCGTCACCTTGATGAAGGGGCGGCAGAATTATCTCTGCCGACAGAAACTCTACGACCTGGAAAAGCAGCCGACGCTCAAGGGGATGGAAGAGGTGGCGCAGTACCCGCGGCTCCGCGAGTGGGAAGCGCGGACCAAGACCGGCGACCGGGCGGAGCTGAGTTGGCTTCCGGACTCGAGCGAGTTGTGGCCGCGCCTCGACGCGCGGCGTGAGACCTGCACGGGGCAGAAGTGTGCGCAATTCGAGCGCTGCTTCGTCACCTGGATGCATCAGCGCGCTCAGGAATCGGATCTGATCATTGTGAACCATCATCTGTTCTTTGCCGACCTGGGCCTGCGGCAGAAGGATTTCGCCAGTCTGCTCCCCGACTATGCGGCGCTGGTTCTCGACGAGGCCCACGAAATTGAAGACGTCGCCACGCAGTATTTCGGCCTGCAGGTGAGCAATTACCGCGTGGAAGAGCTGGCGCGCGATACGGAAGCGACGCTGCGCCTCAAGGGACTAAGGAGCGCAGAAGTCCTGACCGCAGTCGGCGAGCTGCGACGCCGCGCTGACCTCTTCTTTGAACTTTTTCCGGCGGGCGAGGGTCGGACGAGCTTCGATAACCGGGACAGCTTCCTGGAGGTCCACCGGGGCGCCTATACCGGCTTGCTGAACGCGCTCCTGCGGCTCGAGACTGAGTTGAGCCGGCTGAAAGAGCGGCCGGAGGAAATCAACAACCTGGCGCGCCGGGCGGTGGAACTCCGCCAGGCTTTTGAGACCGTCCTCGAGGGCCACGAGAAGAACGTGGTGTACTGGTGGGAGCGGCGGGGGCGCGGCGTGTTTATGGAAGCCACGCCCATCGATGTGTCGGGAATTCTCCGCGAGCGCCTCTTCGAGCGCGTCGAAGCTGTCATCCTCACCTCTGCGACCCTGGCCGTCGGCGGCACCTTCGATTTTCTGAAGCGACGGTTAGGGATGCAGAACGCCAAGGAGAAAATCCTCGAGTCGCATTTCGACTACGCGCAGCAGGCGCTGCTCTACACCCCGCTGCACCTGCCCGATCCCCGGGAACCGGACTTCGCCCGCCAGGCAGCGGAAGAGGTCGTCCAGCTTCTGAAGGCCACGCGCGGGCGCGGTTTTGTGCTCTTCACTTCGCACCAGCAGATGCGCGAGGTCTACGAACGGGTGCGCCCGCGCCTTCGCTATCCCCTGCTGATCCAGGGCTCGATGCCTCGAACCGAATTGCTGGACCGCTTCCGCTCCACGCCCCATGCTGTGCTCTTCGGCACCAGTTCGTTTTGGCAGGGTGTCGATGTGCAGGGAGAACAACTCAGCGCGGTGCTCATTGACCGCCTCCCGTTCGCCGTCCCTACCGACCCCGTCATCGCCGCGCGCATCCGCCAAATTAATGAAGAGGGAGGCAACGCCTTCACTGACTACCAGGTTCCCCAAGCCGTCATCGCGCTGAAGCAAGGCTTCGGAAGGTTAATTCGCAGTGTGAATGACCGCGGCCTCCTGGCCATCCTCGACCACCGGATGGTTCGCAAGCCTTACGGCCGGACGTTTTTCGAGAGCCTGCCGCAGTACCGCAAAACGGACCGCTTGGAAGACGTGAAGGCTTTCATGCGCGAAAGCTGAACAAGTTGACAGTTGACAGTCGACAGTTAACAGTTGATGCTTGTAGGCTGTCAGTTGTCCATTGTCAGTTGCAAGAGGGGGCGACATCACAACGGACGGCGGACAACGGACCAAGGACCAGTTAGAATCAGCAAGGGCCACTGACCACTAACATCTGAGGACTGACAGGGAAGGCGGAATGTTCGAAATCTGCGTGGAGTATTCTTTTGCGGCTGGGCATGCCTTGCGCGGCTACAAGGGAAAGTGTGAAAACGTGCATGGACACAACTACAAAGTCCAGGTGACCGTGGGCGGCGAGCAACTTAACGCCACGGGGTTGCTCATGGACTTCGTGGATTTGCGCGCGGCGATCAAGAAGTTGGTGGAGCGGCTGGACCACCGCTTCCTGAACGATCTCCCGCCTTTCGACCAGCTCAATCCCTCGGCGGAAAACTTGGCGAAGTATTTTTGTGAAGGGGTGGAGCCTCAGGTGCAAGCCCCAGGCCTGCGGGTGCAAGGCGTTACGGTGTGGGAAACTGATACGACTTGGGCTACCTATCGCCCCCCCACCGCTTCCCGCTAGTCCCGTGACCGCCTGACGAAGTGCCGAGCCCGTTCTGCCCATCCCTCAACTGACGGATTTTGGTTGATTGCGAACGCTCGTAAAGCACCCAACCAAGCGGGCACGGGACTAGCAGCAATTCCTACCAAGTCCAAAAAGCCATGGCAGGGTGTAGCTCAGCATGATGCTGTTGAGAGCAGACTCCGGATTGGCAAAAGTAGACGTCTTCACACCATCGGCAGCGTGTGAGGCGCTCCTTTTCGCGCACGAACCCACAGATTACGCAAACCTCGAGCAGGTCTGCGACAACGTGCCGCGAATGCTTGCGCCAGATGTCCATGACTTCGCGTTCTTGTCGGATTCTCTCGAGCTCGTCATGGCTCATCATAGGCATCTCCCGATGCGCCAACCATTTCCCAGCAACCCGGGGGCCAACCTCCGGCCCCATCCCCAACACGCTTCAGCGTAGGTCTAACTGGTTTAATTTCAAAAGAATAGTGCCTTTTCTGGCGATTCCCATCCCGGCCCAGGCGCAATTGTAGATATGGCCACCGGTGGAAAAATGCCCCCCAATGTGACACTAATTTCCATTTCGGACATCGAGGCGCTTTCCGGGGCATCCGGTGTAAGGCAACGAATTCAGGTACAATAACTTCTGTAGAGTTTCTTGGGGGCTTTGGGCAAGCGAAATGGTTGTCACCGAGATCTTCAAGTCGATCCAAGGTGAATCGACGTTTGCGGGGCTGCCCTGTGTCTTTGTGCGGCTAACGGGATGCAATCTGCGGTGCCACTGGTGCGACACGGCGTATGCGTTCTACGGTGGCCAGCAGATGTCGCTGGAGGAAGTGGCGGCGCGCATCCAGCAGTTGGGAGGCAAGCTGGTAGAATTTACCGGAGGTGAGCCGCTGCTGCAAAAGGAAGTCTATCCCCTTAGTGAGCGGTTGCTCGCGGAAGGTTATCGGGTGCTGATCGAAACCAGCGGCGAGCGCTTTGTGGGGAAGCTGCCTGCGGGGGTCGTTAAGATCGTCGATGTCAAGTGTCCCGGGAGCGGAGAGAGCGAGAAATTCTGCTTCGCAAACCTGGAGGTGCTCGAGCGCAAGGACCAGATCAAATTCGTGATTCTCGATGAGCATGACTACCGCTATGCTCGCGACTTCCTCGCGCGACATGAACTTCGCAAGCGCGTGGAGGAGGTAATCTTCTCGCCGGTGTTTGGCCTATTGCCGCCCCGCGACCTGGCGGAATGGATTCTTCGGGATGGCCTGGAAGTACGCCTGGGGCTTCCGCTCCACAAGTTCATCTGGGACCCGGACGCGCGGGGAATCTAGGGGTTAGGGACTGGGGGCTAGGGGCTGGGGAAACAAAGCCCACAACGCCAGAGGCCATAGTATGAAGGATTACACAGAGCCGGACGCCTGGCGGCGGGCAGTGAGCAGCCGAAAGTTCAAAGTTGAAAGCCGCACAGGAAAAGCCTGAAACTTGAGGCTTGAGATTGGAAACCCGAAAGTCGAAACTCGTTGAGCAGTTTCCAATTTCTAATTTCCAGTTTCTACTCTGCTGCGGGATACGGCCATGGACAAGACACCTCCGACCGCGGACCCCGGACCCCGGACGACGGACACGGCGCTTGCAGTCGTCCTCGCCAGCGGCGGCATGGACAGTTGCGTGACGACGGCCATTGCTCATCTGCACTACCGCCTGGCGATGCTCCACGTGGCCTACGGCCAGCGCACGGAAGCCCGCGAGCTCCGCGCCTTTAATGCGCTGGCGGACTTTTTCCGGGCCGAGCATCGTCGGATTTGCCGGCTGGACCACTTGAAGGCGATCGGGGGTTCCAGCCTCACAGATGCGGCCATCCCTGTCGAACGCGCCAACCTGGAGCGAAAAGAGATTCCCTCCAGCTACGTGCCTTTCCGGAACGCGCATTTCCTTTCCATTGCTGTCTCTTGGGGTGAGGTGCTCGGCGCGCGGAAGATCTTCATCGGCGCCGTCGCCGAAGACAGCTCGGGCTATCCCGACTGCCGCCCGGAATACTATGCGGCGTTCAACCGGGTGATCGCCGTCGGCACGAAACCCGAAACGGACCTGGAAATACTCACGCCGGTGATTCACTTGCGGAAGAGCGAAATTGTGCGCCGGGGTATGGAACTGGGCGCGCCATTCAAGCTCACTTGGTCGTGCTACCAGTCCGCAGACGTCGCCTGCGGCGTCTGCGATAGCTGCGCGTTGCGCCTGCGGGCATTTGCGGAAGCGGGCGTCGAAGACCCCATCCCCTATGCGCAACGACCGCGCTATGCGCGTGGCGCGATCTTCCCGCCGTAGCGCTCTTGGCAGGGGAGCACCGGCACCTGTCCCGGCCTTGCCGGGATGGTCCTCCCTGTTCCTCAAGACAAAACGAGAGGGCCAGGACCTGTGCCGGCGTACCCGGGAAGGCCCTCCCCTACCAGCGGCGCATGAGTTTCCTGGTGTCAGCGCCCACACAGGTTCCGCCCTGCCCTTCTTGCCTCGTGGGATGTTTTCACACGGACTCTTCAGAGTGTGCGTGAAAACCTTTGTTGTAGCGCGGAGCAATTTACACACACCCTCGTGAGCCCTGCGCCTGCCGGCTCTGCTGGCCTGATTCTTCAGGGCCCCCCTTAGCTTCCGCCCGCATCGATCCGTAGTGGTTGAGTCGGCCCGACAAAAAAGCTAGAATATGCTTGGCAAGCAAGAGGAAGGAGGGATTTATGTTTTCTTCATGGACCCGCAGACTGACCGGGGCGGTGCTCGTCGCGGCGGCGGCCGCAGCGGTTCCGCTTTTTGCCCAGACCGGAGGAGTCTCGGGGAAATGCACCGGAGAGGACGGGAAACCGCTGGTCGGCTATTTCGTTGTGCTGGAGCGCCAGGAAATCAAATGGACATCCAAGGTTAAGACCAATAAGCACGGTGAGTACATCTATATCGGTCTGGCGCCAAGCAATTACAAACTCACGCTCACCAATCCCAGCGGCCAAAACGTCTTTACCCTCACGCAGCACCTGTCGATTGGCGATCCCACCGAGGTCAACTTCGACATGGCCAAGGAAAGAGCCATCGCGCAGAAAACGCAAGAGGCCAACCCCGAAATTCAGAAGAAGCTTGAGGAGCAGGCTAAGGAACAAAAGCAGTACACCGGCTTGAAGCAAGTCTTCGACCAAGGGCAGGCGCTGTACGCTCAAAAGAAATACACGGAAGCTGCGGCGATGTTCGAGCAGGCGCTGCCACTGGCGAAAGAAAAAAATGCGCAGGTAGTCGTGGCCCGACTGGCAGACACTTATGGCAAGGCCGCGATCGCGGAAGCCGATAGAGATGCGAAAGGCAGAGATGAACAGAAGGCGCTGGAGTACTACCAGAAGGCGATAGAGGCCAATCCTAATGATGCCTCGCTGCACAACAACCGGGGCAGCTTGTATGCGGAGATGGGCAAGACCGCTGAGGCTCAGGCGGAGTTCCAAAAGGCCGCCGAGCTTGACCCCGCCGCCGCAGGGACTTACTACTACAACCTCGGCGTTGTCCTGGTGAACAAAAGCAAGATGGACGAAGCCGCCGCCGCTCTCAAGAAGTGCACCGAGCTCGACCCCAACAACGCTAATGCCTGGTACTGGTATGGGATGGCGCTGCTCGGGAAGGCCAATTACCAGGCCGATGGCACCATCGTTCCGATCCCGGGCACGATTGAGGCGTTCCAGACATATCTGAAGCTGGACCCGAAGGGAGAGTGGGCGGCGCCTGCCCAGAGCAGTCTGGACACACTCCAAAACAAGGTGCCGATCGAGTACAAGGCGGCGAAAAAGAAGAAGAGCAGCTAAGGCCTTTTCTTGATCCCACGGCCCCGCGGCCCGATGACCCGCCTGCTGTGGGGCTTCTTTGTTGCGAAGGGCTGGACATGCGACGTGCGCTCGGGTGGCTCAGCCTGATGCTGTTGGCCGCTTCTCCTCAGCGGGCGGATACCATCTTTCAAACCACCGCCCAAGGCAAGCAGGTCATCGTCCAACGCGACGCCATCGTCGTGAGAGAAGATTCTTCTTTCCTCGTCTACAAGCACTTCGAATTGCGCGAGCGCCGCGTGACCATCGTGCGTTTGAACAAGGGCAGCCTGCCTTATTTCGTCGAGACGGGTAGCCCGGCGGAAGAGAAAGAAATCGTCGAAACCTGGAAACGGTTCGGCTACAAGGCGAGCGTAACCGACTTGGCGGGCAAGACAACTCGCGTCTTCGATGGGTATCTGGACTTTTATCCCCCGGGCGGGCGGGGCTCACTGCTCGAGTCGGTGCCAGCCCGGACCAACTTCCCCGTCCTCCTGGACAGCGGAGGTGCGGACGAAATCGAATTCTCCAAAATCGACCGGGTGGAGATTCAGGGAGACCGGCTCAAGATCGCCTTGCGGAGCGGGGAGGTGAAAACGGGAAAGTTCCTTATGCCCACCGAACGGCCCGCCGAGGTCCGCTTCCTGGGCATCAGCGACAACTATAATCCCGCCAGCGCAGAGGTCTTTGACTTCTCCGTACCACTCCTGCGCTTGAGGGAGATTCGCTTCGAGTAGCGGCTTGTGAAAGACGGGTTCGGGGACGGAGGGCTTGGGACTGGAGAACGGACCCGGGCGTCAATACTGCTTCCCTAATTACCCCTTACGCATTTCGAGAATTCGATTCGAGGCTTGCAGGATGTGCAGCGGGAGCGCAAGGGAAAGCTGCTCGTCTTGCCCTTAACCCCTCGCCGGTGGCAGTGCCCTCGACTCGAAACGACGTGCTCCCGCAAGAGTTCCCTGAGGACCACCTCGGAGTCCGGTGGTTCCTTTTTCCTCTGCGCAACGATTCCGTAAGGATTAGAGGGTGCGGAGATTCGCCTCCAGCGCCACGGAGATTTCATTCGCCGTCTCCGTGACGATGGCCGGAAGCCTTTCCAGCACTTGGGGCGACATCCGGAATTTAGGGGAAGATATGCTGATGGCGGCTATGACTTTCCTCTCGGGGCTGTAAACGGGGGCGCCAATACAATACCCGCCTTCCACCGTCTCCTCTTTATCCTCCGCATAACCCCGCTCGCGCACGGCCGCAAACTCATTTTGGATCGCAAGCTGATCACCCAGCGTGTTCCTGGTCAAACGATAAACGCCATAGACGTCAAGCAGCGTTTGCGTCAGCGCTTCGTCCTGGAAGGCGGCAATCGCTTTCCCCAGTGACGAAGCATAAGGCTGGAGTATTCTGCCAACAAAGTTGGCCATCCTGATGTGCTGCGGACTTTCCAGTACATCAACCACCCGGATGTGGTCGTCAAAAAGGTAAGCGACAGAGACCGTTTCGCCGCACTTATTTTGGAGATCCTGACAAAACCGTCCAGCTACTCTGCGCAGTACACTGAGCTTCTCTCGCACTCCCGTCGCAGAGGATTCAACCTCAATTCGGTAATTCTTGCTGCCATCATGGACGATATAACCCAAGTTCTCCAGGGTGCGGAGGAGCCTCAGGGCAGAAGGCTTTCCGAGACTGGCGTGTGCAGCCAGCTCGCCTAAAGACATCGATCGCCCCTCCGCCCTGAGGTAATTCAGGATCTTAAGTCCCATGGCCAACCCGCGCGAGTTGTTGGACGGAGACCTTCGTCTCTCGGATGATGGAGTCATGATGAAGTCGCTTAGAGGGACTTCGCCCTTGTGTGCAAGGTTCAAAGGCCCTAATTATATCACAAGACAGTGGGCTGTTCTTATAGCCAACGAGCGTTCTAATCCTATCCTAACCAGACTGATGAATCATGCTTGTGGGCTACGCCAGGCGACGCAAATTATACTCAGGTCGTCGCCGGTCAAGGGAGCTACTGCGCTGCTCTCGCGCTGGCAAGCTCACACGCAGCGATCCAGCCGGAGAACCATTCTTGAAACTCCTCCCCTTTCAGGCATAGGCGCTTTCCCATTGGCCAGCCCAAACTGCCGGTCTGGATACCGCGTGCTTGCAAAGCCAGTTTAATGGCCCAAGGTGGCGGAAAGACCCGGATGCGCGTCAGGAATTCCTCGACTAGAATCTGCAACGCTCTGGCTTTCTCTTTCTTCCCCGATCTAAAGGCTTCGTACACGCCCAGGATTAACTCCGGGCACGCACTAGCAGTTCCCGAAATGGCTCCATTGGCTCCGTGCTCGAAAGCTTCGAGCAATAACTCGTCACTGCCGATGAAAAACACCATGGGTGTTGTGGCTTTCGCCTCCCGAATAAGGGAAAGGTTCAGAAGCAGGCCGGAGCTGTCTTTGACTCCAACAATATTGGGCACAGAACGGATTAAACGCAGGATATTCTGCATCCCCAGTTCGCGCGTGAATTGTGGAATGTTATAGAGAAGCACGGGCAGCGGCAATTCCGACCCGACTTGCTGCAGGAAATTCATCAAATCGCCCGCGTCGAATCGAAGGAAAGAAGGGGGCGGCAGCAAAACAGCGACCGCTCCACAGTCCGCGCCAGCGCGCGCCAATCGGAGCACATGACCGGAATGCTCCCCACCCACGCCCAAAATTAAGTTAGCCCTCCCATCCACGCGCCGGGCAACGGTTCGGAAGAGCAAAGTACGTTCTTCGACGCTGCAGGCGGCGTACTCGCCCGTAACTCCCCCGATGCAAAGTCCTGGAAGCCGCTTGCCGAGGAGAAAGTCCAGGATGGGGTAGAGAGCTTCGATGGCGGGGCTGCCATCGACCCCGTACGGAGTAGGTAATGCCGCAAATACGCCTGATAGAGTGGGTGGAATTTGTTGAACCATCTGGTTCCTCATGAGTCTCTCCGTATGGCTTCTCTCGATCCTTTGGTCAGTTGTCGCTGACGCAGACCTACTGAGGCAGTGTCGAGACCTCCAAAAGCCCTTTATCCCAAGCACCGCATCGCTTGCTTGTCCTCTCCAAGAGGAGCGAAAACCCGAGTTCTGAGAAGCCCTCCTGCACGTGCGGATTGGATTCCGCTGCTTCCAACGCAGCTAGCAGACGTAGACGGTCTGCGCCTGTAGTCAAGGACGTTTGAGATGGGTCCACTGCAGAAACCGTGAATAAAAGACCGCACGCGCAAACCGAAGGCTTGGCTGATGCCGACAGAATCAAGCATTCCCAGGGCGGAGGCGGCGGGCAGCAGATGCCCGATGCCGTGAAAACCGCCAAGCCGGGGCGAGAAGCGGGTGAGTGAGGAGGACATCTTCTTAGGCATACGCCCCAAGATACGGAGAGATCTGAAGACCGGAATGGTTCGTGGCCTTATGACAACCACTCTATGCTCCGCTCTTAGCACCATGTCGACTCCGCAGGAGACGATGACCCCATGTCGGTAGCCGAAAATCATTCTAAATCTCCCAATGCTGGACGCAAAAAGTTGAAATGTCAACAATTTTGTGGTTGAGATTTAAACAAATCTCCAAAAGTGTAGCATGGTTCTAGAGGTCTGTAATGCATTCGCACGGATAAGGACCATGTTTGCAGATCTCTTGGCGAAAGTTGAAATTGTGACAATTTTGTGCTTGACATTTGAAAAACATTTTCTATATTGTACCAACGTGGTAGATTCTTGGAATGCATTGACGCGGGTGGGGACTAAGTGTGCAGACTCTCTGGGCGTCTGAATGCTTTCTATTTCGTGCCCTTGAACTGCGCTGGGGACGGAGAAAGATCAAACACCAGATGACGTAAGACTGCGAAGTGTGCGTTGCGTATTGGGCTGTTATCCACTTGCCTCAATCAGGTCGGGTCTTGGTTGGCACCTGCCAGGTACGGAGGAGGTTAACAACATGAACAAGCTTGCACGGATCCTTGTCGTCTGCGTTCTCCTTCCTTTCCCTGTCTACGCGCAGCAGATCGGGGCAAGCATAACGGGGCGCGTTCTTGACCCCTCCGCTGCGGCGGTCGTTGGAGCAACGATAAAAGTAACTTCCACCACGACGGGGGCGGTCTACACGGCGGGATCAAGCGACGCCGGCATTTATCAACTCCCGTTTGTACGGATCGGGACCTACACCCTCACGGCGGAAAAGCAGGGATTCAAGAAATACATTCAAGAGGGAGTAGGGCTAACTGTCGGCCAAAAGGCCGTCATTGACATCACGCTTCAGCTCGGCGCGGTGACCCAGTCGGTCAGCGTGGTGGCCAATGCACCAATGCTGCAGCCGGAGTCAGCCGACCGGAACTGGACGATTGGACAGGTCCGGCTAGAACCGGAGGTGTTTCGTGGTCAGAACACCATTGAGACCACCTGGCTGGCGCCGGGAGTAACCATCACGCAGGGGGTACAGAAGATCCGCCCCTGGGACAACGCCGGAACCGCGGGTGAAAGCATCAACGGCGGGCAGGCGGGCCAGGGCGGCAACCTCCAGACGGGCCAGACCAGCGGCAACCAGGTGATGGTGGATGGAATCTCCAGCAACCGGGGTGGAAACGGCACAGGATTCAACCCCATTGCGAGTACCGTTCAGGAGGTCAACGTCCAGGGGACGATGTACGACGCCCGATACGGATGGAGCACGGGCGGCCACATTAACACCATTACCAAGGGCGGCACGAACGCCTGGCACGGTCACGCTTACGACTACCTTCAGAACACCAGACTCAATGCGACAGACTGGACGAGCTTGATACCCAAACCAGGTTTTCCGAAAGGCACGGGCCGACTTCCCTGGCACATCAACATGTTCGGCGGCGAGATAGGCGGGCCAATCCTCAAGAACAAGCTCTTTGTCTATTACGCCATCCAGTACATCTGGCAAGTTCAGCGCGACCCGTTTACGGCCCAGGTGCCCACCGCGGCGATGAGACAAGGTAATTTCAACGGGGTCTTGACAACCGGCGGCGCGCAGATCCAGCTTTACGATCCTTCCACGACGGGGAGTGCAGCCCTTGGACTGCCCGCGTGCTCTGCCAATAGCGCCGTGGCGTGTCGGTCACAGTCCGGACCGCTGGTAAGTGGAAACCAAGTTTTGCAAATCAACCCCATCGCGGCCAAGATACTGTCCTTCATCCCGCTGCCGAACACAGTGGGCAATACGGCCGCATGCCCAACAGGTGTCTCAGCCCCCGTCTGCGGTACCTTTGCGTCAAACCTGGTGACCGGCCCTCAGTCGCGAAAGTTTGTGGACTTTTTCCCGGAGCACAGCGGGCGCGTCGACTACAATCTCTCGGACAAGACCGTCGCGTTCTTCCGCTTTTCGAAGAACGACTTGGATGAAACTCGCAGCTACATTTACGACACGGTTTCTGCGAATACCCCCGCCGAGACGAGCGGCAATAACCCCCTGTTCCGGGGCAATCAGGCATATGCGTTCCAGGTAACGCATACGTTCAACCCCACCACCGTGCTGGAATTCCGCCACGGCATGGACCGCTACCCCAATGGCGGCGGAAACATCGGCACCGGAAAAGGCTTTGACCCTTCCACGCTGGGGTTCAGTTCAACCTTCGCTGGCCAAGCGGCGCGTTTCTTCCCTCAGATCAATGTTACGTCGATGGGGAACCTTAGCAGTGGCCAAATGGCGAGCGGTAGTCCCCCCAGTTATACCGCCTCGGACATCTGGACAACGGAGGTGGTGGCAGCCCACACCCGCGGCCAGCACAACCTCCGGGCGGGCTTCCAAAACTTTATTCTCGGAGAGTACAGTGAGGGTCCGGGCAATATCAATGGGTTTTTCAACTTCAACGGGTATTTCACCAACCTGAACCCGCTCGGTTCCATTGGCACAACCGGTTACGGTCTGGCGGATTTCGAGCTTGGATACCCGATTTCCGCGACGATCAACGTCCCTGCCTGGCCCCAGGTCTTTGTGAGAGAGTTTTCGGTGTTTGCCCAGGATGATTACCATCTCAGTCGAAAATTTACTCTGAATTTCGGCCTGCGGTGGGACTACGCAGGTCCCGCGTCTGACAAATACAACCGGCTCCTCAACGGATTCTGCACCACCTGCCAGAGCCCTTTGCAGATCCCCGGCGGGGTGGTGAATGGTGTGGCGGTGCCGGGCATGAATCTGGTGGGGGGGCCGACGTTTGCCGGCAACAACGGTGCGCCGAACGGCATCTTCCACCGAAAGTTCGACAACTTCGGGCCGCGGGTGGGATTCGCCTATAACGCAGGACACGACACGGTCGTGCGGGGCGGATTCGGCATCATCTACGCTCAGCAGATCGAATATGTGGGCGCCGCTCCGGGATACAGCGTGTCGCCCAGCTTTAACCCTACCATCACGGACGGCATTCCCAACCCCGCCTACACCTTTGCCAATCCTTTCCCGACTGGCCTCCCGGCCCTGGCGGGAAACCGCTGGGGCTTGGCAACCAACATTGGAGCGGGCATTAACTTCCCCGATCCGGACATGGACATCCCGCGAACCATGCAATACTCGCTGGAGGTCCAGAAAGGCTTCGGGCACAACTGGCTGGTGAGCCTTGCTTATGTCGGCAGCAATTCGCAGCGCTTGAATGTCAATCAGCCAATCAATTTCCTTCCCTGGGCGGACTTGCCTTTCACACCGAGCGGCGCGCCCAACCCTAACGGATATTCCGCCAGTGCTCTGACTAAACAGGTTCCCAACCCCTTCCGGACCCTCCCAGCTACCTCACCCTATTACAGCTATTTGAAGGGCAACAACTCAAGCTACCTCAACTCGACGATTTCGCAACAGCAGTTGCTGCTTCCCTATCCTCAGTTCGGCGGGCTCACCGAGTATTATGTGCCGATCGGAAGGTCGCACTACAACAGCCTGCAGTTCGAGGTGAACAAGCGGCTGTCGATGGGGCTGGAATTCAGTGCCAACCTGACGTGGTCCAAGACCTTGCAGGCTACGGGGTTCCTGAATTCACAAGACCCACAGCCCGCGCAAACCATCGCCCCGTTTGATGTTACTAAGCAAGCCAAGATCAACCTGACTTACCAACTGCCCTTTGGGCCAGGAAGGCAGTTCCTCGCCAACACCAATCCTGTCCTGAACCGCATCGTTGGGGGCTGGACGATAAACGCCGTGGCGCGGTTGATGGATGGCTTCCCGATGCGAATGCCCACCGCAAGCGTCGGCAACACTACGGGTGGCCTCATGCCGATCCCCGGAGCCTCACAAAAGACCCCGAATCCCACGCTGTCGCACTACTTTAACACCTGCACGTACACCGCACCAACAGCCCAGTACCCGAATGGGCAGGAGTATGCGAACACCTGCCATGGCGTCGACACGACACCCGCCTGGAGACTGATGTCGCCATTCCAACTTTACGAGTGGTCTCCGTACCTGAGCCAGATTCACATGCCGGGGGTCCACCGGGTGGATGCCGGAATCATGAAGGACACGGCGATTAAAGAGCGATATAAGCTCCGCTTCCGTTGTGATTTCGTCAACGCCTTCAATAGCGCCGAGTGGGTCAATGTAACTCCCGGCCTTACTGCCGGCAGCAGTACCTGGGGATTTGTTGGACCTGGTGCGAACACTCCGTCCGACGATCCTCGGGTCATCATGATGTCTTTGCAGTTCCTGTTCTAGCCGAACGGCAAGATACCGCCGGAAAGCCACGAAGGGGTTGGGCACCCGCCCAGCCCCTTTCCTTTTTTCTAGCAGGTTAATGAAAAACATGCTAGCGCCGACCTTCAGAGCCTGCCCTGAGCGGGGCGAAGGGTCGGCACGTGCTGAGCTAAAGCTCAGCGCTACAACACGCCATCAGCCTGGTCAGAGGCCGCAAGGACATTTTTCAGCAACCTGGTAGAGAGTAGTCCGGATTTCTCAATTTAAAGAAGCGGGGCGGGCAGCAGATGCCCGATGCCGTGAAAACCGCCAAGCCGGGGCGGGAAGCGGGTGTGCGAGGACGACATCTTCTTAGGCATAGGTCCCAGGATACGAGGAGACTTGAAGACCGGAATGATTCGTGGCCTTATGACGACCAATCTATGCTCCGCTCTTAGCACCTTGTCGGCTCCGCAGGAGACGATAACTCCATGTCAGTGGCCAAAAATCATTCTAAATCCCCAACGCTGGACGCACAAAATTGAAATATCAACAATTGTTTGCTTGACATTTGAAAATTATTGGTCTAACCTGCAAACTTTGTTGGAGTGTTTCGGAACATCTCGAGAAACTCGATACATGTCGGATTGATTTCATGTTTTCTTGAAACCGAACCTAGTGTATCGAAATCTCCTGAAAATAATGGGATGCGTCGGGCAAACGGGCAGGGGGAACCAGGGGACAGAGCATTAACGCGCCCGCGCGTGCCAAGAGCGACGTCGCTATGCCGATTCGATCTCGCTGGAACCCTCTTAACTTAGCTCAGGAGGTGTAAAGCAATGACTCGCCGCATTGGTCTTCTGGTTTTTGCGATGTCTCTTTTCTCGGTGCCCGCAGGTGCGCAGTATTTCCGCAGCCAGATCTCCGGGTTTGTCCGGGACACGACCCAGGCGGTGGTGGTGGGCGCCACCGTCACGCTGGAGGCGCCCGACATCGGTCTGAAGCGCTCCATTAAAACTGATTCGACGGGGTTCTATGCCTTTCCCTCCCTGCCCCCAGGAAAGTATGTCCTGTCAGCGGAGGCCCCCGGATTCAAGAAATTCGTCGAGACGGGCATCCCGCTGGAGTCGGCGACCAAGATTGCGGTGAACGCCGCTCTGGAAGTCGGCGTGGTAACCCAATCGGTGGAGGTGACGGCGGCGGGGGCACGGGTGGAAGTGGGAACGGCGGAAAAGACGCAGACGCTGACGAGCCGGCAACTGACCGAGATGCCGATTCCGGGGCGCAGCGTGATGAGCATGGTGCTGTTATTGCCTGGGATGATCTCGCGCAACGGGATAATCGAGGATCGGGGCTTCAGTTACAGCATGGGCGGATGGTTCCTGTTTGGCCTGCGCAAGCATTTCAACTACATTACGATCGACGGGCTGAGCGACATGCAGCTCCAAACGTTGATTCTGTGGAACAACAACCTCGCGCCGGACTTTCTCGACGAGTTCAAAGTGGCCACCAGCGCCTACGCGGCCGAGTATGGCCGCAGCGTGGGCGTGCAGATGAACGCGGTGACCAAGAGCGGCACCCGCGCCTTCCACGGCTCTCTGTGGGAGTTCGTGCGGAACGACATCCTGAATGCGCGCACGGCGATGCAGTTTACGAAGAAAGCGCCTTACCGTTCCAACACCTTCGGCTGGACGCTGGGCGGGCCGGTGTACATTCCCGGCAGGTTGAATAAGGACCGCGACAAGCTGTTCTTCTTCTTGGGCCAGGACTTCCGGCGGGTGATGACCCCGGCGGAGAGGACGGGCATCGTGCCGACCGCCCTGGAAAGGGTGGGCAACTTCAGCGGCTCCACGATGGCACTGCCGAAGGACATAACGACCCACGCGCGGTTTCCCGGGGACATTATTACGGCGGGGGGCATGGGCACGGCGCTGAGCCTCAACGGCAAGGCGCTTGCCAGCGTCTACCCGCTGCCGAACTTCACCGGACCGGGCGGGAACTATCACACGGCCCTCAGTTCGCCCGTCAGACGCTCGTCGACGATCATGCGGGTGGATTACGTGATCAACCAGAAATGGCGCCTGAGCCTGCGGAACCTCTACGACTATCAGGACTCAACCGACCCGATAGGAGGTTTCGGGGGCGCGCTTCCCATCCAGGGGTCGGAGGGGATAAACAAGTCCTACAACACTCAGGGGCAACTGTTGACGGTATTCAATCCGACGACGATGAACGAGTTTTTGTTCGGCTATTCCGGCTACACATCAGACTCGCTGCCGTATCCGGGGTTCGCCACTCGCGCGGCCTACGGCGTTACCTACCCCGAGCTGATTGCGGGTAACGTCGGCAACATACTCCCGAACGTGAATATTACCGGGCTGTCGTTCCTGGGAATGGCAGCGACGCCGAGCATCATGAGGTCGCCCAGCTATCACTGGCGCGACAACTTTTCCAAGGTGTTGGGCCGCCACAGCCTGAAGTTCGGGATTTATATCGAAAAGGGCGCCCACCGTCGCTACAACCGGGCCGCCGACAACGGGGCGTTCAACTTCAATGTGTCGACGTCCAATCCGAAGACGACCGGCAACGGGCTGGCCGACCTGCTGCTGGGCAATTTCGACTCCTACAGCGAGGGTGGGGCCGCGCCCTACAACGACTACCGCGTTAGCAACTACGAATTCTACGCGCAGGATACCTGGAAGGCGCGCTCGAACCTGACGGTGGAATACGGGATGCGGTATTCGCTGTGGCCGCCGTACACCCACGCGTACAATGCGATGTCCGCCTGGAACCCCAACTATTTCGATCCGACTAAGGTGCCGCAGATGAATGCGAACGGCAGCATCGTTCCCGGCACCGGAGACCTCTACAACGGGGTGGTCCTGCCCGGCGTCGGATTCACCGAGGCGGCGCAAGGTCGGGTAGCGCAGGTGGGCAACCCCGACGTCACACGGCTGTTCCGGGGGTTGCCGAATGGATATTCCACGATGCTGCTCGGCGGCGTCGGGCCGCGGCTGGGGGTGTCCTGGGATCCCCGCGGGAAGGGCAAGACGGCGGTACGGGCCGGAATCGGGCTGGTGCAAGGGCGGTCGGACATGGAGGCGATTACCGGGGGACTGCCGGACTATCCGCCGTTCACCATCCCCTCGCTGGGGGTCACCAACGGCCCGGTGGACAACCCGGGGCAGGGCTTGGCGGTGGCAAGCTTGGTGTATCCGCAGAGTTTCCGGCTGGCAATCCTGGAATACAAAAATCCTTCGGTGGTGAATTGGCACTTTTCGATCCAGCACGAACTGCCGGGCCAGATCCTCGCCGACGTCGGTTACATGGGCAACACGAGCGTCCATAACAGCCGCGGCCGGCAGATCAACGCGCTGCACCCGGCGGAAATGCAGGCGCTGGCGGGAAAGGACCTGCGACCGTACTACCCCTACAAGGGCCTCGGCGGTTTGGCGAGCTATGAGGGGTCGGCGGGGTCCCATTACAACGCGCTCCAGGTGCGGGTGAGCCGGCGGTTCGAGAGGGGGTTCCTGTTCAATGTGTCCTACACGCTGGCCAAGGCCCTCGGGGATGCCCAGGACCGCTGGGACCAGGACCAAGATCCGTTTCAACTGCGACACGACTACGGCTACAACGAGGACGACCGGCGCAATGTGTTGGTGATCAGTTCGGTCTACGAGTTGCCGTTTTTCAAGAACCTGCATGGAGCGCCCGGCTACGTCCTGAAAGGTTGGGAAGTCACCTCGACGATCGTTTTAAATTCGGGGCGTCACTTCAATCCCGGCCTGACCGGGGCGGCAAACCAGATCGCCAGCCGCCCTGATTTGATCGGCAGATTCGCGCTCCCTAAGGGCGAAAAAACCCTTCGCCATTTCTTCAACACCGCGGCCTTCGCCCGGCCGGCAGCGTGGACTTACGGCAACGCCGCACGCAACATCCTGGTGGGTCCCGGCACGAACAATTGGGACATCATGATCGCCAAGAACACCCGCGTGCGAGAACGGGTGAACGTGCAGTTTCGCTGCGAGATGTTCAACGCGTTCAACCACCCCTCTTACAACGGCATCAACACAACCTTCGGAGCGAGCGCTTTTGGTCAGGTGAATGGCGTCAATTACGGGCGGATGGTCCAACTCGCCATGAAGCTCGTGTTTTAGTGTGAATGTACCTGCTTGCCGCCTCCTAGCGGATGAGGTAGTCGCCCCGAGTCAGCTCAACAGTGGAGCTGCTCGGGGCGATGTTTTTATCCCGCATTCCCGTTTTTGGAGATCGGAATGGACAACCGGCATTCACTCAAATGCCCTGGAAGCAGAAATAAGGTCGCCGTCAGGGTAGGCGAAACGCTTTTGATCACGGAGTGGCGCCGCTACTGCTGGTTCCCAAGCGCGGCCCTTCTGCTATTGCTCGTCTGCGCGGCCACCCGTGCGGTGGAACCCACTGTCGACGAGGCCCGGCGGCGAGCGGCTGAGCTGCGGTTGTTTGGGGTGGAGATCGGCGGCCCCGAGGACGGGTGCAGCCTGACCGACCGTTCCAAGTTTGAATCTGCGAAGCGGGTTGGCGCCCGCTCCATCGACGTGCGCCCCATCTGGGCCATCCTCGAGCCCCGTCCCGGGGTGTTCGACTGGAGCACCCTGGATGCCGGCATCGGGAACGCCGCGTCCGTGGGTCTGCCCGTGACTGTGACCCTGCGTTTTTTCGACCAGCAGATCCCGGCGTGGCTGGCCGACGAGAATATGCTGGATCAGGAGGGCCGCCCCTTTTACGGGTACTCGGGCGAAAAGTCCCGCACGCTGTCTTACTGGGGACCCCAGGCGCGCCAGTCGTACCTTCGGCTCGTCGAAGCGTTGGTGCGACGATACCGCGCCAACCCTGCGGTGCTGGCGTGGCAATTCTTTTACGGCTTCAACGATTCGTTCTACCTGGGGATGTGGGCGGGCCGCGAGACCGTCTACGATTACTCGCGCTTCTCACAGGAAAAATATCGCTACTACCTGTCCCGCGTGAAGAGGCTTTCCTTGGGAGAGTTGAACAAACGCTACGGGACAACCTACAGGAGCTGGACCGAGCTGGTCCAGCCCAAACCCACGTTCGGAGCGCTCAACGTTACGCTGCGCTGGCACGATTTCCAGGATTACCGCATGTGGAGCATCGAGCGGATGTTCGACGACATCGACCGCACTGTCCGGCGGCTCGACGCCCGCCCTCTGATCATGTACTACGGCGGGTCCCTTCATTTTGCCGCGCACCAGTTGAGCGTCTACGACGTCGGCTTGCGGCTGCTGCGAAACTACGGCGGCGCGCTCGACATCACCTGCTTCGAGGACCCGGTCCCGGCCGAGGTGGGCGCCGGTTTTGTGCGCCAGTACGGCGTTCCGCTAATGGCCGAAGCATGGCAGGTGCCGCCGCCCTTGGCCGATTTTCGGCGCCTGCTTTTTCACGCGTTTGCCTTGGGAGTTAAGTCCTATCAGATGGTCGGCAATTGGGAGAAAATGGCCGTCTCGCCTGAGGAGTTCCGCCGCACCGGCAGGGTATTTCTCGAGATGGCAGAGAGCGAACCAGTGCGTGCGCCCGTGGCCGGATTGTTCTCCTACAGATCGATCCTTTCCTACATTCCGGCGCGATCCTACATCAATCCGACGCTGGCCATGATTCCCCAGTTACAGCAACACCAGTATTCGCTGGATTGGCATTCCGACCTCTCATCGCTCGAAGACCTCCATCGTTATCCCGCCCTCCTGGACGCGAATTCGGAAGTGCTGGCGCGGCCGGTCATCGAGTTGTTAGGCCGGTACGTCGAGCAAGGCGGGCGGCTGGTGCTGCTGAACCGCTCCGGTCGCTACGCCCTTGAAGATGGGCATCCCGATTACCCGCTGCTTGTGCGGCTTCACTGTCCTAAGCCGTCGAGCCAAGAGGTAGAGAACTGGTCGTTCGGCAAAGGCTATGTCACGCGTGTGGGCAAACCAGTGGACTGGCAGTCGCCGGCGGGAGTCGAGATGTTGCTGAAGCTAATGGAGTGGCTGCACGTGGACCGCCCCATTACCGCAACAGCCGGAGTGTTGGCCGCCGTTTCACGTGGCCGGCGAGGGGAACTTTACGCCGCTCTCTACTCACCGGCCGCGGAGGCTCGCGCTGCCACCTTTGCGCTTTCGCGAACGCTGCTCCAGAGTGGTCGCCGCTGTCGTATCTCGAATCTCTTCGACGAAGAGGAAAGAGCCGTGCTGGTGGGAAGCGAAACGGTGGCCGGCGACGTCCCCGTATCCCTTGGGCCTCATGAGTTGAAGGTCTTGAAAATAACTCTCGCACCGCCATAGCTGCGGACGTCAGCAGGGTGCAAGAGAACCACAAGCCCCGTGTGGGTGGCGTCTCCGCTGCCGGGCTTCCTCCGCTTGAAGCGACGCGCGGCACGGCAAGTGGGTCCCCGCAAGGGACTGGTCCTGTCCAACCACCACGTCCGGAGTGCGGCACTGGAGGGTAAAGAGATGACCAAACCTACCGCTTGGAAGGGAACCCGCTTCGTCTGTTGGTTAACGCGGCGCGACTTTCTGCGGGCCAGCACTTTGGCCATTGTGACCCTGTCGGAAGCGGGCGACAGTAACGCCAACGGATTGACCAAGGAAACAGGTGCCCAACCAGCATTAAGGATAGTAACAGAAAACACGGATAAGACCTTGCTTTGGCAACTTGCGGCTGACCAAACGGTCCGCCTTTTGCCTCCCACGCTCACCGTAACTCCCGGAAAACCAGGCAGCATGCCACTGCCTGTAAAGGTTCGACTGGCTTCATATGAGATCCGGGATGATCGTGCGAATCTCGAATACGACCTTACGATCGCCGATCACGACGGCAAGCGAGAAGGGAAATACAGTGTTGTGTACGGGACCGAAAGAAAAGCTGAAAGGGTCATCCTTACACGAAGGACAAATCTACGCTTTGGGGAATCCCTTAAGTTGGACCTAACTGCAGCGCATACAGTTCAATTCACGGGCAAACAGCCGGTCAAATATACGCTTCCTCTACGATACGGCGTTGTGAAGGATTTTGCTCTGGCAGGACGAGTAGGGGACACAGGCTACTTCGTGCTGGGACGCGGTTCAACATCTCGTGAGGGCGAGGAACTGGCTTTGCCTGTGATTGGCTTAGGTTTCGGTGATGCGGCGGGTGCTGACCTCGCTATTGCGACAGATCCATATTGTGGTTCGCAATTTAGTATTCATGGGTCGTCCGAAAACGCTCAGCGTCAGTCGCTCGTCACGACCTCTTATACTTACACGGGGAGCTTAGTCCCTATATGGCAGGAAGAGCGCACCGAGGTATTCGTCTCTCACAAGGGGGGAACCGATGGGGTGTTGAGCAGCTTCTATGACACGATCCCTGAAATACACGCCAGCCCCTCGTGGGTTCACGACATTCAATTGAATTACTATGACGATATATCGGCTTACAAATCCGAGCCAGGCGAGGGATGGTATCGGGACGTTCTGAAACTGGCAGAGAAGATTCCCGCTGAGCACCGAGGCAAGGTCGTTCTGTGCCTGGAAGGCTACTACGACTACCTGGGGCGATACTCTTACGATCACGCAAAGCGGCAACTGGACAGGGAGTGGGATGCCTACGACATGAAGGCGCGAAAGGTGCCGATGCGCCTGGCCGAAGTGCATAAGCGTATCAAGTTTGCTAAGGACCACGGATTCCGTGTGGTGTGGTATTTTGCTGACGGCATGGCCTCCGATACTACCTCGCCCTACTACCGGAAGGAATGGGTGATCAAGGACGAGACAGGCAAGTACCCCTCGCGGGGTTTCTGGCAGTGGAGACCGGATACGAAAGCCAAAATGCCTCCGGGCTACTCTCCCGTTTTGCGTGACGACGAAAATCCCACGAACCACCTGTTGGATCCGGGCAATCCCGAGGTTGTCGATTGGTTCGTGGGATACCTGGAAGCGCTGCTCAAGGAGTTCGGGCGCGAGCTCGACGGGTTCACATGGGACGAGACGTTTTTGATCAAGCGTGGCCAGATCTCGACTGCGGGCGGCGAGCCCACCTATTCTGACCGCGCCTACATGCGCCTGGTGAGTCGTCTCTCTCAACTCGTGCAGGAATGGCGGAAGGTCAACCCGGATTTGGTCTTCCTGACTTCCGATATGGGCCGGACACCGTATGCGCTGGTCGCACACGGAACGTACCAGGATAGCGCGTGTTACCCCCAGATGTGGCCCCCATGCCTTTTGATCAATTATCGTAACTGTTTGTGGAGCTGCAACTGGACCCCGGTGACAGGAGACCTGAACAACCATTTGGCCGCGAGGATGTACGGGCTGCCGCAAGGTTTGTCCAATGGCTTCAGGGATGACCAGGGACCGTCCGAGATGCCGGAGGAATTACTCGACCGGGTTCTCCAGCGCTTCTTAAGGCGCATCGAGGAGGGTCATGATCGAGTACGCTACTTGCTGAATGTTCTGGATGGGATGGATTACAGCCCTATTATGGTTCCGCATCAGCGTAACCCGAAATGAAGGGAAATAACCGGGGACGTTAGTCGGCACCTCGTACGTCGGGAGCAAAGCAACCCGTGGGTTTTCCGCGCGGCTGTCGATCAAGCACCACCTAAACTTCTCGGGCAGGGCTAAGCCCAAGCGGCAACCGCCCTGCCAGAGGCCGCAAGATTGCCTCTTTACCGTGGGCGACGAATTATAATGACTCCCGCCATCTGGATCCTCATGACAAGCAGGAGAGCAATGCGAACCCAATCTCTGGCAGGCCTCATGATCGTCCTGGGAGCAACTGGATTGCCGGCTGCCCAGCAATTAGACCCCTCCAGGGGAATTACTCTTTCCAACAGCTCCGTGCGGCTCGAATTCGAGCCAAAGGGGATGGGACTCGCCGCTATGGTGGACCTGCATAGCGGCGTAAATCACATCCAGCCCGTTAAGGAAAAGCACCTCCTTTGGGAGGTCGCGTTTGCCAGGGGCACGCAAATCAAGAAAGTTACCAATAACTATGCGCCGTGCGACTATGCATTCCTGGAGAGGCTTCCCGGGGGTGTGCAACGGGCGGTGATGGAATGGAACGACCTGCGTTGGTGGGAGGAAAATCGTGTCTTGAGTGTGCGAGTGACGGTTGATCTCCCACCCGAGTCGGGGATTGCCCAATGGCGGATCTTTGTGGACAACAAAAGCGACTACTGGGGCCTATGGTCGGTCGCGTTCCCTTTCGTCACGGGGTTTCCAGAAGCCGGGAAATACGACCTTGCACGCCCGGTGTTTGCCAGTGGAGGGCAACTGTTGCGCGCCTGGAGTGGGAAAATCCAAGCCCGGCACCCTGCGGGCCGTTGGCCGATGCAATTCCTGGCGCTGAGTCGGAATCACGATTCCGTTTATCTTGCCACGATGGATTCAAGCGGGTACGGCAAAGACTTCATCGTGGACTCGGATGAGAAAGATATCTCGATTGTCCATTACGTCGAGGACATGGGTGTGGCCGGCTCAGATTATCCTGGCTACTATCCCATCGAGTTCGGAGTGTACCAAGGAGGATGGCTGGAAGCGGCGCAGCGCTATCGTCGCTGGGCGTTACAGCAGAAGTGGGCGCAGGCAGGAAAGCTCTCCCAGCGCGCGGATTTTCCCGTGATCTTGAAAGACCTTGGGGTGTGGATTTTAGGAGATTGGAAGTGGGCGGGCGCGGAGGGCTCTCCGGAGGAAATGGATGCGCCTCTGCTGCAAGTCCAGAAGACACTCGGCGTGCCGGTCGGCCTCCATTGGTATAACTGGCACCACATGAAGTTTGACAACGAATACCCTCACTTCCTCCCTCCCAAACTCGGATTTGCGGAACGCGTCAAAGAGCTCGTCAATCAAGGTGTACTCGTGATGCCCTACATCAACGGATCCAGCGCTGATTTCGATATACCGGACTTTGACAAGTTCGCGCCGCACGCCATCGTGGATGAGGCAGGTGGGTACAGGATGCACTTCTACAGCGACGGCGCCGGACGCCTGCTCTCCATGTGTCCCACGCAAGAATACTGGCAGAACGCAATTTCAACCCTCGTTCAGAGTCTCGTGGTGGATTACGGGGTCAACGGCGTGTACATCGATCAAATTACCGCCATGGAACATGAGCTCTGCTTCAGTAAGAACCATGGTCATCCTGTGGGCGGTGGGCATTACTGGGCGGACGGAAACCGCGAACTCCTGGCCAAGGTCCGGAACATGTCGGGGCGCAAGGGACGGCGTCCCGTGATTACATCCGAAGGTACCGATGAACTCTTTCTGGATCTCATTGACGGCTACCTGACCTGGGCTCAGCCAACTGATCGGGAAATCCCCATGATGGAAGTGGTCTACTCTGGCCACACTATCTTCTTTGGGAGCCCGTGTGACATTACGAAGAGTGACCGTTTTTTCTGCTATGCGCAGGGGCAGGCCTTTATTGATGGCCGGCAGAATGGATGGATGAGCTTGGACCTATTTAAGCCGGAAAACTCCGTAAAGGCTGAATACCTGCGCCAGTGCGGACGCTTCAGGGTCGCAACCCAACGATACCTCGTGTATGGTCGTTTGCTGGGCCCCCTTGAACCTCAGAACCCTGTGCCCACCTTCACTGAGGAAGGGTTTGGATTTGAGAAGGATATACACCGAGGTACAGTCCCTGCCGCAGAAGGACGGTTGTGGCAGGATGAGGACGGTCGCCTCGCTGTTTTCCTGGCTAACTATATCGACGCGCCGGTGGAGTTTAAGTACAGCATCGACCCCGCAAAATTCGGACTAGGTGGAAAGCGTCTTGAGCTGAAAGAAATCACCCCCGAAGGCCGTGGTCCCATCTCGAAGGTCACGCGAACCGTGCACCGAAGCGAGACTCTCGGCCCAAGAAAACTCAAGGTGATTGAGATTGCGCCTGCCCAGGGAGACTCGCCCGCCCGGTTGGGACCCTAGATGGCAGCGAAACGGGGAGGCTCGTAGGCGGGGGCTTTTGGCAATTTCACCCTGCTGGGGTCAAGATGATGAATCCTGAATTATGAATGCTGAATTAGTCAGCGCGGCTGGTCATGCGCCGATCCGTCAATAAAGGCCGCGTCCCCGCAGGCGCGAGACCGGGCCAGAGTCCGCGCGGGAGGAAAGCGGGCGTATACTAGTGCCGTTCCAACTTGATGGGGTTAAGTGTTCCGCTTCTGTCTTGCCTAGCATCGGCACGCCCCAAGCCTCACGCAAGTTAGTCGGAATAAGTTGGAAAGGCACTAGGGGCCGGTCGGAAGTCCAGAACCTGCCTGCCCTGCCGGCAGGCGCAGGCACGCTGGGCACGCCCGGCTTAACTCTGAGCATTCTGGGGAGGGGATCCATGCCAAGAGCCATTGGCCGACGCGACTTCTTCCGAAGCGGTGCGGGCTTACTGAGTGCGGGGATCGCGCTTTACCCGCGAGATGGAGAAGCGCCCCCGACGGAGCAAGCGCAAACAAGCGGCAAGGATTCCAGCGCCTACAAGGTGAGATGGTACGAATTCTCCGAGCACAAAGATTCCGACACTTGCTGGTCACTTTCCGTAGGGCCGGACGGACGAATCTACGCGGCGGCGTGTGCCGAGAGTGTGCCGGGCGGTGTGGTGAAGGTGGTTCGCTACAACGAGCAGAAGGACGGCCTCGACTACCTTTTTTCAGTCGACGAAAAGGTCAATGATCCGGGGGATTCCGGCCGGGCCACGCAGTGCAAAATCCATTACAGCTTTGCGCCCTCCATGCATGACGGAATCCTTTACATGGCAACCCACCTTTCCGGGCCGCCCGTTGATCAGCCGGTGTACTCCCCGTGGCTTTCTTGGCCCGACGAGAAACGTTGCTTTCGCGGCAGCGCGCTGCTGGCTTTCGACACCAAAACCGACGAGGTCCGGTGGTGGGAGACTCTGATTCCTAAAGAGGGTTGCCGGTGTCTGCTGCACGACGAAGAGCGGGGCCTGCTTTATGCGCTGAGTTACCCCCGAGATCACTTCATTATCTTCGATATATCGAAGCGCACGCGAAGGGACCTGGGCCGCGTCGGATCTATCAACTCCCAGACGCTTTTCCTCGACAAAAAACACCGCGTTTGGACGACCAATGACTACGGCCATCTGGTGAGGTACGATCCCGAGAAAGACCGCCTGGAACTCTCACCTTTCGTGCTGCCCCACAATCCTGAATTCCAGACCGGTTGGCACAGCGTCTTCTACGATGTGGCCGCTTCTCCCGGCGGCGAATGTATCTATGCGGTCACGTGGATCGCCAACCCCTGGATGATGCGCATTTGGCCGAACGAAGGGGACTGGCCCCGGGTCGAAGACCTGGGTCCAGCAACCCAAAAGCGAGACCCGACCGTATCGGTAAGCACGTTCATCGACCATTGCGGCGGCCTGACGTTTGCCGGCGACGGTCATTTGTACTACGTCGCGTCGCGGTGGCGCGATGCTGTGTACAATCCCCTGCCTCCTGAACATAAGGACCGGGAAGGTGTGGTGTGGCGATTGGATCCGGCTACGCTCCGGCGCGAAGAGGTGACTCGACTCGAACACCCGACCAACTTCGCCCAATATGTATCGCGTGGGGCGGTGGATCACAACGGCGACCTCTTTTTCGCCCACGTCGGTTCGCGGCCCTCGGGCATTTTCAAAGTGGAGATGCCCCCGGACCGCAAGAGGGAAAATGCTCACCTGCCGATTCGGATCTGGGGATGAGGACCTAACCGAAGGCAGTAGGCAGTCGGCAGTAAGCAGTAGGCAGCGCTTTCAGGCAAACTTGGAGACTTTGAAAATTGCCACGGGAGCCGCACCGATAAAGGCTCCACTCGAGGTGGCGCGGAATATTCCGCCGGGAAAGGTCAGAATCCTACGGTAAAGGTACTACCATGACCGAGAAGAGAACACAGTTCGACTACAATTCTCCGGAAGTCCGGGCGCAGATTGACGCCGCCATCCACGGGACGTTTGTGAGGCAGGGAACGATGGTCGCGTTTCCAACCGGTTTCCCGGGCGCGGCGATTCCCATCGTCCCGGATGAAAGCCACATCACCGCTCTGGATGCAACTCCGGAAGGGATCATCTATGCCGGCACCAGCGGGAAGCGGTGCCATATCTTCGTCGGGATGTTTCACGGTGTCACCGGCATGGTCTTCGATTTGAAGGCCGTGGACGGAGCCACGCATTGCCCCGCCGTCTGTTGTGGAAAGACCAAGTTCCTGGCCTGTGTGAACGGCCCACGCGGCAAAGGCCGGATCCTTGTGACCAACTTGCAGCCCTTGCCTTATGACCTGATCCAGGAATGGGGCTTTGAGCGCCCGGCGTTCGATGACCTGGGAGTGTGTGTGGCCGGCGAGCCCATCGTGCACGCCGTTGGCGACGCGTCGAGTGATCGCGTAGTGGGCGTAACGACGCGTCACCTCTTCACCGTGGACATGCAGGCAGGGAAGATTCAGGTCGTTGGAGAGGTTGCCGGCGCCGGCCGCCCCGGCGCGCCGAAGCCCTCCGTCGCCAGAGGCTGGGACGGCGGCACGCTCTGGGGCGCAGGCCGCCTCGCCGTGGGTTCAAAAGGCAGCATTATCGGCCTGGACGGAACGGGCCATCTCTGGCGGTTTGACCCGCACACACAGACCCTCCATCGTCAAGCCTTCAAGTTGCCTCAGGGGACATGGGACAAGGCGCCCCTGGTCTGGGCTAGGGGGAGGCAGAGAGGTTTGCTCTACACGGCCGATGCTGACGGCCAACTGCTTTCGTTCGACGAGGAACGCGGGTTCAGCGCATCCCTGGGCAAGACCTTGCTGGCGCCTGTTGGTCCCATGGCGATCACTTTCGACGGTCGAGTCTTTGGATTCTGCGGATCCGGAATAGCCAAGATGTTCTGCTACGACCCGAGTCGGGGAGAGATTGCCGATCTCGGCGTGGCGGTATCCGTCTTCGAACGCCGCCGCTATGGATACGTTTTCGGTGACGCGGTCACTGGGCGCGATGGCGAGATCATCTTCGGTGAAGATGACGACTCCGGACATCTGTGGCTGTATTTCCCCAGAATCCAAGCTGCCAGGATATAGTGACGCGTATTCGGTTTTCGCCTCCACCGAAGCTTGCTCCCCCCTGAGCGATGCTTGCGTGGCCTGGGCAGTCATTGCCTCGCCAAAGGTCAGAAAGATCTTTGGGCACATGGCGCAGGTCAGGGCGCGAAGTGGCCTGCCTCCGCAGATAGATATCCGCAATACCTGAGCGAGTTTTCTCGTGGGTTTTTGTGGCTGACGGAGTGCTCGCCCTGTTGCGGACGAAGCATGGCGGAGGCCGTGGCGGAGGAACGCGATGAAACTCAGAAAAGCATGGATATTCGCCGGCATCATGCTCAGCTTAGCCGCAAGTCGCCCCGCGCTGCACGCTAAGGGTTACACCGACGTCGCGGTGCTGGGGACTCCCACTCACGATATTCGCTACACCACGGATCGCGTCGTTTACGTTGAAGGACTCGTAGACGGCCGTTGGGTGGGCCGTTACTGGAGCGCGGGTGGCCGGATCAACGTTCCGTACGAGCTGCTGGCCGACGACGCTTTCCAATTGCAAATCGAGGGGCAATGGTTGTCCAGCGGCTGGCGTTGGGTGGGAGCGCACGAGGAGCCGCGGACCGAGCGCGGAGCGCGCCACTTTGTGGTCGAGCTCTCCAGCACGCTGCGGACCCTCAACTTAAAGGTCCACTCCCTGCTGGACGGTACGCCCGTCCTCACGCGTTGGCTCGAAATAACCAATACCTCGCGTAAGGCCACCACGCTCTCGGCGGTGTATCCGTGGTCAAGCCGGTTGTGGAGAACGCAGGATTATCGCTCGTCCTTGCCGAATCCAACGGACCCGGTCTTTAACCTAGGCTACTTCACAGAAGTCAGCCACGGGTGGGAGGGGTGGCTCCAGTGGTTCCCGCTGAAGAATCAGCCGGCGCGGCTGCTCTACGACGTGGGCCAAGGGGCCAATGACCCTTTCTTCATCGTGCGCAACGACGCTGCGGGGGAGTACTTCATTGGCCATCTGGCATGGTCGGCAAACTGGGAGATGGATTTCAGCTCGGACCAGGAGGCGCCCGGCGGGCAAGGGATGCCGGGGTTAAGAGAGGAGGCTAATCTCCGGTTCAAAATCGGGCCATGGGCTTCCACAGCACTGCGCGTGATCGCAGCCGGGGAGACGATCCAAACGTTTGCAGTTCATCTTGGGCACGTAGAAGGTGACCTGGATTCCGCCGTGCAAGCGATGCAGGATCACATCCGCTTGTCCGTCGTGCCCTCTCGTGCACCGGAGCGTTCCTACCGGATTCAGTACGCTGTCCCCGGAGACCAGGGCTACATTGCCCAGCAATTTCTCGACCAGGCGGGAATGAACGAGCAAAACATAAAGAAGCAGATCGACATCGCTGCCGCGCTGGGCGCCGAACTCTTTATCGTTGACGCGGGCTGGTGGGACGTGTACGGCGAGTGGACTCCCTCGCCCACCCGCTTCCCCCATGGCCTGGAACCCATCGCAGACTACATTCACAAGAAGGGAATGCTCTTCGGCCTCTATGCGGAAGTCGAAGGGGGGCGCGGCGACTGGACGAGTTGCTCATGGTGCAAACAGCACCCCGTCTGGTTCGTGCCGAATTTCCAAAACCGTCTGAACCTGACCAAGCCCGAAGTGGCCGCCCACGTGGAGGCTCAGCTTTCCCGCATGATTGAGGAATACAAGCTGGACCTCTACAGACATGATTTCAATGCGCCCCTCACCGGCGAGCTGGGCCAGACGCAACGTGAAGGCTTCGCGGAAAACGATTATTGGCGTGATTATGAGGCTTGGTATGGAATCCTCGAGCGCATCCACAAAAAGTACCCGAACCTGATTCTGCAACAGGCCGCCGCAGGGGGGATGCGCAACGATTTAGGCATGGGCAGCCGATGGCACGAGCCGTACTTGACGGACGGCCTGAACATGCCTCATGTGCTCCGGGTTTACACCGGGCAGACGTTGGCTTTGCCTCCCGAAAACTTTGTCATCGCGTTCGGGATTCCCGTCCCTCCCCGGAACAGAGGCCATCTCGAAACACACCTACGCGTCACTTACTCTCTGGCCACGCCATGGCTGGCTCCGGTCGCACCCAGCCTCGAGGAAATGAACCCGGCAATCCAGCAGGCCTACCTCCACTATGCGCATATCTACAGGTCGTTTATCCGGCCACTGCTACCTGCCTGCAAGATGTTCCACCATGCGCCGGTGACCGCGACCCGCGGCGTTGACTCTGGCCCCTGGTTCGCAATGGAGTTTGCGGCACCGGATCGGAGCAAAGGCTGGGCCACGATCGTGCGTCTGACCAACGGCGACCCCGATACTTACCTGTTCCGGCCTCGAGGGTTGGACCCGGCCAGGACGTATCGCGTGACGTTCGATAGCACGGGCACGACAGCAACCGTGGAGGGGTTGCGGCTGGTTCAGGAAGGCCTGCGGATCCGTTTGGTATCTGTTCTATCTTCCGAGCTGCTGCTCTTCGAGGCCCAATAGCTGCTACGGACGGCTTCTTCTGAGAGCGCGCGATGGGTTGCAAGGCAAACCTCAGGCAGCAGCGCCGGAGGACGCCACGATCCCCGAGAAGGAACTGGAGATGCGCTGGATCGGATCCGCCAAGAAGGAGCATCGCATGGCCGATGAATGCGGCAGGCGCGAATTTGTGAAGAGAGTGATTCTCCAGGCCGGGGTGCTCTCCGCCGGGCTGCGCGGGCAGGTTCCGCACGAGCCCGGTCGAATGCCGCTGGTGGCGTTTCGGATCGCGCCGGCACACTGGATGACTGACGACCGTTTCCAGGCGCTGCTGGATTTCTTCGCGCGACACTCGGGGGCGGTGGAGGAGTTGGCCTTCTTCACATCACACACCCACCCTCCCTTGCCTCTGGACGAAGTCGCACGGCGGGCCGAGCGGCTCCGAAAGGTTCTGCCCCGCGTCCGCCAACGAGGAATGCAGGCCGGGATCAATGTTCTCGCCACCCTGGGCCATCATGAGGAAAACCTCGCTTACTCCCTCCAAGGGCCCTGGCAGCGCGTGATGGATCCTCAGGGAAACATCTGCCGCGGTTCATTTTGCCCCGCCCATCCCGAGCTGATCGATTACGCCAGGAGGCTTCATACCCTGATGGCCGAGGTCGGACCCGACTTCATCTGGATAGACGACGACGTGCGACTCGCAGGGCACAAGCCGGTCACTTTCACCTGCTTCTGCGACCTCTGTGTGCGGCAATTCTCAGACGAGGTGGGCAGTCGATTCACGCGGGAAACGCTGGTCGCGGCCTTCAACACCGGGCCGCTCGAGGCACGGCTCCGTTTGCGCCGCGAATGGCTTGAGCGTAACCGCCGCGTCGTCGATAACTTGTTCCGGAACATCGAGGAGGCCGTGCACAAAGTCAGGCCAGGGCTTCCGCTGGGCTTCATGACGGGAGACCGCTTTTACGAAGGCTACGACTTCGCGCGGTGGGCAAAAACGTTGAGCGGTCCCGGCCATGCGCCGGTACGCTGGCGGCCGGGTGGTGGCTTTTACTCTGACGACTGGCCGCTGGGGTTAGTGGACAAAGCCCACGCCCTGGGCCGTCAAGTGTCCGCGCTCGCCCCGGAGATCGAAATTATCGAATCAGAGCTGGAGAACTTTCCCTATCAACTGTTGCGAAAAAGCGAGCAGACGACAGTGGTCGAGGCGGCGGCATACATGGCGGCGGGCTGCACGGCAACAGCCTTCAATGTCCTGAGCATGTACCCAGACCCGCTCGATGAGTACGTGCCTCTTTTTGAGCGGATCTGCCAGTATCGGCCCTTTTACCAGAAGTTACAGTCAGCCTTAGGACGGAGTCCGGCGGAAGGGATCTGGCCGGCATGGAACAGCGATCTTTTCACTACGGTGAATCTGGATGGAGACTGGCTGGCGAATTCCCAATTGCCTTTTACCCAGGCGTACGTTCTAGGTGAGGTCGGAATTCCTCTTTGCTACCACCCGGGCGGCCGCACGGCAACAGCCCTCGCGGGTTCGACCGTCTTCGCATTTCCTCAACAGGAACTCAGCGGGATATTTGCTGGCGGCGTGTTGATGGACGGAGAGGCCTGGCTGGCCATGAAGCGCCTGGGGCTGGAGAGATGGACCGGCGTAAGCGAGTTGGAAAACGTCGATCGCGATGCTAATGAGGTCTTTTCAAGCCATGCTCTCAACGGCAGGTTTGCAGGCTGGTCGAGGGATTGCCGGCAATCCTTCTGGCCGGAGCGCGCTTACCGTCTCCAGCCACAGGGTAACGACGCAGGAATCTTGGCGAGGATGGTCGATTATGGCGGACGTGATCTGGGGCCTTGCGCGACTGCTTGTACGAACGAACTGGGTGGCCGGGTAGTTGTGCTGGGGTATTATCCCTGGAGCCAGATTCATAGCCTGGCCAAATCGTCCCAAATGAAGGCTGTCTGTGCGTGGCTCAGCCGGGAGCGCCTCCCGGCCGTCGTCGAGTCCTTCGCGAAAGTGGCCATCTGGATCCGCAAGGACGTAAAGGGAAACGTGGCCGTAGTTCTGCTGAACGCCTCGCTTAACCCAATTAAGAAATTATCTTTGCGAGTGTTGACCGAGGAAATTCGCTTCACGCATTTCAGCCCGGAGACGGATGCAAGCGAGATTTTGGGGGAGCGTCTCCTGTCTCCCAAAGGATATGTTCGCGTGGTCCTGTCCGATCTCGCTCCCTGGAGCGTGCACCTCGTGGCCAGCGGAGGCGTCCAAAGGGGAAGGAAGCGCGGCAGCACTTCGTGAATGAATGCGTGAGATGGCTCTGTGGCTCAAGGCGGTCGAGAGTGCGGGGGAACTATAGAGAACGACCTAAGTTGTAGCGGGGCTCGGCGCCTGCCCCGCCTTGGCGGGATCGCGGGTTCGCCTCCCAGAGCTTTGCCAGTCGGATTGCTCCTTCCCACGTCTGGTCGGTCCGTCAGCCGACGGATTGAATGAGCAATTACCGGGTAAGCTCCTTTCATCCCGCAGGGCGGGATCAGCCAGGCTTATCCTGGCGTACCAGGTCCGCGCTACGCTTGCTGCGGTCTGTCTTTAAGTCGTAATCAAGTAAGATCTCCCTGACGCAGGCAATTGTCGCGCGTGTCCGGGTCTTTCCCCCAGTGCTTATTTCCGCATCAGCGTGAGTGCTGATTGAGACTAGTTCCCCAGGGCGAGTTTCCGTCTCTCGGCAGGCAAATTGCATCAGCCGTCCTAATCCAATGAAATTTCCGTAGGCGTGACTGAGATATGTGTGATTGCGATAAAGAGCTGTCAAGTGAAGCAGGGTGCGGCGGTGATCATATTTGAAGGATAGATGCGACAGACAGGGAAAGCTCATGTAAGCTGCATCTAGGCCTGGCGAAAAAACTGAGATTTCATATCAGCACTGTCCGGTTAAAACTCGAACAGATTCAGTTGCTTACCGGGATTCAGGTTTTCGGTTTCGTCGGCAAAGTTGAAAAACCCCTCTAAAATCGGGGTTTTTTCGAAAATCGTGACGCTGAGAAT
>Ga0315279_10001435_pt1 | contig 39763 bp, 40 predicted proteins | sample YL17G06_20_MG_FD_203694 | JGI IMG/M metagenome (GOLD analysis project Ga0315279, IMG submission 203694) | Sediment microbial communities from Yellowstone Lake, YNP, Wyoming, USA - YL17G06_20 | ecosystem: Environmental > Aquatic > Freshwater > Lake > Sediment | place: USA: Wyoming | collected...
AACAGTTAAAGTTACAATGAATGATAGAGATAGAGACCCCTTGCAGGACCTTCAGTTCATTTGAACTAGAAGTCCCAACAGTTAAAGTTACAATGAATGATAGAGATAGAGACCCCTTGCAGGGAGCAGTTGAGAACTTGCCACGTGGCATGATGAACCTTCGTCCAAATTGGACGAGGGTCGCACGGAGATATCCAACGTGAAATAATCAGGTCTGACAACAAATCTCAGTTATCAGGCCTTCAGTAGTTAGGCCTCGCTGATAGGCCTTCAGTCCGTTGAAAAACAGGAAAAAGGGGAATATGCGGGAGATATCTCCATTAAAGGGAACATTTCGGCGAAGGTGTCCGAGATCTTCAACGTGTTCCCTGTTGGTGACTTAGCGATGAAGGCCTTGTCTTTGTCGTCGTAGCCAAGGACCTCTAGTCTGCTCTCGTTTGCTTTGGAACGCGATTCGGTAGTGTTCAATAGCATGCTCAAACCCCGCCTTCACTAGATCCTTAATGTCTTTAAGAGTTTTCGCTGTGGCTCACCTCCTCCAAATATGCAACGTACGTTTGTTTCGTGTCGGCAACGTCAAACAAAAGGCGATTTAGGATGGTTCAGCTTGCATGCACTAGTGTACTTGGAAAGAAATCAGCGAGGCGACAGAGAAAGAGTTCACAATCTCAACCAAGCACTGGAAATACCCCCGAAAAATGGGAGCCAAAAAAGACATGGAAAAAATCATAGCTAAAAGAAACTACTCACAGCCTGGGATTCACGTGCGTTTTTTATTCAGCTGCTTTCTTGGGCTGCTCTGTCTTCATGAAATACCATGCTGCAAGCACGATGCCAATTACCCCGATGACTCCAACTAACCCGTAGAAATACCATTTGTAGTCTTCGCTTCCATAGATATTGTAAACCCCGAAATGTTGCACCAACCCAAGTATTAGAGCAATGATGATCAGCAAAACTCCAACAGACATGCCCATCGTTTTACTATTCAAAGCTCGTCTTCGCCTCCTTTCTAACGCCTTATAGACCAAGTAGTATTTAACCTAAATACCGTTAACATCGGATGCTGCCGCCACAAACCCTGTTCGGGACTCCCAAACAGTTTGTTCGAAAACATAGTTTAAATTGGAACGTTCCCAAATAATCATTTGGAGAATAACTATTGAAGGCAACCGTCTTGTCTCCAGATAGGAAGAAAGAGCATGGTGAGCTTTCGGGTAATACTCTGCTCGTTTACTGGTACATTCTGAAAAAGGGACACAACTGCGGTGTCAGAGAAATCCAGAGAACGCTTGGCTTTTCAAGCTCAAGCACGGCACATTATCATCTTGAGAAATTGATGTCCAAGGGCATCTTGGTCAAGAATCAGTATGGAAATTACAGGATTAATGAAAAAGTGAAGGTGGGCAGAATAAGCCCATTCATCTTTTTGCGGGGTTTCGTCTTTCCAACTCAACTCATTTACTCTGTCCTCACAACCTTCATGTGTATTCTTTTTCTGGCCTATTTTTGGAGATTTCTCACGACAACAGTCTTTCTTGCATTGCTTCCTGGAATTGTTGCCTCTGTCATCTTCTGGTATGACACGGTGAAGGTGTGGCTGAGCCTGCCTTCATTCAAGAGGGGTGTTCGATGACCTTGACGATTGTTCGAATGCGTAGATTGAAATTCATCGAGAACGGTCTGATTTGTGGTGAGAAAATGAATAGAAAAACCTTCGTCATAGCTATGACATTCTTGCTGGTGATCGCATCGTTGGCTTACGGACAAGTGCTGCGACCATCAGCTACGGTTGTGAGTGGTTCCTCGTTTGAGGCAAGCATAGACACGGAGGCTGAATATTCCAACGGCAGCTTGGGATCACAGTACGAAGGCTTAGCACTGTGGTATGACTGGATTAACACTAATGGAACCCAGATAATCTTCTTGGCTTACTATTCCCAACTGCTCAATCCGCCCATAATCACATTCATGGGTCAGCATTACTACACTGATAATGGCACAGAAGTCTTTGTTGGGAACACTCTGACAGCTATGGAAGTGTACAATGATACAAACGGAAATGGGTTGCCAGATGCAGATTATGCGGCTGGGACAGGCGAAATACTGTACGGTTTCGTGGTTAACAGCTCGGTGAGCTTCGACATAACACCGATTGAGAAAACCATCGTCAACGGCCTTCCACACTACAAGTGGGGAATAAAGTATCAGACTATTGATGGTTTCTTATCCGCAGAGAACTACTCCGCCAGTTTCACTGTGACAGTTGACTACATGGACTTTGCTTACGATTTCTACGTTGAAAACAATGTCTCCTATCTGAAAACCAACTTTGGCATAGGAAAAATAATGAACGCAACATCATCCTACGGCTCCATGGGAGAACCCATCTCGCTGGATGGTCTGAGCCTCGCGCTCCTCTACGGAACCACTGTTGTCACATCTAGGCCATACGTTACAGTGGTCGATGGAAATCAATACAATTCCACAACTGCTCCCGCCTCTGTCCAGTCGGCCAGCTTGGGCGAAATCAAGATCGACGCTGTCACCGCGTACAAGTTTGTGTTCGGGCAGGACTACACACTCTATAGGGACACGGGACAGGAAACTCATGAGTCAAAATCAACAGCCGTTTCCAACCAAAGCGTGTCAGGCGGCTTAGAACGTCTCAGCTGGATCATTACAGACCTTGAAACTGTCCTGTCCAGCCTATTTCCAAAAATAAGCAACCTTCAAGTGGCCATCAACCTCGAGTATAACGTTTCATCCTTCCTCTACAGAGTCTGCTATCCAGTCTGGGACGGCTGCAAGCTGCAACATGACCCTACGTACATAGCCTACTTGAATGCTGGAATCGTGCCCGAACTGAGTCTGCCACTCATGTTCATAATAGTCGCCGCAATAGTAAGCACCGTCGCCCTAGCCGGAGCCTTGATCGATCTGAGTAAGACAAGAAGAACACTGAGAGCCTCTTCGCGAGTTCCGACGGCACCCGTTCCATGATTTCCCACTTTTTTCTAAAGGAAGCCCAAGCTACAGACTGAAATGCATATTAGTCTCAGCCAAATTCAGCTGGTCTTGAGGCTCGCAAATGGGCGAATGCATCTTCTGCAGCATCGTAAGGGGCGTTGAACCTGCAAGCGTAGTCTACGCTGACAAGAAAATCATGGCTTTCTTAGACGCCCAACCGGTTAATCCAGGCCACGTCTTGGTTATCCCAAAGGTTCATGCTGCAGACTTGTCCGAACTCGACGAAGAAACGGGAGGGCACATGTTCAAGGCTGCCATGCGCGTTGCTGCTGGTCTGAGACGCTCAGGGGTAAGATGTGAAGGAATAAACCTCCACCTAGCCGATGGTGAAGCTGCATTCCAAGAGGTTCTTCACGTTCACTTGCACGTTATTCCGAGGTTTAGGGGCGACGGCTTCGGGCTGAGGTTTGGACCCAACTACGGTTATAGGCCGAATAGGAAAGAGCTGGATGTAACTGCTTCAAAAATCAGAGAGGCTATGGGCTAGATCAACTCTATTAGGGTAACCAGTGCTTTTCTGGCTCTGCTTTGACGGGCTTTTTCTCTGTTTGCTTTTCAAGCAGAAATTTTCTCGCAATTTCATAGGCCTTCTTATAGTCGAACGTGCCTTTCGGCTCTCTGACCGCCTGCCTAATCAATTCTACTTCGATCTTGTTCTTCAGTTTCCCAACAGCCAAAGCGCCGATTCCAAAAACGCGCGGCAGCATTTCGGTGCCGTCAGCATCTGATTCCAGCATTTCTACACCTAACGGTGGAATAGCATTGATGTCAACCACTGCCCTACATTTTTTCCCGAATTCTTTGAGCACAGCGATTGGTAGAAGCTGAGTTCCAGCTGCACCAGCCGAGAGCACGATTTCCGCGTTCTCTATGGCTCTTCCAACTTGTTGAGGGGTTTGAGCTTCCACACCTTGAACCCGCTCGCCTCCAAGCTGCTCATTTATTCTTGTTGCCAACGAGGTGGCTTTTTGAAGTGAACGGGACGTAAGTGTCACGTATGCTTTCTCAGATGCGTAGAGCCAAGCAGCAGTCTGTCCTACTGGTCCAGTGCCTGCTAGGACTGTGGCGGTCTTTTCTTCGAAGCCTCCCAAACCTTTCTTGAGGGAAAGGTCCAACGTCTTGGCAACCGCGGCTGACGCCGTTGTGTATGCTCCTCTGGGGTCGATTATTACTGCAAGCTCGAAGGGCGGAAACATGCATTTTTCGATGCGTTGCAAGATGTCGTTGGCGCGGGCAAAATCGCGTCCGTTTATGAAGATCTTGGTGTGTTTGGCGCCTTCTGGGCCTCTTGGAAACATTGCGTCATGAACTATCTGTTCGGCTTCCTCAGGCGTCACTTCCTCATACTTCAGAATCGTTGCATCTGGAAAAACGTCTATGGTCGTCAATATGTCGAAGGGGCTTGCATGCTTGTCCGTGTCCATGAAAATGAAGATGTTCTTGAATTCTTTCTCCGGCAATGTTGGCCCTCGCTACCCCTAGGTAATACGTGAGCTTTTAAGAATTATCGTGGCCTCTGTGGCGTCACTATCGACAGTCTTTTGTTGATTGTCTACTGGTTCTGTTTTCCAAAAACTTTCATCTTCAAGACGCTTGCTAACAGAGGTACGCCCACGATGAGTGAGACGAGTACTGCGACAGCATCTTCTAGATAAGAATAGGCAGCTGCTCCTGCAAATGCCATCTGGAGTGAATCGTAAGTATTGAGAGGAGGAAAAATACTGTACAAGCCACACGGTACGAGTAGGAAAACCCTTACTAGAGAATCTGTGGCTATGCAGACGAAAGAGACCAAAACCAAAGCGATTGACATGCGTTTGACGTCTGTTTTGAACAGGTCGTGGCTGAGCCTTGCAGTTGGGTAAGAAATGGACAAAGCAATTAGGATATCCAAGATTGTCCAGATTGGGAGTGTTCTGCCATATGGGTGAAGGAAGTATGCTGAGAGCATTATGGCATACAATGCTAAGACCGGTTTCCATTTAGCCCTGGCCAGCAATCCTGCCATCATAACGCTTAGAGGTTCGGCAACTATGCCAAACATCCAGAAGGGGTCAGGTTTAAGAGATCGTGCGATTGAGCTGCCAAGAAGTGCTGCCAGGAAGCCGATTTTCGGTCCTAAGATTATGCCTTCGACGGCTTCCAGGTATATTCCCCAATTTCGCCACAAACCAAACGAGACGAAGTAAAGCACCGCATGCAGCGCTGCAAAGACAGCGGTGAGGCTTAATTGCAGGCTCTTTCGCATCTAACCACGTAACCTAGTACTGTAAGCCTCTGAAGAAAAGCTTTGACTCTATTCTTTTCAGGGCAGATTCTGTTTCAGATACTGCAAGCTGATAGAATTAGGCACCACAACCGTTTAATACGGATTTTTATCATTCTGAACATCTCTGAGAGGAATCCAAGATGACACTCATCGAAACGTTGGAAACGCTCTCAAACGCTTGCGGAGTAACGGGCCGAGAAGAGGAAATTGCAGATCTGATGAAGAAATTCCTGAAACCATACGTGGACGAAATCAAGGAGGACAAGCTTGGAAACGTCATCGGAATAAGAAGGGGAAAGAAAGACGCGCCTAAAGTCATGCTTGCAGCACACATGGATGAAATAGGATTGCTTGTGAAGACAATCACGAGAGAAGGTTTTTTGTACTTTGTGAAAATAGGCGGAGTGGATGATCGCATTCTTCTGGCTCAGAAGGTCATAGTCCACACTGAGAAGGGACCTTTACATGGAATCATAGGCTCTAAGCCTCCGCACATACAGAAGGTCGAAGAACGCCAGAAGGTCATCAGTTACGACGAGCTCTTCATAGACGTCGGGGCCAGAAGCGACGAGGAAGCCGGAAAAATGGGCGTGAGAATCGGGGATGCCGTGAGTTTTGACATCAAATTTGCAAGAATCGGCAAGAAGACTGTCATTGGCAAAGCTTTGGACGACCGCATCGGCTGCGTCGTCATGATCGAGGCACTGAAGCGCCTAAAGAAGACAGACTGCACCATATATGCGGTCGGAACAGTTCAGGAAGAAGCAGCTTCAAGAGGAGCAGGAACGTCAGCTTTCGGCATACAACCAGACGTCGGCATCGCACTTGACGTGACAATAGCCGGAGACACGCCGGGAGTGAAGGAAGTTGAAGCTCCAATAAAGATGGGCAAGGGACCAGCATTAACTGTTGCCGATGCTGGAATGATTGTTCCGCCGAAGATCCTTCGACTGTTAATCGACGCGGCAAAGCAAAACAAGATCCCCTATCAGCTTGAGACATTGATGGGAGGATCAACAGACGCCGCACGAATACTGATAACAAGGGAAGGAGTACCGAGCGGCGCAATTTCCGTCCCAACACGCTACATCCATAGCCCAACATCCATGTTAGACCTCGAAGACACTGAGAACACTATAAGACTTCTAGTCGCAGTCATTCAGAACATCACCAAGAGCTTCTGATCGATCCTTTGCTAGTGAAAACGTGACTCAGAAAGACTTCCTCTGTGAAAAAGCATTGAAACACTTCCTTGACGGTTACAATTGCGCCCAAAGCGTGTTGTTAACCATGTTTGAGCATTGGAACGGGAAAAACGCGTTGATTCCCAAGATTGCCACAGGATTTGGTGCCGGAATAGGACGATGTGGCTCTGTGTGCGGAGCTCTAGCAGGAGGCGTGATGGCAATAGGAACAAGATATGGCACTAACAGGCCTTCTGGCAAAGAGAGACTCCAATCCTATAAGCTGTCCCAAATGCTCTACAGAGAGTTTGAACTCAAGCATGGAAGCGTTTACTGCAGAGAACTCATCCATTATGACCTCTCTGATCCTGAAGAGCTTGAGAAGGCTCGTAGTTCCAAAGTCTTCGAAGAAAAATGTCCGTTTTTTGTCCGAACTGTCATCGAAATCCTATCAGACCTCAACGAACCCAAGAAGAGCGTATCTGGACTTTAGACTCTGACGCGCATTCAAACATCCACCAAAGAACGTTCGTGAGCTTGGGTCTCATTAATCGAGTATCACCTGATCTTACTGTTTGGTATTCAGAGGTGCACCCTCCGAACAGCCTTCGCACTGCATATTAGACAGCGGGCAGAACCATTTTAAGAACTAGCGATATCCTACTAGGAGTATGGTTGATTCCTCAGGCGAAAAGAAACGCTTCGAGTTTCTGGAACACACTGCCGACGCATATATTGCTACGTACGGTAAGGATCTCGTCGAGGCTTTCGAAAATGCTGCGCTGGCCATGTTTCAAGTGATGACAGACGTGGACGAAGTAGAAGCAGAACTCGAAGATCATGTTGACATCGAAGCCAATGACGAGTACGCCCTTCTTTACAGCTGGCTTGAGGCTTTACTAGTGAAGTTCGACACTGACGGAGTGCTATTCTCGAAGTTCGAAATTCTGGATCTGACAAGAACGACTGATGGTTTCAGGCTTCAAGCGAGAATTTGGGGTGAGAGGTTTAACCCGAAAAAGCATTTGCAGAAGGTCGGCGTGAAAGCCGTAACCTATCACAGAATGGAAATAATCCAGAAGCCTGAAAAGACCACTCTTAGGTTCATACTTGACATATAGGCGACTTCTTCCAGCTTCTTCTAGCGGACGATGAACGTTATTTCCTTCACAAGCGTTTCTGGGATCAGAGCTCTGCCCTTCCTCCTGTTCAGCTTAACGAAGCCGAACTTGTTCAGCACCTTCAGATCTTCATACACGTTTTTCACGTTTCGCCTCACCTTTTGGGCCAAATCATTTATTGACTCCACCCTTAACGCTGCAAGCTGGGACAACAGTTCAATCCTCTTCGGCGTGAGCAAAGCGGCCTGTTCAGGCCTGAAATCTTTTGTTTCCTCAGCAGTGTAGTCCAGTTCCCCGTCCTCAACATACCCCTTATAGCTATCCACAAGCTCTGCCCACTCAAAATAGACTCTTGCAGGACGCGCTTCTAGCTTCCGCTTGCGAAAGAGTTCCTCAAATTTCTCGAAATTCACCCCGAACTCTTTCTCGAACTCCTTAATCTTCTCCAAAACCTCCTCTGACGTAAGCTCTCTGGAAATTCGCAACAGCACAACTGCTCCCCAGCTACGAGTATATGCCTGTTCAATTAAAACGTTCACGATGAAAACCCTTAAGACATTGACGAAGACGTTAACATTCGCTTGACAATAGACTCGGTGTCTACATGAGCGTAACAAAGATCGAAGAGCACATACACCTGATTGACGCTGAGACAGCTGGAATCAAGAACTTCATTGCCAGCTACGTGTTAAAAGGAGAAAGAGCTGCGATGGTTGAAACCGGCCCAGCTTCCTCTGTTCCCAACTTGCTGGCTGGCCTCAGAAAACTGAATGTAAAACCCGCAGAAGTGGCGTATGTTGCAGTTTCACACATTCATCTGGATCACGCTGGAGGCGCTGGCACTCTTCTGAAACACCTGCCCAACGCCAAAGTAGTCGTACATCCGAGGGGAGCGCCTCATTTAGCCCATCCGAAGAAACTCTGGGAGCAGTCAAGGCTTGTTCTTGGAAGCATAACCGAACTGTACGGTGAGCCGGAACCAATCCCTGAAGAGCGAATTATCACATCGTCGGACGGCATGACGCTTGATCTTGGCGATGAAGTCAAACTGAAGGTCGTTGAAACCCTCGGCCATGCTTCACACCATCAAAGCTATTATGAGACACGCAGCCAAGGGGTTTTCCCAGGCGACGCTGCGGGCATCTATATCTCTGAGATCAACGCAATCGTGCCAACAACCCCGCCGCCCTTACGCTTGGACATTGCCTTGGCCTCCTTGGACAAGCTGGCCGATCTAAAGCCCAGAAGCCTGTACTACAGTCACTTTGGCAAGGCCACCAACGGAAGTGAGAAGCTGAATGCTTATGTGAGGCAACTCAAGTTGTGGGCAAGAATCGCAAAGCAAGGAATAGACAACGGTGATGGGTTAACGGCCATAAGCAAACAGATAATTGAAAACGATGATTCTCTTCGACGAGCCTTGGATTATGTTAAGGTCCACCCTGTCCTAGGTGAGACTGTGCTGACCAACAGCGTGCAAGGTGTTATCGACTACGTGGAAAAGTTCGGGGTTATCTAAAGAGCACGTTTTGGTCCCAAGGCCAAAATGACTTATATTTTCGCTTTTACATCTTCTCTGCTAGGGGAACATGATGGGAGAAGAAGAAAGTCGCCATCCATCTGAAAGGGTACCACTTGAGAGAAACGACGACTATTCGTGGAACATTCCAAGATACAAGCCCGGCATGCGTGTTCCAGGCATGGTTTTCGCTGATGAGAATCTACTGGAAAAGATGCGGACGGACAGGACACTTGAACAATGTGTAAATGTCACCCATTTGCCCGGGATTTACAAGTATGCAATAGCTTTGCCAGATGGTCATGAAGGATACGGCTTTCCAATCGGAGGCGTGGCAGCAACAGATTATGATGAGGGCGTAATCAGCCCCGGCGGAGTGGGCTACGACATAAACTGCGGAGTACGCTTACTCACGACTAATCTTTCAGAACAGGACATCAGGCCAAAGCTTGCCACGTTGACGAACACGATATTTGAAAATGTGCCTTGTGGGCTTGGGAGCCGCCGAAACGACTTCAGAGTGACGCTCGCCGATCTCGAAAGAGCTGCCACTGAAGGTGCTGGATGGATCATCGATCAAGGGTTAGGCTGGCATGAAGACGCTGAACACTGCGAAGAACGCGGCTGCATGAAGAATGCCAATCCAGACAAGGTCTCAGCGACAGCGAAAAGCAGAGGATTACAACAGGTCGGCACGCTAGGTTCAGGAAACCATTTCCTTGAAATCCAAAAAGTCGATAAGATCCTTAATGCTAGAACAGCCAAGGTTTTCGGTATCACGCATGAAGGGCAGGTTACAGCCATGATCCACTGCGGCTCTCGAGGCTTCGGCCACCAAATATGTTCAGATTACCTGCGCGTCATGGAAAGAGCGGTAAGCAAGTACAAGATTGCACTGCCTGACCGTGAGCTTGCATGCGCTCCAGGCAACAGCAACGAAGCAGAGGACTACTATCAAGCAATGGCTTGCGCAGTTAATTATGCCTTCGCAAATCGTCAAGCCATCACGCATTGGGTTAGACAGAGTTTCAAACAAGCCTTCAAAGAAGACCCAGAAAAGTTCGGGCTAAAACTCGTCTACGATGTAGCTCATAACATCGCGAAGATTGAAACCCACAAGGTTAATGGCGGCCAAAAGAAGGTCTGGGTTCACCGGAAAGGCGCGACTCGAGCTTTTCCACCTGGAAATCCAGAGGTTCCATCGGACTACAGCTCTGTCGGTCAGCCAGTGCTCATTCCTGGAAGTATGGGAACAAGCTCATGGCTTCTGGCTGGGGCAGAGAAGGCGATGGAACTCAGCTTTGGCTCAACAGCTCACGGTGCTGGCAGAATGATGAGCCGAACTGCTGCCAAGCGGAATTATTGGGGTGCGGACATCAAACGCGGTCTGGAACAACGTGGGATCTATGTCAGAGCTGCAAGCTCACTCGTTCTAGCCGAAGAGGCTGACGCTGCCTACAAGAACGTGGATGCCGTTGCCGAAGTCAGTGACAAAATTGGAATCGCCACAAAAGTCGCCAGATTCGTTCCATTAGCCGTTGTAAAAGGCTAGCCATTAACGCTCCTTCATTTTTTTGTCAAGCATCTGCCGCTCCTCCACAGATCGCGCCTTCTGCAATTCCCTCATATACCATGCTCTGCCCCTAGCATAATGTATGGCTAAAGCTATTCCAACGCAAAGGAGAACTATCCCGACAGTTGTTAACGTCAACGCCAACAAGCTGTATGGGTGAGGGGTCAATTCGTAAGGGATTATTAGAAACCATTGAGGGTCCTTGGCTATTATTACGGTCATGAGCAATCCCCCGACGAGAAGTATTGAGCCGACGATGATTGTCAAGTAGCCAACTGTCTCATTGTGTCTTGATTCTTCTGCTTTTTCATGGAGATACTCGCTGAAAAGCAACCGACTTCACGGCTTACACGTGCGAGCTTTGTATCTATAAAACTTCCCATTCATTCAAGACCTTTGAAGTCTTTGGAGAGGTTTATATCAAAAGCTTCGCTAGTGATTAGGCGAATAGCCCTTCGAGAGATTGTCTGTGGTTTAGGATGCCATTCAAAGATCAATGCGGAATGTGCAAAAGGGTTCTTTCGCTAGGCCGTCTGAGGCGTTGCCAAAGATGCGGAAAGCTCTACTGCAGGGACTGCATGGTGCCGGATGTTGCCACTGGTGACCCGACAAGGTTGTTGTGCCTGAACTGTGCAAGACGGATCGTTGCGCCCAGAACTGTTTCCAAGTATGCTGGGCTTGGAGGCTATCTGAAGTTCAGAGGAGCTTTCACAAACACAGTCAGGCTTGGTCTCGCCCGCATCGACGGAATCATCGGAGACAACCTGCCAATGGACGCCTACAAGAATGATCGATGGTGGGACAACGTGCCTTCCCATGTGCACGCCCGAGCATGGCTGGAAGCTGGTTGGGAAACACAGGAGGTGAATCTGAAAGAAGGGTACGTGATCTTCAAGAAAGTGAGAACTGTACAAACGCAACGTTCACGCAAGAAGGGTTCTGACATGCAGATCAAAAAACCGTTCACGCCTGTGCCGGTTCGCACTCAGAGGCGCAAAGTTCTCTCGAAGACCAAAGTGTCAAAGCTGTACGCTCGAATCAAGAACTTAGAAAGGCAAAGAACCTCTATGCCCACATACCATGGCAGCTTCAAACCCAAACCGAAGCACGAGAAAAGACTCTTCAAGACCGATCAGAAACCGCAATAGCAAGCTTGCCCAAGAAATCTTATCTAGCTGACTTCATTAATGTAATGCCAAAACATAGGCGGTCGTCGTCTAGGCTGGTTAGGACACAAGCCCTCCAAGCTTGCGATCCCGGGTTCAAATCCCGGCGACCGCACCAAAAGCATCTCCTTCCTAGAGATCTTAAACAAAAGCATAATGGCAAACCCATCGTCGCAAACACCATGTGCAAAAATAAAAGCCCGCGTCACTTCGGAATTCCGGCTATTGCGGTTATCGCAAATGGTGCCATCATGCTTAATGCGAAGCCGCTGGAAAAGGCTACTATCAGCGTTTCGGGACCGCAATATCGTACGATGATTGGCAATGTCGTGTCCATCGTTGTCGCCCCTCCTAATGCCACAGGCGTGTATCTGTCGATTTTCGCCATCAGAGGAGTGGTCACTATGGTCAGCAACTCTCTCAGAAAGTTAACCACAAAGCCTAGCGCGCCGAGATCGGCTCCAAACAGTTGGCCAACCAATGGTCCGTCCAAAGTGTACCACCCAAAGCCTGAGGTGACAGCCATCGCTCCGACTACACTAATGCCTAAGACGTATCCGCTAACCAAGCCGCCCGCAATGCTGCCCAGGGCAATTGAAAACGGGACGCCCAGAATTCCTAACCCAGCTTTTCTCAGCTTAACCACAGCTTCCTTGTCCGTGCCAAAAGCGAATCCCATTGTAAACAGCAGTAAAATAAGCGAGAAATCAAACAAGTAGGCCGAAACCCAGCTGTTGTTAATGAGATTTACGTAGTTGTTGTTCAAGTAGCCTGCAACGCCCCCTAGACCAAGCGTAGCCAAGATGTATTTTATCATTTTAGCTTCACCATTTTCTGAAAAACCTTCAAAAAGACCACACTGAAAAACAGGGCCAACCCAACCATGACGAGGGCGTTTAAGCCGATTTTGGGCATGGACTGCAACAATTCATTGCTAGATCCAATCGAAAAACCCATCGAAAAAATCAGAACAATAATGGCTCCAAAAGATACTTTTCCAAGGTCTATGCGCTTCCTATTCCGTAACAGGAATCCAACCATTATCCCTGCAATCAACGGAACAATAACGTTCAACACTGCGCAGCACCTCATAGGCTCAGGCTGAAATCAGACATCATCACTATTTAAGACCAGCTCAACCATGTTCAGGGCTGCTTTCAAAACACGTTCTCCTACATGATTCTGCGGACTATCCAAAAGCTTGCCACCGCCCTTGCTCTTTAAGCGGCATTAGGCTCTGGAATCAACAAAGCTTCTCCAGTATCGCAAAATCTAATGGCTACTGAGCTAGAAAGGGGTTGAAGGCAAGGCTTAAGCTTCCTCGAAGAATTCCTCTGCTTTCGGCGGTGTCGGGCTCAGTCCTCGGCGTTCACGTATCTGCTTTATGATTTCTGCTTGCATTTGTTCTGGCACTACGGACCATCGGCTGAACTGTGTCGCCCAAAAGGCTCGACCCTGAGTGGATGATCGTAATTCTTCTGCAAGTCCGAATGATTCGGAAACGGGCATTTCAGCTTTGACGACAATCATCTCTTCCTCGTTAATCATGTCCAAAATCTTGCCCCTACGTTTCTGCACTATTGCTATAACGTTGCTCACGAACTCGTTTGGAACTTTGCATTCAAAGCTTATGAGCGGCTCAAGAAGCTTCGGATCGCTCAAGAGAAATGAGCACCAGATTGGACGCCAAGTCATAGGCAATATTTGCGCTGGCCCTCTGTGGACTGGGTCTTCGTGGACTGTAACGTCTTCCAAGTTCACTTTCAACCCGTAGGCTGGCTCCTTGGCCAAGACTGAAGTGAATACGGCTTCTCGGAAGCCAGATTTTACGTGATCCATTATTTCGTCAACGTATTGTCTTCCCTTTATCCTGTTCACTAGTAGGTTGTTGCCCTCGATTGCAACGACGCTACGTGCGTCCTCAGTTGACCAGCCGAATCCTTTGAGGACCTTCTGTCTCTCGTCACGAGTCTGCATTTCCGAAATCTTTCCTGACCTTATTGCCTCAATGATGTCGTCAGGCAGCTTCTCGATGATAACCCAGAGCTTGTTATGCTTGTTTGGGCTCTTACCCATGATCGCCGGGCCTTTATAGTCGTGGCTTATTGTCTCGCGATAAATCACGATGGGCTTGCTGGTTTTCACTTTCAGGCCGGCTTCCTGCATCCTGTAAGCAGTGATCTCAAGGTGTAACTCACCCATACCACTCAGCAGGTATTCACCGCTCTCCTTATTGATTAGGAAGTGCAAGTTCGGATCTTCAGTCGTCAGCTTGTGCATAACCTTGTCGAAAAGAGGCAAATCCTTAACGTCAGCAGGCTCAACTGCCACCGTCACTACAGGGTCAGAAACATATTTCAGGCCTTCAAACGCGTGCGTCTGCACGCCTACCTCTGCTACCGTCTCGCCCACGTGGATTGATGGCAACCCTGACATTGCAGCGATGTTCCCAGCTGGAACTTGGTCAATGATCTCTCGATCCGCCGCCATGCTCATGTAGACTTGTTGAATCGTTCCTTTCTGATGGCTACTAATGAGGTCAACGAGCTTTCCTTTCTCAACTGTTCCGCTGAAAACGCGGCCAATGGCGACGAGGCCGCTGTGTGGATCCACCTCAATCGTTGTTACACACATCAGAAGCGGACCTTTCGGGTCAACTTTCGCCATTGACTTGCCCACTTCGCTGTTCGGGTCACCAGGCCAAATCTGGCTCTGTCTGTAAGGTTGTGCCTGGTACGGGTTGGGCAATTGTTCAACGAACATGTCCAGTATAGGCTCATGCAGTGGAGCCTTCTTGCTAAGAGCGTCAACCTTTCTTCCGACATCCTCATACTCTCCTGTGTATGAATCAACAATTTCCTTAAACGTAACGCCTTTAGCCCTCATATGTGTCAAGTTAAGGCCCCACTTGTGAAGCGCAGAACCAAAGGCCACACGTCCATCCTCAACCGTAACCTGCCAATCCTTCTTATGCTCAGGTGGCGCATACTTTTCAATAAGGTTGTTTATTCTCAGAATTACCTTGGCAAACTTGCGCTGAATCTCCTCTGGAGTCAGCTTTATCTCCTTAATAAGCCTGTCAACCTTGTTTATGAAAAGAATGGGTTTAACCCTTTCGCGGAGTGCCTGCATCAGAACTGTTTCTGTCTGCGTCATGGGGCCTTCAACAGCGTCTACAACCACAAGCGCACCATCAACGGCACGAAGGCTACGCGTGACTGCCCCGCTGAAGTCAATGTGCCCAGGGGTGTCAATCAAGTTTATGAGGTAATCCCTATCCTTGAAGGAGTGGACCAAGCTTATGTTTGAAGCAAAAACCGTCATCTGCCTCTTCTGTTCAAGTTCCCAGGAATCCAGAAAGAGTTTCTGACCAGCCGTCTTCTCGCTAATTATGCCTGCAGCAGCCAGAAGGCTGTCTGAAAGCGTGGTCTTGCCATGATCAACATGAGCTATGATGCTAGTGTTTCGCACTATTTCAGGACTATTCATCAGCTTAACAATTTCGTCAACTTGCCTATAGCGTCCCATAATCAAGCCTTCCTCAGCGTAGCGCGAAATCCACAAATGCACATAGTATCTGCGACTTTATGCAACATTTCAATTTCAACTGCCCAAAGGCGAGCTACATGGAAATGAAAAATGCGACCTATTAACTTTTTGCCGAGTGTTCTAAGAATATGTGTCCATGACTTGAGCCTTCAGCGATATCATTCGCAGAGCGTCTTACTAGATTGCCAAGCCAAACCGCTTAAGATGGACCAACATCAAGGCATTTATGATAATCTTCGTTTTGGAAGCAGAAAAACCTCTTCTGACTATTGTGAAGCGGGCGGTGTTGGCGGCAGAGGCGGTGGTGGCGGAAGCTGAGATGCTAGTGGCACAGCCGGCTTTTCTTGGAGGTCCGGAGCACCTCGCATTATGAAGCCAGCTGCTATCCTCACAGCTGCTGCGACCACAAGCAGGTAGGCTCCGATGCCGAAGCCCCAGTTGACTGTTGTAAAACCAACGACAGGAAAGTCCTGCGTTGCCACCCCTTGAACCGGGTTGCCTGCGATTGTTCGAACCATCGTGTCCAGTTGGGGCGGAATGCTCTGCCCAGGCGCAAGTGATGACGCCCAAGGCAGAAAACTTGGTAGCATCATTATGAACACAAATATCAAGATAAACGGCAAAAGCGAGACGATTGCCCCTAAGATGAACTTCAATCCAAGACTCTTGCCGCTCTTAACCCCTATCACATCAAACACCAAGAAAATCAGTCCCACGGCGATGAACAAGGCAAATGGGATCTGCATAAAGAACAGGGTTTGATATCCAGAGGTGGAATCACCACCCGGGCCAGTGAACAGGTTAACCTGCATTCCTCTTATTCCGTCTATCGACAGGAGAGTCACACTGCCCTCTTGGGCCAAGGCTCCCGCCTCAGAAGAAGCCGTTATGCTATACCATGGTAAGGCCAAAGCTACTATGGCCATAAAGATGGCTACAATACCCAAGATTAGCCCGATACTGCCGCGACCTCTAAGGAATTTCTTCACAAGCAAGCCACTCTTCTTGCGCAGCCTGATAATTCCGTAGATTTTCCAGGCCCCCCTGATCAAGGCATATGCTAGGAACAACAAGAGGAAATTGGCAACCAACCATGTAAGAATGAAGTAATAGTTGTTCACCGAAAGCGTAGAGTCAAGATATGCGTCCGGCTGTGCCCACCTGACGCCGTTTTGATTTTGAACAGGCCCAAGCGGACCAGCCCTTCCAAGAGCAATCTCTTCATCTGAACCCACATAACCCCAGCGGCCGTGGAAATCCAACCAGCTCTGGTCTGTCGGATGGTTGCCTGGTTCTCCAAGAATGACAAGCGTCAAATTGTCAGGCCTGATGGTGATTCCGTCACTGCCCACAATGTCATTCTCGATGCCTATCTTGCCCTGGTAGTCTCTGAAATAGTTAGCATGAGAACCTTGAGCTACGTAAACAACTGGGTGAGTGCTAGTCTTCTCCACGTCCCCCCAAGCTGCATTTTCACCTGAACCGTGCTGCGAATACAGCGCCTTCTGCGGATTCCCAGAATCATCCAGAAAAACCTCAACTACTTCAACGTCGCCCTGATGATCGTTCAACGGCCCATTGTTGTAAACGTAAAAGAGCCAATATTGTATCACGCTTCGTGAGCCGCCCGTAACAACGTGCACGTACGCATAATAGCCAACGATGCTGGCCTTCAAGGCATAGTCAGCAGCAATGGCATCCAACGTGCCCAGCTTGTTGTCCAAGAACAAGTCCGAAGAAGTATCCGTTCCTAAACTACTCGCAGTAGGATTGGAATCAACCAGAGTTGAAGATCCATCCAAACTCCGGCGTTTGAGAACCGAGCTACCTATGACATAGTCAACAGACGTGGGATAGAATTTTTCCCCCCGGTGAAGTGAAAAACAGGCGCAAATTCAAGTGCCAGAGCCTGAGGGTCCTCTGCGTGCACAGCGATTTGCATGGAAGAAAAAGTCACTAGGCTCGTGAAAAGCAGGAAACTCAGCAAAAACAAGCCACAGAAACGAGTCGTATCAGAACTAGAGTAAACGTTTCTTTTATGGATGCCCAAATGAATCCCGCCACAATTAGATTTTATCATTCCTTATAAGATTATGGATTCGCCCCGTCTACAGGGTTCGCTGCATAAGGTTCAGAAGAGACGCAGTCTGATTTGTATGACGTCTTTTTTCGAACTCCGTGCATGGCATACCTTCAAACAGCTCGATGATCCTTCAGCCAAGAAACATCGTTCATTAAATAGCAAGAATCTTTTTGATGCAGTTACGTGCCGATAACATTGACTAATAGGTGTGTCCTGCTTACTGCTAAGGACAAAGCTGATAATTGCAGAAGCTTCAGATCCCTCATTCCATGAGTGCGACTATTTTGTCCGCTGTTTCTTTGTCTAGATAAAAGCCTTTTCTCGATAGTCTTCTTGCGCCTAGCAGCATGAGAACGTCTGCGAGTGATACTGTGTTCGTGGCTTCGCGTAGATTTTTGAATCTAATGAACGAGACTTGACGCTTGTCTCCAACGAATTCCCTGTATTCCTGCTCCGACTTCAGAACGGATTCACTTCCATATTTTTTCCACACTTCCAAGACGTCTCCAACCTTCCGTTCAATGAACTCGGCGTGGCCTGCAATCTCAGCGACAGGTTTGGTCACATAAAACAGTATTGTTGACGTTTGCTTAGGTGGAGCTTTCCCTCTTTGGACATATGACTGCGCGTGCTTCCCTTCGTGAAGATTGCGGCGAAATCTGTTCCACCATTTTTCCTTGGTCATCATGACAAAAGCGTATTTCCCGGTCATAGAATCACTTTGATTATGATCGTACACTTTGCAATTTAAGATTTATTAGACTCATGGTGGCCCGGTGGGCCGATTGCTTTAAATGTGAGTCTCCATCACTGGTAACAGCGAACCATAAAACCTAGCAAGCAACTGAGCAGACCTGCCACAAATGCATGTTTTGCGCAGATGATTCAGATGTACATGTTACAGGAACCTTTGCATATAACCGCGGTGAACGCTGCATTTTTCTCAGCGGAGGCCATGAGCCAAGAGGTCTTTCCCCGAGGATTCTAGTGACTATACATTTCTCAAGTTTTGACCCGAGGGATTTTATTGAAGGATGCCGCCGGTCTGCCTGTAAAAGAAGTTTTGAAAGTTTTCGAAACTTCAACAAAGGGACTAACCAGCGAGGAAGCCGGAAAAAGGCTTGCAAAATACGGTCCAAACATGCTGCTGGAAAAGAAAGGCATACCAGTCACCTACAAGTTACTCGTACACCTAAAAGATTTGTTTAGCATCTTGCTGCTTTTTGCAAGTTTTCTCGCCGTTCTGGGCGGTATGTGGCAACTTGGCGCCATTATTTTGGCTGTAGTCTTGGTCAACACGGTTTTCAGTCTTTTCCAAGAATGGCGGGCTGAAAAAGCCCTAGAGACTTTGAAGCGGTGGATGCCAGAGTACGCAAAGGTCTTTCGTGATGGAGAATTGCGAAAGGTACTTGTAAAGGATCTTGTTCCGGGCGATGTTGCAGTTCTGGAAGAGGGTGATCGGGTCCCAGCGGATGCTCGGCTGATCGAGGCATTTGACTTGTGGACAAATAACGTTCCCCTGACAGGTGAATCTGAGCCTCAGCCGCGAACAGCCAAGCCGACGAAGATCGCCGATAGTGCATATTTGGATGCGCCAAGTCTTGTTTTCATGAGCACAAGCGTTGCTCGAGGGCAAGGCAAAGCAGTTGTGATCAAGACGGGCATGAGCACAAGATTCGGGCAAATTGCGGGAATGACTCAGGAAATTGAAGACGAGCCGAGTCCTCTGCAGAAGGAAATCGCTTACACTGCGAAATATGATTTCATCTTAGCCCTAACTGTTGGAATCGTCTTTTTCCTTGCTAGCTTGATCTGGCTTAAACTGAACTTTATCGGCAGCATACTTTTCATGATAGGCGTAATGGTGGCATGTGTCCCTGAAGGCTTACAGGTCACCGTGTCAAGTGCGCTTGCGATAAATGTTCTGAAGATGGTCAAAGAGAATGTTCTTGTCAAGCGATTGTCTGCAGTTCAAACGCTTGGCAGCGTAACCATCATATGCACTGACAAAACAGGGACCATCACCAAGGGTGAGATGACCGTCAAGAAGATATGGGTTCAAGGCAAAGTGGTGGAAGTTTCAGGAGTTGGCTACGCTCCAGAAGGTACATTCACCTATAATGGCAAAGCGCTTGAGAAGCACGAATCTTACGCGCTTGAAAAACTCCTTGAAATCTCAGCGCTCTGCAACACTGCCAAAGTTGAGCCACCTTCAGACCGACACAAATCATGGGACATCGTGGGAGATCCTACAGATGGAGCATTGTTCGTCGCCGCCTTGAAACATGGCCTGAACGTGCAGAACACGCTTGCACAGAAACCCATTGTCTACGTAGTGCCTTTCGATTCGAAAAGAAAAAGGATGACGACAATTCACAAGAACGGATCCGAAAGTTACGTGTATACCAAAGGTGCCCCAAGAAGCATTCTCTCCATATGTGACAGAATACTCATCGACAGTAAGATTGAGGATTTTGCTGGACAACATCTGCTTTCTGCTGAGGAGAAGATTCGTGAATTCGCAGGCGAGGGCTTGCGCGTGATGGCCATCGCGTACAAAGAGTTGAGTGGAAACGGCGGGTTGAAGGGCAAAAGTGTTGAGAAAAACATGATTTTCGTCGGACTTGCAGCCATGAGAGACCCTCCACGCCCAGAAGTCAAAGAAGCAGTAAGACTAGCGAAACAGGCAGGAATAAGGACAGTAATAATAACAGGAGATTATGGCCCAACAGCGCAGGCCATTGCTACTGAAGTCGGTATCGTAGGTCCGGAAAATAGCCGAGTAATACGCGGAGTAGACTTGGAAGCGAAGACTGATGAAGATATCTTTGAGGAGGTCGAGAGAGGCGACGTTATTTTTGCCAGGGTTTCGCCTGAGCAGAAACTCAGGATAGTCAAAGCTGTCAAGAAGCACGGCGAAGTCGTCGCCGTCACAGGCGATGGTGCAAATGATGCTCCATCGTTGAGGGAAGCAGATATTGGAGTAGCAATGGGGGCTTCCGGAACAGACGTTGCCAGGGAAGCTGCAGACATGATTTTGCTCGACGACAGTTTTGCCTCAATAGTCAAAGCAGTCGAGTCTGGACGAGCAATCTATGAGAATCTGAGAAAATTCATCGTCTACGTTTTCTCGCACAATTGGGCAGAACTGATTCCATACATACTCTACGCATCGTTGGGGTTGCCACTCCCACTTCTCGTTGCACAAGTCTTAGCGATAGATCTAGGCATAGACGTCATACCATCTTTGGCATTAAGCCGCGAACCGGTAGAATCAGGCATCATGCAAGAACCGCCGCGAAGCGTCAAGGAACGGTTGTTCAGTGGCGGAGTCTTCCTGCGTTCGCTATACGTAGGATTGATCATCTCAGCCGGAGCAATGTACGGCTGTCTCAACGCCTGGTCTCAGGGCGGTTGGCACCTTGGAATGCTGGAAAATCAAATCAGCAACAGCGTCTACCTAAAAGGCACAACGATGACTTTCGCCGGCATAGTAGTAGCCCAAGTTGGAAACGTCCTTGCAAGCCGAACAAACAAGGTCTCGATCTTCAAAACGAGTCTCAAGAGCAACAAGTGGATCTGGCTTGGCATAGCCTCCCAAATATCGATTCTATCGGCAATTGTCTACATACCACTTTTGCAAGGATTCTTTGGTACAGCTGCCATAGGGCTAACGGATTGGGCTTTTTTGGCACTCCTCGCTTGCATGGTAATCCTCGTTGAGGAAGTCAGAAAATGGTTCGCAAGAAGAATGACCAAGTAACCCTTCATGAGCACCAGCTTTTTATGCAGAGACACGGTATGTATGATTGATGTCTGGCAGAGAATTTTTTGCAAGCCGCTATCGTGAATTAGGCTGGACATGTGAGCCAGTTGAGCCTAGACAAGCAATCAGAATAAACACCATGAATGCCGAAACGACCGAAGTTATTGATAGGCTGGAGTCTCGAGGTATACAACTTGAGACAATTCCTTTTGTGGAAGATGGCTTTTGGATTTCAAAATCAGACTTCTCCGTAGGTGCAACTGCAGAATATCTTTTAGGATTCTATTCCATTCAAGAGGCAGCTGCACAGATTCCAGCTAGACTGTTCGCACAGTTGAAACACAAAATCGTTCTCGATGCTTGTGCAGCTCCCGGCGGGAAAACAGTCGAGTTGGCCGATTTAATGTGGAACACAGGCGCTATAATTGCACTAGACATTAAGAAACAGAGATTGACGGCTCTTGCGAACCATCTTGAAAGGTGCCGAGTGGAAAATGTCATAGCCTGCAACGCGGACGCAAGACAAGCTTCACATCTGAATCTAAAGTTCGACCGAATACTTTTGGACGTTCCCTGTTCAGGTAACTTTGCCGTTGATAAAGATTGGTTCAGCAGAAGAACCATAAAGGATGTAGAGAATAACGCGAAGCTTCAAAGAGGAATACTGGCGGAGGCTGCTAAGGTTCTGAAAGACAACGGCGAGATCGTTTACTCCACATGCTCGCTGGAGCCCGAGGAAGATGAACTAAGCATTGATTGGGCAATAGAAAACTTGAATCTTGAGACTGAAAAGATCAACTGCTTGGGAGAGAGAGGATTAACGAGCATTTTCGGGAAAAAACTCGACAGTTCAATCGGAAACTGCAGAAGAATCTGGCCTGGACAGACTCAAGGTTTCTTCATCTGCAAACTCAGAAAGCGAGTGAGTGCATAATGAACGTGATAAGTGATTTCGTAGGCAAATTCAACGCAAGAATTAGCCTAGACCAGAATCTGATAGTCGAGAAAAACGATAGATATTTTCTTCTGAACAAGAACCTTAAACGACTAATCGCAAAAGGCTTTTTGTATGCTGGAACCTACCTAGGAAAAACGAAGGACGGAATTTTTTTCCCAAGTTTCGGCCTGCTTGCAATGATCGCACAGGCCGATGCAAACAAGACAACTGTTGATAGCAAGACAGAGTGGCTCTTCATCTGTGGAAGAGACGTATTCAAACAAGGAATAAAAAGCATGACAAGGCCAGCTAGAAAGGGCGATTACACTCTAATCCTAAATGAGCGCGGCGACTGTCTAGGTTTCGGAAAAATACTGAAAAGCAGAGGGGAGAAAGAAGGCAAAACCAAAGTTGCCGTGAAAAATATCGCCGACATAGGTGACTTTCTGAGAAGGGAAAGATAGACGGTTCGGAGATGATCTTTTCTCTCTGGAGTGTTATCGAACCAGCCAGCCTTTCGTTTTGGCCTGGGAACGTTTATCAGGCTTCGCTTAAAGCTTCCTTTGCTTTCTTTCTGTAGACTTTGAAATCATGTTCAGTGAATAGGACAAAAACCACCTTATCAAGCCGATCTTCCTTTGTCAGGAACTCTCTTACAGTTGTAATTGCAATCTCGCTTGCTTTCTCAAGTGGATAACCATATGCACCCGTGCTTATTGATGGAATTGCCATGGTCTTCAGCCCCATGGAAACTGCGAGTCTTAATGAGTTATGATAAGCCTGGGCCAGCAGTTTTGGCTCATCGTATATCCCTCCGCGCCAGATCGGTCCAACAGTGTGTATGACATATTTGGCCTTCAAGTTGCCGCCGGAAGTCATTACCGCTTCTCCAGTTGGGAGACCGTCCGGCCATTCTGTGTTTCTTATGCGTTCACATTCCTCAAGTATCTTCGGCCCGCCCTTGCGGTGGATGGCGCCATCCACGCCTCCTCCACCCATGAGTTTTGAATTCGCAGCGTTCACTATAGCATCAGTACCCATGTCGGTTATGTCGCCTCGAATCAGATAGATTCCAGCGTTGCCGACACGAAATTTATCTTCCTTCACGGCTTTTTCTCCTTGCGTCCTTCAAGAAGACTCGATCTATTAAGCTTCCAATAATTCTCTTTCGTTCGTATCAATCATACAAGAACCACAACATACGAGACCTATTAAATAATGCCATCAATCAAAGCTGCTTTTGCGAAAGTGCTAGTGTATTGCCGAAACAATGAACAATACTCCGAAGGCCGTTAGAATTGCAGAACACAAGATGAATACTGCTCTTTGGACTTTTCTTGTCCAGAAACGCCTCGTCTTGAAAACTGTAAGCGAAACGAACGTGTTCCAGAGAAGATCACATGACCAGTGTGTTATGGCAAATGTTGAAAAGCCAAGGAAACCGAAAAAGGAGGCATTCATTATCAGAGCCGCGCCAATTGTTGCCCACCATAAAAGAAAGTATGGATTCGCGCTAGTCGCGAGAATTCCGGAAACAATCGAGCCGTGTTTGGAGTGCGAAGGCCTTATGCAGTCCTCGTTCTGTGTCTTGAGTGTTCGAAAACCCATGTATATCAATATCAGACCTCCTGCAACGCCTATTATTTTCTGGGCCATACTTGCGGACAAAAACCCGGCGAAACCAAAGTATATGAGAAACATTAGGGGGAACTCGACTATTCCGTGTCCGAGAGAAATTAGGAATCCTGCAGCTTTGTCCTTGGATCCTTTTGCAATTGCTACTGCGAAGACGGGGCCCGGGGTCATTACCCCGGACAAGGATATAGAAATGACCGATAGCAGAAACAAGTAGAAGTCTGTGATTTGCTCCATCTAATTCACTTGTGTTTCCGACTTCACCTTTCAAGTCTTTCAACAGCGCGCGTTCGTCAATAAGCCCCCGGGAAGAGTGTTCTTTGCAGTTCCACTATTTCTGTGCTGTTTTCTGCACTTGCATAGGCTTCGAGTCTATCGCGGTTCAATTCCAGAAATGTGTGCCCCCATTTGAAAATTGAAAGAAGCTCCGCAGCACGTTCTTGGAAACCCGCAATGTGTAGACCTGCGGCTAAGGCTTCAACAGTGCTAAGTTTAGTTAGCTTGCCATAATTGACAGGGTTTCCCGCGATCAAGATTGGCAGGCACCGGGATGTCCCCCTTACGTGCTTCTGCAGAACCTTTTCAGTTCTTTCCCAACTGTAGTCCAGGGCTGCAAGGCCGAAATCTTCGAGGCGTTTTCTGTCAGCAGGAGAGAAAGCGATTTCCGAAAACGGATTAAGCACAACAGCCCGCTTCGGCAAAAACTTCATCTGACTAACTATGCGAACCATTCCATGGCGATGAAGCTTTAATGCCGTACATTTCTTCGGATCACATTGGCCTGCTTGATAAACGGTGATTCTAACTTGACTTTGCACCTGTTCTTCGCACCTTCAGGTGACTCATAGGATCATTCAGAACCTTCGGAATCCATTCAATGAGGTCTGTTGCAACCATGTGATAGCCTTTCTCCTCAAAAACGAAATCTCCAGCGGCACCATTAACGAAGGCAGCGGCCGCAGCCGATTCAAACGCGTCAGTTTTCTGAGCTAAAAGGGCTCCAACAATCCCAGATAGCACATCACCGGTTCCGCCCACCGTCATGCCCGGATTTCCTGTAAAATTGACCTTAACGCGCTTTCCATCAGATATGATGTCAGTAGCCCCCTTCAATAACACAACGGTGCCAAGTTGAGCCGCGGTTTTCTCAACATCCCTGATTTTCGGATTAAGACCTTGTGGTATCTCCCTAGCTGTTAGTATAGCGTATTCCCCTGCATGCGGGGTCAGAACTGAGGGAACCCTTAGCCTTCTCTTGAATTTGGCGAAGGCCTTTAAGCCATCCGCATCCAAAAGCAGTGGTTTTTCAAGCTTCTCAGTAAGCTCAATCAATGCCCTGACTGCTTCGACAGTTTCGTGGTGCAAACCTATGCCGGGTCCTAGGACAACAGCATCAACCCTTTTGAGGTATGTTTCCAGTGTGGGCAAATTGTCTGGATTAAGGTGTTCTCCTTCAAGTTTAATGGTAATCAAATCAGGCGACATAGAAGAGATGGCAATGGCTGTCTTTCTCGGGGCGGCAACGTAGGCCAAATCAACGCCGGTTCGCATCGCACCCAGTGCTACTAGGGTTGGTGCGCCCGAGAACGTTTCGCTTCCGCCAATCACCAATAAGCGGCCAAAGTCTCCTTTGTGCGATTCACCCGGCCGGGGCTTTGTAGCCAACAAGACATCGCCTGGACCTGCGAATCTCTCAAATTCTTCAGGCAGTCCTATGTCTTTTACGATCAGTTTGCCCAGGTATTTGTTTGCCTTCTCAAGTCCTTTTTTCGTTCTGTGAAAAGTTATGGTCAGATCGGCCTTAACGGCTTCGCCTAGAACTTCACCCGTGTCCGCATCGATGCCTGTTGGGACGTCTACTGCAACACGAAAAGCATTCATCGCGTTGATTTGCTTGACCATCTGCAGGATGGGCGGTCTCAATCTTCCCTTTGTGCCTGTTCCCAACAGTGCGTCGATCACTATCTCAGCAGGTATTTTCGGTATCAGAGTGCTGTCATAGACCTCGTAGAGAGGGATTTCCTCTTTTAGGCTCCGAATTGCCTTCAGGTTTTCCAGAGTCGCCTTCTCCGAGATATCTTGAGCCCTCCCTGCAAGGACAACTGTAACTTTGAAGCCCAAGGAGAGTAGATGTCTTGCTGCAACGAAGCCGTCGCCGCCGTTTCCACCTAAGCCGCAGAACACTGCCACAGACTTGTCTGGTTTGAACCTTGAAAAGGTTTCCAATGCCACGTGGTGCCCAGCGTTCTCCATCAGCTGAAGCCTGGACACACCGAAATACTCTGCGTTCAGCTCTAGAGCCCGCATTTCTTCACTCGTGATCGGATGCTTCGCCCGGGAGTTTTCCATTGTTAACCCAAAAGCCTAGTACCTCCGGGCAAAGATAAGATTATGTGTTTCACGAGTGCCAACTGAAGCCCGAGTATCTGAATGAATTGCCTAGAGTCAATTGGGCTGCGATTTTGACGTATGCTGAGTCTCCAAAGCTCTTTGAATTGAGTATTGTGGGATTCACGTAGCAAAATATTTTAATGCATAGAAGTAACAATACGATTGGAGATTCAAATGCCAACAGCCTTCGTGTTGATAAACACCGAAATCGGTTCAGAAGCTGATGTGCTTAAGGATTTGAAAAAGGTCGAAGGGGTAGATGAAGCCTTCGCCGTCTACGGGGTCTACGACATAATCGCAAGGGTCAAGGCAGACACCATGGACAAGCTTAAGGAGACAGTCACATGGCGGGTCAGAAGACTTGACAAAGTAAGATCAACATTGACAATGATAGTAGTTGAAGAAGCTGCGCGCAAGTAACACTAACCTTCTTTTTTTGTTCTTTCCCGGCCGATGGTAGCGCACGCATTGAAACTGAGCTGGCAATCTTAGATAATGCCGCAAGACTTGCTTGTCTTACCCAGAGATGAACAACTCTTTATAACATTCCGTCTTAATCTCTAACTCTTTTGAAGAATGGGCTGCACAGCATGACTAAGAGAATAATGCACATTGGATTGGATGACACAGATTCTGCGAGAAGAGGATGTACAACGTACGTTGCCGCTCTTCTAGTCGAAAAACTCGAAGGATTGGGTGCGAGCCTATTTGATTATCCTAATCTGATCAGGCTGAATCCAAATGTCCCATGGAAAACGAGGGGAAATGGCGCCTTATGCCTGAGAATGCAATACGACGAAAACGTTAAGAAAAACATAAAAGAAGTTGTAACGAGCACGGTTGAAGAACATTCCGACCTTGAATTCAAAGGAACGGAGCCTGGCATAGTCTTCTTCTGTAAAGCGAGGATTCCGATGGAAATCAAAATTTTCGCCAAGAATACAATCAGCCAAATCGTGAGCCTCAAGGAGGCATTTAGGCTGTTGACCAAGTTTGGTGCTGAAGCGGTGGGTTTCAAAAGTGGACGCGGAATAATTGGCAGTCTAGCCGCTGTGGGTGAGACTCTTCAAGGAGACCACACCTACGAAATACTTGCATACCGTGTTCCAGAGAATTATGGAATCAAAAGGAAAGTAGATGAAGCCTCAATCTTTGAAATGGACAGAGCAACAGCACCCTACACTTTCAATAATGTTGACTTTGAGAAAAACAGAGTGATCATTACACCTCGAGGGCCTGACCCGATATTATTTGGCATTAGAGGCGAGACTCCGGAAATTGTGAAAAAAGCATTTGCAATGGTTAGACCTCTCGAACCCGTTGATAGATGGATGATTTTCAGGACAAACCAAGGGACTGACGCACATTTGAAGCGAGCTGAAAGCTTGAGTCAAATGAAGCCATACCGTCCCGTGATTGCCAGAGGAATTGTATCAGCGAGCCCCCGAACCATTCCAAGAAGGCATGTTATTTTCCAGATTACTGATGAGACCGGGCAGATTGACTGTGCAGCCTATGAACCAACAGGCAGCCTTCGTCGTGTCGCAGCAGGACTGATTATTGGAGACAAAGTGGAAGCCTATGGTAGTGTGCGAGTTCCCACGCAAGACAGACCTTTGACAGTAAATCTGGAGAAAATTCGAGTGTTGAAGCTTGCAGAAGAAGTATCGTATCGGAATCCAAAGTGCAAAGGATGCGGAAAACGATTGAAATCCATGGGAAAAAACAAGGGCTTCAGATGCGAGAAATGCGGTTCACGATATGTGGGGCTTAAAAAGATTGAAATTAAGCTGAAGCGCGACTTAGAGAAGGGTCTTTACATAACTGCGACTAGGTCCCAGAGACATTTAACAAAACCTTTTGGGCGTTACGGGCTGGAAAAACATCACGTAATTGTTAAAGAGCTAATTGAAGAGTGGCACTATCCTTGAGCTATTCACCATTGACCTTGAAGACTTCGCACAGCATCTGATAGAGTTCGTCGCCGCCCTCCATCTTCGAAAACATGTCCTTTTCAGCCTTTAGCAATCTTCCCATAGTCTGATATGTCTGTTTCCACTCCAGTTCCTTCCACATCATACGGTAGTTCTTCAGTTCTATCCATGCGCGGAAGATCAGAACGGTAAACATGCCCAACGTCAACAGAAGATTCAGCAAATACAGGTCGAATATCCCATCCGTGGATTTTCACCTCCGCACTCTATCATGTGTTGTTTTCTTATGAGCAAAACGCATTTAAATCATACCCGTGATAGCAGAGTTGTCGAGGATCTGCATGAGTGAAATCCTACCTCCGTTGGTTTTTCAGCTGGGCGCCGGTGGGATAGGGGGATTCATCGTTGGGTTTGCTCTTAAGAAATTGAGCAAACTCATAGCAATCGTGATAGGTTTGTTCCTGCTAGTGCTGACCTACCTGGGCACGCAGGGGATAATTAGCATAAACTACAGTGCTCTGTGGAGTACGCTATCAGGCTCTTTCAGTTGGTTGGGCTCTGCATTTTCATGGCTTATAAGCGTAATTTCTCTTTTGCCATTTGCAGGCAGTTTTGTTGCTGGCTTCCTACTTGGCTTCAAGATAGGGTAGCCAACGGTCGAAACACAAGACCTGGTTCCACAGTGGATTGCACAAATCACGCATACTTGCTGTTGAACATTATTGTGTGGTGCAAGATGGAAAGCGAAAACGACGAGCCATCATCAGAGAAACTGTTGGCTAAGTATTTTCTACACGGGATTCTTTTTTCTAAATATTTCTCGTTTTGGGGATCGCATGGGCCTTTCTTTTTGCTGCTCTGCTGCTAGTCGGGTACATGATTGGGTTGGTAATCGGAATTCTGGTTCTTCTCTTCATTATCGGCTGGCTTAACGCGGGTCTTGCGGGCATGATCTGGAACGTTTCAATAAGAACAGATTGGAAGAGCCTGCTAGCTCACGGTTTTGCCCTACTCCTCGCGTTGCTCGTAGCACATGTTCCAGAGATCATCATTAATTTTGCCGTACCGGGCTTAGCTAGTACTGTAGTTATGTTCGTGGTCAATTGCTTTATCGATGGATTTGTGGCCAAGGGCATAACTGGCTACTGGAGAGAAGAGTACGAAGATAGTGAAATGGTTTAAATTTATGTAGCACGTTAACCCTTTGAAAACTCGAGATTTATTCAACCTACGGAGTGTTCAGAATTGGATAGGTTTCCAGCTAGAGAGTATAGTCTTCCATTTTTTAAAGAAGCGGGCTACGTCAGGAAACTGTGTCCCAAATGTGGGATATACTTTTGGACTCAGAACCCGGCTCAGGTAACTTGTGGAGAAGCAACTTCGGAAGGATGCGCCAGCTACAGCTTCATAAACAATCCACCTACAAAGAGAGGCTATAGTCTGGGTGAAATGCGTGAGGCATTCCTGTCCTATTTTGAGAAACACGGGCATACCCGCATAAAGCCATACCCTGTCGTTGCAAGGTGGCGAGACGACATTTACTTAACGCATGCAAGCATAATTGACTTTCAGCCCTACGTCACGGAGGGAATCGCGCCGCCTCCGGCAAACCCTCTTGTGATCTCGCAGCCCTGCATTCGCATGGTCGACATAGCCAATACGGGCCCAACTTTCGGGAGGCATTTGACGATTTTTGAGATGGGTGGGGCTCACGCGTTCAATTATCCTGATAAGGAGGTTTACTGGAAAGATCAGACCGTGAGATACCATCATGATTGGGTTACTAAGGATTTAGGCGTGAAGTCTGAGGAAATCGTTTACAAAGAAGATGTGTGGGTCGGCGGAGGAAATGCAGGCCCAGACGTGGAATGTATCATCCGAGGCTTGGAGGTTGCGACGCTTGTTTTCATGCAGTATAAGGTGGTTAACGAGAAGTTTGTTAAGTTGCCTATACGGACAGTTGACACTGGGTACGGAATGGACCGTTACGCGTGGCTTTCTCAGGGAGCTCTGAGCGGTTTCCACGCGATCTACGGGGACATGCTTAGTAGGATATTCAAGATGGCTGGAATAAGCAAGATCGACAATAAGTTGTTGGCCAGAATAGCAACGGTTTCAGGGCTGGTGAGCCTTGACAAAACGGCGAGCAGACTTGAAACTAGGAAGAAAGAAGCTGAGCTTGTTGGATTGAGCGTCGAGGAATTGGACAAGTTTCTAGTGCCGATTGAAAATGTCTTCGCTGTCGCGGATCACACCAAGTGTTTAAGCTTCATGCTTTCCGAGGGTGTAGTCCCATCGAATATTCAAGAAGGATATTTGGCTAGGCTTCTTTTCCGACGAATCTACAGGCTATTAAAAATACTCGGGATCTCGGGTAAACTCTATGATATCGTGGACATGCAGATCGACTTCTGGTCTGAGGACTATCCGCATCTCAAAGAGATGCAGAATGAAATCGTCGAGATGCTCAAGGTAGAAGAGGAGAAATTCCAAGAGACAATCAAAAGAGGCGAAGGAATGGTAAAGCGCATCTCCACTGAATTGAAGGCCAAAAAGAAGAAGGAAATCCCAATTGAGACTTTGACCGAATTATACGATTCTCATGGATTGCCGCCCGAAATTGTCAAGCAAGCGGCCGAAAATGAAGGCTTAAAAGTCGAAGTTCCTGACAACTTCTATGCCTTAATTGCTCAAAGACACATGCAAGTTTCTAAACCTGCGGAAGAAGAGAATGTGAAGCAAGAGGAATGGCTTGAAAACGCGGTCTCGAATATTCCCGAAACGAAATTGCTCTACTACCAAGACCAGTACGTGAAGGAATTTGAAGCCAAGGTTCTCAAAGTGCTGAGCGGTGAGTACTTAGTTCTTGACCGAACATGTTTCTTTCCTGAAGGCGGGGGACAACCAGCAGACACCGGCTGTCTAGTGTTCAGACATGATAAGGTTGACGTTGTTGACGTTCAAAAGGTCGGCAGAATCGTGGTTCACAAGTTGAAGAAGCCGTGCGCCATCAAAGAAGGAAGCATGATCAAAGGGCTAATTGACTGGGACAGGCGTTACAGTCTTATGAAGAATCACACAGCGACTCACGTGATTGGCGGAGCAGCAAGACGCGTGCTCGGACAACATGTTTGGCAGTTTGGAACTCAAAAGGGTATTGAAAGTTCTAGACTCGATATTTCACACTATCGTAGATTGTCGCTGGAAGAAACGCAAAAAATAGAAACCTTGGCTAACCAAGCCGTTCTTCGCAGCATTCCTGTTGAAACTGTTTGGCTGCCCAGAAACGAGGCTGAAAACCGTTATGGTTTCAGGCTTTATCAGGGCGGAGCGGTGCCTGGAAAAGAGATCCGCGTCGTCAGAGTTGGAGACTGGGATGTAGAAGCATGCGCTGGGACTCATTTGAAGAATACAAGCGAAATCGGGTTTATCAAGATAATTCATACAGAAAGAGTTCAGGACGGAGTTGAAAGACTTGCATATTCCATCGGAATTCCAGCGGCAAAAGCTGTACAGGAAAATGAAAGATTGCTTGTGAAACTCTCAGAAACTTTGAATGCGCCGCTGGAGAAATTGGATAAGACGGCTGAGAAAATTGTGCGGGACCTGAAAGAAGCTAATGTTGAGAGAAGAAGGCTCATCAAGGAATTGGCAGCAAGGGAAAGCGTAGCTTTTGGAGCCAAGGCAGAAGCTGAAAAGAGCAAAGAAATAGATGGAATCAAGCTTGTGATACGCGATTTTCACGAATCAATTGACGTCGATCGCATGGTACGTACAGCCAATGAAATAGTCAAAAGGAATGATCAAACAGTGACAATATTCTATGGAGCAAATGACAAGAACGCAAGAATACTTGTCATGGCCGGAAAAAGTGCACTTGAAAGAGGCATAAACGCCAACGAGATAGTCCGGGAGGCGTCTGCAATCATGGGTGGCGGAGGAGGAGGAAAGCTCAACTTTGCCCAAGGCGGCGGATCAGAAGTTAAGATGTTGCCAAAAGCCGTCAAAAAGGCCGAAGAACTGCTGAGAAGGCAATTAGCAAGAAAACATTAGAGCCCCGGCAATTCATGCTGAGTTCTGCATTTTTCAAGCAAAAGAAACGGATTCCCTGTCAACAAATGAAAAAACCATTAAGTTGTGAAAGGAACTGCTTTTGGAAGTTGGTGTCTCCTGAACACTGTTCTTTCGCCTGTGAACGAATAGGCTACTTATTTGGGCTCGTCACTTTTATCGTTGTTTTGACTTTGCGCCTAATGCTGCCGAAAACCCTCAGCTCAACCTTCTTCTGAGAACTAGTTGGAGAAAACTATTAATTCAACCTATGATAGTATTTCTATTGGGGAAAGGAAGAAAGCGAATGAGCAGGACGACCCCTGTAGCGGTGTTAACACTGCTGTCAATCAGCGTGTTGACCTTCGCGTCTAGTATACAACTGCCAAAAGTGAGCGGAGCTGTTAGCTTGGGCACTGACTATATGCGCATTGTCTTTTTTTATGATTGGCTGACCACATTTCCTGAAACGCATATTCAGGCACCGAATAGTTATGCCATCAGAATAGCCAACGCAAGACCACAAGCCGTTGTTATTAACACTCATATGTGGGAAGAAGAACTCTTGAATTTGGTGCCTGAAGTTAGAGATCTGTTCCACAACAACGGTATAAAGATCTATGCCTATGTGAATACACAACGAGGAAACATACCGCCTACTCAAGTATTCGACGAAATCGAGCGTGCAATGCTTGCTGGCGCTGATGGCGTGATGTTTGACAACGTTCCTGGGTTCCTATCAGACAGTGAGGATGCAATAACCTATTATGAGCAATGTAGAGACAGGACAAAAAGTTATGGCGCGGATAAGATCGTCTATTTTAACACCGGAACCGCGAACAACAATGAGATGATCATGACACTTTGCGACATGCTTGGAGTAGAGCATCATTGGGACGAACTACTTGATAGTCAACCTGGTTCACCATGGATAATCAACTACTCCCCTCTACGCTTTGTAGCTTGCAGTATGCAAGTAGATAACATAACCGCAAGGGGCTACAACGTTACTCTGGAAACGGCGGTCACGGACACAATCAATTGCTGGACGGCCGGCCATATCGCATGGTTTTACAGTGCAAAAATAGAAGGGGAACGTGACCGTGACGTGCCCACGAAGTGGCTGCCAGACTGGTTTGAAGAATACACAGAACGAATAACGCATGCCAAGTTGCCCACTCTAGTGGGAGATGTCAATGGAGACAACAAAGTAGACGGCGAAGACCTCTCCATTATTGCCAAGGCATACGGTTCATTTCGAGGACATCCTAACTGGAGTCCAAATTGTGACTTCAACAACGATGGCAATATAGATGCAGGAGATTTCTGCCTGGTATGTGTGAATTACGGAAAAACATATCCCTAGACGTGGTTTTCCAAGTGCACGCGTTGTCCTTGGCTTAAAGTCTAGATAGGCATGAGCGTATGATTGGCCGTATCAGGCTGCTGTTGGATCAGAGCTCTTGCCGCGAGTCTCACAGCCTGCTTGCTCGTATATCTTGGTTTCCAAGCAGTTTGAAGAAGCTTGTTTATGGATAACTGCATAGTTTTCACGTCGCCTTTCCATCCTCTTCCTCCGTCGACTCCGCCTGTGAACTGATATTCAATGCATGATGCACCCATTTCTTCTGTAACAATTTTCGCGATGCTCTCGACGGTTATCTTATCGTTTGAGCCTACATTGAAGACGTCGACTTTTCTTTTGCCTTTCAGAAATGTCTTCGTCAAATGAACCATTGCTTGGATACAGTCAGCCACGTGCATGTAGGATTTTTCTTGGGTCCCATCGCCGAGGATTTCAAGCTCCCTGTAATTTGCCCTAACTTTCTTGATGAAGTCCACTATGACTCCATGATTTGATCTTGAGCCCACGATGTTTGCAAGACGCAGAATGAGTGCACGATGATTGAACGTATAAGCGTAGCTTGTTATCAGGGCTTCACAAGCGAGCTTTGAGGCGCCATACGTTGAAATAGGCAACAGTGGCGCATAGTTTTCCGGTGTTGGAATCTCCTCTGCTTCTCCATACACCGTGGAAGTTGACGTGAAAACTATGGTCTTCGGTGTCCCCGCTTTTCTCACAGCCTCAAGCAGGTTGAAGGTTGCCAGAATGTTTTCTTCAAAAAGTACCTTGGGCTCAGTTACGCCGACTCTCACTTCAGGATTTGCTGCAAGATGGAAAATTGTGTCGCAGCTTCTCACTATTTGCCTTAGCCTTCTTGATCTCTTCAAATCCTCTTCAGCTAAGACGAGTGAAGGCTTGTGTAGCATACGTTGAATATTCTCGATTTTACCATTGGAGAAGTTGTCAAGCACGGTGACTTTACAGTCTTCCTTCAGAAGCCTTTCAGCCAAGTGGCTGCCTATGAACCCAGCTCCACCTGTGACAAGCGATCTTCTTCCAAGCATTACTTCGTCTTTCCTGTTCTGCTCGCGCAAACGACAGCCTCAAAGGCATGGTGCGCGAGAATAGTATTTAGAATTTGTCTCCAAAAACGTTCCTAAGGACTCTCTGGTCACTTTAGGCAGTCATATTCTTTCGTGTATTGGTGGAATTATTCAGGTTTTTGCAGTTTGCTAATAGAATCCGTCAGAAAAGGAGCATAGTTAGGTTTCGGTATCGGCAACGGCCTTTTCAAGTGTGTTGGCTGTATGGCTGCCGATAAAACAGGGTACGCTGACGCTCTCCCGGTAGTACTTGTGTAAGACACTCAGCGACGCTGAAACTAGTATTCAAAATCGTAATTGCCAGTTTGCCCGTTAGCCACCCGCATTACTTCTCTGAATTCCGACTTGATGTTCTCTCATGACCGCGACCGTAGCAGCAGTTACGGTTAACGCTAGCAGACTTGAAGTGACGGACCCCAATCTGATGCCCCATGGAGTATAGTTCAATAGAAAGCCCACTATTGGAACAAGTGCTAAACTCATCCCAACGCTTAACGATACTCGCTCTATCGGGTCTAGACTCTTCTGCGATGTGTCGAGGGATGGTTCTTTTGGAAAAAGTGCTCTCATAAACGAGTATCCAGGAAGCCACAGGACAAAGATAGAGCCAACGATGTATCTTGCGTAGGTCCAAGGGTAGAAGCCTTCGGGTATCGTGAACACTATTGCGACTGTGAAAAACGCGACAGCTAGTGTCAGCCAAAACCAGAAAGCTTTTTCCGTTCTCAGATATACGCCCAGCTCTTTTGGAGCTTTTGGCCCTGACGCTTCTGCCAGCGTTATTTTTCCCTCATTTTGCAACCTCAGCACGGCTTCGACTATTGCCTCTTCCCGTACCCTCGAGCCTGCCCTCAAATAACTAACAAGATGCTGAACCGTCTTCGGTTTTTGTTTGCATATAATCTCCAGTACGGTTTGATCCAATTCTCTGTCTGCTTCACTGCGGTTCAATTGTCTTGATCCCCAGAATCTGATAACGCCCATTCATCAAATATAAAAATGCATAAAAACTTCAATAAGTATGCTTCAGTGGTCCCGTCGGGGCATGCAACACAAAGCTTGTATAGCCTGATCGTAAGAGCTTGTCCCGCATTCTTAGGTCAGACATGCACTTTTTGAAAGCTTCAAACTGTTCTTGAGGCGAAATATTGCGAGCGCAGTTAGAATTGCGGCTATTGACTCTACAGAACTTGCTACACATTTGGCACAACGTTGAACAGAGCAGAGAAAGCAATAGCAGCGATCGCATAAATCAAACAATCCATTTTGGTTCAAATCCATCCAGACGTCGTATTGTCCGCGCGGGCTGAACCCTAGGGAAACCAGAAGCACTGTACTAGATCAAACACCGTCAACGAATCACGGTGGTACAGTCATGTTCAACCAACGATCTACAAAGCGGTTGTGAAATTGAACCGCATTCGCTTCACTATCGTAGATCCAAAGCTCAATGAAAAGTTGGAAGTAGCAGCCCATAAGGTTAGCGTTCCACAAGGTTGACTTGTCAACATTGAGAACAACATCATTGATTCGTAGGAATCCTACGTGTGTGTGATTTTCCAAAAATGATACGTCAAGCACCGAAAAGTTCAACGGAGCTTCCCAAGTTTCGTCATTCTGTAAGAAAGTGCGGTATTCATATAATGGTGGGAGTGGACTGGGCACCGTGGCATTTGGCAATTCTTCACTCTGATTTCTAAACTTGACGTAAACAACGTAGTAGGCAGACGAACGCATATGGTTATTGATTCCAACATAGACAAGATAGCTTTCATTCGCTCTAATGTTGGACGGATAATTCTCTGCCATGTGCCCAGAACCCAGTAGCTGCAGTTCAGAGAATTTTTCACCCATAGAGAAATGCAAGATTGGGCCCAAAGCTGGAGAAGCAAGGAGTAGAACGCCTATTGCACCCACAGCAACGAATATGGTCTTATAGTCGCTAAGCGTCAGCATCTGGAACGACCTCTGGTTTCATTCTCAGCGATTTTCGTAGATAACGACGACTAAACCAACGCCAAACAAAGGCTAAAACTACCAGAAACGCAACGGCTCCTATCGTGGAAATGGTAACGCCCTCCCAAAAAACTTGCTGACTGTTTGCCAAGGCTGAATCCATTGAAGCTGAAGCCTCATCCGAGACACCTTGCAATGTTGTAAGGCATTGCTCAGCGTTCTCAGTAGCCTCGGCAGAGTCCCCATTTCTGTAAGCCATTTCAGCTTGGGCCAAAAACGCCCCTGCTTGGTTCAACTTAACCATTAGTCCTGAAACGTTGGCTCCTGCGTTCTCAGCCGTGAGAACGGTTTCAAATGCCTCTTTTAGAGCATTATCGGCCTCAACAATCTTCCCAGTTTCACCAAGTCCGTAGGTCACAAGTAGGTGTTGAGAAGCCAGACCTGCTAGCAACAAAATGAGGCCAGCAGAGATCAGGGTTCGAGCAAGATTCTTGTCGTTGTAATTCACAAAGGGTTCCTCCTCAGTGCATCGTGCGTAGAATTTGCCCCTTTTGTTGGTTCACACATCCTTTCAAGAGCTTCCCGCTCAAGCGATATTTCCTGAAGCTGATCCTCGATTCTTAAGTAGCTTACGGAGAAATCCCTGTACTTTTCGAGAAAAGTCTTCCCCTTCTCAGTAATCTCGTAGCCACGATGTCCTGAAACCATGAAGCCTGACTCGATTGTCTCCCTTATGTATTTTTCTAGGAGTTTGTAACTTAGGTTTGCAGCATACATTATTCGGGTCTTGTTTGCACCATTAATAGCAGTATTCAGAACGTCAACTGTGATTTCTAGTCTATTCCTGTACTTCACTGTAGAAACACAACCTTAAACGATATAGAACAAATCTTGAGGCTAACGATGCTACCTTATTGCTCAGCAACTTGCCGTCCTAAGGCCAATTCGGTTTGTTGTTTGCACTATGTGGCAAATATATTCATCAGTCTTAAAGCTAGACTTATGATGAAAAGGATAGAAAAGACAACTGCTGCATTCCTCACCCTTTTCTTGCTGATGAACACGTTTAGTTTGCCATAGTATTCTGACAGAAACTCTGAGGTCAAAGCTAGAGTCAATGTTGTTACCGCGAATAGCAGCGTTATATCCGAAGCACTCAAGGGAAAAATCATTGTTTGAAGCTACTCCTCCAGTAGGAAGTACTCCAGTTGCAGTTTCTTGTAGTCATCGCTGGTTTGCCATTTGGCTATGGTTGTCGGCTTGTCAGTCGCATCAGCCAAAATACATGCAAGGGCGCTGCTTAATGGGCATCCTAAGCTGGTGTTGATGCTTGAAGAATTGGCGATCTCTTTCAGCAGGTTCTTGTAGGCCAAGCTTCTTATTCCAACACGAATCGTGCTTTTGTCAACCCTGAATTCGAAGTTTTGCGCAATTTCTAGATCCTTGATAAGCATCTTCTGCAATTTCTCCGCCAGATCTTGCATTTCGATTTTGGTGAAACTTTCCTTGAGCGTCTTTTCAAGAAGACGCGCCAACCCTCTGCCAGGCGCCGTTACTAGAATGCCTTTCGGTTTGTCGATGAAAAGAGGATTTTGCCGAGCCTGAATTTGTTCCGCTGTTGGCACTACTGTGTTCTTCTGTCTAGATATGTAGACTTTGGCTTCTGAATCTTTGAGGTATTTTGATGGCAAATATACAGCAGTGCCTTTGTAATTGAGTTCTTTGATGATCTGACTCAGCGTTTCAAGCGACGGCAGCACAGAGGCACTCAGCAGCGTGTCTTTAACATAGTCTCCAGTTTGGATATAGGTTATGATAGCCCCCCAGAAGACCAGTCCCAAGCCTATGAAAGCAAATGCAGCAGAGGCATATGCCATCGACGCCGTTAAGACGACTATGCCAAAACAAAACATAGACCAGCCTAGAACCCTTGCTGCAGTGATGGTTATGGTGAATACGTGTTCTGTTTTTCTTCTTGTCGATCTTTCTTTAGATTTCTGCATCGTGCCCGCCAATCTATTTGGTCCATATTCGCCGTTTTCTTCAGACATCACATTTTTGCTCGCTGGAACTATCAAAAGTGAGATTATGTGTATTTGATTAGCTTACTATCGCGTGCTTCTCCTTCTTTTTGAACCTGCTTCTAAACTTGCATGACACATGAAAGAATTATGGTCAAACCATCTTGAGGCCCGTACTATCGCTAAAACTCTGCAGGGAGGGTCATTGCTGTCTTGACTTGACTATGTCCATGAGGGATTCTTCGGGGCTTCTTAGCTTTTTCAGCCGTAGAAACCTTGTCGCCTTTTCCACACTAACCTCTATTTTTCTCTTGTCATCTTCGTTGAAGAGAGGCGGTATACCCTTTTCGAGTATCTGCACTACTGGCTTGACTTTCCCGTGTGTACACTCAATGATTGCTTTCCTAACTGTTTCAGCAAGTTCGAGAATTGTTATTGGGCGAGGATAATACACATTAACTATGTGAGACAGACTGCTTTCCTCTTTTTTCGGTGTACCACTCAGGATTTTCGACGCATACGCTTCATAGGCCTTGCAGCTGTCCCTGACATCCACGTACAACATAGGTCGGTACATGCTATGTTTGAATGGAGTGATTGGCTCTCCGCGAAGGCCTCTTTTTATGAAGATACTTGCAGCAGTGTCAGGCGGCATATCTTTGCCCAGAACAGTTCCCATCCTTATTATGCCGTAGATTCTAGTGGACATTTCATCGTAGTAGCGTACAACTGCCTCTTGAGCCATCTTCGAAAGGGCATATAGTCTGGCTCTATCTTCGACCTTGTCAGGTCTAAATCCAAATTCTTCGTCGATGATCCCTTGAAGGTCCCTTTCACCGATAGTGTGCCAAGTGCCTGCTAATATCATTCCCTTGATTCTTGGATTCCTTTCAACGGCATCGCAGACATTTTGTGTTCCAATCAAATTGACTTCATAACCCAGAGACTTGCATTCGTTTATCTGAGGAATCTGTATGATGGCAGTGTGTATGACTAAATCCACATCAGCAACGGCGTCCACTACTTCCTGGAGGTTTCTGACATCACAATGAGCATATGCGACGGCGTCTTCCAGATCTTTCGAAGGCTTTTGAACATCAAGTATTTTTACATGGAAGGATTTTGACAGAT
>Ga0315279_10001437_pt1 | contig 39695 bp, 33 predicted proteins | sample YL17G06_20_MG_FD_203694 | JGI IMG/M metagenome (GOLD analysis project Ga0315279, IMG submission 203694) | Sediment microbial communities from Yellowstone Lake, YNP, Wyoming, USA - YL17G06_20 | ecosystem: Environmental > Aquatic > Freshwater > Lake > Sediment | place: USA: Wyoming | collected...
GGCGATTGAGCAAAGACTATGAGTCGCTGCCTGTCAGTAGTGAAGCCATGATTGAATTGGCGATGATTAACTTGATGATCCATCGACTCAAACCTGGTTGATCGGGCTTTTAATACACTTTCTTAGTGGAATTCGGGGATAGAGAAAGCAAAACGTTACTTGACCTGGTAGGTCTCGAGTTAGACCTTCAAGAAGTTCTGAATCGCAAAGTGGATGTCGTGACCTACCATTCCCTACATCCTTTGCTCAAGGATTACATCCTTAAAGAACAGGAAGTTTTCTATGAAGAAAAACCATAGCATATTTCTTGAACATATACTTCAGAGCATCAACCTTATAGAAGAATACACAAGAGAAAAGACTAAGGATGACTTTCTAATTAAAGAACAAATTTCTAAAATTTTAGAGCGAATCACGGATGCCTGAAAGCGAACATGGAAAGATAACAATGCGTGCGAATGAAGTCCCTTACAACTGAATACGAACTGAAAAAAAGTGCCCCACGATGTTTAGCTCCCGGATTGCTCATCTACTAAGCCGAGCAGCAGGCGCCGAGCGCCAGCGACCCACCACGTGGCAGCCAGCATCGGGCGGACGGCCGTTTTATTCGCCGACCGCCACGAGGTTTTCCTGTCCGAGTTCTTGCTGCTGAGGCTGTGGTACAAGCGTGCGTTTTTTCTTGCGGCGGTTTATTGTTCTTCGGTCGTGTCGTGACATTTGGCTGTCGTGCGCTGCGACCTCGATGGCCTCCAGGGCGGTCGCCGCGAATGCATCGGCCCCAATCTCTTCCCATAGCCCCTCAGCCCGGTTGAAAAGTCCGCCGGAGACCATTATGCGCAGATTTGGCCAGGCGTTCACGCCCTTAATCGTGTCGATCAGCTTACGGATTTCGGGCGCTTGCTTGGGGCTGGCACCGTAGATTAGCAGGACGTCCGGCGCGTATTCGTTTATGAAGGCAAAAATGTCGTCATTGCTCAGGCCGCCGCCCAAGAATCTGACCTCCCAGCCATCGCTCTCGAACAAATCAACCATCATCTGGGCGCCGAGCTCCTGCAGTTCATCCGCTGCGCAGCAGATGACTACTTTCTTATTCTTGCTGGGCCGGCGTGGCAGTTTATTCTGCAATTGGGCCACGATTGTGCGGTTGATTCGGGTCGCCAAATGCTCTTGGGCAGGGGTGATTTTGTCGGTGCGTAGGAGCCTTTCTGTCTCGACCATGATCGGCCAAATTAGATGAACGTACACAGAATTGGCAGGCACACCAGTTTGTAACGTCTCCTCGACTACGGTGCGGCAGCCTTTTCTGTCGCCCCGCAGCAACGGGACTAAATAACGTGCCAGAACAGCTTCCTTTACCATTTCTTTTTTCCTTCCCACAATTATGCCCTGCCACCTGCTATTCTCACCCTGACAGGGCTGATTCTCGTGCTCCGTGTTAATATGGGTAGATTTTTGCCATTAGCAATCTGACTATCGGAGTGCGACACAAAGAAACTTTAGTTAAAATAGATAAAATGGAACCACGTGGCCATTTTCTCTAAACTGTGACAGAGTGATGGTGATGTGGTATTTGAGAGTTTTATAGGACGAAGCTAAAGAGCTGTGCTGATATCGACGGTGGTCGCGCGACAAATCCCCGCTATGTTGTAGCAGCGGGGCAGCGAAATAATAGTTGCGGTTCAATATGAAGTGAGCTAATCTGACTACGAGGCATGCTGGCGACCGACAGCAAAGGAATAGCACAATGGCAAAGATTGGTCCGCAACAGGAGATTCTGCAATTTGCGATTTCCAGAGAAGTGGAGGCGTATCATTTCTATCTGGCATTGGCAGGGCGGGTCAAAAGCCGGCAGATGCGCAAGGTCTTTGAAGATTTAGCCAAAGAGGAGCTGGAGCACAAGGCAAAACTGGAACTGGAGGTTATCAAGACCGGCAGGACAGTGAGTACAAAGTTAAAGCCGGGTCGTCCAGAAAGCGATTACATCATCTCGGACGACCCGTCACAACTAGACATAGACTACAAAGATATGCTTCTATTGGGAATGGAAAAGGAAGAGTCGTCGTTTCGGATTTACGTGGATTTGGCGGCGAAAGTGTGCGATGAAGAGTCGCGCGGGGTCTTACTGTCACTGGCCGAGGAAGAAGTCAAGCACAAACTTCGCTTTGAAAAGGAATATGAGCTGTTAATGGAGAAAGGCTGACATGGTGACTCGTATTTCGTATCTGGTGAAGCGTATCTGGCCGCGCGTGACATCTGCCGCTTTGAAGGTTTTAGCACCTTGCGAAGTGTATCTGACGAACTTGATGGTGGGCCATTGAGGACCGGATTAGGTAATGCTAAGTCACTGTTGGCGGTGGTCGTTCGAGTGGCGTGCTCGCTTGTTTTTGCCGGAATCTTTTTTGCCGCCTGGATGGTGGTGGCCATTGCGGCCTTTAAGGCGGGAATAGAGAGCATACCAGTAAGAGTTATTCTCTGGGTATGCGCTGCGGTAGTGACCGGCGCTGGCTTTGCGGTAGGTGTGGCACTTTTTGAGTTGCTGCCAGGTGCTAGAAGAAGCAAATTTGTCGATATTTACAAATGGTCTTTGATTGGCTGTGCGGTCGGAGCTGGCGCTGTGTTTCCGTTCGGGCCGATGCTGATTGTTTTTGGAATGTTTGTTCTGGGAACAGCAAGCGTTACTCTAAGAGAGTTTGTGGGAATGAAAAGAGCGTAACGGCACGAGGACACAGGACGGAAGACGCGGGACAGGGAACAAAAGGAGGAAGACCGAAGAAAGATGGCGGAAAACAAAGGGCAGCAGAAAAAGTCACTAGGGAAAGGCCAGCCGGCGGAGCAGCGAGAGTCAAGCCGTGTGGTGCGAGCGAAAAAAGGCGGTGAGTAGCAGTCGGTATTAGGGGACATGAAATGCCACAGAAAATAGTGATTAGAGCTGGTGACATTGTAGTTGAGGGAGAGTTGAACGATAGTGAGACGGCGGAAACGATAGCGGATATTCTGCCAATACGGGCAAAAGCGCAACGCTGGGGCGGAGAAATATACTTCGATATCGACCTGGCATGTCAACTGGAAAAAGGTGCCCGCCAAGTGATGCAAGAAGGGGAACTGGGATATTGGCCGACAGGGACGTCACTGTGCATATTCTTTGGGCCCACGCCCGTTTCGCGGGGAGAACATGAAATTCGTGCGGCCTCGCCGGTGAACATCGTGGGTAGGGTCAACGGCGATTTGTCGGATCTGTGCGACGTTCCCGAAGGAGCAGAAGTGACTGTGGAGAAGGGTCGAGCCGCGAATAAATTCGGGGGCTAAGTGCGGGGGCGGGCGCGTCCGGCAGCATAATCTTGACAGTTAGGGCACGGATTGGTAAAAAGCGGGGGAAATCCGGCCGATGTACTTACGGTGGGACTCTAAACGGCACCAACCTTTGCCGGGGTGAAGGTCCGTTTTTGGAGATAAAGATTATGATCGCAGTGCTGAGAGCAAAGAGCGTAGAAGATTTGGCCAATCTGGGACGATTTGGCAGATTTGTTTGGCGCTCCATGATTACTTCGGCCCGGAGCTGTGCTCTGGCGCAGACGTATCCCTTGGTATGGTCACAGGTGAATATTATCGGCGTCCGCAGCGTGCCGGTCATCATGATTACCGGTGCGTTTGTCGGTATGACGCTGGCAATTCAAGCGTACGACCTACTCGCTGGCATGGGTTTGGAGGAGCACCTGGGTGTTTTGATTAATATTTCGGTGGTGAAGGAATTAGGGCCAGTGCTGGCGGCAGTTATGCTGGCAGGGCGAATCGGTGGGGCTTTGACCGCTGAGCTGGGAACCATGAATGTCACCGAACAAATCGACGCCGTCAGGAGTATGGGTACCGACCCCGTGCGGTATCTGGTGGCGCCGCGGGTGCTGGCGTGTCTGCTGCTTACGCCATTTCTTATAATCTACGCCGACCTGATGGGCGTTATCGGCGGAGCAGCGGTTAGCTTCATTCAGTTGGGTATTAACAGCAGGGCGTATTGGAACTTCAGCGCCTACGGTGTGGATCTGTGGGACGTAACGATAGGAATTGTAAAGGGCTTCTTTTTTGGAGCAGCGATCGCGCTGATTAGCTGTTACAAGGGCTTTACTTGCAAAGAAGGTGCGCAGGGCGTGGGACAGGCCTGCACCGAAGCGTTTGTAGCCAGCTTTATCTCCATTCTGGCGCTGGATTATGCGCTGGCGGTGATATCGAAAGCTGTCTACGCTACTTTTTGGCCGATCAAAAGCCTGGTCGGATAAGGTGACTATAGAATCTGTGATCAACAGCTCCAGGTCCGGAAAATAAGTAAAAGTGAAACAGGTTAGCGACACAGAGCAAGCTCAGGTTGGTGACGGTGACGGCATAATTGTCGTCAAGAACCTTACCAAGCAGTTCGGGCCTACGGTCGTTCTGGATAATGTCTCTCTAAAGATAGCGAAGGGCAGAACCACCGTGGTGATTGGGCCGAGCGGGTGCGGCAAGACTGTGCTAATAAAGCACTTCATTGCTTTGGTCAGACCCACTTCAGGCGAGGTTTATTTCAAGGGTCAGCGGATCGACAACCTCAGCGAAAGGCAGTTGAACAAGATACGGACGCGGTACGGTTTTCTCTTCCAGGGCGGGGCGCTTTTTGACGGTCTGACCGTTGCCGAGAACATAATGTTTCCCATCAGGCAGCATTTCGAGGTCTCCGACTGGCACGAGGTCGAAGAGCTGGTAAAGGCGAAACTGGCGATGGTTGGTCTTGACGGTTATCAGAACTATTATCCGGCGAATCTTTCGGGCGGCCAGCGAAAGCGCGTGGCGCTGGCCAGGGCTATTGCGCTGAATCCGGAGGTCATTTTATATGATGAGCCGACCACCGGGCTGGACCCTATTCGTGCGGATATAATCAACGAGCTTATTCTGAAGCTGCAAAGAGAGCTTGGCGAAACGACTGTGGTGGTGACGCACGATATGACCAGCGCATACAAAATAGCCGACCGCATAGTAATGCTGCATAGCGGCAGGATTATTGCCGACGGTGATGCCGACCATATTCGTAATCATCCACATCCTAGAGTCCAGCAGTTCATCAACGGGCAAGTCAGCGAAGACGACCTGGCAGTTCTGCGGATGAGCGGAACCATTTCTAAGGCTCAGTTCCTGCCTCGTGACTTTGAATAATATCACAGATTGCAAGTGCACCAGCGCATAAAAGCTACGATGAGCGACGAACCGGAAAAAGTGGCTGCCGATTTGGCCGCCGTTGTACGAGGCGATGTTTTCGCCGACATATTGCACAGGGTCGCCTACAGCACTGATGCCAGTATGTACAGGATATTGCCGCAATGCGTCGTTGCGCCGCGAGATGGCGCCGACGTAGTTGCCGTTGTAAGATACGCCCACGCAAAGGCGATACCGGTGGCTGCCCGAGGAGCGGCAACCGGCGTTGCAGGCGAATCGTTGTGCAGCGGCATAGTCTTCGATATGACCCGCTATATGAATAGGATAATTAGTATCGAAGACAATGGGACTGCGGCGGTCTGTGGGCCTGGCCTTGTGCTGGATGAATTGAACAATTGTCTATCTGGATACGGCAGAAAGATTGGGCCTGACCCATCCAGCGGCAGCCGAGCGACGGTAGGGGGCTGCGTTGCTAATAACGCTACCGGTGCGCACTCGCTGCAATACGGGCACATGGCTGATTACGTGGAAAGTATAGAGGCGGTTTTGGCTGACGGCAGCCTGGTAGTGTTCGCAAACCACGTGGACCCGCGGCAGATACAAGACGAACCGCTTGCATCGATCGCAGAGCGATGTCACTCACTTCTGGCACAAAGTCAGGATATTATCAGCGAAGCGCTGCCCAAAACTCGGCGCAACCGAAGCGGCTACAATATCGCGGGGGTCTGTCACGGCGGTAAAATAGATTTAGCCCGGCTGCTGGCAAGCTCTGAAGGAACGCTGGCTATTTTCACCAAAATCAAGCTCAGAACAGTCGCGCTGCCCGCGGCAAAGGCGCTAATACAGTTTGAGTTTGATTCGCTTGAAAGAATGTCACGGGCTGTGCCGATTATCGTCAGTAGCGGCGCGTCGGCGTGCGAGCTTATGGATAAGACCTTGATTGATATGGCTTTTGAGGCATTTGCTGAGTATCGTGACATTTTGCCGGCTGATGCGGCTGCGGTTCTTTTAGTTGAGCATACCGGGCAGACAGAGCAGCAGGTGCGCGAAAAAATCGATGCGACCGATGCGGCGGTAGGGCGGTTGGCTCGCGGGCGGACTACCGTTTTCGACCTGAAACAGCAGGCGCGATTGTGGAAGTCACGCAATGACGCCGGTCCTTTGCTCTACCGCAGGAGAAGTAAAAAACACCCTGCTGAGTTTATGGAGGATACCTCTGTCGATCACAATCGTCTCGGCCAGTATATTGCCGGCCTGCAGGAGATCGCAAAAAAGCACGACTTACAGATGAGCTTTTTCGGGCACGCAGGCGACGGAGAGCTGCACTTGCGGCCTTACCTGGACCTCAGTGATCCGGCGGAGGTCGCGAAAATGCGTATCGTCGCGGAGGAGGTCTTTTCGCTGGTCTGGTCGCTGGGCGGCTCAATCAGCGGCGAGCACGGCAACGGCCTTATCAGGGCAGCTTACATAAAAAGGCAATACGGCGATAAATATTATGATTTGCTGTGCAGGATAAAAAACATCTTCGACCCGGCTGGCTTGATGAACCCGGGCAAAATCATTAGTAGCGACCCTGAGGCTACGTTTAAGAATATCAAGGCCCAGGTCAAGATTCTGCCCGAAAGGCTCAAAACCGATTTGCTCTTCGAGAAGGATGAGCTTGAGCTTGACCTTGAGCAGTGCTACGGTTGTGGACTTTGCCTGAGCAGGCGAACCGATCTGCGGATGTGCCCGGTATTTCGGGCAATGGGCGAGGAGCTGGCTAGCTCACGGGCCAAATATAATATCCTTCAATTCTGGGCGACGGGACAATTGGCTGAGCAGGATTTCAAGTCGCCGCAGTTCCGCAAGTTCCTGGATTTGTGCGTCAACTGCAAGGCCTGCTTGAAGGAATGTCCCTCGGGACTGGACGTCTCCAAGTTGATGACTATGGCACGAGCACAGTACGGGCGGCGCAAAGGTCTGCGACGTGCAGAGCGGGTTCTAAGCCACAATCGGTATCTCAGCGTTCTGGGCGGTGTATTTTCGCCGGTTTCCAATCTTGTAATGCGGCTGCCTCCTTTTAAGTGGCTGCTGGAGAAATTTACCGGCATCGACCGGCATACGAACATGCCAAAGTTCAGACGCAGGTCGTTTCGCAACGTCGGGCGGAAGTATCTGGCGTCTTTTGAGCCGATAAGTGAGCCGGTGGACAAGGTTGCATACTTTGTGGATTCCTACGCAAATTATAACGACCACGAGCTGGGTTTTGCGGTTCTCGATGTCTTGCGGCAAAATAATATTGATGTGATTTTGCCCAAGCAGCGGCCGGCGCCTTTGCCGGCTATTTGTTACGGCGACGTCAGGACCGCCCGCAGGGATTTAGCCTACAACGTAAAGTACTTAGCCAAGGCTGTTCGCGGCGGTTACAAGATAGTCTGCTCTGAGCCGAGCGCCGCCTTGTGCCTGAAAGAGGAGCTTCGGCATTTTGTAGCTGGCGATGACGCAAAACTTGTTTCGGAAAATACGAACGAGTTAATGAATTATCTGTGGGATTTGTACAAACGCGGTATGTTGAAGCACCCCCAGGTAAACCTGGGCGCTAAATACATAGATGGTTTTGTTTATCATTTACCATGCCATTTATCCACGGTCAGCGATAGGCGAGCAAGTATTGAGCTTCTGGAAAAGCTGTGCGGTGTGAAAGTAATTGATCTTAATGCCGGCTGTTGCGGCCTGGCCGGCACGTTCGGCATGCAAAAGAAAAACTACGAACTCTCTTCGCAGATAGCCGCTGGCCTAAAAGAAGCCCTTGAAAGATCGCCAATCAAAAATGTCCTGACCGAATGTTCCGCCTGCAAAATGCAGATAGAGCACATAAGCAATTGCGCGGTGCGACATCCGGTAAAGGTCCTTGTAGAGTTGTATCAGGACAGATGACAGATGGCAGAGAACAGAAAATGCCAAATTCGGCTATCTGTTTTAAGAGTGTTCAACAGAATTGTCCTAAGTCACCTGCCTCCAAAATTGCAGGCTCGTCAGCAAATCGGCCGGGGCTGGCAAATCCGAAGTCTGCTATTTTTTGTTCTATTCTATTTGTATCTTTGGCTTGAGGTAGACACGCGACTTATCTATCATGGTGCCGGCGTAATCACCAATTTCCCAAGCTTTTACAGAGGCTGGGCGTTCTTTCAGACGTTTACTTCCTACCCGGGTGGGCCTGTAGAATATCTCTCCGCTCTTTTGTCGCAGCTCTTTTATTATTCCTGGCTGGGGGCGCTTGTCGTTACCATCCAGGCGTGGTTGATTTGCCTTTGTATCGGCTACCTTTTGAGGATAGCCGGCTCACCACGACTATGTTAGCTGTCGTTTGCCGCGCCGATTCTCCTGCTAATTACCTACAATCGGTACACGTATCACTTTGTCACCACGATGGCTCTGCTGGTTGCTCTGCTTCTGGCGTGTCTGTATCTACTTTTAACACAAAGTCGAGCCTTGGCCGCCGGCGGCCGAGCTTCAAGGCATTGCCATTTGCTTATTTTCCTGGTTTCTTCAGTGACGCTATATTACCTTGTGGGCGCCGCTTTTTTGCTTTTCGCAGCAATTTGTGCAGTTTATGAGATGTTTTTCCGGCATCGCTGGCAGACATCGCTATTGTACGTGCTGGCCGCCGGGCTGCTGCCGTACATCGAGGGCACTATCATCTTCGGCGTGAGTATTGTCGATACCTTCAGTCGAGATATGCCTTTCTCCTGGAGAATTCTTTACTATGCAGCTCGCAGGCGTGGAGTGACTTTAGTCTACCTGCTTTACGGTCTGCCACTTATAACAACCCTAATCTGCGGCCTTTGGCTCGCACTGGCAGATATGCTGTGTTCCGCGGCCAAGAGGGCCTCAGGAAACAAAAAACTTAAAACTAAAAACTCAAAACTAAGGAACTCCAAAGCTTTACGTTTTTCATTTTACGTTTTACGATTTCTCAACTCTCCAAGACTCAGTTGGACCGTCGAGTCGCTAGTTCTAATCGCGATTGCGGGCGCCGCTATCCGATTTTCACGCAATGATGAGTTGAAGACCCGCTTCCAGGTGGATTACTATGCTTACCACAAGATGTGGCCGCAAGTTCTTCTTGCTGCTCGCCGCTGCCCCACCGACCCTTTAGTAGTCCACGCGGTTAATAGGGCGTTATTTCACACCGGACGCCTGGGCTATGAGATGTTCTCTTGACCCCAGGACCCGGAATATCTATTTCTGACAGATTCAAACTACCAGTGGGCGCACTGGCACATTTTTGATGCCCATCTTGATATCGGCCTTGTCAACATAGCTGAAAATGCCCTCACCGAATGTCTGGAGGGACTGGGAGACCGCCCGACGGTTTTGCAGCGACTGGCCTTGATAAATATGGCAAAGGGCAACGTCGGTTCGGCGGGGATATATCTCGGCGCGCTTAGCAAAACATTGTTCCATGCGAGCTGGGCCAACCAGTATCTGGCGCTGCTGCGGGCCGACCCAAACCTCTCCGCAGACGCTGAGGTACATCGCGTGCGCTGCCTGTCGCTGGATAAGGATTATCCCACTCTTTCATTGCCAAAAGAAAAAGTGCTTTCTTTGCTTTTGGAGAAGAACAGCCAAAACAGGATGGCCTTTGAGTACCTGATCGCCTGGTATCTACTGAATAAGCAGTTGGGCAAGTTTGTAAGCAATATCGAGCGTCTGAGAGACTTTGGGTATATAGAACTTCCTACGCACTATGAGGAGGCTGCCCTTATTTATGTGTACAGCGCAGGCAAGGGCGTTGCTCTTGGCGGTTACCAGTCTAGCCCTACCTTACGCAGGCAGATTGAGGATTTCAGTCGAATCCTGCGTGGCTACGGCGCAGATAAGCGAGCCGCCTTTAATGACTTAGCAAGAAACTACCGTGACACATATTTCTTTTACTACATCTACGCAAATCCAGGATTTGAAAAGTGACGATTGACGATTATAAATTGACGATTTTTCTGCTGATTGGCCTGTTTTTCGTTTTTGGTTGTGACAATGCTCCAAATGAAAACTGCACTTCTGTCGGTCGGCCTGCTAGAATTCGTCCCGACTATCGTGACACTGTTATTCCGCCCAATATCGCACCTTTGAATTTCACGGTGGAAGAGCCTGGCTCACGCTATTTTGTGCGTATATATTCAGACCAGGGCAATCCCATCGAGATTTCCAGTAGGACATCAAGGATTTTCATCCCTCAAGATTCGTGGCGTACTCTGCTCGACGCGAATCGCGGCCGGCAGTTCTCGATCGATGTCTTCGTCAAGCAAGCCGCTTCTGCATCTTCGCCAGACGTCCGCAGTTTCCCTTGGCAGCGATTCAGCACCGTGATGGCTAAAATCGCCAACGAAGACATTGATGCCTTCTTGGTCTACAGAAAAATCCGACCAGGCCACCGTCTCTGGAGAGATATGGGTATTTATCAGCGGAATTTGCAGCAATTTGATGAATCGCTCGTGCTGGATAACGGCTACTTTAAGCAAGGATGTCTGAACTGCCACACATTCTGCGGCAACCGTACAGACAAAATGCTGATTGGTATTCGCAGTGTAGACTACGGCAATTCAGCCTTACTGGTCGAAGATGGTCGCGTCAGCAAGATTGGCACAAAATTCGGATATACCTCGTGGCATCCGAGCGGCAAAGTGGCGGCGTTTTCCGTCAATGACGTGCGTCTATTCTTGCACAGCTCTGCAAGTGAGATCCGCGATGTAATGGACTTCGATTCCTTCCTGGCTTACTACTTAGTCGATACGAAGGTTGCCAAGACTTCCCCTGATATTGCCAGAAAGGATCGGCTTGAAACTTATCCGGCTTGGTCGCCTGACGGCCAATACCTGTACTTCTGTAGCGCGGAACGGCCGTCATCCGACTCCGCAGCCATCCCCTCGACGGAGTTTACCCTGAGCGCAGTCGAAGGGCTCGGGACGAGCTTTGAAAACTATAGCCAGATCAAGTATGACCTTGTCCGAATAAGTTATGATCTTGCCCATGACCGGTGGGGTCAGGCCGAAACAGTCCTTTCAGGAGCGGCAACGGGCCTGAGCATTCTTCTGCCGCGAGTAAGCCCGGATGGGCGATGGTTATTGTTCTGTATGTGCAATTATGGTTGCTTTCCAGTCTACCAGCATAGTAGCGACCTGTATATGATCGACCTTGCTGACGCACGAGAGACCGGGCAATACAAGTACCGCCGACTCCAGATTAACAGCGACCAGAGCGAAAGCTGGCACAGTTGGTCGAAGAACAGCCGGTGGATAGCCTTCAGCAGTAAAAGACAGTCCGGAGCATTCACCAGAATCTACATCAGCTATGTAGACGCTGACGGCCGGGTCTATAAACCGATAGTCCTTCCACAAAGAGACCCTGCATGTTATGACTGGTGCCTGTGGACGTATAGCCTGCCTGAGTTTGTCACCGAGCCTGTCCGGGCCGCAAAGGAAAAACTTGGCCGGGTCGTCCGCAGCTCTGGCCATGTGTCTATTGAAATGCCCATAACGGCGGCTACACCCAAAGTCCTGCCGCCCGGACCGAAGGACCAGCTCCCTCGACTTGGCTCGGGACAAGCCTGGATGGGCGAAAGGGAATAACTTATCTCCACAGTTTTGAGTTTTTGGTTTTGAGTTTTTAGCTGCCAACGGATTACAATCGCAGACGAAGACACAAAGTGGCAAAATCCTTTGTGCCTTTGTGCCTTTGTGCCTCTGTGCCTTTCGATGTTCTTAGGAAAATGTCTAAGCCTAAAGAAAATAACAAGAAATTAAGGCACGCAGCGGCAATGCAACAAATGCAGATACCGCTCTGGCGAATATGGCTGTTCCGCATAGTTGCTGTTACGATCGTTCCGATCCTGTCATTGTTATTGCTGGAGCTAACACTGCGCGTGGCTGGCTACGGCTACCCTGCGCGTGCGATCGTAAAATGTCGGATAGATGGTCGTTCGTATTGTTGTGACAATGTCAGGTTTAGCTGGCGTTTTTTCCCTGCTCGCCTTGCACGTGAGTCAGAGCCATTCATTTTCCCCGTAAAAAAACCCTCCGATACTTGCCGGGTGTTTGTGCTGGGTTCTTCTGCTGCCATGGGCACTCCAGACCCGGCATTTTGTTTTGGTCGCATGCTGCGAGTGATGCTGCTTGACGCTTATCCCGGTGCAAACTTCGAGGTTATCGTAACGGCGATGGCGGCGGTCAACTCGCACGCTGTGTTAGAGATAGCTAAGGACTGCGCTAAATACGAGCCTGACCTATTTATTGTCTATCTGGGCAACAACGAAGTAATCGGCCCATACGGTGCCGGTACTGTCTTTGCTCCGCTTTCGAGGAGTCTATCGTTTATTCGGCTGAGCATCGCTTTGCGGGCGACCAGGCTCGGGCAGTTGGTAACCAATATAGTCGAGTGGGTAAACCCGGATAGCAGTTCGCTGAAGGTTTGGCAAGGAATGGAGATGTTCGTCGCAAGGCAAATAAGGGCTGACGACCATCGCTTGAAAATTGTTTATAAACACTATCAAAACAATCTTCGCAGTATTTGTAAGGTTGCCCAAAAGAGCGGCGCCAAGGTAATTCTTTGCACATTGGGTGTCAATTTGAAAGACTGCCCACCCTTTGCGTCTTTACATCGGTCCAACCTGAGTGATGCCGAAAAACGTAACTGGGAGCAAATCTATCAACAAGGTAGTGAATACGAAAAGGCGGGCAAGTACGCCGAGGCTGCTCGATGCTATCTTGCCGCCGAGGTAATCGACGGCGGCTTCGCCGACCTGCAGTTCCGGCTGGGCCGATGTTACTGGTTCTTGGAGCGCTACGAGCAGGCCCGCCAGAGATATCTAAAGGCTCGAGACCTGGATACGCTGCGCTTCCGCGCCGACACTCCAGTCAACCGGATTGTTCGCACTATTGCCGGCACAACAGCGACAGGGGGCGTTTACTTGGTAGATGCGGAGGAAATGTTCGAACAGGCCAGTCCACACAGGACCTGCGGCCAGGAGCTGTTTTACGAGCATGTGCACTTGAATTTCGCGGGTAACTACCTGCTTGGCAAGACAATATTCGAGCAGATGGAGAAAATGCTGCCGGAGAACATACAGCGCCTGCGGGCAAATGGCCATCCATTATTAAGCCAGGCTGAATGTGCAGAGCGTCTTGCCTACACCGATTGGGACCGGTACAGAATCCAGGACGAGGTATTTCACGGCTTTGTTAATAGAGAGCCGTTCACTAATCAGCTTTATCATGCTGAACGGGCAAAACGAATGGAGGGCGAGCTGCTGGCGCTGAAAGCAGGTATGACGCCCGATGTGCTTGAGTCGGCTGCTGCGAAGTACGCCAGAGCCATTCAGAAGACGGGCGACGATTGGTATCTCCATTGGAAATATGGTAAGCTGCTGGCGGAAGATTTGAAAAACTACGCAGCCGCGGTCGAGCAGTTCCGCGCCGTTCTGCGTTTTCTGCCGCAGTCATACATAGGATATGATGCGTTGGCATCGGTGTTACGCGCAACAGGTGACCTTGATGGTGCGATCGCCCATTATGAAAAGACCATACGAATTAAGCCCACGTGTGGCCGGGCGCATTACTATCTGGCCTGGACGTATCAGAAGCAAGGTAAACCCGACAAAGCCACTACACACTATTTTCAAGCAATCAATCTTCAGCCTGACTATGTGCCTGCCTATAACAATCTTGCGGAGATATTATACCGGCAGGGCAAAATTGATAGCGCTGTGAAGATATGCCGTCAAGGGCTGCTCGCTGTACCGGGTAGCGCCATTCTGCATTCTAATCTGGGCATGCTTTTAGATACACAAGGGCACAGGCAGGAGGCGATGATGGAGCTCCAGAAAGCTATCCAATTAGACCCCAATTCTACTGAGATCCGCAGGGTGTTCAACACTATAGTCAGAAAAGCGGGTAAATGAATGGTGCTAATGCCGTGCCGCTAAGCAACACCAGCACACCCAAAAGCAGTAGCGCAAGCAGTATAGGCAGCAGCCACCACTTTTTATTGTATTTCAAAAAAAACCAGAATTCCACGAGCAATGATGTTCGCTTCTTTTTGGCAATGCTATCAAATTGCTCTGATCCCTCGACGGAGTCTACCCTGAGCGCAGTCGAAGGGCTCGGGACAAGCTTTTCAGGCTGAGGACATTTGGACATTCGAAGTCTCCATATTTTTGTCACAGAGAGCACAGAGAACTCAGAGAAAGTATTTTTGTTTTTATATCTCTGTGACCTCTGTGTCCTCTGTGGCTACTTCAGAACTGTCGGAAGTAACGCTTGTAACTGTCGGGCCTACGCCAGGAGAGCCAATAGCTTTGGGCGTCCGTATCGAACTTCCGATGCAGCGAGTCACGCCTGGTCAGCCGAAACACAAGTCCAAGTGGCGTCAGCAGGAGAAAATACAAGGCTGCCAGCAGCAGGAAACTGACAGCCAAGCCGATTGGCAGCGTTATTATCATCAGGCCCTGGTATATCATTCGCGTCAGCCTAAGAGAAAGCAGGCTCAACAGAAAAATGACAAGGCCGGCTGCGAACATGACGAGAGATAACCGCGCCGAGGCTCTCATAAGCAAGTGCAGCACAAAGGAGATAACTGTTAAGGCTATCAGAGAGATTACCCCGAAGCTTCGCAATTGTCTGGTATCGGGTTGCCAGTTTATCTCAACCAGTGACATATTCAATCCAGTTCAAACTGAGCCTTATATTCGTCTATCTCGTGCTGTTTTGCTTGCGGTTGCTCCTGCTTATAGAGCAATTGATTTTCCATAACCAGCACGTCCATATTAGTGGCCATAAAGCACCTATAGGCGTGTTCGGGCGAGCAGACAATGGGTTCGCCGCGAATGTTGAAGCTCGTGTTGATAATGACCGGACAGCCGGTTTTTTCTTTGAACAAGGTTATCAGCCGATGCAGTCTTGGGTGGCGTTGCTGGTCGACCGTCTGGATCCGCGCTGAGTAATCGACATGGGTGATCGCAGGCAGGACGCTGCGTCTGACCTTCAACTTGGCCAGACCTTTTAGCGGCTCCACAGGCACTTGCGGCTGCAAACGCTTGCCCTTTTGAACAAACCCTACCAGCAGCATATAAGGGCTGTCGCGCCCGGGTTTCATTTCGAAATAATCCGCAACGTCTTCCCGCAGTACACAGGGGGCAAAAGGACGGAAAGACTCTCGGAACTTGATTTTGCGATTCATTATAGATTGCATTTTTTCATTGCGTGCGTCTGCGAGAATGCTTCTGCTGCCCAAGGCTCGTGGGCCGAACTCCATTCGTCCGTGGAACCAGCCGATTACCTTTCCCTGGTCTATTAAATCCGCTACCCGCCCAAGCAATTGCGATTCGTCGGCGAAAGTATGATACTTGGCACCAACGGAGTCCAGAAGTTGCCGAATCTCGCAGTCGGAGTATGCCGGGCCAAGTAACGAGCCTTGCTGCTTATCTGGCACATCGACCTGACGCTTGTTGTCCAGCAGTTGATACCACACAAACAATGCTGCCCCCAGTGCACCGCCCGCGTCTCCTGCTGCCGGCTGAATCCAGATATTTTCGAATGGCCCTTCGCGTAGTATCCTGCCGTTGGCGACGCAGTTAAGGGCCACACCGCCGGCCAGTACGAGGTTTTTCATCCCCGTTTGCCGGCACACGTGTCTTGCGGCGCGAAGCACGATTTCTTCCGTAACCGCCTGGATTGAGGCAGCAATATCCATTTCACGCTCCGTTAGCGGCGAATCGGGCCTGCGAGGCGGACCGCCGAAGAGCTTTTCAAACTTAGAGCTGGTCATGACGGTCTTGTGGCAGTAGGGAAAGTAAGACAGGTCCAACCGAAATGAGCCGTCCTCTTTCAAGTCGATAAGTCTCTCCAGGATAAGGTCGTAGTACCTTGGTTGACCGTATGGCGCCAGGCCCATCATTTTATACTCACCGGAGTTGACGCGAAATCCGGTGAAGTAGGTAAACGCCGAGTACAACAGGCCCAGTGAATGAGGAAAATGCATTACGTCAGTCAGCTCAATTTTATTTGCTCTGCCTACACCGAAGCTCGCTGTCGCCCACTCGCCTACCGCGTCCATTGTCAGAATAGCAGCTTCCTCAAAGGGCGACGGGAAAAAAGCACTGGCAGCGTGCGATTCATGGTGTTCGGTAAAGACATAAGGGCCTTTGTACTTAGCCAGCAGAGCCTTATCCATCTCTCGAGGCAGATGCAGCTTGTGCCGCAACCATAACGGCATAGCCATTAGGAACTGTCTGAAGCCGAAAGGTGCGTAGGCAATGTAGGTTTCCAGCAGTCTCTCGAATTTGGGCAGCGGCTTTTCGTAGAAAACGACATAGTCCAGCTCTTCGGGAGTGATCTTGCCAGCCGCCAGACAATATTGGACTGCATTCGATGGGAATCGGCTGTCATGTTTCTTCCGTGTGAACCGTTCCTCCTGAACGGCAGCAGTAATCTCTCCGCCCTGCACAAGTGCCGCGGCGCTGTCATGGTAATAAGCCGATATTCCTAAGATGTTCATAGTTACTTTCATAATACTCTGTTTGAGTAAGCACTGTAAAGAAACATGCTACAGATCGTTTCTTGGAATAAGCTGAAGACTTGGGCAAGAAATCAGGTTTACGAAAAAACTATTTCACGCGGTAGTAGCATCGAGTACAATAGCTCGAATTGCAGTAAAAGAAAGTGTGCACTATGCGGCCATGCGTGTGCTTGTCATTGAGGATGAGATCAAATTAGCCCGTAACATAGCCAGAGTGCTGGACGAGGAATACTCTAAATTATTGCTTATCGATGAAACGTTTGCTTGCGATAATCTGTGTACTGGCGATAAGTAGTTGTGTACAGTTTCACGACCAGCCGCTTTCAGCCACCAAGAGCCTGGATAGCTTCGAATCACGGACGCTGAACCGAACCGATCTGAATACGTACATACAAGCCCACATACCGGTACCGGCGGGTCAATGGCCGCTGCGAACGTGGGATTTGACGAGTCTGACCCTGGCGGCTTTCTTCTATCATCCTGACCTTGACGTCGCCAGGGCACGATGGGCGTTCGCCAAGGCGGGCGTAAAGGCTGCCGGCGAGCATCCCAATCCGAAAGTCACCGTGAGCCCTGGATTCAACTCCACAACAGAGTCGGTATCTCGCTGGATAGTGGGGGCCGCCGTTGATATTCCCATCATAACAGCCGGCAAACGTGGCTACCAACTCGCCCAGGCCGAGCACCTCTCGGAGGCCGCCCGAATGAATATCGCGGCGGTAGCGTGGCAGGTACGCAGTCGTGTTCGAGAGGCTCTGCTGGACCTCTATGGGGCGAATGAGATCGAAGGCTTGCTTATCAGGCGCCGGAGCATTCAGGCACAGTGTCTGGAACTGCTACAACGGCAGTTAGATGCCGGAGAGATCTCCGCCGTTGTAGTTACCCAGGCGAGCATCGACCTTCATGCGACGGTTGTCGAACTGCTGGACGCGCGAAAGAGACAGGCTGAGGCCCGCGTGGCGCTGGCCGATGCCATCGGTGTTCCGGTCAAGGCGCTGGATGGAATTGGCATCTCATTCAAGGGCTTCGAGGCCGTACCGAGCACTCTTCCAAAACCGGAGGCCCGACGCCGAGCTCTGTTGAATCGCGCCGATGTTTTGGCGGCGCTGGCGGTTTATCAGGCCTCCCAGTCGAGCCTGCAATTGGAAATTGCTAGGCAGTATCCGGACATTGATATCGGTCCCGGCTACGAGTACGACCAGGGGGATAACAAGTGGGCACTGGGCATTTCACTAACGCTGCCGGTATTCAATCAGAACCAAGGTGCCATCGCAGCAGCCGAGGCTCGGCGGACCGAGGCAGCAGCCGAGTTCACCGCCTTACAGAGTCGTATCCTTGGCCAGATTGAACGGGCGGTCGCAGGCCTGACGGCCTCGACGGACAAGGCCCGTACCGCTGAGATCATCGCGGAAGAACTGGAGCAAAAGGCCGCGACGATGCAAAAGATGTTTGACGCTGGGGAAGTTCTCATGTTGGCAGTGGCAGGGGCTCATCTCGAGCAGAACAGCAATGCTTTACTTCTGCTCAGGGCCCGCATTGATGTCCACCAGGCCGTGGGCCAGTTAGAGGACGCGATGCAAAGCCCCGCCGACTTGTCGGACTGGCAAGAGACGGTCCTGCATTCTGATATCGGTAATAGGGTAATACTACAGCGCAAATAAATTTCTAATAATGGTATGGTAAAAATCCGAAGCACGAAATCCTAAATCCGAAACAAGCTCGAAACTCTAAATCTAAATGACCGAAACATTCAACGTCGTTGAGGTCTTGCCGTTGTTTAGAATTTAGAATTTGAATCATTTGGATTTGTTTCGGATTTAGACATTAGGATTTAGAATTTAAGTCCGGATAAGAAAATAAGTTTCAATAACCTTAGCATTCGGTTAGTTGTGCTGTAGGACTAAGCAGGGGACATTAATATTATGGGTATCTACTCAAAGCATATCGCTATAATAGCGGTTCTAATAACGGCTTGGGGATGCAGCAAGAAGACGGAATCGAAACAGAAACCGCCGCCCCCCGCGAAGGTTAATAACGCCGTCAAGGAGACAGACCTGACAACCATCACTCTGACATCCGAAGCCGAGTCCCGGTTAGGAATTCAGACGGCTGAAGTCGCCCTTAGGGCTGTCGAAAGAAGCCGGACGTTCGGCGGGGAGGTTGTGTCTATTTCAGGCCGGTCGATAACCATATCTGCCCCTTTGTCGGGTACGCTTCTATCGCCGGAAGAAGGTTTGGCTAATACCGCGGGTAGCAGCGTTGCCAAAGGCCAGCCGTTGTATCGCTTATTGTTGGCACTTCCCGAAAAAGACCTGTTGAGCATACAAGAAGAGGTTTCTATCAAGGAAATTGAGCTTGGTTTAGCTCAGACAAAGGTAAAGCGATCTCAACGGTTGCTTGATGACAAAGCCGGCAGCGTTAGACAATTAGAAGAGGCACAAGCCGAGCTGGCCAGCGTCATGGAGACTCTAAAAACCGCGAGAGCCCGGATGGAGCTGCTCAAAAAAGGCGAACTGGATCTATCCAGCGATAAACTACCCTCATTGACAATCAAGTCTCCTCTGGATGGTATTATTCAAGAGGTTTATGTCGCCCCCGGGCAGACGGTTACCGGTACGACGGCTCTGTTAGAAATTGCCGGCGTTGATCCAGTCTGGATAAAAGTCCCAGTTTATGTCGGTGATTTGGCTGCAATCAACACAGCGAAACCTGCGCGTGTGCACAGCCTGGCCGATTTTGCCGGCGCCGAGACACGCACTGCCAAACCTGTTGTCGCGCCCTTGAGTGCCGATCCGGAGTCTGTAACTGCAGACCTGTTCTACGAATTGTCAAACACGGACCTCTCATATCGGCCTGGCCAAAAAGTCAGCGTAACTCTCACCTTAAAAGATAGTAGCGAAAGCCTGGTCGTGCCTTATTCTTCTATTGTCTACGATATGTACGGTGGCGCATGGCTTTATCAAAATACCGAACCGCACGTGTATGTCCGTCGGCGGGTCGAGTTGCATCATGTGCTCGATGAGCTTGCAATTTTGTCCCACGGCCCGGACGTAGGTGCCAAAGTGGTTAGTGCCGGTGCAGCAGAACTATTTGGTACCGAATTTGGAGTCAGAGAAGAATGATGACTTGGCTGGTTTCCACAGCGTTGCGACTTCGAGTTGTGGTTGTCGCCTTGACGGTCGTCGTGTTGATCGTGGGCGTTAACGCCATACGCCGGACACCGCTGGATGTCTTTCCCGAATTTGCGCCTCCTTTTGTGGAAATTCAAACCGAAGCTCCGGGATTGTCAACCGCCGAAGTAGAGACGCTGGTAACAGTCCCGATAGAAAATGCCTTAAACGGCACTCCTTGGGTCCAAACCATTCGTTCAAAGACGGTTATGGGGCTTTCTGATGTGGTATTGTTTTTTGAGGAAGGGACCAATTTACAGGCGGCCCGGCAGATGGTTCAGGAACGCCTTACCTTGGTGGCAGGCTCGCTGCCGAGTGCAGCCGAATCACCCGTGCTGCTTCCACCGGTTTCCTCTACCAACAGGGTTCTTGAAATAGGTGTTTCGTCGGAAAAACTTTCCCAGATGGAAATGACCACACTGGCCAAATGGACTATCCGTCCGCGTTTAATGTCTGTCTCCGGCGTGGCAAGTATTTCGATTTGGGGTCAGCGTGACCGCCAATTTCAGGTGTTGGTGGACCCGGACCGGCTACGTGCCCATAACGTTACTCTTGGACAGGTACAACAGGCCGCGCACGATGCCGTGGAGCTGGCGGGCGGGGGCTACCTTGATATGCCCAACCAGAGGCTGGCTGTTTCACACATCTCGCCCATCAGCATCGCCGAAGATTTAGCCCGCGTGGTGTTGTCGTTTCGTAATGGCGCCGCCCTGCGATTGGGCGACGTGGCAAACGTCGTAGAGGGCTTTCCACCACCGATTGGGGACGCCATCATCAACAATGGGCCGGGGCTTCTTTTGATTGTCGAAAAACATCCCTGGGCCAACACACTGGAGGTTACCCATAACGTCGAAGCGGTGCTGGAGAAACTGCGGCCGGGGCTAAAAGACCTCCAGATTGATTCAACTATTTTTCGTCCTGCCGATTTTATTGAGATGTCTATTGAAAACCTGAACCGTACGATGTTGATCGGCTGTGTGCTGGTTGTCATTTTACTGGTGTTCTTCCTCTATGAATGGCGCACTGCTTTCATCAGCACACTGGCTATTCCCTGTTCCTTGATTGTTGCCGCTCTGGTGCTGCACTACCGGGGCAGCACCATCAATACTATGGTGCTGGCGGGTCTTGTCATCGCTTTAGGTGAGGTCGTCGATGATGCGATTATTGGCGTAGAGAATGTTATGCGGCGTTTAAAGCTCAATCGCTCGGCAGGTGATCCTCAATCCTCGTTTCAGGTGGTTCTCAATGCCTCTGTTGAAGTGCGAAGCGCCGTGTTTTACGGCAGTTTAATAGTAGCCCTGGTTTTGCTGCCGGTTTTTTTCCTTCCTGGTGTGAGTGGCAAGTTCTTCCGACCACTGGCGCTGTCATATATCCTGGCTATAATGGCCTCGCTCTTGGTGGCGCTGACCTTAACCCCTGCCCTTTGCCTAATCATTCTGCCGCGTGCCTCTATGCGCCACAAAGATTCTCCGCTTGTATATTGGCTCAAAAGGGGTTATAAGACCATACTACCTGGTTTGATAAGACACCCGAACCGTGCGATCTTGATTTTAATATGTATGCTTGGTGTGTCCGCGGTTATTTTTCCTCTATTAGGCGAAGAATTCCTTCCAGAGTTCAGGGAATATGACTTTGTGATACACTTTGTTGGCAAACCCGGCACGTCATTTGAGGCTATGGATCGGATAACGATACGTGCCAGTAAGGAGCTTCGAGCTATCCCCGGCGTTAGAAACTTCGGCGCGCACGTCGGACGTGCTGAGGAGGGTGAAGAGGTAGAAGGGTCAAACTTCACAGAGCTTTGGATCAGCGTAGATCCAAATGTCGATTACGATGCCACAGTTGCCAAAATAGAGGAAGCCGTGGAAGGTTATCCCGGACTCTACCGGAATGTGTTTACTTACATGCGGGAACGAATTGAAGAGGTACTCGCCGGAGCCGGCGCAGCGATTGCGCTGAGGATATACGGCCCCGATCTGGCTGTTCTTCAGCAAAAAGCAAACCAGATAGCGGATGCTATTGCTGGAATTGAGGGTATCGTTGACCTGCGTGTGCAACCTATAACGATGATACCGCAGGTAGAAGTTAGGTTTAGAATGGAAGCGGGTGCACAGTTCGGCCTGGCCCCCGGAGATGTTCGCCGAGCCGTCACTACGCTGCTTCAGGGAACCAAGGTAGGCGAGATTTATCAGGGTCAGCAGATTTTCGATTGTGTCGTATATGGGATACCCAGGGTACGCCATGATGTTGCGGCGCTGCAGGCGTTGGCTATCGATACTCCCACCGGAGGACAAGTTCCGCTGGGTAGTGTGGCCGATGTTTATATCGCTCCTACGCCAAATGAGATAACCCGCGAGGCCAATTCAAGGTATATTGACGTTACCTGCAATGCATCAGGACGAGACCTCGGCAGCGTGGCCCGTGAAATCACAGCGAAAGTAGACGCTATCGAATTTGAGGCGGGTTATCACCCAGAGATCCTCGGCGAATACGCCGAGCAGCAGCAGTCGAGAAATCGTCTCTACAGCGTGGCGGCATTGTCCGTCATAGGGATTTTCTTCATAGTATATGCTGATTTTGCCTCTGTTCGACTGGCATTGCTTCTGCTGTTGTGCCTGCCGATTGCACTGACCGGCAGCATTGTCAGCGCCTTGTTTACAGGTGGCGTCCTGTCACTGGGTTCCATAGTTGGATTTATTACCGTTTTGGGTATTGTTGCCCGCAATGGTATTATGCTTATTAGCCACTATCGCCACCTGGAGATTAAAGAAAATGTGCCGCTCGGCGAGGAATTGATTCTGCGCGGGGCGATGGAGCGACTATCGCCTATTTTGATGACGGCGCTTGCTGCGGCTCTGGCTCTTCTTCCGATCGTGGTTGGAGGCAATCGGCCCGGGCAGGAAATTGAACATCCAATGGCCATTGTGATTTTGGGCGGTCTATTCACATCGACTTTGCTGAATCTGTTGTTTATGCCGGCTTTGTACTGGAAGTTCGCAAAGACTAACGGGGCAAGGGCTTTGAAAATTTAGGGATGACCAGGCCGGGCCACTCGACCCGGGCGTAGGCGAAGGGGAACTTGACGGCGCCAGGCCACTCGGCCAGCGAGTAGCCAGTCTGGCAAGAAAGATAAAGGGCCACGAGCAACAAGCCACCAGCGACGAACTAAAGCGTCCTGCGTCTGCGCAGCCAAGCGACAAAACCTGTGCCTACACCAGCAAGGACCAGAGCGCCGGGGGCGGGGATTTCGTAAATAAAACCATGGCTATACCCAGGTCCCTCTTCGTAGGTCACGTAGTAGCCAAAAATGGTGCTACCGTCAATACCGCGTATGGCTGTGGAAAGTGCCCCTGGCATGTCCAGGGTAGTCCATGTTGTCCCGTTGTAAACAAATGCGTGCCCGCTAGCATCACCAACAAGGTTGCTCCCGCTAATACCACGTATGTATGTGGAACGTGCGCCTGGCATGTCGAGGGTAGTCCACGTTGTTCCGTTGTAAAGAAATCCATGAGCATAACTCTGGTCATCATACCAACCAGTAATATTGCTACCATCAATGCCAGTTATAAATGTGCCGTTGACCGCATCTGGGCTGTCGAGGGTATTCCACGTTGTTCCGTTATATAGGAAGCCATGATAGCAACCAAGTTTAAAGTAGTAACCAAAAAGGGTGTTGCCAGAAATGCCCTGGATGTATGTGTCTTCTGCTCCTGGCTTATCGAGGGTGGTCCATGTTGACCCATCATAGAGGAAACCGTGCCGGTTAGCCCAGCTATCTAAGTAATAGCCGGCAATATTATTGCCACTAATGCCGTTTGGCAGCGTGCCATGCGCTCCTGGCATGTCGAGAGTAGTCCAAGTAGAACCGTCATAGATGAAACCGCGGTAATATTGTCCAGTGTTCTTGGACCGACCGACAAAGTTGGCGCCATCGGTGCCAGTTATGCATGTTTCATCTGCCCCCGACTTGTCGATGGTCACCCAATTGGCCATAGCGTAGCCAGTACCAAAAAGCAGAATTAGCAACACAAGAATTGATTGCCTTTTCATCGTACATCCTCCGAGAGAATGTTTGCGAATTCGATCCCCTTCCCTGGATTTGTCGCGCCTCCTGCTGTGGTAATTCTACCACACCGGTCTTGCGTCTGTCAATTGCGGTAACTACGTAATTTTGAGGAATTCTTGACCTTTTTCTGGCCAAAGCCCAATTTGTCAAACAGGCGTCAGAAAACTCACAACCGAGATTTGCCGCGCTGTTTCGTCATAACAAGAGTTTTGCAAAATGGAGATTAGGCACATATTATTCAAGGAAATCCGTTTCTTGATTTCCTTAAATAATCGAGCTAAGTAATTATCTATCAAGTAGTTAATGTTTGAAAAGGGAAAATAAGACGACAGATTTTTCCTTTTCAAAGTGTGCCTAATCTCCATTTTGCAAAAGTTCAGTCATAAGACATGGACCAACCTTCGGGGCAAGACCAGCATAATCGCGGCTCTATTCTTCCCACGGGTTGGGGGTGAGGATGATTTGTCGCTGGGCAGTCTGCGGGACCTGCGACGGTGCGCTGATCCTGGCCTGGAGCGTATAGATGCCGGGCTTGAGTCCGCGGCTTTCAAACGCGCCCCGCAGTGGGCCGGTCGCCGCCTTGTGCGTTTGCTCTTCAACGAGTCGGTCGCCGGTAAGTAGCGCGATTTTGATTTCGCCGCTCGCTGAGGCGGTGCTAACGGTCCACGGGATGATTTCGCCCGCATAGTATTCGTCCAGGGGTGTCGCGACCGACAACGGGGGTTCTTCGACCACTTCCAGTGAAAAATCATCCATGTAGAAGAAACATTTCTTGGCCAGCTCGGCCTCCGGAATGGTGCACCAGGTGTGAATATCCATGCTCTCCAAATCGGCATTGAGGCGGCCTTCGGTCTCAAAGTGATTCCAAACGGCAGGGTCCTCGACGCCGCCTCTGAAGTAGAATCCTTCCCCCGGCTTTCCCTTGAGGTTTTGACGCAAACCCAAGCCCGGCACCGTCGTTCCGCTGCCAAGCCGCATCCAGTATCCGACTTTGACGTGCTTACCGCGCAGGCTTTTCACCACGTTGCTTGAAAATCCCACATTGACGGTGAGCCAACGAGGATCTCTTGCCTTGTACTCTGCGTCGGCGACTTTGCTCAGGTCCCATTTCAAGGAGAATCGGCCCGAATGGGCGGCCTCGTCGGTCACTCTCAAGGCCCCGACCGGTTTTACCTTCGCTGTCGGATAGCCCAGGTGGTAACTGCCGCGCGGCGAACCGTCGGCCTGCGAAGGATCCTCAAAAGAGGGGTTGTCAACAAGGTTCGGTCCGAGCTTGGTCGGGCTGGGCGGATTCTCTGCGACCGCCGCGAAAGCCAGGGTCCGTTCGCGGTCCCCCTGCAGGGCCAGGATTTCCCTGGCAATGCGCCACCGGTACCGGCCAAAGGCCAGCGGGTCGTCGATCGGCCGCGCGTTGGGATCGATCAGTGATCCCAGGACCCTCTCAGCCCGTTGCGCCTCCACCGTCTTGCCTGTCTGCTTGGCTTGCCTGATTCGTTCCTGCAATGTCGCCACGTAGCGGCAATCGTCAACGCCTTCGCGGCAGAGCTCCCAGTAAATCGTCGGCGTCGGCCCGTCGACACCCGGGAAAATCACGTTCCAATCTTTGTGTCCGCCGTCGAAGTCGTTGTAAGGATTGGCTTGGGTGGCATCGAATCCCCAAGCCGTAGCCACTTCGGCTCCCGAACGGAGGAACTCAAAACCCGTGTAACCGTGCGAGTCGAGCGTACTGTGTCCATAAAACATCCCGTTCTGGTAATACCAGAATGGGTGTCCTCGTTGGGCCTCTGTCACGACTTTGCTGCGGTTGTAATAGCCATAAGCATAGATGCGCACGTCCACTCGGTCGCCGAGGCGCTGCACGTCGGTGGCGGTCAGCGTGGTGGTGGTCCGGCAGCCGGGCACTTCGTGGACAAATCCCAAGACATTCTCCGCAAAGAGCATGCGGTTCTCCGTCTTGTTGTTGCCCGGTTCGTCAATGGGATAGAAGTAAAGCGGGGGCCAGCCACGGCGCTGAGCTTCGTCATGGACATATTTGACCAGTCCGACAATCGCCTGGCGCGCTTTAGGACTGAAGGTGCCGGAGACGTGCTTCACCCCCGGCTCGGCGAAACGATGCTCCAAATCGCGACAGGTGTACTCGAAGAAAACCGCCACGGGGGCGGTCGAGCCCAGCGCCTTGAAGTACTCGATATTCTGCGGCAGACGCCCTAAGCCGTAAGTGAAACTGCCATCGGAATTCTCCTTTACGTCGAAGTAATTGCTGACAATCACAAGATCAAACCCATGATCGTGGTAGTCCACCATGTCGGCTCTGGCGAGACGATCCACTTCCGCAGGCAGATTGCGCCCACGCCGCTCCGGCCCGCGCAAGCCACCGACGGGCGGAAAGCCTTCCAGCCAAGTGCCCCAATGTTTGTCAGTGGGGCGCGTCAACTGAAAAGGCAGAACCAACAGGCGCCACTCCAGAACCGTTGGCGACGCCTTCTCCGGCCGCACTGTCAATGACATCCGGTATCGCCCTGGCCCAGCGTCAGGAGGTATGCGCACGGTCAGCCACCACTGATTCACTTGACCCGCCTGCACGCGGCAGGCACGGCCCGCAACCGGCTCGATCAGCTCGGGCACGACGCGGTATTCGCCTTTACCACCCCAACCGCTGACGCGTTGGGGCCAGCACCGAACGACCCCGACCTTCACGTTCTCCCGCGCGATGGTCCGCTTGCTTTTTTCCGCAACGAAGTCTGACAGTTCCAGAATCACGTGTCCCAGGTCTTGGTGGGAGGAAATACAAAAGGTAGCGGGCTCGAACTCGCCTGGCGTGGCAAAAGTGGTCACGGGCTTTCCGATGGTCGAGCGCGCCGGCACAAATGTCGGTGTGATCAACTCGGTATAATCGACTGGGAAAACTACATAGCCCTTTTGCTGCTCGGACGCGACCCAGTCCAGCGGTGGGTTCGTGGGCTCGGGCCTCACTTCGTGCCAGTGGGGCAGTTCTTGCTCGGTCAGGAAGAAAATGTCACGTTCGAGTTTGGCGATGGTCTCGGCCAATGCCGGCCCTTCCCTGGCGACCACCAAGCCGTTCAGAATCCAGCCGTGTGGACCCTTGAATTCGATCCGAAGTTGCCCGCCCGCCGCGCGGGCCTGGAAAGGTTCCATGAAGACGAACCGTGCCCGCCGGATGCGCACCTCGAGTTTCTTCTCGCCGTTAGCCCACACCTCGAAGAGTGGCGGGTCCCATTCGGCATCGCCGGCAATAAGCCATACCGTGTATTCGCCATCGGGCAAGGATACGAGGAAGGCATTGTTGGTCTGTCCTTCGATCAGCGCGCAGGTCAGGTCCGACGTAGTGCGATATGCGCCATAGACGCTGGCGGTATATTCGTCTTTTGGGCGCACGATCTCGAAGCCGCCGCGATCATATGCCACCAATCCTTGAGTGGACTGAAAGCCGTAACCTTTTTCAGGCGTGAACACATCATTGACCGTCACTTTGACAAAACCGGTTCGGGTCACGCAAGTCGGTGTACCAAAGGTGAATTTGACCACCTTTGCATCCAGCAAAGGGGCGGCAACGTTACTCTGGGGAGTCTCCGTCGCGACCGATTGCTGGTCCGCAGCCCGCCAGACCTCCCCGCCAGGCGTGGAAGACGCCGCAGCAAGACAGGTCGGCAGAAACAAAAAAACTGTCGTACTCCACGCGATCGCCTGCATGGCATTTCCTCCATTACTTCGCACTGTCTGACAGCACCCGAAGGCCCGCCAGCTCAACCTGCCAGAAGCGAGCGGCATTCGCCGGGCGAATGGCGAGAAAGATCGCCTGCCTTCCTTCGACCGGAATATCGGATGTCGTATAAACCATTCCATTGTAACCCCGGAAGCCCGGCGGTGCAATCATGCCGAAACAGCCTTGACTGGCATAGCGGCAAATGGTACTATTTGGATGGCCCACATCTTGCGTGAACATTCGAGAGACGGCGAAATGGCGGACAAGTAGCGGGTGCAAATTGACGTAGCGGGGACACACGTCACTTTAAGGATTGTCGGATGGCCAAGGATCTTTTCGATGTGTATCTTGAGCAGATAAACGAGGCGTACCTGCGCGGGGATGCGACGGAGCATACGCATCGGCCTGCGCTGAAGGCGCTCATTGAGGCGGTGGATGCGAAGGTGACGGCGACGAATGAGCCCACGCGCGTTGAGTGCGGAGCGCCAGATTTTGTCATCTCTCGGAGAGTGAGGAGATTCGACCAGACCATTGGCTACCTGGAGACGAAGGATATACATACTGATTTGAAGAAGGTAGCCAAAACTGAACAGATAAAGAGGTACGTAGCAAGCCAGCCGAATTTTATTCTAACTGATTACATTGTGTTTTGGTGGTATGTAAATGGTGAGATTGCGCTGAGAGCAAGGTTAGCCGAAGAACGAGCTGGTCAATTCAAGGGGACAGAGGAGAGTAAGACTAAGGTTCGGGAGCTTTTGCAGCTATTCTTGCAGCATGAGCCGGAGAGAATAGGAAGTGCTAAGGTGTTATCCGTGCGAATGGCGGGAGTGGCTCATTTACTTCAGGGTATTATCTTTGAGAGTCTTATACACGAGGACCCGGATGGTCCGTTGCACGGTCAGTTCAAGGCATTTCGAGAAGTTCTGATACATGATTTGACGGAAAAGCAGTTCGCGGATATGTACGCCCAGACGATAGCATATGGACTTTTTACGGCGAGGTGCCATATCGAGGATATTACGCTATTCGGGGTGGACGAGCAAGCCGCGTTTCATGGGATGGATGAGAGGTCGAAGGAGTTTACGAGGGAACATGCCGCGTATCTGTTGCCCAAGACGAATCCATTCTTGCGCAAGATGTTCGGGCATATTGCCGGACCGGACTTAGACGAGCGGATAGGGTGGTTAGTGGATGACTTAGTTGCGCTTTTGCGGGAGGCAGATATGGGGGAGGTTCTGCGGGATTTTGCAAAGCGCAAGGAGCGAAAGGACCCTGTGTTCCACTTTTACGAGACATTCCTGGGTCAGTACGACCCGAAGATGAAGAAGGTGAGAGGGGTGTATTACACGCCGGAGCCGGTAGTGAGTTATATCGTGCGGAGTGTGGATTACTTACTCAAGAAGAAGTTCGGCTTGAAGCGCGGGCTGGCGGACGAGAGCAAGGTCAAGACAGACAAGGGGGAGGTCCACAAGGTGTTGATTCTTGATCCGGCAGTGGGGACGGGGACATTTTTGTTTGAGGTAATCGACCTGATACACGCCAGGTTCACGAAACAAAAGGGGATGTGGTCCGGGTATGTGCGCGAGCATCTCTTGCCGAGGTTGTTTGGATTCGAGCTTATGATGGCGCCATACGCCATAGCACATATGAAGTTAGGACTTGAGCTTGCGGAGTTGGGATACGATTTTGAGAGTGACGAGCGATTGGGTATATACCTGACCAACACGCTTGAGGAGGCGGAAAAGATATCGAAGAACGTCTTTGTACAATGGCTGAGCGAGGAAGCACGGGCTGCGAGTGAGGTGAAGAAGGAACTGCCGATAATGGTGGTTACCGGTAACCCACCTTATGCGGGATTGTCCGCGAATATGAATGAGTGGATCGAGCAACTGTTGAAGAACAAATTGCCGGGCGAGAACGGCGCTCAAAGCTATTATGAAGTTGACAGACAACCTCTTGGAGAAAAAAAAGTCTGGCTTCAGGATGATTATGTAAAGTTCATTCGCTTCGGTCAGTTGAGAATTGAGCAGAGCGGTTACGGGATATTGGCGTTTATAACCAACCACAGCTATCTCGACAATCCCACGTTTAGAGGAATGCGGCAAAGTCTGATGCAGACGTTTGATGAGATATATGTTTTAGATCTGCACGGAAACCAGAAAAAGAAGGAAACATGTCCCGATGGTTCAAAAGACGTAAACGTATTTGATATCCAACAAGGTGTATCGATCGGTATTTTTGTAAGGCAAACAGGTGATGAGACACCTGCCAAAATATATCACGGTCATTTATACGGACTGCGAAAAACCAAATATGAATGGCTGACCGAAAATGACATTAAAACTACGGGCTGGAATGAATTGTCGCCCAATTCTCCGTATTATTTTTTTGTGCCCAAAGACGAATCCAAAAGAAAAGAATACGAACAATTCTACAAAATTAATGAAATAATGCCGGGAAATAATGTTGGAATAGTAACTGCGAGGGATAAGTTGACAATCCATCAAACCGTTGATTCTATCTGGAGTACAGTTAAAGATTTTGCCTCTCTACCTACAGAAGAAGCTCGTTCTAAATATTCTCTTGGAAAAGATGCTCAAAGTTGGAAAGTCCGTTTGGCTCAAGAGGACTTAAATTCTAAGGCGTTAAGCAAAAATAAAATAACACCTATCCTATATCGGCCCTTTGACATACGGTATACATATTATACGGGAAATTCTGGGGGGTTTATTTGTCGGCCTATTTATAAAGTAATGAAGCACATGCTAGTTGGAAACAACATTGGTTTTTCTTGGACGCGACCGATGAGTCCTAAATATGAATTTTCAGTTTTAATAACCAGTTGCATTATCGACCAATGTGCTGTTGGTAACAAATCATTTGGCGCTGGGATATCTTACATCGGGCCTCTTTATATCTATTCGCAAGACAAAAATGATAATCTTTTCGAGGCTTCCCATTGGCCAGCAAGTAAAGATGGCAGAAAACCGAATCTTGCGCCTGCGTTTGTAGAAGAACTGGCAGAGAAGATAGAGCTGGATTTTGTTAGTGATGGTTTTGGCGATTTGAAAAAGACCTTTGGGCCTGAGGATGTGCTCCATTATATTTACGGGGTGTTTCATTCGCCGGAGTATCGGCGGCGGTATGCGGAGTTTTTGAAGATAGATTTTCCAAGGATACCGTGGCCGAAGGGGCGCGGGATATTTCGAGAGGTCGCGAAGGCCGGCGGGGAGTTGGTGAAATTGCACCTGATGGAGCATGAGATATTAGAGGAGGAGGGACGGTGGCCGAGCTTTCCGTTGGCAGGAAGCGGGGAGGTTGAGAAGGGTTATCCGAAGTATGTTGCGCATGCGGAGAAGACAGATAAGGAACGGGTGTATATCAACAATGAGCAGTATTTTGAAGGGGTACGGCCGGAGATATGGGAGTTTCACATCGGGGGTTATCACGTTTGCGAGAAATGGTTGAAGGACCGACGGGGGCGGAAGTTAGACTACGACGATATCAACCATTACCAGAAGGTGGTCGTGGCGCTTGCAGAGACGATAAAGTTAATGGGGGCGAAGTGTTTGGCCGAGATGTTCGAGTAGAACTGCGATAGAGAGCGCGTGAGCAAGAAGTTGAACCCTGCGAGTCGGCCGATAGGATCTTGCCCATGCTGCCTCGCCAATGAAATAGGAGAGGATTCCGTTGGTCGTCGCCCGGGTCACGCAGCACGAAACATCAGATACGCAATCCAGTAGTTAATCCCGCAGATTTGTCCGGAATTCGCTTGAGAAAAAACCGCCTATCAGGTATAATATATATCTAACAAAATTCCGAAGACAGAAGGCGGAAGCCTGTCCTGAGCGCAGGCGAAGGAACAGGATTTTTGAGTAGATGACCCGATGAGAAGATGGGTAAATGAGAAATCACATAAACACATTCACTAAATCCGCGTTCATCTGTGTAATCTGTGGTTAATGCTAAGAAGATGGCGATCATTTTGAGTAAATTATGCAAAACAAAGCCAATTTCAAGAAAGCCCAAATGAATGTAAGCTCAATATTGACAAAGGATTATGAAAATAAATACCTTGGCGTACTGCCTGAGAAACAAAGCCAAACAAAGCCAATTTCCCTCCCACCAAAGTCTGGTAAGGTGTGCACTGGTCACGGCGGCAATCACTCCAATACATCGGTAGGGGTCACTCCAAAATCGAGTCTCGTCTTATTGTACTACAGAGAAATCCCTTGTATCATCTGAACTTGAAGGGTTCCCGCAAGGCGGGGTCCCAAAGGTTTAGAAGATCCCCAGAACGGGACAAATGATAGGAGATTGCCATGAGAGAACAAACCGGAGTGCTGTCTCGTCGTGATTGTCTGAAACTGGCTGGTGCCGTCACCCTCGCTGCGCCGCTGGCCGGTTGGGCGGCCGAGGATCTCAAGTCCAAGGCAAAAAAGAACCTCAAGCTGGCCATCTTTACCGGCGTGTATGCCGGCCTGCCCCTGGAAGAGGCTGCCAGGAAGATCAAGGCCGACGGGTTCAGCGGCGTGGCGCTGGAATACGCCTTTGCCGACGTCCGTTTTGACCCCTTCGCGCCCGATTGGGAGGCGGCGAGCAAGCTCACAGGCTGCCTGGAACGCAACAGCATCAAGGTGGTCGGCCTGTACGGTTACTATAACGTAGTCGCGCCGGACCAGGAAAATCGCAAACGTGGTGAGCAGCGGATGCAGTTTCTGATCGAAAACTGGAGGCGTCTGGGATCCAACAACATTTCCACAGAAACGGGGTCGCTCAATCCGCAGTCGGAGTGGAACGATTCGCCCGAGAACGCCACGGAAGCCGCCTACCGGCAATGCCGGGCTTCGCTGGAGAAGTTCGCCAAGCTGGCGGAGAAGACCGGCGCCGTAATCTCTATCGAGCCCTATTGGAAAAACGTCATCGGCTCTGCCGAACGGGCGGAGCGGCTGTTCCGCGACATTCAATCGCCGGCCCTCAAACTGGTGATGGATCCGTGCAACTATTTTCGTAAAGCCGATCTTGCCAACATGCAGACGATGCTCAAGGACATCTTCCAGCGGGTCGGGAAACAGACCATTCTGGCACACGCCAAGGACGTCAAGGGTGCAGCCGATGCCGATGACACCGAACTGCCCGCCTCGGGCAAGGGCGTGCTCGATTACCCGCTGTATCTGCGATTGCTGACACAGTTGGACCGCGAAATATATCTGGCCATCGAGCATCTCACGCTCCCTGAGGTCCCGGCAGCGAGAGATTATGTGCTTGCTCAGTTCGAAAGAATATAGCCAATTGAGCCGATGGAATTGCGGCATCGCTACGCGTCCGACACGAGCAATTGGCCCGGCTGGACTTCCACAAGCTGGATTGCAGCCTTGTCGGCTGCTCAATTCTCCGCCAGACGGCGGGTTGTGTGAAAACCACTGTTCTCCATGCTTTCCGCCATGCCTTGCCTCTGGTAGAATGGTCAAATGTGTGCCAGTGACACAGCATTCTCCTGGGCAATATAGTGCCCTACTCAAGACTTTAGGAGACCAGTATGGACTTGGATCGATGCGACGCAAACGCGACCCCACGAAGGGAGTTCCTCTCGCGGCTTTCGCTGGCCGTAGCCGGGTCGGCACTGGCTATCGGCAAGACATCCTGGGCAAAGGAGACTCCGCCAGCAGCCGCTGATTCGCCTGCCATCCCGTTGCCAACGATTCGGCTGGGCAACCACGATGTGACCAGGCTCATTGCGGGCTCGAATCCAATCAGTGGATATTCCTACATGGGCCCTATCATGGACCGGCACATGACAGAGTACTTCACTCCGGAGCGAATAGTCGAGTTCCTATGGAGCTGCGAACGTGCGGGCATTAACACTCATCAGTTCAGCAGCCCTGAGCAGATGGCCGGCATCTTCCGAACACTGCGGGAGCGAGGATCGAAGATGAATTTCATCTGTCTTCACTCCGGTGAGGTGCAGAGCGCTGCGATTGAGCAGGTGGTCCGGGACACTCAGCCCATTGCGATCGTTCATCACGGTGGGGTCACCGACCGCCTGTTCCGGCAGGACAAGAGCCAGCAAGTCCACGATTTCGTGAAGCGCGTTCACGACGCGGGCGTGTTGGCTGGCGTCTCGGCCCACAATCCCGACTGTATCAAGCGGATCGCCGACGAAGGCTGGCGGGTCGATTTCTTCATGACCTGCTTCCATTACCTTACGAGAACGCGGGAGGAGCTGGAGAAAATGCCGCCCGTAGTCACGCTCCAAATCGGCTACTCGTTCTTCGCCTCCGATCCGATTGCTATGACCCAAGTGGCTCGACAGGTCACCCAGCCGTGCCTGGGTTTCAAGATCCTGGCGGCAGGTCGAAAGTGCAATGACAAGCAGTCGGTTCAGGAGGCGTTCAAGTTCGCCTTCGAGCATCTGAAGCCCACCGATGGTGTGATCGTTGGCATGTATCCACGGTATCACGACCAAATCCATGAGAATGCTGAGTACGCCAGACAGTTTGGCGGAGCAAGGCACATATAGCATCGCAACGTGGGGCTATTGGTCCAGGACGGATTTCAAAAGCACACCTGTCCCGCTACACATTGTCTAGGAAGCCCCACCCTCCGGCGGCGTGATAGCGATCTGTGATCTCGCTGGGACGCATCCAAACCACACGGTCAGGCAGATGTTTCCTGATCCGCTCGACCACCGTGACGAACGCCGGCCAGCCGATGCCCTTGCCTGGGTTCAACCCTTGCCAGTGAGCGTACCAAATGCAATAAGGCGCCCTTGACTCGATATGACGAACAAGGATGCCTGACTTCCCATCTTCGGTGATGTAGTAATCGGGGTCGACTCGCTTGGGGTTGTTCTCCCAGATGCCGAAGCGGTCTTCGGCGTTGGGCATCAGGTCGTAGACGGCGTACTCCCCGTCGCTGGCCTTGCGATGGATGCCGTAGTCACTCTCGCTGGAGTTGAAGAAGCACGGGACAGTGCGCCCGCGGAACTTCCCTTCTCTGGCCAGATTGAGCAGGGCTTGCCAGACGGCGGAGTTCGGCTCACCATGGCCGCTTGCACGCAGCTCGCCATACCGCCGCGTGCAGGCGTCGCACCCGCAGCCCGGCCAAGTTAATCCTGTGAACCGCACGCCAGAGCGCTGGCCCTCCGCAATGATTCTGGCGAAGTAATGCTGGTACTCCTCCACACCGATTCCAGGCTCGTGCAACCACAGCCCCTCGTGGATGGCGCCCTCCTGCTGGCGATCGGCATCGAAATCGAACAAGCCTTGGTGCGTCATCAGCTCCATGTGGGTATCAATGCCGCATTCTCGCGCCCGCGCGACTTGCTTAAGGTACGCCTTTTCCTCATCGTTCGCTTTGCGTGAGATGCTGTGGCCGCTCATGCCAAGGATAGCGCTCGATTCCCCGGCGATGCCGTGGCGGGCGCAGTAGTTCAGGAAGGTCTCAAACGCCTTGGCCCCAGCCACATGAGGACCCGTGTCGTCACAATAGAACGATAGGATCGTTTTGCGATTTCGCAGCTTGTCGGTACTTTCCGCACAGGCCCGGCGCGACCGTCCGAGCGTCGCAACCACCGCGGCGGCGGCAGCAGCACCGAGAAACCGGCGGCGAGTACAGTGTCGCCTTGCTCTTGCCATTGTACGTCCTCCAATAAGACTCTTCTATTTCCGAGTGCGATCGGCTCAGTCGAAAGACTGCTGATGTTGGCCATTTTACAATTCGAGGCAGTTGCCTGGAAGCGACCGAGGACGAATAGGCGCTTCGGTCTTGATGTTATCGCCAGTAGACGTCCGGGCGGCGGTCTACAATGTGACCTCCTTTATTGGCATCATAAGGCATCTGGAAAATTGCAGGTTAGGCATACTTTGACAGGAAAAAATGGTTTTTGTTTTTTCCTTGTCGAACAGTAAGCTGTTCTCTGACAAATAGTTAAGCGATTATTTAAGAAAATCAAAAACGGATTTCCTTAAATAATATATGCCTAACCTGCAATTTTGCAGAACTCTTGGCATCATGCAAAGATTCAAATCCCCATGCATTCCATAGGTCGGATTGAAGATTACTCGCGCTGCGCGGAGGGTGAGTGTGCGGGCGGTCTCGGACCAGCGGCGGTCTGCGCAGATCATGACTCCAAAAGTCCCGAAGTCGGATTCATACACGTTCAGATACCTGCCGGGAGTGTACTTAAGATCATGTTTTTGCAGATGTAGCTTGTCATACATGCCCACCAAAGAGCCACACCGGTCGTAGATCAGGGCTGTGTTGAATACCTGGTCCTTCGTGAGAAACTCGCGACGGTTCGACTTCATGCCACATCCTTTTCATCACATTGTGCTAGTTCGTTGGCACAGCGCGTTCTGGACTACGGCTCCCAGACGAATTCCGGCTTCCCACTGTCCGCCACCCGACCACACTGGCTTAACGCTCGACCAGACCGATTCTGTTCTTCACGGCGTAATCCCAGTCGCCTTTGAAGAGCCACCAGTTGGTCAGGCGTTTGCCCTTGAACGTCAGACCATTGTCCGCACCAGGGATACTTTGCATCCAGTAGATTTTCCACTTGAGATCGTTGCCCTGCCACCGGTCGCAGTTGATTTTCCGAGTCTTGCCAATTCCGTCCGGCTGCCAATCCTCGATATCCGTCTCGACGATTCTCGGGTTCGCCCAGTCGTAATCATGTTCGCTGTTGGGTGCATAGTGCGTCCAGCCGCAACGATAGACCTCCCTGCTATCAGGTGTCTTGACCGGGACCATCTTGTGGGATATGTCACTTCCCACAAACTTGCCCCAGAACAACAGGTCTGCCCACTTTTCTGCCGGTGTGGCATCGCGGCCTTCGACATGGTTGAGCAGATGCTCAATCTGGTGTAGATGATTCTCGACCGCCTCGCCCACATCCCGCTGATAATTGTAGTGATACACAGTGTATGTGCGACTGAAGATCGGCAGGTCATCAGAGGCGCGGTTGGAATTGCTCACGTCCCCGTGTGGGCTGGACATGTTCGATTCCCACAGACCTACGACGCCGCCGTGGTAGCCAAACAACCAGATCTCCTTGGCCCCCTTCTGCTCAACCCATGTTTTGATATCGATATTGCCCATGATTCTGTTGTAGTCCGTCATCGGGACTTTGTCGCCCCGCCGTTTCGGCCGAACGGGCAAGGGCTGCAGGAATTCCTTTGTGGTCAAAATGGTGTACTTCAGGCTCGGTTTGGCGCTGGCATCCTTATAGCCGTGGTAGCACGAGCCCTCCTGCAGTGCCGCGATGGTCTGCTGTGTTATCCGCTCGGTCTTTTTCCGGGTTGCCGCCAGTGTGTCACCCCAATCGCCCGTGACCCTAATATCAACCCTGTCGCCATCAACCGGGAAGTATTTGACGATCACTATGGGTATTTCGATGGGCAGCGTGACTACCTGTGCCGACGCCTGCGAATTCACGCCAGTCGGCTGCAACGGCTGTGCCGTACAGGAGTTACTGCCCAGTCCCCACACGCCAGCCAACAATGCCAACCCCAGGTCAATTGAGACAAACCTCCTGAGAGCCATCATGCCACTAATTGTACCACACCATCTTGGTGCGTGCAAACAGCAGAATCACGTCAGATAGTCGACTCCTGCAACACGGCCGTGGAAAACAACCACTCATCTTTAGATTTTGGGACATCTCCAATGGGAATACCCAACATGAGCAGCCCCAGTCTGACTCCTCACCATCGTTCGTCCCGGGCGACCATCACTCCACCGCATCCATACCTCCGTCGCCGATCTGCTGCGTGAGCACTGGGCGAAAGGATGGTGAATCCGAGGGCTTGGGGATGGCTCTCTTTTGCCTTGGGAGTGCTCGTGGGCCAAGGCGATTCTACTTGAGCTCTTGGAGAGCAGCTTGGGCTGCCTCCGGATGCTTGTCACGAATCGCCTCTGCAATTCTTCTGACGGCAATTTCGGCCTCAGCTTTGACCTGGGTATTTCTCCGCAAAGGCAACACAAGATTCAATGTTTCCGGATGAGCACAGCCAGCAAGGGCGCTCAGAATCAACTTGAGTTCTGAATCGTCTCGAGCGTGCTGTAGGAGCTCGCGGTATCGATCTATCAAGGTGGTGGTCGGAGAGTTGTTTTCCTTGTGCCCCAGCCGCACTAAGCCTCGCAGGGCAAGCCGGTGTTCTCGTAGGGCCGCGGGCGGACGGTACACTTCCGCCAATAGGTCCCACGCAGCCACATCGGGCCAGTCCGCCAAGGTTCGTAGAGCGGCGTCCCGGACGGAGGGATCGGTATCCTGCATGGTGGTCTTGAGTGCTTCCAGCGCCTGGGTATTACCGCACACTCGCAGCAAGCCAATCAGGGAACACCGGGTCTCGGCATCTTTAGCCTGCGTCAACGGCCCAAGGATAGTGGTGGAACGAAGAGCCGGATCAGGTATCTTCGCAAGGACCTTCGCGGCGGCGGTTTCCGCGGCGTGACGGGCGGAAGGGGCTCGCAGACCCACAAGTCTATCCACAAGCGGCGTCGCCGTATCTAAGGAGGCGAGTTGACCTAATGCCCGGAAGGCCTCCTCGGCAACGGCGCCTTCGGAGCTTCCGGCTTCGCCAAGCAGCACAGGCACCGCAGCCGTACAGGCACGCCGACGCAATATCTTGATCAGGACAGCCCGCATCGGAGCCAATGAGTTCTTGAGTGATGCCATGATACTCTCGTCTACTGCCTCGTTTCCTTCCAGATTAGACAGGGCTGTGGCAATGACCTGCTGGTCATCCGCACTCCCGATGGTGCTGAGTGCTTTGATCAAGACTGTAGCGGCAGAGGCATCCCCAATGTCAGCCAGCGCCATTATGGCTGCGCGGCGAACGACCGGATTCGTGGCGGACACCTGCTCCGTGACGGCGGTACGAGCGTCCCGATCATTCCGGACCGCCAGCGCCTCGATCAGAAGTACTTGGTCGTCCGGACGCAAGCGAGGCAGTTCCCGGGCAAACTGTTTGGAGGCATCAGGAGTGGTGAGGACAGCTATTCGAGCGATTGCCGAAGGTTTCAGAAGAACGTCCTGTCCGTCAAGCACGTCCAGAATGCGCTTCTGCCCACCATCAGCATCAGTACGTAACAATCCTTCCAAGGCAGCGCGGCGCACGTGAAGCGGCTGGGACGAAGCAAGCAGCTCCTCATAGACTTCAGATGCCTCGCTGAGCGAGCCTGCTTCAGCAGCGCGGTCAGCGGCAACCAGGGAAGCCATAACAGCAGCGCCGGCCCGCCCTGGATCGCTCAGTTGCCGCAGAGAAGATAGCGACTTCAATGCTTCACCGCTGGCGATCTTGCCAAGGGCGGCAATCGCCGCTGCGGCCGTGGCAGGATCCGGGTCGTCAGCAAGCTTCGTTAGCGTCGGTACGGATGGTGCGTCCCCGCGTTCTCCCAACGCCACCATGACCTGCACTCGGTCAGCCCCCGTGGAGGCAATCAGCGCTTTACGCAGAACATCACTGGCCTGGGTCGATGGATGGGTGCTAAGAGCCAGGCAGGCCATACCCACCGTGTCGGGGCTCTTGAACAGATCAGCCAGGGCTGGCAGCGAGGATTCTGTGCCATAGCTGGCCAATTGCTGGCAGGCAAATCGGCGCGCTTCGAAGGTGGCGGTGGGCGAAAGCAACCGAACCAGGGCCGTTTCCAACTGCGGCCGTTGTACCGGATCGCCGGCAGATTCGCGAAGTCGTTGCTCGATTTGGCGCAGCGGTTCGGCACTCTGGCCAGATTCATAGCGGGCGGCCTTGCCGATGAGTACATCCAAGTCCGCAGCGTACAGCGGAGTGGATAGGACAGCGACGCTTTGAACCAGCAGAGGTACGACAGTTCGAAAGTTCATAACACAGCTCCTCAAGAAGGGGCATATTTTCTTAGAAAGTGTATTAAAAGCCCGATCAACCAGGTTTGAGTCGATGGATCATCAAGTTAATCATCGCCAATTCAATCATGGCTTCACTACTGACAGGCAGCGACTCATAGTCTTTGCTCAATCGCC
>Ga0315279_10001438_pt1 | contig 39694 bp, 53 predicted proteins | sample YL17G06_20_MG_FD_203694 | JGI IMG/M metagenome (GOLD analysis project Ga0315279, IMG submission 203694) | Sediment microbial communities from Yellowstone Lake, YNP, Wyoming, USA - YL17G06_20 | ecosystem: Environmental > Aquatic > Freshwater > Lake > Sediment | place: USA: Wyoming | collected...
TTCTCATGCTGGCTTCGAATAATCTTCTTTCGGCGGCTTCCGGGCGGCCGGTCATAACTCCGACCCAGGACATGGTTTTGGGGACTTATTACATGACGGTTGAGGATGAGAGAGCCGAGCTGGGCCAGGGAATGGTTTTTGCCAACGATTGGGAAGCCATGGTGGCGAATGATTTAGAAGAAGCTAATCTGCACGCCAAGATCAAAGTCAGGCGCGGTGGTGAAATAATTGAGACCACGGTGGGGAGAATCAAATTAAATTATACTTTGAATCGTGTACTCAAAAAACGCGGGATCGAGGAAGAATACCCGTATATTAATCAAGTATTAGGCAAGAAAGAGTTGGAGAAACTTGTCACCGATTGCTATCATCGTTACGGAAACGCGATCACCGCTGAAATAGCCGATGAAATTAAACGTTTGGGATTCAAATATGCAACCCTGGCGGGGGTTTCCATCGCCCTCGAAGACCTGGTGGTGCCGGCGCGGAAAAAGGAGATCGTTGATAAAGCCACCTCCCAGGTAGCAAATCTTGAGCATCATTTCCGCACCGGGGCCATTTCGGCCAAAGAAAAATTCATTCGTTCATTGGATATTTGGAGCGCGGTGACCGAAGAGGTTACGGAAGGTATGCTGCGCGAATTTGACAAACTCAATTCGGTTTATATGATGGCCTTCTCCGGTGCGCGCGGAAATATCCAGCAGGTGCGCCAGCTTTCCGGAATCCGCGGTCTGATGGCCGATCCTTCCGGGAACATTATTAACATACCGATAAAAAGTAATTTTAAAGAAGGGTTGAACGTGACCGAGTATTTTATTTCTTCCTACGGAGCGCGCAAGGGTCTGGTTGATACCGCTTTAAGAACCGCAGACTCGGGCTACCTGACGCGGCGATTGGTGGATGTGGCTCAGGATGTCATGATTACCGAAGAAGACTGCGGGGGCAGAGAAGGGATCGAATTGTCGACAGTGCGAGAAGGATATGAAGAAGTCATTCCTCTTTCACAGCGTCTGCTTTACCGCACTCCGACGAAAAATGTGGTGGATCCGCTCTCTGGCAAAGTCCTGGCCAAGGCAGGAGAAATGATCAAGGTTGAGGTAGCGCAAAGGGTAGCGGAAGCGGGGGTGGAAAAAGTCGAGGTCCGATCGGGTTTAACCTGCAAAACTAAAAAAGGACTATGTCAGAAGTGCTATGGCCTGGATCTTTCCAGCATGAATCTGGTGAATATCGGCGAAGCGATCGGGATCATCGGGGCGCAGAGCATCGGTGAGCCGGGCACGCAGCTTACTATGCGGACTTTTCATATCGGCGGTGTCGCTCTGCATAAGGCCGCAAAAATTTCGGTCAGGACCAAGCACAGCGGAACGGTCCACTTTGGAGAAGGAATCGAAATTAAAGATATCCTGGATGAGCTGGGAGTGAAGCAAAAATTGATCACCCGCAGCTCCTCGGTTTACATCAAGATTAAGGAAAAAAAGGAGGAATATATTCTTCCGGTGGGCGCGGCCATAAAAGTTAGGGAAGGGGATAAGCTGGAGGCCGGCGGTGTTATTGCCGAATACGATCCAACTTATGAACACGTCGTCTCGAGTTCCGCCGGCCGGTGCATGTTCATCGGATTGGAAGTGTCAGAGCGCCGCAAGGAAAAAATCGCTAAACGCGACGGCGAAGTCTTTATTTATAATCCTAAAGTTAAAAAAGAATATGAACTGCCAAAGGATGCGCAGGTCTTTGTAAAAGCAGGGGATAAAGTCAAGGTTGGAGATGAGATTGCCGCCGGCTTGATTTCTAAAGCGCCCGGAGTGGTCATCGAGGCCAAAAAGGGCCGCATCACGGTTGCCCCCGGCGAAAGCTATCTGATCATAGCCGGATCACGCGTGTTCGTTGAGGATGAAAAAGAGATCGAGAGCTATGATGTCATCGCTCGGGTGGAGGCCATTCGCCGCGATCCCAGTAAAACCCGGGACATCATTCAGGGTCTGCCCAAAGTTGAAGAGCTTTTTGAAGCGCGCCGTCCGAAAGATCCGGTCATTCTTTCGGAAACGGAAGGGGTGGCGGAAGTATCGGAAAAGGAAGGAGCGCGTCTGGTCACCATCCGCGGGAACAAGGGCGAGCGCAAGGAATACCTGGTTTCTTATGAAACCCGCCTCCGGATAATTACCAATGACAAAGTGCATGTTGGGATGCAACTTACCGAGGGGACCGTCAATCCGCATGATGTGCTGCGGATTCTGGGAGTCAAGGCGGCGCAGACTTTTTTGATTGACGAGATTCAAAAAATTTATCGATCCCAGGGGGTCACCATTTCGGATAAACATATCGAAGTTATTGTGCGGCAGATGACCCGCAAGGTGCGGGTGGTCCAGCCGGGAGATACCACCCTGCTGCCGGGGGAGCTGATTGATATTAATGTGCTCGAAGAAATTAATGAAAAAGTCAAGGGTGAAAAATCAGAAGCGACCGAAGTGCTTTTGGGGATCACCAAAGCTTCACTTTCCACTGACAGCTTTATTTCTGCCGCTTCATTCCAGGAAACAGCGCGGGTTTTAACGGATGCGGCGGTAAAAGGAAAGACCGATGACATGTACGGATTAAAGGAAAATGTTATTATCGGAAAACTAATTCCAGCAGGTACGGGCTTTTCTCAATATCGTTATCTGGAATTAGTTCCGACCGTTGGGTTGGCAACTCAATTGGAAGAAACGACCGAAAAGGAGGAATAAATGCCAACCATAAATCAGTTAATTCGTCAGGGAAGAAAGAGTAAAAAAGAAAAAAGGAAAGCGCCGGCGCTGAAAGGAAGCCCGCTGCGCCGGGGGGTTTGTGTCCGGGTCTATACCACTACTCCTAAAAAGCCAAACTCCGCGCTGCGTAAGGTGGCGAGGGTAAGATTGACTTCGGGGACCGAAGTGACGGCTTACATTCCGGGGGTTGGACATAATCTTCAGGAACACTCGGTGGTTCTGGTGCGCGGCGGACGGGTGAAAGATTTACCGGGCGTCAGATATCATATTGTGAGAGGTTCTTTTGATACGGCGGGAGTTGAAGGCCGGAAACAGAGTCGTTCAAAATACGGTGCAAAACGACCCAAGGCGGGAGGTGCGGAAGGTGCCTAGGTACGGAAGGGTTCCCAAGCGAAAAATTCCGCCGGACCCGGTTTACGGGAGCGTTTTAGTTGAAAAATTCATTAATAAAATGATCTTACAAGGGAAGAAAAGCGTGGTGGAGAGGATTTTTTACCAGGCGATGGAAGAAATTCGTAAGCTTACCAACAAAGAACCTATTGAAGTTTTTGAAAAAGCCATTGAGAATGCCGCCCCGATTTTAGAAGTTAAGGCGCGGCGCGTTGGCGGAGCAACCTATCAAATACCGATTGAAATCTCCCGGCCGCGGGCGCAGGCGAGAGCCATGCAGTGGATTCGGCAAGCGGCCAGAGAAAGATCGGGTAAATCTATGATTGAGAATTTAACGGCTGAGCTGATCGATGCTTACAACAATACCGGAGTAGCGATTAAGAAGCGGGAGGATTTACATAAAACGGCGGAGGCCAACAAAGCCTTTGCTCATTTTAGATGGTGATAATTTATAAATGGTTAGAGAATATCCAATTGAAAGATATCGAAATATGGGATTCGCCGCGCATATTGATGCGGGGAAAACTACCACCACCGAGCGGGTGCTTTTCTACAGCGGAAGGCTCCATCGGATCGGCGAGGTGGACGAAGGAACAGCGACTATGGACTGGATGATACAGGAAAAAGAAAGGGGAATAACCATAACATCGGCGGCGACCACCACTTTTTGGAAGGACTACCAGATCAATATTATTGATACGCCGGGGCACGTTGACTTTACGGTTGAAGTGGAGCGCTCCATGCGGGTGCTGGACGGGGTGGTGATTATTTTCTGCGCGGTGGGCGGCTGTCAGCCTCAATCGGAGACGGTCTGGCGGCAGGCGACGCGCTACCGCGTTCCGCGAATGGCTTTCATTAACAAAATGGATCGGGTAGGTTCGGATTTTTTACGGGTGGTCAGGCAGATGAAAGAAAGGCTGCTGACGACGCCGGTCCCGCTTCAGCTGCCCATCGGAGCGGAGGATTCCTTTGTTGGAATGATCGATCTGGTTGAAATGAACGCGATCATTTATGAGGATGAATTGGGTATGAAATTTAAGCGTGCGCCGATCCCTGAAAATATGATGGAAGAGGCCAAAAAATATCGTGATAAGCTGGTGGAGGCGGCGGCGGAAGCCGACGATCGACTGCTTGAAAAATATATGGCCGAACATACGCTGAGCAATGAAGAAATCAAAGCGGGCATCCGCAAAGCAACCATCGAATCAAAAATTGTTCCGGTGGTTTGCGGCTCATCCTTTAAAAATCGCGGCGTCCAGCCGCTTTTAGATGCCATTGTGGATTACCTTCCTTCACCGCTGGACAAAAAAGCGGTGGCAGGAATTAATCCCAAGACCGGGGCAGAGGAAACGCGGGAAGCGGCGGACGATTGTCCTTTTTCAGCGCTGGCTTTTAAGATTATGTCCGATCCCTACGTGGGAAGATTGACTTATTTTCGGGTTTATTCCGGGATTTTAACTACCGGTTCATATACTTTTAATTCAGTAAAAGAAAGAAAAGAGCGAATTGGGAGATTATTGCAGATGCACGCCAATAAGCGGGAAGAAATTACCGAAATTGGAGCGGGAGATATCGCCGCCGCGGTGGGACTGAAAGATACGACCACCGGAGACACCCTTTGTGATTCGGCTAATCCGATTATTCTGGAAGCGATCCAATTTCCGGAACCGGTCATTTTTGTGGCGATCGAACCCAAGACTAAAGCCGACCAGGAAAAGCTGGGAGTGGCGCTCGGTAAACTGGCGGAAGAGGATCCTACTTTTAGAGTTAAGGGGGATCCGGAAACCGGACAGACCATTATTTCCGGGATGGGCGAGCTGCACCTTGAAATTATCGTTGATCGATTGCTGCGGGAATTTAAAGTTGAAGCCAATGTCGGCAAACCGCAGGTGGCATATAAAGAAACCATCCGCGGAGGTGCCGAAGTCGAAGGAAAATTTATCCGCCAGACTGGCGGCCGCGGCCAATACGGCCACGTTTGGATTAAGGTTGAACCGCTGGAAGCCGGGAAGGGCTTTGAATTCGTAAATAAAATTGTCGGCGGATCGATTCCTCGGGAATATATTCCGGCGGTGGAGTCTGGTGTTAAAGAAGCGATGGCGACGGGAGTGTTAGCCGGCTACCCGGTGATTGACGTTCGAACCACCCTTTTTGACGGCTCTTATCATGATGTCGATTCATCGGAAATCGCCTTTAAAATTGCCGGTTCGATGGCTTTTAAAAACGGGATTCTCAAAAGCAAGCCGGTGCTGCTTGAACCAATCATGAAGGTGGAAGTGGTTATCCCGGAGCAGTATATGGGTGATGTAATTGGTAATTTAAACAGCCGGCGGGGGCACATTGAAGGGCTTGAATCACATGCCGGCGTCCAAACCATAAAAGCGAAAGTTCCGCTGGCGGCGATGTTTGGTTATGCCACGGACCTGCGTTCGGTTACTCAGGGGCGTGGAAATTACACCATGGAATTTTCTGCCTACAGCGAAGTGCCAAGGAATATTGCTGATCAAATCATAGAGAAAGTGCAAGGAAAATAAAATGGCAAGACAAAGAATCAGAATCAAACTAAAGAGCTATGATCACCGGATCCTGGATCAGTCGGCGATGAAGATTGTGGATACCGCCAAGCGCGCCGGTGCGCTGGTTTCGGGCCCGGTCCCTTTGCCGACGGATAAAGAAATCTACTGTGTTTTGCGTTCGCCGCACGTGGACAAGAAATCGCGCGAGCATTTTGAAATTCGAACCCACAAGCGTTTGATCGACATTCTCGATCCTCCGCCGCAGACGGTGGACGCCCTGATGCAGCTTGATCTGCCGGCGGGGGTGGACATCGAAATCAAGATGGGATAAAAAGATGTTAGGCATTAAAAAAGGAATGACGCAAATCTTTGACGAAACCGGCCGGGTGTTCGGGGTAACCGTGGTTGAGGCCGGTCCCTGCGTTGTTACACAGGTGAAAACGAAGGAGAAAGAAGGTTACAGCGCGATCCAACTCAGTTTTGCGAAAAAGAAAAGGGAATTTATGGTCGAAAATCCGGCTGATTATAAAGTTGGCCAGGAAATAAAAGTTGATATTTTTAATCCCGGAGACAAGGTTTTGGCTTCCGGGCTGGCGATTGGAAAGGGTTTCCAGGGGAACGTTAAACGTTTTCACGCCTCTCGCGGTCCGATGGGGCATGGTTCAAAATCGCATCGGATCCCGGGATCGAGCGGTTCCGGAACGACCCCCGGAAGAGTTTGGAAGGGAAGAAAAATGCCGGGGCGTATGGGAGGCGGCCGCATTACAGTTAAAAATATTAAAGTGGTGCAGGTTATTCCCGAAAAAAACTTGCTTTTGGTCTATGGATCAGTTCCGGGTAAACGAGGAAATTTGATTGAGATAAGGAAAGCCGCCTCCACTAAAGCTATGGCGGCCAAGGCTTAAGGATGCCGACATTAACTGAGAAAATATTTAATGAAAAATTGAATGAAGCGGTGGTTCATGAAACTTTGCGCTGGTTTTTGACGAGCCGGAGGCAGGGAACCCACAGCGCCAAAACGCGTTCGGAAGTATCCGGCGGCGGGATTAAGCCCTGGAAGCAGAAGGGAACCGGTCGGGCGCGAGCCGGGAGCATCCGTTCTCCGCTTTGGCGGAAGGGTGGAGTGATCTTCCCTCCGAAACCAAGGGAGCATGCTTATAACCTGCCGAAAAAAGTTCGAAAACTGGCTTTGAGGGTGGCTCTTTCTGATTTCAACCGGGAGAATCGAATTAACATGGTCGATAAGTTTTCGGTGTCGCAGCCGAAAACCAAGGAAGGGGTAAAGTTTTTAAAAGCAACGGGAGCCAGCGGTCGGATCCTGGTCGTTTTGGGAGCGCCGGCGACAGAGTTTGAGAGAAGCGCTCGCAATATTGCCGGGGTAAAAATTGTCCTGTCCAAGGACCTTAATATCTTTGATCTTTTAAAGTCGGATTGGGTTTTGATGGAAAAAAGTGCGGTGGCGCAGCTGGAAGAGAGGATAAGCTAATGGAGCCGGAACAAATAATTTTGGAACCTATCATTACAGAGAAAACAGTAACGGAGCGGGCGGCCCGGCCGGCCTCGCGCTATGTATTTAAAGTTCATCTTAATGCAACCAAGGTAGCGATTAAGCAAGCGGTCGAGAAAATTTTTAAGGTGAAGGTTGCGGATGTGAACACGACCTACGTTCGGCCGAAGCAGAGAATTATGGGAAAAAACATTGGAAGGACGTCCCGTTCCAAAAAAGCTTATATCACGCTCGTGAGCGGACAGAAAATACAGGAGTTGGAAGCTTAAATGGGATTAAAACAGAAAAATCCTACCAGTCCGGGAACCAGATTTCAGATCGTTGACGATTATTCGGATATTACCAAGAAATATCCGGAGAAAAGTTTGCTGGCTACTTTGAATCAAGGGGCCGGACGCGATTGGCGCGGTTTTGTTTCGATGCGGCATCTGGGCGGCGGGAACAGAAAACACTATCGCATGGTTGATTTTAAAAGGGATAAAGACAATATGGAAGCCAAAGTAATTGGAATTGAATATGATCCAAACCGCAATTGCCGCATTGCCTTAATTGAATATTCGGATCGGGAGAGAAGATATATTTTGGCTCCACTGGGTTTATCGGTCGGAGAAGCGGTGCAGTCGGGCGAAGAGGCGGATATTCGTCCCGGGAATGCGCTTCCGCTGCGTTCCATTCCAGTTGGGACCACGGTCCATAATGTCGAGATTGAACCAGGTCAGGGCGGCAAGTTGGCGCGCTCCGCGGGGGCGGGACTGGTGCTGCTGGCCAAGGAAGGCGGCTACGCTATCGTGAAGATGCCGTCGGGTGAGCAGAGGATGATCCACCTTTTCTGCCGGGCAACGGTGGGTCAGGTTGGGAACCTGGATGCGAAAAACATCATTCTGGGAAAAGCCGGCAAGAAAAGGCATCTGGGAAGGCGGCCGGAGGTTAGAGGAGTAGCGATGAATCCCTGCGATCACCCGCATGGCGGCGGAGAAGGAAAGTCGGGAATTGGCCGCAAACATCCGGTTTCTCCCTGGGGTAAGCCGGCGCTGGGGAAGAAGACCCGAAAGCCGCGCCGAAAGAGCGATCGCTTTATTTTGACAAAGCGTCCGCGGTAAGGAGAGATTTTGAATGGGAAGATCAATTAAAAAAGGGCCCTATGTTGACGAGAACCTGTTAAAAAAGGTTCAGAAGATGGAAATTTCTAAAGAAAAAAAAGTGATCAAGACCTGGGCGAGGAATTCAACCATTATTCCGGAGATGATTGGTTTCACTTTTGCGGTGCACAACGGGAATAAACACATTCCGGTTTACATTACCGAAAATATGGTGGGGCATAAGCTGGGCGAGTTTGCGGCGACCCGGGTTTTTAGAGGGCACGGCACTCCCACTGATAAATCAACTTCACTGACATGACGATAGTAAAAGCAAAAGCAAAATGGGCAAGCAGTTCGCCCCGCAAAATTCAGCGGGTGGCGGATCTGGTGCGGGGAAAATTAGCACAGGAAGCTTTGACCCTTTTAAAGTTTATGCCGCAAAAAGGGGCGCGGCTTCTTGCTAAAGTAATAAAGTCGGCAGTGGCCAACGCCAAAAATAATTGCAAACTGGATGAAGCGGGACTGGTGATCCATGAAGTCTATGCCAATAAAGGGACCGATATGAAGCGTTTCCAGCCCCGCGCGCGGGGAAGAGCCTTTCCAATTAAAAAACGAACCAGCCATATTACCGTATGTTTGAGTTCCAGGGAGAGTGTCTGATGGGACAAAAAATTCACCCCAAAGGTTTTCGGCTCGGGATCATTGAAGATTGGGAAAGTGTCTGGTACGCCAACGATCAAGAGTTTGCCAAGATTTTATTGGAAGACGTTGAATTAAGAAAATATTTAAAGAATAATCTTTACAAGGCGGGAATCTCGAAGATAAAAATCAGTCGGAAGGCGAGTCAGATCGAGGTAGATCTTTACACGGCTAAACCGGGATTGATTATCGGAAAAGGCGGGAAAGAAGTGGCGGCGATTCGTGAAGAGCTGATGAAAAAAACCGGGAAGCTGATCACGCTTAACATTCACGAAGAACCGAAGCCCGAAGCCAACGCGACCCTGCTGGCGGAGAATATCGCCCTGCAGCTGGAGCGCCGCATCGCTTTCCGCCGCGCGATGAAGCAGGGGGTTTCCAAGGCGATGCGTGCCGGCGCTAAAGGGGTAAAAATTATGTGCGGCGGCCGTTTAGGCGGGGGGGAAATTGCACGCCGAGAGTGGTATAGGCTGGGAAGAGTTCCCCTCCATACCTTGAGAGCAAAGATCGATTATGGTTTTGCGGAAGCAATGACCCTTTACGGGAAAATCGGGGTTAAGGTCTGGATTTACAAAGGGGACGTTTTACCTGAAGCGAAAGGGAAGGAGCGAGTAAGTGGCACTGATACCAGCGAAAACAAAGTTTAGAAAACATCAGCGTGGAAGAGTACGGGGAAAAGCTAGCGCTGGCGCGACCCTTTATTTTGGTGAATTTGGGTTGCAGTCGCTGGAATGCGGACACCTTACCACCAATCAAATCGAGGCGGCGCGCAAGGCTTTGACGCACAGTCTGAAGCGGGGCGGAAAAGTTTGGCTGAGAGTTTTCGCGGATAAAATTATTACGGCCAAGGCGGCCGAAACCAGGATGGGGGGAGGGAAAGGCGCCCCGGTAGCGTTCGTTGCGCCGGTTAAGCGCGGTCATATCATTTTTGAAATCGCAGGAATTGCTTACGAGGAAGCGAAGGAGGCGTTGAATTTGGCAAGTTTTAAACTGCCTCTGGCAACGCGGGTAGTGGCAAAGATATGAAAACTTCTGAATTGCGGGAGCTTTCGGAAGCGGAATTGCGCCGAAAGGCAGCGGAGCTACGCAGAGAGCTTTTGAACTTGAGGATTCAGCGGGCGAACCAGCAGTTGAAGAATCCTTTAAAGTTGCGGGAAAATCGCCGCGAAATCGCTCGAATTCTGACACTGATCCGAGAGAAAGGAGAAAAATAGCTTGTCAAAAAAAGTTCGCGAAGGAATTGTGGTCAGCAATAAAATGAAAAAGACGGTGGTAGTGGAAGTGGAAAGAGTTTTCCGCCATCCGCTTTACCAGAAAGTGATCCGGACGGCGAAAAAATTCAAAGCGCATGATGAGCTGGGCCAGTGCAAAGTAGGCGAGCGGGTGGAGATAGTGGAAACCCGGCCGCTTTCCAAAGATAAGCAGTGGCGAGTTACCAGGAGGCTTAAACTTGATACAGCCGCGTAGTATGCTGAAGGTAGCTGATAATTCGGGCGCCCGCACCGTGATGTGTATCCGGGTGCTGGGCGGATCCAATCGGCGCTATGCCGGGATTGGAGACATGATTGTCGGGGTGGTCAAAGCCGCCTCACCGAACATGACGGTTAAAGACGGAGAGATTGTATTTGGAGTGGTGGTTCGGACCCGCAAACCACTGCGCCGGCCGGATGGTTCCTATGTTAAATTTGATGACAATGCCGTGGTAGTGGTGGCAAAGGATAAGAATCCGCGAGGCACGCGCGTTTTCGGGCCGGTGGCGAGAGAATTGCGCGAGAAAGAATATATGAAAATAATTTCGCTGGCACCGGAGGTGGTTTGATGCATCTTAAAAAGGGAGATACGGTAATCGTTTTATCCGGAAAGGATAAAGGCAAAAAAGGGAAAATTTTAAAGGTTTTTCCTGACAAAGATAAAGTGGTAGTAGAGCGTGTGGCGGTGGTAAAGAAGCACCAGCGCCCAACGCGAAATTTCCAGGGAGGGATCATTGAAAAACCGCTTCCGATTTTTGTTTCCAAAGTCATGCTGGTCTGTCCGCGCTGCAGTCAGCCGACGCGGATCAAAATGGAAACCGTTCAGGATAAACGGGTTCGGGCCTGCAAGAGCTGCGAAGAGATGATGGATAAGGTGTAGTATGGGAGAACGTAAGAAAAAATTTGAAAAGACCATTGTGCCCGAGCTGATGAAGCTTCAGGGAAAGAAAAACCCCATGGAAGTTCCGCGTCTGACTAAACTGGTGATTAACCGCGGAGTTGGGGAAGCCCGGGAAAATGACAAAGCGATTGAGGTTTCGGCGGCGGAGCTGGCAAATATAACCGGACAGAAACCTTTGATTACCTTAAGTAAAAAGGCGATTGCGGCCTTTAAGCTGAAAGCCAACATTCCCATTGGATTGAAAGTGACTTTGCGCGGAGAGCGTATGCATGAATTCGTTAATAAATTGATAAACATCTGCCTGCCAAAAATCAGAGATTTTAAAGGGGTCAGTCCCAAATCTTTTGATGGGTCTGGCAATTACACTTTGGGGATTCGAGAACAGCTGATCTTCCCAGAGGTGGATTATGAAAAGGTGGATCGGGTCCGGGGGATGGATATAACTTTTGTTACTTCATCGGAAAAGGATGCGGAAGCCAGGCAGCTGTTAGAATTGATGGGAATGCCTTTCCGCGCTGCAGCGTAAAAGGAGATCGTATTTAGATGGCAAAAAAAAGTTGGCTGGAAAGATTAAAACGCGTGCCCAAATTTTCTACGCGGCTGAAGAAACGCTGCAACATCTGCGGCCGGTCGCGGGGATTATTCAGCAAGTTTGGGATTTGCCGTATTTGCTTCAGGAATCTGGCTCACCGCGGGCAGATTCCTGGTGTTACCAAAGCGAGCTGGTAAAGGAGAGTAAAAATGGATTCGATTGCCGATATGCTGGTTAGGATACAGAATGCGATCAGGATACGAGAGGAAACGGTTGACCTCCCGCATTCTAAAGTCAAAGAAGGGATTGCCCGGATTCTTCTGGAGGAAGGATATGTCAGCAATCTGGATACTTTCACTCGCATGAATAAAAGGTTTTTAAGAATCAGGTTAAAATATACCGAAGCAAAAAAGAGCGTCATTGCCGGAATGAAAAGAATAAGCAGCTCCAGCCGTCGCATTTACGTTGGCGCCGACTCTATTCCCCGGGTTCAGTGCGGCTTTGGCACGGCGATTGTTACTACCCCAAAAGGTTTGATGACGGATGAGCAAGCGAGGGAGAAAAAACTGGGCGGTGAAATTCTTTGTTATGTTTGGTAGGGAGCAGATAAATTGGCAAGAATAGGCAGAAGAATATTAGAAATACCGGGCGGGGTCGAAGTTATAGTCGAAGACGGAAAAATTTTGGTCAAGGGTCCGAAAGGAAGCTTGAGCCAATCTTTGAAGCCCGTAGTCAGCATAAAAATTGAGGGAAATAAAGTTTCGACGCTGTGTGAGGCAAATGATCCCAAGGCGCGGGCTATGCATGGTTTGTACAACAGCCTGATCAAAAACATGATTGACGGAGTTACCAAAGGTTTTGAAAAAAATTTGGAAATGTCTGGAGTTGGTTACCGCGCCGCGCTGCAGGGGAAAAAGCTGCAGATCCAGATCGGGTATTCCCATCCGGTGGAAATTGATCCTCCCGCAGGGATCACTTTTGAGTTGGAGGGAGCGACCAAGATAAAGGTTAAAGGAATCGACCGGCAGCAGGTGGGGGAAGTGGCGGCGGAGATCCGGCGGATCAGAGAAGTCGAGCCCTACAAAGGAAAAGGAATAAAATATTTTGGTGAATTGGTGCGGCGCAAGGCCGGAAAGGCGGCCAAAGCGGTTGGAGCAACAGGAGCTTAAATGGTAAGAAAAAGAAAAATACTGGGAACCGCTGAGCGACCCCGGCTTTCCGTTTTTCGCAGTCTGAGGAATATATCGGTCCAGATTATCGATGATGCCGCGGGGCGCACTTTGGTGGCAGCTTCGAGCATTGAAAAAAAAGCGGGGGGAAATATAGCGGCGGCTAAAATCGTTGGAAAACTGATTGCGGAAAGGGCTGTAGCGAAAGGAATTAAGAAAGTAGTTTTTGATCGGGGAAAAGCTCTGTATCATGGAGGAGTAAAAGCGCTTTCCATGGCGGCGCGTGAAGGAGGACTGCAGTTCTAATGGCAGATAGATTTGAAAGACAACCGTCGGAGTTAAAAGAAAAAGTGGTACAGATCCGTCGCGTAACCAAAGTGGTAAAAGGCGGCAAAAAAATGGGATTTAGAGCGGTGGTGGTGGTCGGCGATTTGAAGTCGAAAGTTGGTTTGGGAATTGGCAAGGCGGCAGAAGTTTCGGCAGCCATCCGCAAGGGGGTGGAAGAGGCGAAAAAACTGATGATTGAAGTTCCCATGGTGGCGGGAACGATTCCTCATGATGTAGTTGGGACTTATTCGGCCAGCCGGGTGATTCTGCGCCCAGCACCGCGAGGAACCGGGGTTATTGCCGGTGGAGCCGTGCGTACCATTCTTGAGCTTTTGGGCTTGAAAAACATGGTTGCCAAATCGATTGGCTCGCCCAATGCTATTAATGTCGGTCGCGCCACTCTGGCGGCTTTGAGTTCACTTAAAAGCCTTGAAATAACAACTCAATTAAGGGGAAAGGAACCCAAGATAAAGTATGTTGAAACTGAATAATCTTAAACCGGCGGAAGGTTCGCGGAAGAAGAGAAAGCGGGTTGCCCGCGGGACCAGCTCCGGTCACGGCAAGACTGCCGGCCGGGGACATAAGGGGCAAAAAAGCCGCTCGGGCGGCACCAAAGGAATCCGCTTTGAAGGAGGGCAGACTCCGCTTTATCGGCGACTTCCCAAGCGCGGGTTTAAGAATTATCCTTTTAAAAAAGAATACAGTATTTTTAATCTTTCCGATCTTTCTCGGATAAAAGAAGCCAAAGGATTAATCAAAGTTTTGGGAAAAGGAGAAATCAAAGAACCGGCAGCTGTTTCAGCGCACAAATTTAGTGCGGAAGCTAAAAAGAAAATCGAAGCGGCCGGAGGGAAAGTGGTTATATTACATGCTTAACGTAGTTTCGGGTATTTTTAATATTGTGGACTTGAGAAAGAAATTTCTCTATACGCTGGGAATGGTTGTGCTTTATAGATTGGGAGCGCACATTCCGGTGGCGGGGATTGATACGATGAAGCTTCAGGCTCTTTTCAGCAAAGGAAATATTCTTGGTTTCCTCGATCTGTTCACTGGCGGCGCATTGATGCGTTTTTCTGTGTTTGCAATGGGAATTGTTCCTTACATCAATGCTTCCATTATTATGCAGCTTCTGACCGTGGTTATCCCGCAGCTGGAAGAATTGCAAAAGGAAGGAGAAGCCGGACGCAAGCAGATTGCGACGTACACCCGTTATCTAACCGTCGTTTTGGCGGCTTTCCAGGCTTTCGGGATGTCGTTCTGGCTCCGGGGAGTAATGCTGGAAGGCTATAATTTCATTTTCTTTCTTGCCGGTACCATGATTTCGCTGACAGCCGGGAGCACACTGGTGATGTGGTTTTCTGAGCTTATTACAGAGAAAGGGATTGGAAATGGAGCCTCGCTTTTGATCTTTGTTGGCATCGTGTCGCGGATTCCATCGTATATCGGGCAAACCATTACTTTAATTCGCGGCGGCGCTTCAGTTCCGGGCGTTCTTATTCTGCTGCTGGCATTTTTTCTGATGATTATAGCGATCGTGGTTGTGCAAGAAGGACAGCGCCGCATCCAGGTGCAATATGCCAAGCGCATCATCGGACGCAAGATGTACGGCGGACAATCCACGTATATCCCGCTGCGGGTTAATCAGGGAGGCGTTATTCCTATCATTTTTGCCTCTTCGGTTTTGCTTTTTCCAGCGACCATTGCGCAGTTTGTACCCAATCCGACCGTTCAAAAGGTAGTGGGATGGTTTTCACCTTCGGGTGGATTATATATGTTACTCTATTTTGCGTTAATTTTCTTCTTTACTTATTTTTACACCGCGATTACTTTTAATCCCAATGAGCTGGCCGAAAACATCAAAAAGTACGGCGGCTTTATCATGGGAATTCGGCCGGGAAAACCGACGGCGCAGTACCTCGAGCACACCATAACTCGTCTGACCCTGGTGGGGGCAATTTTTTTGGCTACCATTGCGGTCATTCCTACCATTGTTGAAGGTTTAACCCATATCACTTCGTTTCAGGGATTGGGATCGACGGCGCTCCTGATTGTGGTCGGAGTCGCCTTGGACCTTGTAAGACAGATTGAGACGCATCTGGTCACGCGTCAATATGAGGGACTTTTGGCATGATTCTTATTTTTCTGGGACCTCCTGGTTCCGGAAAAGGAACCCAGGCCAAACGGTTATCGGAAAGGATTAGAGTTCCTCATATTTCTCTGGGGGATATATTGAGAGAGGAAGTAAGGCTCGAAACAGAGTTGGGGCGCAGGGCAAAAGAGCATATGAACGCGGGCAGATTGGTCCCGGATGAGATGACGATTGAACTGACGCGCAAAAGAATTCGCCAAGAGGATTGCAGATCGGGGTTCATTATTGATGGCTTTCCCCGTTCAGCCGCGCAGGCGGATGCTTTTGACCGAATGCTGGAAGAAGACAAGCTAAAGCTAAACCGGGTAATTTATTTTAACATTTCGGAAGAGGCAGTGGTGGATAGGCTTTCGGGGAGAAGAAGCTGCAGGAATTGCGGCGCAGTTTATCATGTAAAATTTAATTCGCCGAAAGTCCCGGGGAAATGCGATCTTTGCGGCGGTGAACTTTTCCAGCGACCGGATGATAAGGAAGAAGTGATTAGGAAGCGCTTCGAAGTGTATGAAAAACAAACCCGTCCCTTGATTGAGCATTACGCAAAAAAGGGGAAATTGGTTGAGATGGATGCGGCCAAGCCGATCGAAGAAGTATTTCATAAACTTTTGAATGTTTTGGCATTTGCCACTGCTCCTTGATGGTAATCAGCATAAAAACGGAAGAAGAAATTGAGTTTATGCGGAAGGCCTGCGGCATTGCGGCTGAAGTACTGGATGAACTTCGCCGTGAAGTCAGGGCGGGAATAACCACCGAAGACCTCGATAAAATCGGGGAGAGCCAGATCCGGGAAAGGAAGGCTGAACCGGTGTTTATCGGCTATCGCGGTTATTGGCACGCGACCTGTGTTTCCATAAATGAAGAAGTGGTGCATGGCATCCCGGGAAAGAAAGTTTTGCGTGAAGGGGATATTGTGAGCTTGGATGTGGGGACGAAGTTCCAAGGCTACTGCGGAGATACAGCGGCAACCTTTCCGGTCGGGAAAATTTCCGGAAAAGCGCAAAAGCTGCTGCGGGTGGGAAAAGAAGCTTTGCGGGCGGGTATCCGCCAGGCGCGGGCTGGGAATCATTTAGGGGATATTTCCTATGCCATCCAGCAGCAGGCGGAGAAAAACGGATTTTCAGTAGTGCGTGAACTTTACGGCCACGGTTTGGGGAAGGATCTGCACGAAGATCCGCTGATTCCGAATTACGGAAAACCAGGCGAAGGGGTTGAACTTAAACCTGGTATGGTTTTGGCCATTGAGCCGATGATTAATGTGGGAGGATGGAAGATTCGAACGCTGGCGGATGGATGGACGGTGGTCACCGAAGATGGAAGTCTTTCCTGCCATTTTGAGCATACGGTTCTGATAACGGAAGATGAACCCGAGGTGTTGACTTGGTTAAAGAAAAAGATGTAATCGAGCTTGAAGGTGAAATAACGGAAGCGTTGCCGAGCGCCTTGTTTCGGGTAAAACTTGAAACCGGACAGCTGATTCTGGCGCACGTTTCGGGAAAAATCCGGAAGCATTTTATTCGGATTCTTCCCGGGGATAAAGTTAAGGTAGAGCTCTCCCCCTATGATCTGACCAGGGGAAGAATCACCTATCGGATGAGATGAGGTGTTAATATGAAGGTAAGATCATCGGTTAAGAAAATTTGCGAGAAATGCAAAATCGTCCGGCGCCGGGGCCGGGTGTATGTGCTCTGTGAAAACCCTAAGCACAAACAGAGACAGGGTTAGGAGGAAATAGAATAAGATGGTACGATTAGTTGGAGTGGATTTGCCGCCGAACAAAAGAGTTGAAATCGGGATTACTTATATTTTTGGAATTGGTACGGCACTTAGTCATGAAATACTGGGAAAGGCAAAAGTCGATCCGGCTCGCAAGGTAAAAGATCTTAGTGATTCTGAATTGATAGCCATACGTGATGTTCTTAAAGATTACCGGCTGGAAGGAGATTTGAGAAAGGATATTTCCATGGCGATCAAACGGCTAATCGATATTGGTGCTTACCGCGGTACGCGTCACCGCAAAGGGCTTCCAGCCCGCGGTCAGCGCACCCGCACCAATGCCCGCACCAAACGAGGGAAGAGAAAGACCGTAGGACTCGGCAGGAAAAAAGAAGAAAAGAAGGTAGAGGGGTAATATATGGCAGAAGTTAAGGCAAAATTGAAAAAGAAGAAAGAGAAAAGGAAGGTTCCTTCGCTGGGAGTGGCGCATATCAACGCTACTTTTAATAATACGATTGTGTCGATCGCCGATCCGACGGGCGGGGTAGTGGCCTGGGCTTCGGCGGGGAATGTTGGATTCAAAGGAACCAAAAAAGGGACTCCCTTTGCCGCATCTTTGGCGGCGGAAAAAGCAGCCGCCAAGGCGCTGGAAGCCGGTGTGAGAGAAGTTAACGTTCTAGTCAAGGGTCCGGGATCGGGGCGGGAAACTGCCATTCGTTCCCTGCAGGCTGCGGGGTTGGAGATTAATTCCATCAAGGATGTAACGCCCATTCCTCACAATGGGTGCCGACCGCCGAAAAGGAGAAGAGTCTAATGGGCAGATATATTCAGGCCACCTGTCGATTATGCAGGCGGGAAGGCGGGAAGTTGTTTTTAAAAGGCGAGAAATGTTTTACCGAGAAGTGCCCGGTAGCGCGGCGTCCCTACCCGCCCGGACAGCACGGCAAACTACAGGCGCGGATTTCTGAATATCGAATTCGTTTGCGCGAGAAACAGAAAGCCCGCAGAATCTACGGCCTGGTGGAAAGACAATTTGCCAATTATTTTGAACGCGCTTCAGCCCGCAAAGGGGCGACCGGAGAAAAATTATTGGAATTGTTGGAGCGGCGGCTCGATAACGTTATTTACCGACTGGGATTCGCCACTTCGCGGCAGGCGGCGCGCCAGATGGTAAGGAACGGCGGAGTCCTGGTGAATGCCCGAAAGGTAAACATTCCTTCTTTTGAAGTTAAAATTGGAGATATGGTTGGAATAAGTCCTAAAATAGTTACTTTAGCAAAAGCGGCTTTGGAGAAATTTCCGGACCGTCAGACCCCCAGCTGGCTTTCCCTGGCAGGAGAAGTCGAAGGCAAAGTTTTGTCAATTCCTCGTCGCGATGAGATCGATATCGCCATCGAGGAAAATCTCATTGTTGAGTATTATTCGCGGTAAGGAGGAAATAAAGAATGGTAATAATCGGAGAGAAACCTTGGGTTAGGGTAGCTGAACTTTCAGATAAGTTCGGAAGATTTGTGGTGGAGCCGCTTCCGCGGGGCTATGGATCGACGCTGGGAAATTCCCTGCGGCGGGTCCTGCTTTCCTCCCTTCCCGGAGCGGCAATCACCGCGATAAAGATCGAAGATGTTCCGCATGAGTTTTCTACTATCCCGGGGGTGGTGGAAGATGTCTTGCATATAATTTTAAATTTAAAAGAAGTGGTGATAAAATCGCATTCCGACCAGCCCAAAGTGGTTTCACTCAAAGCGAAAGGAGAAGGGGAAGTTAAGGCGGGAGATATTAAACACGATGCGGAAATTGAAATCGTAAATCCCGACCTTAAAATTGCAACTCTGGGCGGCAGCGGAAAATTAAATATGGAAATGATAATTGAACGCGGCCGGGGTTATGTTTCTGCTCAACGCAATAAAAAGCCGAATTTACCAGTCGGTTTCATCCCGATCGATTCAATTTTCACTCCGGTTTTAAAAGTTAATCTTGCCACCGAAGAAGTGCGGGTGGGGCAGGAGATTAATTACGATCGTCTGGTGCTCTCCGTTTGGACCAACGGCAGCACGAAACCGGATGAGGCGGTAAAAGAAAGCGCCAAAATTCTCGCTCGTCACGTCGATCTTTTTATTCACCTGGGAGAAAAAGCAGAAGTCCTGGGACTAGAGCCGGAAAGAAGAGAGGAGGTTGCTTCGACCGCCCTGGAGATGAGTATCGAAGATTTGGAACTTTCTTCGCGGTCGCTTAACTGTGTTAAAAAAGCCGGGATTAAAACCGTAGGCGAGCTTATTTCTCATTCCGAGGCCGAGCTGATGAAGTTTAAAAACTTCGGCATGAAGTCTTTGACCGAAGTGCGCAACAAACTGTCAGAGTATAAACTGGGCCTCAAAGGAGAAAAAACAGCGTGAGACATCGTCTTGGAAATCGTAAACTGAGTCGGGCGACCGATCAAAGATTGGCCCTGCTGCGGTCAATCGTCAGGGCCCTTTTCATTAATGGAAAGGTGGAAGTGACTTTGACCCGCGCCAAGGAAGCGCGCCGGATGGCGGAAAGATTGATTACCGCCGTAAAGGCGAACGATTTAAATGCGCGCCGCAAGGTAGCGCAGGTGCTGGGAGAGAAGAAATTAGTTTCAAAGATTTTTAAAACTTATCCAGAAAAATATGAAGGGCGGGCGGGCGGCTATACCCGGATAACAAAAACCGGGTTCAGGCTGGGAGACGCGGCCCCCAAAGCCATGCTGGAGCTGGTATAGGGTAAAATGAAAAAGAATAAGACCATTTTTATAAAAGCGGAAGACGTGAAAAGACAGCGTTATTTGGTTGACGCCTCCGGTAAAGTATTGGGAAGGCTGGCCTCCAAAGTTGCCGTTTACCTGCGCGGCAAGCACAAGCCGATTTTCACTCCGCAGACCGATTGCGGAGATTTTTTAGTGATTGTAAATGCGGAGAAAATTAGAGTAACGGGGAAAAAGCTTAAGGATAAAACTTACTTTACCCATTCCGGTTTTCCGGGGGGAGACAAACTGTTGAATTATGAAAAAATGATGGCCAATAAGCCGGAAAAGGTTATTCGGCTGGCGGTCATGGGGATGCTCCCTCACAATCGCTTGGGAGCAAAAATGTTAAAGAAAATAAAAATATTCCGGGGTGAGCGGCCGGAATACAGCAAATGGTCAAAACTCGAGGTGTAAATAATGGCAGAATCACGTAAAAAAGTCCAAAAGAAGGCAGCCCCGCCAAAGGAGAAAGCGGCACCGAGAAAAAAGAAAGTAAAACCGGTTGAAATGCCGGTCGAGGTAAAGGTTGAGGCGAAAGTCGAAGCGCCACCGCCGGCTCCTAAACCGGTAAAAAAAATCAAGCCTCCGAAAGTTACAGTTCCGAGGTACTATGGGACGGGAAGACGCAAGGAAGCGGTAGCTAAGATTTGGTTGATCTCGGGTTCTGGCAAGGTTTTATTGAATCAAAAGCCCGCTTCGGAATATTTTTGTGGACGAAAGCTGCTTGAATTTCAGATCAACCGACCTTTTGTGGCAACTAAAACGGTCGGAAATTATGACGTTTTCGGTGATGTTTATGGAGGGGGTGTTCCCGGTCAGGCGGGAGCGGTTAGCTTAGGAATTTCTAGAGCCTTGGTTCGACTCAATCCCGATTTTAAAGTCTTGTTAAAAAGAGAAGGACTACTTACTCGCGATCCAAGAATGAAAGAACGCAAGAAGTACGGTTTGAAGCGCGCCCGCAAGGCGTTCCAATACTCCAAACGTTAAGGAGCAATATCATGACACTGGGTCCATTCAGTCGAGAAAGACATTACGAGGATTTTCAAAAACCAAAGCCGATAGAGCAGGGCGGTTTGATCAGACTTTCGGGTGCTTTTTTGCTCGATCATGAAGAGGAGCTGGTCAACCTGATCAAGCACGAGGGCAGGCTGGCCGAACAGAAAAATCCTCTGCACAAGGTCAGCAAGATCGAAAAAGTAGACGGCGGCTTGGTGGCGCAGACGACCGATCATAACCTGGCCATGCACATCGGCAAATGCCTGGTCCATGCTTACAAGGGCGAACACAAGTATAAATTCAGTAAAGACGAGAACTTCGTCGAGGTTGACTGGAAGAGGGATTGAAAGGGGAAGTTTTATATGGCGAGAAAGTTGATCAAATATAATTTAATGATCCCGGGGCCGACGCCGATTCCGACGCGGATTCTTTCTGCGATGAACCACGATATGATCGGCCACCGCGGACCGCTCTTCTCCGCGGTTATGAAAGAGGTCATGGAAGGTCTGCGCTGGGCTTATGAGACTACAAATGAGATCTTTGTTTATCCCTGTTCGGGAACGGGCGGGATGGAGGTCGCCGCGGTCAATACTCTTTCGCCGGGCGACAAAGTTATTGTCCTCAACATCGGGAATTTCGGCTCACGCTGGGCCAAGATCTGCAAGGCTTACGGCGCGGATGTAAACGATGTTAAGTTTGAGCGTGGTAAAGCTGCCGATCCAAAGGTGCTGGAAGCAGAACTTAAAAAGGGGCCGGTTAAAGCGATTTTTATGCAGCAAAATGAAACTTCTACCGGCGTCTTGAACGATGTTGAAACCTTAGCTAAGACCGTAAGGAAACTGCAACCGGATGCGTTGATCTTAGTTGACGCGGTTTCCGGTATGATGGCGGCACCTTTAAAAACGGATGAATGGGATCTGGATGTGGTGGTTTCGGGTTCACAGAAAGCCTTTATGGTGCCTCCGGGCATTGCCGCCGTTTCAATTTCTGCGCGCGCCTGGAAAGCTTACGAAACTTCTAAATGCCCGAAACACTACTGGGATTTCGGCTTAATGAAAGCCGAAGCGCCCAAAGGCCATACTTATACCACTCCTCCGGAATCCTTGATTTTTGGTATGCGCGAAGGACTGAAGATGCTGCAGGAAGAGGGGAGAGAAAATGTCCATGCCCGGCACAAAGCCAACCGCGACCTGGTCAGGACTGCGTTTAAAGCGCTGGGACTGAAATTGTTGGCGGATGATGCCTGTGCTTCCCCGGCGGTCACCGCCATCTTTCCGCCCGAAGGGATCGACGGCGAAAAGGTCCGCGAACTGATGCGGGAAGATTTTAATGTCGAGGTCGCCCCGGGACAATCAGAGCTTAAGGGGAAGATCTTCCGCATCGGGCATCTAGGTTATGTTGAAGCGCTGGATATTATCGGCGCGATAGCGGCAGTCGAAGTTCTCTTTAAAAGAATGGGAGCCAAACTTCCTTTCGGCGCCGGCGTCAAAGCGGCGATGGAATTATTGTAAACGTCAAACTAATTCTTGCCTACGACGGAACTAATTTCTCCGGTTATGAGCTACAGCCCGGAAAGAGGACCGTCCGCGGCGAGATAGAGCAAGCCCTCCAGAAGCTTTACAAGCAAAAGATCAGCATTGTCAGCTCATCCCGCACCGATGCAGGGGTGCATGCCCTTCAAAATGTCATAAACTTCAAAACCACTCAAAAGATTCCCGTCGGTAGAATTCCCGCTGCTATGAACAGTATTCTTCCTGATGAAATCAGAGTATTAAAAGCGGAAGAGAAAAGGGTTTCTTTTAATTCCCGTTTCGATTCCAAGAGTAAAGAATATGAATACATGATCTATAACGGAGATATACTTCCTCCGGTTTTACGGAATCTAACCTGGCATATCAAACCGAAACTTGATCTTTCTGCTATGCGAAAAGCCGCCAAATTCTTCATTGGAAAACATGATTTTTCCTCCTTTTGCGCGAGCGGTGGGGACGATAAGGATTTTGTCCGGATCATACATTCATTCGTAATTCGTAATTCGTCATTCGTAATTTGGGGTGACTCAAAATTCAAGGTTATAAAGATAAGAATTGCAGGGAACGGTTTTCTTTACAAAATGGTACGCAATATAGTTGGGACATTGGTTGATGTTGGTCTTGGAAAGCTGAAAGCGGAAGACGTTAGAAGAATTCTGGAAGCAAAAGACCGCAGGCGGGCAGGCAGAACCGCTCCGGCGCGGGGACTATGTTTGGTGAAAGTAAATTATTGACGGGAAACCTGCGAATGAACTTCGCGGTTTCCTAATTTATGGTATAATTTTAAGGAAACCGAGACGTTTAGTCTCAGGTTTCCGCGAGAAAGGAGATCAATTATGAAAATATTAGCTTCAGATAAGGTGGCGGAAGAGGGATTAAAGCTTTTTAGAGAGGCAGGGTTCGAGGTTGATTCGAAAACAGGTTTGCCGGAAGAAGAATTAATAAAAATAATTCCTGAGTACGATGCTCTAGTCGTGCGCTCGGAAACCAAAGTAACTCCCAAAATTATTGAGGCGGGTAAAAATTTAAAAATTATTGGCAGGGCGGGGGTGGGGGTAGACAACATCGATCTCCCGACCGCTACCAAAAATGGGGTTATCGTTGTTAATTCACCTGAGGGGAATACTGTAGCTGCGGCGGAGCACACCTGGGCGATGCTCCTTTCGATGGCACGACAGATCCCGCAAGCACATGGGAAATTAAAGGCTGGAGTGTGGGATAAAAAATCCTTCAAGGGGGTCGAAGTCCTTAATAAAACTCTTGGCGTCATTGGTATTGGTAAAATCGGACGCCGGGTTGCTTCTTATGCATTAGGAATGGGAATGAGAGTGATCGCCTATGACCCTTTTGTCACCGCGGATTATGCCAAGAGCCTGGGAGTAGAGCTGAAAGACCTAGCGGGGGTAATTAAAGAAGCTGATTTTATTACTCTCCACGTTCCTAAAACCAAAGAAACCGCCGGAGTGATTAATGCCGAAATGATCGCCAAGATGAAAAAGGGAGTGAGGATCGTTAATGTTGCCCGCGGCGGGATCATTGATGAAAAAGCGCTGTACGAAGGATTGAAAAGCGGTCAGGTGGCAGCGGCGGCGCTGGATGTGTTTGACAAAGAACCCCTTACAGCCGATAGTCCTCTGTTGACTTTGGATAATGTTGTCGTTACGCCTCACCTGGGAGCTTCCACGGTTGAAGCCCAAGTCAACGTGGCAATTGATGTGGCGGAGCAGATTATCGAAGTGCTCAAAGGCGGCGCGGCGCGTTCGGCGGTTAATATTCCGTCGATGAAACCGGAACTGATCGCCCCGGTAAGACCTTATATGAGCATTGCGGAAAAACTGGGCAGCCTGGCGGCTCAGATCGTTAAAGGAGCCATTTTAAAAGTGGAAGTTGAATACTCGGGAGAGGTGGCAGAAAACGACGTTTCTCCGCTCACCACCACAGTTTTGAAAGGTCTGCTTACACCGATCCTCGACGTAAAAGTTAATTTTGTAAATGCTCCGCTGGTAGCCAAGGAGCGGGGGATCGAAATTTTGGAAAGCAAGCGCAAGGAAATAAAAGATTTCGCCAGTTTGATCTTGCTAAAGATTAAAACCGAGAAAGAAACGCGTGAAGTTGGCGGAACCATTTTTGCCGGTGCAGGAGACCGCCTGGTTTTAATCGATGGCTATCGAGTGGATATTATTCCGCAGGGATATATCCTGGTCCTTCAAAATATCGATAAACCCGGAATGATCGGCAGGGTCGGGACCTTCCTGGGGCAAAATAACATCAACATCGCGGCCATGGACGTGGGACGCATCAAGATCGGAGAAAAAGCGGTCATGGTCTTAAATATTGATAACCCGGTCACTGACACCATGGTTGAGGGGCTGACCAGGATCGAAGGGATCTTCGGCGCGACTTTAGTCAAAATATAAAGTTGGTTTTGCCTGCCTAATCGAATAGGGTTCAACGGTATGGACGGAATATCCTTCGTAATGCAGTCCTTCTTTAGCGGCGATCTCATTCCCCAGTTTATCTAATTTTTCTCTCTCTTCCTGGAGGGTCACATCGATGGTGAAGGGAAGCACTTTTTTTATGGTACATTCACTGGTTCGCATCAGCACCACCTCCTGGTATTACACCTTGACAAGTTCTCCTTCCGCTTTAAGCTTCTGATAAACCGCGACCAGTTTTTCCTGGGTGGCGGCGGGTACTTCTTCATAATGAGAAAACTTGTAAGTGTACGTTCCCCGCCCATGGGTAAAAGAGCGCAGATCGGTCGCGTATTTGGTGAGTTCGCCCAGGGGGACCAGGGCAACTACTTTATCACTTTCAATGGTATTGATTTTCCCGCGGCGTTTATTGAGATCGCCGGTCACATCTCCGATAAACTCGGGGGGCGCATAAACCGTTATTTCTACGATCGGCTCCAGCAGGATCGGACGCGCCTCCTGGAAGATCTTTTTGAAACCCATGGAAGCGGCGATCTTGAAAGCCATATCGGAAGAGTCAACTTCGTGATAAGATCCGTCGAATAATGTAACTTTGACGTCTACTACCGGATAGCCGGCAATGACGCCTCCCTGCATGGCTTCGCGGATTCCTTTTTCCGCCGAAGGAATGTAGTTTTTGGGAATAGCGCCGCCGACAATTTTATCAGCAAACTCAAATCCTTTCCCGCGGGGGAGGGGTTCAATTTCCAGCCAGGTGTCTCCGTACTGGCCGCGGCCGCCGGTCTGCTTTTTATATTTTCCCTGCCCTTTGGCTTTTCCCTTGATAGTTTCCTTGTAAGGAACGCGGGGAGCACCGGTTTCCACCTCAACTCCAAATCTCTCTTTTAATTTGGCTAAGATAATTTCTAAATGAATGTCTCCCATGCCGTAAATAACACTTTCCTTGGTCTCGGGATCGTAGTGCATTTTGAAAGTGGGATCCTCATGCATGAAAGATCCCAAGCCGAGAGCCATCTTTTCCTGGTCGGCTTTGCTCTTTGGTTTTACCGAAAGCGAGGCCACCGGTTCAGGATAATTAACTCTGGGCAGCTCCTTGGTATTGTTTTTGTCGCAGAGGGTGTCGCCGGTACCGGTATTTTTCAGTTTTGGCAGGACCGCGATATCGCCGGCGGAGATAGAAGGGAGGTCAATCTTGGTTTTGCCGCGCAGGGTTGAAATCTGCCCGATCCTTTCTTCTTTTCCCCTGCTGGCGTTGAAAACAGAGGAAGAAGGTTTGATCTCCCCGGAATAGACCCGGATAAAACTTAATTCGCCGACGTGGGGTTCTACCATGGTTTTGAAGACAAAAGCGCTCAGTCCGCTGCCGTTATTCTTTGCCGGCGGGAGCAATTCTACGACATCATTTAACAACTCTTCAATGCCGATCTCCTTGACGGATGAAGCGCAGAGAATAGGGATGATTTTTCCGGATTCAATCCCGGTCTTTATAGCGGCAACAATTTCTGCTTCGGGAATCTCTTTGTTTTCCAAATAATCGTTTAAGATGGTATCATCCACCTCAGCGGTGGCCTCAATCAACATCTCCCGGTAGCGTTCATAATCATCTTTGACTTCGGCGGGAACGCCATCCGGTTTAAGGAGATTATAGATTCCTTTGAAATTGGCCTCGCTGCCGATGGGGATGTGAATCGGCACCAGCTGTTTGCCAAACTTTTTGCGGGCTGCTTCCACTTTGCCTGAGAAATCAGCCTGGTTTTTGTCCAGCTTGGTGATGACGACAATTTTGGGGAGATTTAGTTGATTTGCCTGCTGCCAGAGCGAGTCAATGCCAACCCCTATGCCTGAAACGGCATCGATGACCGCAACCACTCCTTCAACCACGCTCAGGGCCGAGTAGACTTCCCCGGCAAAATCAACATTGCCGGGTGAATCAATAAAATTGATCTTGTGATCTTTCCACTCCAGGGGAATGAGTGAGGCATGAATGCTTATTTTCCGTTTGATCTCTTCGGGATCAAAGTCGCTGACGGTGTTGCCGTCAGAAACTTTGCCCATGCGTGAGATAGCTCCAGATTTGTAGAGGAGGGCTTCAGCCAGAGAGGTTTTCCCAGTTCCACCGGATCCGATGATTGCCACATTGCGAATCTTATCGGCAGGATAGGATTTCATGCTATAATTAGTATAACAAATTATTTTCGCGGTTGCAACTATAATAAAAATATGCCTTTTTTGAAATGGTTTAAGAAGAAAAAGGTGGGGTTGGTCCTGGGCGGCGGGGTGGCGCGCGGCATCGCGCATATTGGCGTCCTCAAGGTTTTGCACACTTACCATGTCCCGATCGATTATATTGTCGGAACTTCTTCCGGCAGTATTGTCGGAGCGGCTTATGCCTCCGGTATGGATATCGGTTTAATAGAGCAGGTGTCGCTTCGCATCCGCTGGTCAGATTTTTTAAAATTCTCCTTCTTTCAGCCCGGTTTCATTTCCGCCAAAGTGATCGAAGAATTTATCGAAAAGTACATTGGAGATAAAAGAATCTCCGAACTAAAAATCCCTTTCGCGGCAGTTGCAACCGATCTTATTTCCGGCAGTGCAGTTGTACTCGATGAAGGAAAAGTCACGAGTGCCGTCGCGGCCAGCGCCGCCTTCCCCGGTTTTTTTGCGCCGGAGGAAATTGGGGGCCATATGCTGGTAGACGGCGGCATTTCTTCCAATGTCCCGGTAGCCGCGGTGCGAAATATGGGAGCAGAATTTGTGATCGCTTCGGATGTTATACCCAAAAAATATGTTAGTGCTTTTCCCCGCGACCCGCTTCAAGTATTTAGCCGTTCCTTGGATTTAATTCTAAAGAAACTAAGTTCGGAAGAAGCCCATAAAGCCGATATTCTGATTGAACTTGAGATGGAAGAAGACATCTGGCAGCTTGACCTTCACAAGGCGAAAAAGCTGATCACCGCCGGAGAGGTGGCGGCGCACCGCGTTATCAATAAGATCAGGCGATCCCTAGGGCTTCGATCCTAGAATTGAGCGAGCTTGAAACCATATTATAATTATTGATTAGAAGCGGGCTAACTGTAAAAGTTAACATATGGTATTGGTTTTGATATGTGTTGGTCTTTTGGCATTAATTGTAAAAGCAAGGGTTGTGTTTGAAGGCATTACGGCATCAGGAGTATAATATAAGAAATGATGGTTGTATTTATTAGGGAGGCGCCTTTATGAGGAAGACATTGTGTATTTTTATATCAATCATTTTAGCTTTAAATCTAGCACTTGTAGATATGGTTTTAGCTCAGGTTATGAAGTATGGACAGCTAAATATTATCTCTGAAGTGTCCGGAGTAAAAATATATGTCGATGGCGATTTGAAGGGAAATAACAATCTAAATCTTGAAAAAATAGCAGTTGGTTCGCACTACATAAAAGTTATTGATTTACAATCAAAAGTATTGTATAGCGAGCTGGTGAATGTGAAAGAAGGAGAAGTCTCAACTATTGTCGTAAAACAACAGCCTATAGAGGTAAAGATATTAGAACCGACTAATCCTCAACTTGTTAAACCTATTGAACAAATAAACCCTGATTATCAGCAAGGTTATGAGGGTGGGAAATCTGATGGATATCAACAAGGAATTAAGGATGGAAATCACCAAGCTAGAATTAATAAGGCGTGGGAAGGATGGCTGATATGGATTGCAATAGTTTTGTTAGCGTATGCCTCGTCCTCGCGCGGATAAAATTGGAGGTGAAAACAGTGAAAAAATTATTCATTATTTTTATTCCATTATTATTTCTTTGTTCTAGTATAGCATATGCTGATCAGAATGATTATTTGGTTGGCAGAGCAGCTGGGTATAAAGATGGATTGAGCGATGGATTAACTAATATGGTAAAAATGTCTCAAAATTCGAAAGATTCGATTAAAATGGCAGGTTGGTATGGCAATAACAAAAATGATCAATCTCAAATTACGCAATCAGATGAATCAACAACTGCCGAAACCCCCAGTGAAACTAATGCATGGTTTAGAAACAGCAATCAAAACCAAGATCAAATTGAAATCCCAGAACCTTTATATATCCCGGGAAAAAGCGTGCAATATCAAAATGGATATAAGGATGGCTGGAAAGAAGGATATATAAAGGGGTATAAAAATGGGATGGATGGGGGAAATGAGGGTTTTTTGTTGGGAGGCTTCCTCGGTGTTTTTGGGGTCATTATTGCTTATCTTCTGTGAACGCGAGAAAATGCATGTAGCGTCAAGAATGGCAAAAATCATGTCGGGGTGATTTACCCCCCCATTAATTGACACAATTGTTCTGATAAAATACTAAATAATTATAGTCGATTAATAATTTATATAAAAATAGATAAATAATATGAATTCGAAAGATATATCGGAAATAGCCATAACAGGAAGGTTTTCGTCCTTCTTAAAAGAAAGCTATTATTGTTTATTAAATCGTGGAATATATAGGGCTATTATAAAGAAAAAAGTATTATGGCAAAAATATATCTATATCATTTTTAAGCCTAGAAAAAGCCCAGTCGCAAGTAATTAGACCTGTAAATTCTTTATCCTTTTTGGAGCATAAGCAATAATTAGCTATCATAGCATCGGAAGACCTCAATAGATATTTTCGCATAACACTTGCGAGATCCTCTAGTTTCATTTTTGTTGTTTTATCCCAATGCTTATAAGGGAAAAGGGCATTGAACCTCATTATTTTACTCATAAATGTCTTATTCGGGTTGGAAAAATAGTCCGTCATGTTTTTTAATTTGCCATTCTTATTTGATTTATTAATGATATCCTCTATTTTTCTTTCTTTAAGGTCATAAACAGTTAAGTTAGGGGGTATATCACTATATTCTTTAGAAGCCCACTCAATAAAAGCATATTTCCAGTAAAAATTATAGAATTCATGATTTGTAGTAATAGTTGAGTATAATGTGTTTTTCTTATATATTGCTTCATGAAATTGTATTGCTTCCTTTTTCTCTTCATAAAGAATAGAGAGGGCAAATGATGTATCAATTATAAAATATTGGTCTTCAGGGACATTGTTAACAATTTGATTAAAATAATAAATAGCCATTAAGAGCTATTGAGGCCTAGTTAAAGAAGCTTCCTTAACTATTTTTCTAAAATCCCGAAGAGAAAGGCTATGAATCGCTAATCTTTTAAATCCTTTTTTGCTGCTATTTATTTTAATATGAGTAGTGCTCTTTGTTTTGCTTTTCATATGTTAATAATTATAAATGTGAGTAATAGTGAAGTCAATTAAGATAATGGGTAAATAGCCCCAAGAGGAATCGAACTAAAATTATAGCAATTTCTAAATGATTACTATTATTTACATTTGTTTGCATTTTTTGATTGTGATAGCATTATAAAGATAAATATGTCTGCACCGCCGGAGAGGTGGCGGCGCACCGCGTGATTAATAAGATCAGGCGATCCCTAGGGCTTCGATCCTAGAATTGAGCGAGGAGCGGGGGATACCCAGCATTTTTTATTTTAATATAGGCCTAATAGTAAGTTTCCGAGCCATTTGCGGCAAGTCTTATGGAATTCGTAAAAATCCTGGATAAATATTTCGTACGAAATTGAAAATTAAACTATGATTAATGCATCAATTATAATGGAGGAGTAATATGGGAGTAATTTTAGCAAATATTTGGTTTATATCTGCGTGGGTTTTTGTTTTTTTCATTATAGTTGTTCTGGTTCACTTTTTATGTAAATTGAATAAAGATAGAACTATGGTTGGGCTTGGGACAGAGGCTACCATATTGCTTATCCTAGTAACTTTAGTATTTAGTTCTTTCCAAATGCATGCGACAGGGCAAGAGAATAGGGCGAAATATTTGTTAGATTTAAAACAAGCTTTTTTCTGCGATAGTTGGAACAACCAAAAGATAATACAAGCAATTGAAGATAATAAGCTAAAAATAACATCAGAAGGCCAATCTATGCCCTCAAAAAATTTGTTTGTGGAATATGATGTAGATAATTATCTTATCAATTTTGATTGTATGAACATAATCAAAAAGAAATATATGTTGGATGATATAGATATTTATAAGATATTTGGCTGGTATATTCGAAGCGCATGGAATAATAAAGCCATTAGAGACTATATATTCAGGATTCGAAAAAATGAGAAAAATGTTTATGGTGAATTTGAGGAATTAGCTATCAAAATGAATACAATAAGAAATGCTGAGACAATCCATTGAGTATCATTTAGGCAAAATTGAAAGGGGTGTTTAAGTGACTACAATAATAAAAAAGATTGATGATAATAAATTATGCTTAGAGATCAACAATATTATATATAGCAAAGAAGCTTTAATTGCATCTGCATATAATTTTTCTGACAAAGCATATATTTACTTAAATGAAATATCTGACGACAAAACGGCGGTATATTTTATAGCCAAAGATAATAACTATGAAAATTTAGAGAAATGCGCTTTACAATTATGCAATGATCTTGTTGATCAACAATTAAGAATAGATTTGGAAGAAAAATTCGGAAATCTTCGGGACATCATCATTAAGCAAGCATTCTCTCCAATAAAATGAATCAAAAGAGAAAATCCTTTGAATCTACCATAAAAATTATATTGATATGTATAAAATAATGCCTTTCAGATATGAAAGATTAAATAATAGAAAAATATTTCTTTCAGGCGAAGACGGCGAATATATTATTATTCCAGAAATATCTTTTAAAAAGTTAATCAGTTATGATCTTGGGAAAAATTCATATGATTACCTTAATTTAAAATCAAAAAATATTATTGTTGAAGATGACCTTGAATCTGTAATAAGGATGGTGGCTATTAAATATAGAACAAAGAAAAGCTTTTTGTTTGATTTTACATCCTTGCATATGGTTGTGCCAACGTTATGCTGTAATTGCAAATGTGTTTATTGTCAAGTATCAAGTAAAAATCAACAAGAATCTAAATATTATATGAATAGGGAAACTGCCCAAAAGGTAGTTGAAACGATTTTTAAATCACCTTCTAAATATATAAAAATTGAATTTCAGGGCGGAGAACCATTAATGAATATTGATATCGTTAAATATATTATCAATTATGCGAAAGAGCTTAATCGAGTATTTAGAAAAAACATTCAATTTATTGTATGTACAAATATGACATTAATCGACCGAGAGATATTGCTTTATTTAAAAGAAAATGGAGTGTTAATATCAACTTCTTTGGATGGGAACAAGGCAATTCATTCCGCTAATAGGGTAATGAAAAACGGTGGCAACAGTTATGATATATGGTCGGATAAAATCCAACTTGCAAACGAGGTGATTGGTACAGGGCAAATATCGGCTTTAATGACAACAACCAAAAATAGCTTACATTTAATTAAGGAAATAATTGATGAATATGTCTTTTGGGGATTTAATTATATTTTCTTGAGGAGCCTTAATCCATATGGGATGGCTAGAAAAAATGAAAATGAAATAGGGTATACAATTGATGAATATATTGGCTATTATAAGAAATCCCTTGAATATATCATTGAGTTGAATTTGGCTGGAAAATATATTATTGAAGGGTACGCAAATATATTGTTAAAGAAAATATTGACTCCATTCTCTACTGGATTTGTTGATTTGCAGTCGCCTTCAGGTGTTGGGATAGGCGGTGTAATTTATGATTATAATGGAAATGTATATGCATCAGATGAGGGTAGGATGTTGGCTGCCATGGGGGACAATAAATTTTTAATTGGCAATGTTAACAACCAAACTTATGAGGAAATCTTTGGCGGAGAATATTTAGTTTCTCTTATAAATAAATCATGTTGCGAAACATTACCTGGATGTTCATTGTGTGCATATATGCCATATTGTGGCGCCGATCCAGTAAGAAGTTATGCGGAGACAGGAGATATTATTGGTAACCGCAAGATAAGTCAAATGTGTAAAAAAAATAAATCAATTATTCAGTATCTATTTGATTTTATAGAAGATAATGACCCAGATATAATGGATGTATTCTGGTCGTGGATTACTTGTCGACCACTTAGGGAAATAAAGGCTGCCAATTAAATATTGCAATAAAAAATGAAAAAGTTGCAAGGTTATTCAAAAAACATTAACAATCCGATATTAGGTAAAGTAAAGTGTGGCAATAATATATTTCATTATTTTGAAAAGGACAACATTTTAATTACTGCAAATCTCCCAAAGACATTATTTAAATATAAGGCTGTTGTAACAAATATTAGCGACATTGATATTATGAATAAGATTAATTATCCAATAATATATGGGGTCGAAGATGTCCAAGAATTAGATGATGGGGATGTTTTGCTATTAGAAAAGGATGGGCGTATAAATGTATTATTTGATAATAGTAGCAACGATAATTGCCTATTGATAACCGAAAAATGTAATTGTAATTGTATTATGTGCCCTCAAGAAAATAAAGGACAGGGAAATAGCTGGTTAAATATCAAGATTATTGATTTAATTAGTAAAAAAACAAAATATGTTGGTTTAACTGGAGGGGAACCAACATTATTAAAAGGCAACTTAATAGAAATAATAAAAAAATGCAAGCATCAGCTGCCAAATACATCTATCGCCCTCTTAACTAATGGTATTTTATTTGACGAACTTACTTTTGTTGAAGAAATAGTTTCAATAAATCATCCGAGTCTTATTTTTCAAATACCGTTATATTCTGATAATGATGAAGAACACAATGATATTATTCAAGCAAAGGGATTCTATAAAACAATTAATGGCTTATATAATTTGGCAATGTTCAGGCAAAAAATAGAAATCAGGAACGTGATTCAAAAAATAAACTATAAAAGACTTCCTCAATATGCAGATTTTATTTACAGGAAATTTCCCTTTGTATTTCATGTGGCTCTCATGGGGTTGGAGTTTGAAGGAAAAGCTCAAAAAGTAGTAAGCGATCTTTGGATTGATCCCTTTAATTATGCTGATGAGCTTGAGAGAGCGGTCATTTATCTCCACAGAGCATATATTAACGTATCAATCTATAATCATCAGTTATGCATCTTACCGAAAAAATTATGGTTATTTGCAAAGAAATCAATATCGTCTTGGAAAAATATTTATTTAGAAGTATGCGAAAAATGTGATTATCGGGGAAAATGTGGTGGCTTTTTTAAATCTTCAACTGTTAAGCGTAGCGATTATATAAAGCCATTAAAAGATTATAGGTAGATTTATGGCTTGCGTAAATAACTAATTGAGTGTAAAATTGCTTTGAACAATAAGGAGAATTTGGGGGCATTATGAGACAGATTGTAAAAAATATTTTGTCAGGATTTATGGCGTTAAGCCTGTTATTAGCCCCATCTAAAAAAGTAGCTGCGGAATTACACAAGTACATTGATCGTAATAATAAGGGAATAAGTCAAGCCAACAAGGATTCGACGTTTATACTTCAGCATTCACAAAGCATTTTTGCTAATCGTCCGAGTGACATATATACTTATCATAGCTCCCATTCCTCTCATGCTTCCCACGCCTCTCACTCTTCTCATGCCTCCCATGCAAGTCATTATTCTTCAACTACTTCGCCTATTATAGAAGAACCACAAACGTCGCCGAATGTAATTACGCCTTCTAGGCCAACGCCAGTTGTAGAACCAAAAAAATATGAGCCAATAACCCCTAAAAGTTCATTTGGGACGACCAAAGAAAAAAAACATAAATACATAATGCCTAGAAAAAAGATTCCTGTGCCTAAGACTAAACCGGTTAAATCATATATTAGAAAAACCGGAAAGGTTGTTAGACCTTATATGAGGGCTCCGAAGGGAAGTCTAAAGCCTTATTATAAAAAATGATTTTTTTGTTTTAGTTCGTTCACAAATATTTTATCCCCATTATCATTGATATTGCAAATTGTAGCATTAAATTGATTTGAGCAAATCAAAATTATAGCCGTCGTATTGCGAATATACATCTTCAACAATTTCTGCTTTTTGTGATATCTGAAGGAGCTTGAAATTTGTCAAGTTTGGTTGCCCCAAAGGGAATCGAATTTTTCTTTATTATCTAATTCCGGCATGCGTTTGTAAGAAGATTTTGGTTATGATAGCATTAAATTTAGAATGTCCACCTATAAAACCAAAGCCATCAGCTTGAAGAACGCCCCCTTTGCGGAGGCGGATAAATTGGTGACCTTATTCACCCGGGAGCATGGTAAAATTAAAGTGGTCGCCAAAAGCGCCCGCCGGGTGCCGTCGCGCTTCGGGGGCAGGGTGGAGGCTTTTACTTACGCGGATTGTTTTATCGTGAAGGGGAAATCGCTCGATATCCTTTCTCAATGCGAAGTGATAGAGTCTTTTCAGGGCGTGCGGAATGATCCGGCCACTTTAAAGATCGGCTATTATTTTTTGAAATTAGTCGATGCCGGAACGGTGGAAGGGCAGAGCAACCCGGAGCTTTTTGATCTTTTGCTGAAAGGATTTTTGAGATTGAAGAAAAAGGAAAATCTTTCGAAAATTGAAGCGGCCTTTGAAAAAGCTTTTATGCGCCTTGAAGGGATTTACCGAGAAGGAATTGAGCCGAAATATTATTTAAGCGAGCACATGGGAGTAGACTTGAGAAAATGGTAGAACCCCTGCCTCCCGGCATTCAAAAAATCCGAATCGGTTTTGGCGCGGTTTTTTCAAATTTTAGTTTTATGCTGCTCTGGCTGGGGCAATTGACCTCCCAGCTGGCGGACCGGGTATTTGTCTACGTGTTAATGATCATCGTCTACCAGTCAACCCATTCCAACCTGGGAGTATCTTTGCCGCTCCTGGCCTTTGGCATCCCTTCCGTTCTGGTTTCACCCTGGGCGGGGATCATGGTCGACCGGCTTGACCGCAAAGGCATACTGGTGGTTTCCGATGTGATTCGCGGTTTATTGATCCTGTTATTAATTCCATTAATTTCTCATTCATTGCTTTGGACCTTTCTGATTGCACTTCTGGTTTATACGGCGGCCCAATTTTTCTCTCCCGCCGAGAGCTCTTCCATACCGGAGCTGGTTGAAAAACATAATCTGATCGTGGCCAATTCGCTTTTTATGGTCACCTGGATGGCATCATCAATCGTTGGATTTGGGCTGGGAGCTCCTATTGTAAACCTGCTGGCGGAAAAAGGGACATTGGTCACTTCTTCGGTTTTGTATTTTATTTCAGCTGTTGCCATTATTTTGATCCCTATCAAAGCCAGAGAAATAATAAAAAAGAAGAGTCATGCTCTGAATGATCTGCGCATCGGTTTTGAATTTATCAGGAGAAATCAAATCGTCCGATATTCTTTGTTCAAACTTTTTGTGGCGGCCTCGGCGCTGTCCACGCTTTCTTTGCTGGCAATTTCTTATGCCAGCACCATCTTGGGGATTGGCGAAAGAAACTTTGGCTACCTGATCATTGCCGCCGGGGTAGGGATGTTGATCGGGATGATAACATTAGAAAAGCTCCGTCATTATTTTAAAATGGGAACCATCGTGGTGTCCAGTTTTATTGCATCCGGCGTGGTTCTGGTTGGCCTGTCCTTTACCAGGGATATAAAATTGGCTTTGCTTCTGATTTTCCTGCTTGGAATGGGGAATGTCTACATAACTTCGACCATCCAAACCATATTACAGCATCGGATTCCGCGGCAGATCAGAGGAAGAGTTTTCGGCCTGCAAAATATGCTGATAAACTCGGCGTTCACTTTGCCGGTCGTCGTTTTTGGAGCGATCGCGGACGTCTGGGGGATTCTTTTTGCCATCTCCGCCCTGGGTTGGGTGGTTTTATTAACCGGGTTAGCCGGAATCTTCCTTCCGAAATTTAGAAGCATATGACACCGCGCTTCTGCAACTATTATGTAACTCTTCGCTGTGACGACAGCTGCGAGTTTTGCTCGATCTGGCGGGGTACAGAATATCAGGATATCAAAGAAGCAGAAGCATCAGAAATCCAACACAAATTTAAAGAATTGAAAATACGAGGGGTTAAGACTTTAAATATCACGGGCGGGGAGCCGTTGCTGCGGGAAGATCTTCCTGAAATATTAAAGGCAGCTAAAAAATTTAATTTTAAAATTGAATTAACCACCAATGGAATTATTTATGCTGAAAAGGCAAGGTTGATGGGTGGATTGGTCGATAGCTTATATTTTTCCCTCGATTATCCGGTTGCTTCCGAACATGATCGTAGCCGGGGAGTGGATTGCTTCAATCTGGTTATTTCTTCAATTAAACTCGCCAAAGAAATGGGAGAAAATCCAATCATAAATTTTACCTTAACCCGCGACAGTGTCCGTTTTCTGCCGGAAATGGTTGATCTTTCCGAAAAACTCGGGGTTTTTCTTCAACTTACTCCGGTTTATGATTTTTACAGCACCCAGGGATTTGAGAGAGCAACCATTGATCATATTAAGTATTATGCGCGTAGAAAAAATGTGATCGTAAACCTGGCGGCGCTTGAATTTGTCAAATCAGGCGGAAATCGAGTGATATTTCCCCGCTGCCAGGCGGTTGAATCAACCGTAACGCTTTTGCCTGACGGCAGTAGAGTTTCCCCCTGTTTTTTTAATCCCGGCGGAAGGCAGGGAAGAGAGCCGGTTTGTTCTTCTTGCATGCGCTGGCCCTATATGCTACCATCCTTCACCAAAGGGATCGATAAATATTACTGGCTGAATCTTTATTCAGAGGCGATAAGAAGGCATAAGAGGGCATAACCTGCCTGCCGGCAGGCAGGGAAGGAGGAAAAAGACCATGAAAATAGTGATGCTGTCACCGTATTTCTATCCCCACACCGGCGGCACGGAAAAATATGTTCGTGATCTATCGACGGCTCTGATTCAGGAAGGGAATGAAGTTACTGTTATTACCAATAACCTGCCGAAGGAAAAAAATGCTCCGGCCCATGAGACATTGCCCGAAGGGATCAAAGTCATTCGTCTGGATGCGGTCGATCTTTTCCATTATCTTCCGGTGAGCTGGCAGTTTAACCTGAAAATGCTGGAAGGTTTTGATGTTGTCCATGTGCATGTCCCGGCTTTCAGCTTTCTTCGGGCAGTAGCGGGCAAGATAAAGCAGCCGCTGGTGGTTACCTATCACTGCGATGTAACAGTGTCGGAAAAGTATTTTGGCATGCCGGTACCGCGCTGGGTGGTTCCTCCTTTTGAAGGCTCATCCAATGTGTACGCAAGAATGCTGCTTCCCAAAGCCGATGCGATTTACAACACCACCGAAACCTATGCCGAAACTTCTCCGGTAATGAAAAACATACCTCACCGCGTGATACCGATCGGTATTTTCCATGAAAAAATCGATGAGGCGCAGAAAAAACTCAATCTAACTCCGGATAAAAAGAACCCACGTCAGATCCTGTTTCTCGGGCGGCTGGCTGGCAATAAAGGCTGTGATTATATGGTCAAAGCCATGCCCATGATACTCAATAAATTCCCGGATGCAAAACTCATTATTTGCGGCGACGGAGAAGAGAAGGCCCATATTCTGGATCTGGTGACCCAATTTGGCATCGGTCCCTCGATAACTTTTCTCGGCACCGCGACTTTTGATAAGTTAGTTGAGCTTTACTACACCTCAATTGCGTACGTTTTCCCTTCCATCAACCGGCTGGAGGCGTTCGGAATTGTCCAGCTGGAAGCCATGGCAAATTACACGGCGGTGGTAGCTTCCGATATCCCCGGGCCCAACGCGGTGATGGAGCCAGGGAAATCAGGATTGCTGGTGCCAAAGCAAAATCCGGAGGCGATCGCCGACGCGGTTAATTCCCTGCTTGCTGATCCGGAAAAAGCTAAAGCCATGGGAAGAAGGGGCCGGGAGCTAGTGGAAACTAAATACAATTGGAAGAATATTGTGAAACAGGTAATTTCAATTTACGAAGAAGTTTTAACAAAAAAATGAAAATCCTTGTTACCGGCGGCGCCGGTTTTATTGGATCAAATGTGGCGGATGCCTATGTCGCAGCCGGGCATGAGGTTGCAATCGTTGACAATTTAACGACCGGCAAGAAGGAAAATCTCAATCCGAAAGCCAAATTTTATGACGTTGATGTTAGAGATACTAGACTGCTTGAAGTGGTTGCCGAATTTGCCCCGGATATTATCAACCACCATGCGGCGCAGATCGATGTGCGCAAATCGGTTTCCGACCCGATTTATAATGCCCAGGTCAATGAGATCGGCACTTTAAACCTGTTGGATGCGGCAATTAAATGCAAAGTTAAAAAAATTATCTTTTCTTCAACCGGCGGGGCGCTTTACGGTGAAGTTTCCAAAAAATCTGGTGCCGACGAAAACCATCCGCAGGAACCAATTTCTCCTTATGCCATAACTAAACGGGCGGTAGAGATGTATTTATATGCCTATTGGAAACTTTACGGACTAAACTTTACGGTTCTGCGCTACGGCAATGTTTATGGGCCAAGGCAAGATCCGCTGGGAGAGGCGGGGGTAATCGCTATTTTCTGCGGAAAGATGCTCAAAGGCGAACCGCCCACCATCTTTGGCGACGGCAACCAGCTGCGCGATTATGTTTACGTGGGCGACGTGGCGGAAGCCAATCTAATCGCATTAGAAAAAGGGGATAATCAAATTTTTAACATAGGGACTGGAAAGGGTGTTTCAGTAAACGAATTATTTGGTTGTCTTAAAGAAATAATGAAATTTGAGAAAGAAGCTATTTATGCTCCGGCCAGAGCAGGCGAGCTTTTCCGTAGTGTATTGAACGCGAAGAAGATCAAAAAAGAGTTAGGGTGGAAACCAAAGGTCAAAATCAAGAAAGGTTTGAAATTAACTCTTAAATGGTATGAATAATTGGAAACCGCGACGTTCAGTCGCAGGTTTCCGACTCACCAAAAGAAAAACCCTCCGATGATCATCGGAGGGCTCCTCTTTATAAAAAGCCTAAAAATCTACTATATCTTGTATCCTACGCCAATTGCAATCTGTCCGCTGGTGAAGT
>Ga0315279_10001440_pt1 | contig 39627 bp, 36 predicted proteins | sample YL17G06_20_MG_FD_203694 | JGI IMG/M metagenome (GOLD analysis project Ga0315279, IMG submission 203694) | Sediment microbial communities from Yellowstone Lake, YNP, Wyoming, USA - YL17G06_20 | ecosystem: Environmental > Aquatic > Freshwater > Lake > Sediment | place: USA: Wyoming | collected...
GCAGCCCAGTCGGCGATGCGGGCGAGGTTCGTCTCGCGATCGGCTATGGCGATGCCCATGCTCACGCAGGCAACGGTGGTGTCGCGCATGGTCGCTCCATCGGCAAGGGTCGGCGGCAAGCGTCCTAGTCTAGCCGTGACCGGCGTCGCGGGGCAAGCACCCCCGTGTTTCCCGCGGACACGAATTGTATATTCATGTGACCTTCCACAGGCGGACAACCCCTTCCACGACAGGCGGTGCCTTGATGAACAGACGCGTGTGCGCCCTTCTCGCGGCCTGGTGCATGGTCGTTCTCGTCGCGGTCAACCTCGGCGGTTGCGGGCAAGGGACCACCCAAGAACGGCTCGTCAAGCGGTTGACCACCCTGAAAGGATACCATCCCCCGGAGAGCGTGGGCACCGACTCGGCGGGGATGTTCCCGACGTTGTACGTTCGGGCGCAGAATGATACGGCCCGGGCGCAGAGCGATACGGCCGTCGTCGGCATCGTCAATCGTGACCCGCTCGACAAGCCCGACCGATCGGATGAGAAGGGGCTCCGCGACATCGCCGCGAACCTCCGGACCACCCTGACGGCCATGAGGGGCAAGGACTCCACCGCCGTCCGCCCGGACATCAACGTCGTCGCCGACAGGAGCATGACCTTCGGACAGGTCGTGCAGTCGGTCTACGGCTGCAACAACGCCGGCTTCTGGATGCAGCACCTCGTCACGGCGAAGGGCGCGGGCCATCGCCTCGTGCCGCCTCCGGGCTTCGAGCCGAGCTTCGGTCCCATCGGATGGGACATGTGGATATGGTGGTTCCCGGGCGACACGTTGCTGTGGGTGCCGAGGCCGGACGACTCGACCCGGTTCTCTCCCCTGCACGTAGTGCCCCCTCAGCAGGGCGGCGCCGATTTCACGACGCTCGCCGGGCAACTCCACCGCACGCTCGACTCCCTGTCGTACGTGCACCCCGGACCGGGACGGCTCGTCGGCGTCTCGGGGTATCCGGAACTCGCGTACCGTGAGTTCATCCGCCTCCTCGACGCGCTGCACAACCCCGCGATGGGCGCGAAATTGGCGGGAGCGACCACGATCCTGGCGCCGAGCGACGGCCTCATCCTACTGCAGAACATCCAGCAGTGGCAGATCCGACAGCGGCAGGGGCAGGCGCTGGTCGAGTGACGGCATGCCCGCGCCGGCCGGATTCGTGGATGTGTACGGGCTTCCCGTCGGGATGGGCGGCGTGTGCGTGCGCAGGACCGAGGCGCACCTGCCCACGCTCGTGGTGCTCGGCGTGGCCCTCGCGGCCCTTCCGCCGCTTCTCATCCTCGCCATCGCCATCGGTGCCGCGCACGCCGGGGTGAACGTCTTCGGCGCCGGCGTGGCCTCGATCACGTTCTTCGCCCTCGTCATCGCCGCGCTCGCCCTCGGCCCGACGGTCATCACACGGCCGGCGCTGCGCCGGTGGGCCACGTACGAGACGCGGTACGAGATATCCCCGAAGGGCGTGCGCGTGACGTACGCCCTTCCCGGCTCGACCCTCGTCCACCGCGGACCCGACGAGATTGCGTTCGCCTGGGACGAGATCCTCGCCGACGATGGCGAGGCCGGCGTCCGCCGAATCGTCGGAGGCGCCGCGATCGCCCCCTGGCTCACCCGAACGATCCGGCTGCGACCATCTCCCGGCCGTCCGCGCGATGCCCTCGTCATCTCGGGGACGTCGGACTGGCTCAACCCGTGGCCGGCGGTGCCGCCGTACGGTCTGGCGGACCCGCTCTGGGCGCACATGAAGGTCGAGGACCTCATCGTCGCCCTCATGGAGGCGTTCGCGGCACGATACGCCCGGTAGCGCGGGCCGAGGTCGACGCGGACGCCCGCGAAAGGAGCACGAATGGCGCAGCTTGCCGTCGGCGTGATCGGCGCGGCGCGCGGCCTCTCGCTCGCGCAGATCTTCGACGCGCTGCCCGAGACGCGGGTTGTCGCGATCGCCGACCGCATCGAGGCGCGGCTGAAGGCGGCGCTCGCGGAGCTGCCGGGCGCAGAGGGCTTCAGCGACGCGGATGACCTGCTCCGCCGCGCGCCGGATGTGGTCGTGGTCGCAAGCTCGCCGCCGCAGCACGCCGCGCACGTCCGCGCCGCGCTCGAGGCCGGCGCCGCGGTGCTCTCCGAGGTGCCCGCGGCCGACACCCTCGACGGCGCACAGCGAATCGTGGACGCGGTCACCCGGACCGGCGGCTTCTACATGCTGGGCGAGAACTGCAACTACTACGGCTTCATCCTCGCCTGGAAACAGCTCCTGCGGACCGGCGTCCTCGGCGAGATCGTCCACGCCGAGGGCGAGTACGTCCATGACATCCGCTCCATCACGCACATGGACTCCGCCGGCCGCACCATGACGCTGGAGGAGGCGCGGCGCACGCCCGACGCGCGGCCCACGTGGCGCGCCGGCTACCACCCGATCCTCTACATCACCCACTCCCTCGGCCCGCTCCTCTGGCTCATAGAGGATCGTTGCACGAGCGCGAGCTGTCTCGCCTCCGGCACGCGGACGGCTCCCGAGGTCGGCTCCCCCGATGCGGAGGTCGCGACGTTCTCGACGACACGTGGCGTGCCGATCCGGCAGCTCTGCGCGTTCTCCGTCCCGCGGGAGCCCGGCGGACAGTGGTACTCCCTCTACACGACGACCGGCTGCGTCGAGTGGCGGCGCTGCGGATGGGATTCCGGCAGGATGTACCTCGCGGGGAAGGGGATGACCGACTTCGAGCGCATGCCGTGGACGGTTGCGCCGCCGGACGTCGGGCTGCCCGACTCCGGCCACGGCGGGATCGACGGCGCGCTCGTGAAGGACTTCGTCCGGGCGCTTGTGACCGGCGCGCCCTCGCCGATCGACGTCCACGCGGCGATGGACACCTCGCTGCCGGGGATCTTCGCGCGGATGTCCGCCGAGCGCGGCGGCGAGCGCCTTCGCATCCCCGATACGCGAACCGAGCGGCTGGCGTGATAGAGAGAGGACCGCAGAGACAGAGAAGGAAATAGAAGAACCGCAGAGACGCGGAGAAGAAGAGAACCCATTCTCTGCGTCTCTGCGTCTCTGCGTCTCCGCGTCTCTGCGCCTCTGCGTCTCTGCGCCTCCGCGTCTCTGCGCCTCCGCGGTGATCTTGTTGTCTTTCTCTGCGCCTCTGCGTCTCTGCGGTGATCTTGTTGTCTTTCTCTGCGTCTCCGCGTCTCTGCGTCTCTGCGGTGATCTTGTTGTCTTTCTCTGCGTCTCCGCGTCTCTGCGCCTCTGCGGTGATCTTGTTGTCTTTCTCTGCGTCTCCGCGTCTCTGCGCCTCTGCGGTGATCTTGTTGTCTTTTTCTGCGTCTCTGCGCCTCTGCGGTGAACCATTCTATCCCTCGAAGTACGGCTGCACCTCGACGAAGTTGCAGATGAGCTCCTGTCCGACCGGCCCCGCGGGCATGCCGTCGGCCCAGTCGGCGATGTCGAGGTGCGCGGTGGCGCCCTTGGCGCGGAAGACGACCTGGTGGTAGTTGAACCAGAACTTGTTGTCGCCCGCGAACGGCCCGTACGTGTGGCTGTAGTTGTTCGCGACCACGCTCAGGAACGTCTTCTCCGGAATGATCTCGGCGCCGGCGATGGAAAGCGAAAGGCCGTGCTCGCGCCGGGTCGACGTTCCTGACTGGAGCTCGCCCCAGTCGGCGGTGATCATCTTCGCGCTGTAGAGCTTGCCCGGCGTCAGGTTGCGGATCTCCTGCCCGAGCGTGTTGTCGCGATCGCTGCGCCGCCGCATCCAGAGGAACGTGTTCCCGACGCTCGTGCCGGGCCAGCGGCCCTGCAGGTGGCTGTACCCGTCGAGCGCCCGCGCTTCCGTGCTCTCCTCGATCCAGATCGGCTGGGACCAACCCTCGAGCCCGTGGTTGAAGTCGCCGTTCCAGAGATGGTTCGGCTTGTACGTGAACCCGTACCGCGGCGAGAGCAGGTCCCGGTTCCCCTCGATGCCGTAGTGCCGCATGAGCCGTGCCGCCCAACGGACGGTCTCCTCGTCCGCGTAGCCGGACGTGTACTCGAGGATGCCGTAGAGCCCGTCGAACTGCGGCCGCGTGGCGAGGTACTGGAACTGCAGGTCCATGAAGACCTTGTAGTCCACCGACGGATGGATGTCGAGGGTCTCGGTGATGGTCATGTAGCCGAGGGCGACGACGAGTTGCCTCGCGCAGCCGGGGAAGACCGTCTGCCAGTAGTCGACGCCGGCGCCAAGGCGATCGTCCATGAGCTGGAGGGCGATCTCCGGCTCGTGTCGCTCCTGGAGGTAGCGCTCCCATGCGACGGGGAAGCCGGCGTCGAGGACGGCGCGGAGGAACTGGCGGCTTGACTCGGGACCGGTGTTTCCCTCGCCCTTGAGCCAGTCGCTCCGGTCGGGCCAGTGGCCGCCGAAGTACGGGCAGAAGCGCTTGCCGGGGAAGTCCGCGGCCAGCCGCCGCACGGCCTCCGTCCACGCGGGGTACTTCGCGTTGTCGCCGCCGAAGAACTCGTCGACGATGAGGCCGTCGTAGATCGGGTCCGCCATCCCCGGGTTGGTCGCCCAGGCCTCGTACGCCTCGTCGGGGGAGATCGTCTCGGCGCTCATGCCCGCCACGCCGCACTCGACGATCCACCGGCCGCCGCGCGCCTTCCACTCCTGCACGCACGGCCGGTGCGCCGGGTCGGCGCCGCCAACGACAGTGTTGACGTGGTCGAGGACGTGCCTCTTCAGAAACGCCCAGTCGTACGGCCCATACTCGCGGATGTGTGGGTCGTACTGGTGCTTGCAGTAGGCCAGCTCCGCCACGGCGCGCACGGCGACGCCGGCGATCCGCGGCCGCCCGTCGGCGTGGAGGCGCAGCGTATGGCTGCCTGCGGGCAGGAACCGCATCGCCTCGATTCGCGGTGCGCCTTCGCGCCACTCGCCGAGCGGCGTTGCCACGGGCGACGACGAGGGTCCATCGAGGGCGAGGCGTACGCGTTCCCCGGCCCGGACGTCGCCTGTCACGGCGAACGATATCCACCCATCCCGCGGGTTCGTGAACGAGATCGCGACCTGTGGCCCCTCCGCTGCGGCCAGCTCCACCACAAGGTTGTTCAGCCGTTTCATCGAACCCCCCTCTGCAGGCTTCCGGTTGCCCCCGAAAGGGCAGTCGTCTATGTTCGTACTTCGTTTGATCGCGACAGAACCCCGACCATACAGACGCGCCGACTCTCCCTCTCCCCCGGAGCGCACGACATGCCAGACTGGACACGCCCCATCATCCACCCCATCACCGGACAGCGCGCCCCTGCGTTCCTCCACGGGGTCATCGTCCCGATGTTCACGCCCTGCAACGAGGACCACTCCCTCGACGAACGCGGCATTCGGGCGTACACGGAGTACCTCATCGGCACCCGTGCGGTGACGACGCTTTTCCCCCGCAGTGGGCTCGGCAGAATGTACTCCTTCCAGTTCGACGAGGCCAAACGGCTCACCGACATCGTCTTGGACCAGGCGGCGGGACGCATTCCCGTCATGCCGGGTTGCGCAGGAATCATCGCGTCCGAGCGCCGTGTCCGGCCCGACGCGGAGGTCTACACGCAGCAGAGCATCGAGCTTGCCCAGCATGCGGCGCAGAGGGGCGCAGTCGCGGTCGTGCTGCCGACGCCGTCCATGATCATCCCTCGGGAAACCAGCTACGGCGAAGCGGGCGGACCGAGGTCGCAGCGGCCCTCCGGTGGCCCGAGTGAAGTGGCCGGACCGGACATTCCCCGCGGCGGCGCGTCGGAAAGCGGGCGCCCGAGCGGCTACACCCGCGAGAGCTCCCAGACGTCGCCCGACTACGAGCGCTCCATGGATACCATCGTCGGCTACTATCGGCGCGTCGCGGCGGAGACGAACCTGCCGATCGTCATCTACCAGCCGCCGGGCGGCTTCCGCGATTTCTCGATGACGCCGCAGGTGCTCGGACGCGTCCTCGAGATCCCGCGCATCGTCGGGATCAAGTACAGCACGGATCGGATGAGCATCTTCCTTCGCCTGGCGGACGTCGTCGCCGGGAAGGACTTTACACTCGTCGCCGGGGACGAGACGGTCTTCCCCTTCGTCTTCATGCTTGGCGGCGCCGGCGTCATCGGTCAGGGCTGCAGCATCAACCCGGAGGTCCTGCGCGCCGAGTACGAGCGGCTCATGTCGTCGGACTACGCCGGCGCGGCCCGCGCGTCGACGGATGTTTTCCGCGCGGTGCAGGCGGCGCAGAGCATCGACGCGAGCATCCTCGGCCTCATGTACCTCGGGCGGAAGGGAGTCAACGTCCAGCCGTACAGCATGATGGAGTCCCAGACCCAGGATGCGACGACGGAGCAGGTGGACGAGGCCGCGCGGAAGATCGACGCGATACGCCAGCCGTACCTTGTGAACCGCTGGTGGAGCGGCGCCGGATCGTAGGGGGAAGGGACGTCGCCGCAGAGGTGCCCGTCCTCTGATGGAGTTCCAGCACATGGCCCCAGATGATGTGAAGGCTGTTCTCGCTGCGCTACGAAACTTCGCTGACGCGGTGAGGGCGAAGCTGACGCAGTTGACCGCCGGCGAACCGGAAGACCAGCTCCGCGCGCCGTTCGAGAACTTCATTCAGGAAACCGGCGCTGCGATCGCGCGGAGAATGGTGTGCACAGGCGAGGTCAGACTGCGGATCGGAAAGCCGGACTACGCCGTACATTCCAACGGGCTCTTGGTCGGCCACGTCGAACTGAAGGCCCCCGGTGTCGGGGCAGACCCCAACCGCTTTGCCGGCCATAACCGCGAGCAATGGAAGCGGTTCCAGGCGCTACCCAATCTGATCTATTGCGACGGCAACGAATGGGGGTTGTACCGAAGCGGCGAGAAGGTCGGTCGCGTGGTCCGGCTGTCCGGCGACGTGGCGACAGACGGCAGGAACGCCGTTGACCCCAGAGACGGCCAATCCGTACTGGCGCTGCTGACGGATTTCCTTTCCTGGCAGCCGATCATCCCGAAGAACGCCAAGGACCTGGCCGACCTACTGGCACCCCTCTGCCGCATGCTGCGCGACGACGTGACCGATGCCCTGAAGGACCCGCAATCACCGCTCGTGCAGCTCGCCAAGGACTGGCGGCAACTGCTGTTCTCAGACGCCAGCGATCAGCAATTTGCCGACGGCTACGCGCAGACCGTGACCTTCGCCCTGCTGCTGGCTCGAAGCGAAGGGGCGGACCCCTTGACGTTGGCCAGCGCCGAAGCCGCCCTGGCTGCCGAGCACGGTTTGCTTTCCCGAGCGCTACAGGTATTCACCGATCCTAACGCACAGCCAGAAATATCCGCTTCCCTGAGTATGCTGATCCGCATTATCAGGGAAGTGCCGCCGGCGGCCCTGACCGGCCCGAAGAACCCTTGGCTCTACTTCTACGAAGACTTCCTGGCCGCCTACGACCCCAAGCTGCGAAAGGACGCCGGCGCGTACTATACCCCTGTCGAAGTCGTCCGCGCTCAGGTGAGTCTGGTTGACGACCTGTTGACGACTCGACTGGGCAAGGTCCTGGGCTTCGCCGACGGTGACGTGGTAACGTTGGACCCGGCGGTCGGCACTGGAACCTACCTTCTCGGTGTCATCGACCACGCGTTGGGCAAAGTGGAAGCGCAGCAAGGCGCGGGGGCGGTGTCGGGGAAGGCGACGACGCTCGCGGGCAACATCTACGGCTTTGAAATCATGGCCGGACCCTACGCCGTGTGCGAGCTTCGCGTAAGCCGCGATCTTCAGGATAAGGGCGCGAAGCTGCCGGCCGGCGGAACGCATGTCTACCTGACCGACACGCTGGAAAGCCCGAACACGCCGCCCCCGGCCCTGCCGTTCTATCTCAAACCGATAGCCGAGCAACACACGAAGGCCCTTGAAGTCAAGGTCAAGGTGCCCGTGATTGTGTGCCTGGGCAACCCACCCTATGACCGCCACGAGGCCGTAGATCCTAGGTCCGCGAGCCTCTCCAGTTTCGGGGGTTGGGTCAGGTTCGGCGACCCGATCACCCCCTCCCCCCTTCGCAGGAAAGGCAAGAAGGCAGCGTTGGACGCTCTCCCATCCCGGAATCCCAGGGCGCTTCTCCGAAAGCGGGAGTTACAGTCCATTCTGTATTCCGCCTTTATCAAGCCCACTATTGACGCCGGCCATGGCGTGGACATCAAGAACGTCTACAACCTGTACGTCTACTTCTGGCGCTGGGCGCTGTGGAAGGTCTTCGAGCACACCACGTCCACGGGGCCGGGCGTGGTATGTTTCATCAGCGCCTCAAGCTACATGGACGGGGACGCCTTCTGCGGCATGCGCGAACATATGCGCCGGCTCTGCGATGAAATCTGGATATTGGACTTGGGCGGCGAAGGGCGCGGCACGCGCAAGAGTGAGAACGTGTTCGCCATTCAAACGCCCGTGGCGATTGCCGTTGCCGTGCGCTACGGCAAGGCCGACAAAGACACGCCTGCCAAAGCTCACCATGCCTGTATCGCCGGTACGCGCGATGAGAAACTGAGGGCGTTGGATGCAATTGCCGAGTTCAGTTCCCTCCAATGGCAAGACTGCCCCGATGATTGGCACGCCCCCTTCCGCCCGGCCGGCGTTGGCGCGTTTTTTGAATGGCCGCTGCTGACCGATCTGCTGCCCTGGCAACCGACGGGCCTCATGGCTGGAAGAACATGGGTCATCGGACCGTCGGAGAAATGCCTGCGCGACCGCTGGTGCGAGCTTCTTCGAAATAGCCCGGAAAAGCGATGCTCCGCTTTCGTTGAGAATGCTACTGGGCGTAAGGCAACCGACAAGGCCCTGAGCTTGAGAGTCCCCCGTCACCGCCTGAAAGAGATTCGCGATCTTCCACAAAGCACGGGTTGCCCAGAGATCATGCGCTTCGGCTTCAGATCATTCGATAGACAGTACCTGATTGCCGACGGTCGAATGATCGACAGACCATGCCCCGACCTGTGGGAGTGCCTGTCGCCCAATCAGGCCTATTTGACATCATTACTCAATCATCCACTGGGGACCGGACCTGCCTTGACCGCCTCTGCAAATATGCCAGACAAGCATGCTTTTCGCGGTTCATATGGCGGGAAGAACGTGTTCCCCTTCTACCGCGATTCGTCTGCGGCTGAAGCCAACATGCTGCCGGGGCTGCTGGACCTGCTCGGCGCGGCGTACAAGCGCAAAGTGACGCCGGAGGATTTCCTGGCCTACATCTACGGTGCGCTGGCTCAGCCGGCCTTTACCGCGTGCTACGCGAAGGAATTGGAGACGCGCGAGCTGCGCGTGCCCTTGACCAGAGACGCGGCCTTGTTCGCCCAGGTGCGGGACGTCGGGGCGAAGCTGCTGTGGTTGCACACCTACGGCGAGCGCTTCGTGCCCAAGGGACACCATCGCGGCCGAGTTCCCCAAGGCGCGGCCCGCTGCGTGAAGGCCGTTCCGGATGACGCCGCCAACTACCCGGAGAGGTACGAGCACAACGACGCGACGCGGACGCTCCTCGTCGGCGGCGGCCAGTTTGCGCCCGTCGCGCGGGAAGTGTATGAGTTCGAGGTATCGGGGTTGAAGGTTGTCCAGTCGTGGCTGAAGTATCGCATGAAGAAGGGGGGCGGCAAGAAGTCTTCGCCTCTGGACGACATCCGGCCGGACCGCTGGACGAGCGATTTCACGACCGAGCTTCTGGAGCTTCTTTGGGTGCTGGAAGCAACCCTTGCGGAATACCCGGCCCAAGCCGAGCTGCTGCCGGCCGTCGTGAAGGGGCCGTGTTTCCGCGCCAACGAGCTCCCGGACGTACCGGACGCCGCTCGAGGGCCGCTTCCTGCCAGTGCCCCGACCCTGTTTGACAAGCCGAAGTGAGCCGGGCTGCCCTTGGACCGCGAGCGCCATGTTCGTGAACCGGAGCGTCGGCTAGGAGCGCGTGCGCAGCCGTACGGGCCCGGTCCCGCGCCCTGCATCTACTCAGGATCGGCACCGTGGAACGGACAATCGACGCCGGCCACGCCGGCCGCACGAAGGCGCACGCTGACGGCACGCCAGCGCAGCTCTTCCTCGACGACGGGATCATCGAGCAGACGGTGCGCCTCCAGCGCGTCATCCATCAGCCGGTGAAGCACTACGCGAACCCTCTCTACACGGTCGGCGCACCGTGGGAGGGCCGCGGCATCGTCTACCTCGGCGGCGTGTACGTCGACCCGAAGGACAAGCTCTGGAAGGCGTGGTACGTGACGCTGTCCCCGCCGGAGTATCCGGAGATCGTCTTCGCGATCTGCATGATCGTTTCCGACGACGGCATCCACTGGCGCCGGCCCGAGCTCGACGTGTACCGCGGGCATGACGGCGAGTGGACGAACATCGTGCTCGATCTCGGCGAGGCGGGCCGCACAGCGGCCCCATGCATCATGTACGAGCCGGAGAACGAGCCGGAGCCGTGGACGATGTTCATCAGCCTCTGCTGGCCTGCGGAGAGCCACGAGTACAAGGGCTACTTGCTCCGCTCGCCGGACGGCGTCCACTGGCGATGGCTGCGCGAGCGACCCGACGGCATCGTCCACGGCTACCACGACCGCACGACCGCGACGCTCAGCCCTGACCCGGAGTACCCGTACCTCCTCATCGGCCGCGGCAAGGAGGACATCTACCGCTGGGGCCTCGTCCGCTCGGCGCACTCGTCGATGATCAACGCGGAGCGCGCGCAGCCGGGCGAGCCGACCCGCGTCGTCGTGCCGGACCTCGAGGACCCGCCGTCGCTCCAGATCTACCACGCGCATGCCTTCCCGTACGAGGGCATCTACGTCGGCATGTTCCAGACGTACTACGAGGAGGAGGACCCGTACGGCGACATGCAGCTCATCACGAGCCGCGACGCCGTACACTGGGAGCGTGTCCGACCGCGGCAGGCGTTCCTCCCGCGCTCGCCCGGCGGTCCGGCGGCCGGCGCGTTCGACTGCCAGATCACCGACACGGCCCTCTCGCCGCCGGTGCGGACCTCGAACGGGGCGATGCCGAACCCCTGGGGCGCGATGGGGACACTCTGGTTCTACTACTGGGGCGGCCAGGCCATGCACGGCAACCGGCACGTGACCTGGGGCCGCGGCATGGGCCTCGCGCAGCTTCGCCAGGATGGATACTGCTCGCTCCGCGCGGATCGATTCCCCGGCACGCTCGTGACGAAGCCGTTCGTCTGGCCGGGCGGGACGCTCCTCGTGAACGCGGCATGCCTCGGCGGTAGCGGCAAGGGCTCGCTCCGGGCGGAGGTGCTCGACGCCGACCTGCGTCCGATCTCCGGCCTCGCGCGGGCCGACGCAGACTCCCTCGCCAACGACGGGACGAACATGGAACAGACGTGGCGGAAGGACTCGTCGCCGATCAGCCGCCTCAAAGGCGAAAAGGTCCGCCTGAAGTTCCACGTCGAGGACTACGACCTCTACGGCTTCCGCGCGACGGGAGAGTGAGACGACGCGCTCCGCCGCTGCCCTCTCCACCAGCGGTCGGTACCTTCCCGTGCCGGCCCTACGGGTGTACGGGCCACGGGCGGGCAGCAGTGTACGTCGGTGCGGCGCACGACACCGAGCACGGCAAGGGGGAACGTGCCATGGACGCTGCAACAACCGTCGGAGTGTGGGTTACTGCCACAGGAACACTGGCCGCGACGGCGCTTGCCATCGCCGACCTGTGCATGCGGTACCGAACCCGCATTAGGGTGACTGCACGAGTTGAACAGTACCCAGGCATGCCGCGCAGGTGGGGCGCGTTGAACATCACCGTGACTAATAAGGTTGAACAGGAGCCAAAGATGCCGCGCAGGTGGGGCGCGCTGTACATCACCGTGACTAATAAGAGCGCATTCCCAGTCACCATCGCGGACGCAGGGCTGAGGGTTCGTGGTTCAGGAGAGCTTGTCAGGCCCTATCCGTGCTCCCAGGACGTCCTTGTGGACCGGCATCAGGAGCCTTGGGAGCCGCGGAAACTGGAGCCCAGGGCGCGGCTCTGCATAACGTACCCGGTGAGAAGCTTCTGGGATGACCGGTTTGCCTGTGCACGGTACGCCGTCGCCGCGACTGATTCCGGCATCGAACGGCGCAGTCACGGCTGCGTGGTCAGATCTTGGGCTCGGGCATTGCGGCGGCAGGATGAGCGGGACGAGAAGCAGCGCTTGGCCCAGCAACAGCCGGAGAAGCTGGCCAGGTCTCCGGCTACAAGGAACGGCTGGCCTGAAGACCAGGCCTGAGCCATGGCGAAGCCTCTTCGAGGCCACAGATAGCGTGTTGAGTCCCGGAGGGGGTTCGCTTCATTTCAGCCCGGTCGTTCACGGCCGGGCGTCGGATACCGCCCGATTCCACAGCCATGATACCTTGCGATAGGACCAGTAGGGCAGGGAGAGCGAGCGCCGCCCTGCCCCCTCGTGCGGGAGTACGCCTTCGATGGACGCCATTCGCCTCTCCCGGTCGATCCCTCTCATCGCCGAGCCGGAGGTGCTCGTCGCTGGTGGCATCCTCGATCCCGACTGGCACGCGCGCTACCGGGCGTCGAGGAGGCCGAGGTAGTCGCCGACGGCACCTGCCGCTTCGCCCCTCTCGCGCTTGCCCCGCCATCCCGTGCGGCCGTATCATCTACAGTCGCACCTCGTCGCAGGCCGCCGGTTCCTGCAGAGCATGATTCCGTCCCCCGGATGAGGAGGTCGTCGCCATGCCCTTTTCGCGCCGCGAGTTTCTGAAGTCGGGCCTCGTGCTGACCGGAGGCGCGCTCCTGCCGCGCTGGGCCGACGCCGCCGCACCGGCGAACATGCCCGACGTGGTGCACGTCACCGGCGGGACGCCCGAGATGGCCGTGCGCCGCGCCATCGAGGGGCTCGGCGGCATCCGGCGGTTCGTCCGCGCCGGCCAGAAGGTCGTCATCTCGCCGAACGTCGGCTTCCCGAACCCGCCGGAGATGGCCACCACGACCGACCCCCTCGTCGTGCGCGCCATCATCGACCTCTGCAAGGAGGCTCGCGCCGGCAAGATCACCGTCGCCAACTACCCCGTGCGCGACCCGGACATCTGTTTCAGGGAGAGCAAGATCGGCGAACTCGCGAGCATCAACGGCGTCGAGGTCATACCCCTGAACGCCAACTCCGCCTACACCACGGTCCAAATCCCGGATGGCGTGGATGCCAAGGAGGTGGAGGTCGCCACGATCGTGCGCGAGGCGGACGTGTTCATCGCCGCGCCGATCGCGAAGACCCATTCCTCGACCGGCGTCACCTTCGCCATGAAGCTGATGATGGGCGTCATCCGCTCGCGGGGACCGTTTCATTCGCGGTACGATCTCAACCAGGCCATCGTGGACCTCAGCAAGGTCGTGAAAGCGAACCTCATCATCACCGACGCGCAGCGGGCCCTCGTCACCCGCGGCCCCGGCGGCCCCGGCACCATCGTGAGGCCGAACGCGATCCTCGCCGGCACGAACCAGACGACGGTGGACGCCTATACGGTCGGCCTCGCGCAATGGTACAATCGCACGTTCACGGCCGAGCAGGTGCGGCACCTGCAACTGGCGTCCGAGCAGGGGCTCGGCGAGATCGACGTGGCGAAGATGAACGTCCGGCGCGTGAACCTGTAGGCGCGTGCGGCCGACCTCAGGCTCGGCCGCGTCGGTGCAATGTAGGGGCGCGGTCTCCGCGCCCCTGCGCGGGGATGCTCCGCCCCTTTCTCCGCCGACGAGACGCTGATCGGTCTTGCCATAGGGGCAGGCCCCCGACGTCCTGTAAGGACGCAGCCTGCTCTGGGCGGCCACTGGGGGCCGCCCCTACATGCCACGGCAGAGCATGAGACGGTTCTGCCCGTGTCTACCTTCTGAGAGCAATCCATCCATATGTATGCCGGGAGAGGTACCGCGTCGTGATCCGCCTGCGCTGGGGCGTCCAACTGGCGATGCTGGCGCTCTTCCTCGCGCTGGCGGCGGTCGCCGCGTGGCCGCTGAAGTCGCCGATCATCCCGTCCGCGTGGCTCGTCGCCGACCCGCTCGTGGCGCTCGTCGCCATCGCGAGCGCGAAGGCGGTCTGGGAGCTCGCGGCGTGGGCGCTCGTCCTCGTCGCGGCGACGATGCTCGTCGGACGGTTCTTCTGCGGCTGGGCGTGCCCGCTCGGCACGACGCTCGACCTCGGCGATCGCTACCTCTGGCGACGCCGCGCGTCCTCCATCGACGACGAGATCCGGCCGCGGGGCCGGTGGAAGCACTACGTCCTCGCCGTCATCCTCGCAAGCGCCGTCTTCGGCGTCTCGACCGGCCTGGCGTTCGATCCCCTCGTGCTCATGACGCGGACCGTCGAGACCGTGCTCGTGCCGTTCGTCTCATGGCTCGGCCTGGGCTCGGTGCGCGCGGCGCGACTCCTGCCGGGTCACGCGGCGCTCAGCGTCCCGGCGTTGGAGACCCCGGTCGTCTACGGATGGATGACAGCCACGACGCTCATCCTCCTCGGGATCATCTTCCTCGGGCGCGTCGAGCGGCGGTTCTGGTGCCGCAACCTCTGCCCGCTCGGCGCGCTCCTCGGCTGGATGAGCCGCACGGGCCTCGTGAAGCGGCACGTCGAGGGCGACTGCACGTCGTGCGGTCGCTGCGCGCGCGGCTGTCCGATGGGCGCGATCCCGGCGAAGGACTTCGTCGCGACGCACCGCGGCGAGTGCGTCCTCTGCCTGAACTGCCGGGAGGTCTGTCGCGCCGGCACGGTGCGGTTCGGCCCGAACGGCGCGCGGCCCGCGCCGGGGTTCGTGCCGGACCGCCGGCAGGCGCTCGCCGCCATCGGCGCAGGGATCGGCGTCGGGCTATTGGGCGCGGGCTCGGTGAGGGCGCGGCCGCGGCCGGGGAACATCATCCGTCCGCCGGGCGCGCTGCCGGAGGACGAGTTCCTCTCCCGTTGCACGCGCTGCATGGCGTGCGCGCAGGCCTGCCCCACGAACGGCCTCCAGGCGCTCGGCCTCGAGGCCGGATGGGAGGCGCTCTGGACGCCCGTCCTCCTCCCGGTCCGCGGCGGCTGCGAGGCGCCCTGCTGGAACTGCACGCAGGTCTGCCCGACGGGTGCGATTCGGAAGCTCACCCACGAGGAGAAGTCGTTCGCGAAGATCGGCACGGCGCGCGTCTTCCGCGAGCGCTGCCTGGCGTGGGAGCAGGTCAAGGCGTGCCTGGTGTGCGACGAGGTCTGCCCCTACGACGCCATCGACTTCCTCACGATCACCGACTACCGCGGCACCCAGCGCCGGCCGGTCGTGCATGCCGAGAAGTGCGTCGGCTGCGGCATCTGCGAGCACGAATGCCCCGTGCGCGAGCCGCGCGCCATCGTCGTCGAGCACTATGGAGAGGAGCGGCTGCGGTCGGGGTCGTACATCACTCCCGCCAAGCGGCAGATGCGCGTCGTCGGCGACGACCGCGGGGTGGACTACCTCCGCGAGCAGCGCGAGTCCGCTCCCGCACCGCCTAGCGACGGCGCAGGAGCCGGCGTGGCGAGCCCTCCCGAGGAGGAGCCGCTGCCTCCCGGCTTCATCGTGAAGTAGGGGCGGACCCGCGAACGCGAAGCGTTCGACCGTGTTCGCCCCGGAGCCGGCCCTCGTGTTCGCCCCAGCGTCCCAGGCTCACTCCGGCAGATCGACGATGAGGGTGCCGATCTCCCACGGACGAAGACTCACGCTCACCGTGCCTGCGTCGAGGGGCAACTCGGCGCGACGCTCCTCCGACAACGTCCCGCGCCAGACGCCGCGCGCGGGGAAGCCGAGCGTGACGGTCGCGGTCGTGTGCCTGCCAGCGGTCTCGCACACGCGCAGGACGAGCGCCCGGCCCGCCTCGGTGCGCTTGATGGCAGCGATCTCCACGTCGGGGCTGTCGGTCGCCGCGAAGGACCGGCGCGTCTCCCATTCGCCCGTATGCGCATCCACGAGGTGCGCGCGCAGCGGTCGGTTCACGGCGTGACCCGCCGCCACGACGCCGGCCGCGCGCCAGTCGCCGTCGTGCGGCAGGAGCGCGTAGTCGTAGACGTGCGTGCCGTGCTCCGCCGCCAGCGGCGCGTGGTAGTCGCGGAAATCCGCGACGCTGCGGAATAGGACCATCTCCAGCGCGTTCTCCTTCGCCCAGTACCCGGCCGTCCCCGTGTTGATGAGCGCGACGCCCCGGTGCTCGTCGTTCAGGTCCACGACCGTCTGCGCGCAATGGTACTGGTCGCCGCGCTCCGTCATCGCGTACGGCGTCTCGTAGACCAGGTGACGGGCCATCTCGGCACGGGCGACGGGGAACCGCACGAAGACGAGCACGTCGCCGCCGGCGAAGTCCTGGAACGTGGTGCGGAGGTGGATGCGAGGGATGTCGGCGTAGAGCGTCACTTCCCGTCGAAGGGTGCAACCGAGGAAGCGAGTGATCGTCCGTACGCGCTGGTAGAGGTGCGTCCACTCCGACTCGACCGTCGCCGAGTCGAGGTCGCCCGTGCGCTCCTCGTCGCCGGTGAGGCGGACCATGCCCTCCATCGAGGGTTCCCGCTCTCGTCGGGCGATGATCTCGTTGCCCGGCCCGGCGAGGTAGTCTCGCCCACTCACGCGGTCCACGATGCTCGCGATGTCCCCGGTCCGCGGATCGACCGTCAGGCGGAACCACGCGTTCTCGGCGGCGGGCTCCTGCTCGATCTCGGGCGATCCCGGCCGTTTGCCCGGCGCCGGCAGGATGCGGTAGAGCCGGTAGCCGAAGGCCGGCACGTCGCTCGCCAGCCACGCGACGTGCGCCGTGCTGATCGTGTTCCTGCCGCGCGCATCGGAGACGTGGAACGGCACGCCCCCGCCGCCCTCGTCCACGATGCGGAAGGCCGTGGGTTCCTCGCGGAAGACGACGTCGAGCTCCACGACGTCCCTGCGCTGCGTCGACGTCGGATTGAAGACGACGACCGGCATGTGGCGGCCGGAGGTATCGATCCGGCGCGCCAGGCTCGCAAGGGCGCGGTCGGCCACGGCCTCCGCCGTCTCGACGACCGCCTCGAAGCGCCGGAGCGCGCGGAGGTAGACCGCGTCGGTGCAACTGCCGCCCATGATGTCGTGGAAGTGGTTGTAAAGGAGGCGTTGCCAGGTGCCGTCGAGCTCATCCCGCGGCGCATCCGCGCCGAACGCGGCGGCGAATGACGCCCACGCCTCGGCGGATAGGAGCGCGCCCTCCGCCCGGCGATTCGCCACCTTCAGTTGCACGCGGTTGGAGTACGTGCCGCGCAGGTCGGCGAAGCGATCCTCCGGCGGCGCGTGGTCCTCGGCGATGACGGGCAGGTCGCCGGCGTGCTTCCCGGCCGCGCGGAAGAAAGCGCTCGGGGTCGCGACGGCGATCGAGGCGATCGGTATGTCGTGGTTCGCGGCGATCTCCCGCAGCCGCCGAACGGCGCGTCGCCCCGGCATCGCCGCCGGGTTCGTCACGTCGGCGCCCCAGGCGATCATGAGGTTCGGCGACGATGCGTGGGCGATCTCGTCGAGGAACGACCGCTCGAGGCTGCGCTCGTCGGTGCAGTAGCTGCTCGCCATCCAGTGGGTGAGAATGCGCGTGCCGTCGGGCGACTGGCACCAGAATGTCCCCGGCAGCTCGCCCACGCGGTCCGGCACGCCGCGCATGAAGACGTATGCCTCGATGCCGCACCCGACGAGTATCTGCGCGATCTGCGGTATCTGCCCGAAGGTGTCGATGAACCAGCCCACCTGCGGTTCGACGCCGAAGAAGTCCCGCCACTTCCTGCGGCCGATCAGGCACTGGCGCACGAGGCACTCCCCGTTCGGCTCGGCGACCTCGGGCTGCACGTACGTCCCGCCGACCGGCTCGAAGCGTCCATCGACGATCCACCGCTGCAGCCGGGCGAGGCGCTCGCCGTCGAGTTCGCCGCGAAGGAGCTCGAGGAGCGGCACCTGATCCTGGCAAAACGCTTCCTCGTCGTCCTCTTCGAGGAGGCGGAGCATGTCGCGGAAGATGGTCAGCGCGAGCGCGCGGGTCGTGTCGAACGTCCAGTACCACTCGACGTCGATGTGGGAGTGGGGCACGAGGAACACGCGATATGGGCCGGGATGTCCCGTCCTGGGGCGCGGCGCTGCGGTCTGATCCATGGTCAGCCTCCCCGGCCGGCATCGCGTGGGGCCTCGATCTGGAGGAACAAGCACCCTCGCGGCTCGTAGCGGTACCGGCCGCCCGCGGGACCGCGATATGCGCCGTCGGACTTGCTCCAGGCGGCCGAGCGCACCGGGTCGGCGAGGATCAAGCCGAAGAAGGGGCAATCGGCGGCGGTCGTCCCATCGGGGCACGTATCGAGCGCGGCCGGGCAGGCGATCTGCGTCCGTCCTACGGGCGTGAGCGCCGCGCGGACCCGCGTCACGGCGTACTGCTCTTCTTCGAGGACGCGGGAGTGTCGCCATTGCCGATAGCGCGGCAGGGCGCCCCAGGCAAGGAGCGCGGCGACGAGCGCGACGATGCCCCACTCGACCGGGGTGAGCCAGCACCACCCGAGGAGCGTTCGGAGGCCGGATGTCGCGCGGTTCAGAGGCATGGTTTCGCCTCGCCGAGGCGAGATCAGCGGCGGGATGGGCCGGTCGCGCCGTCGGACGGACGGACCTTGCTCATCCGCCAGAGCCGCTTCCGATGGGTGAGGGCGTACGCGAGGTACAGGCCCGCGAGGACGACCGTGCCGTCCATCCAGGTGAGCACGTGCCAGGCGAACGGCAGCACGAGCCTCGTCGGCAGCCACCATCCCTGGTTCGCCGCGAGGATGCCTGTCTCCACCGATTCGCGCGCCACCTCGGGGTTGGCGGCGAAGTGATAGCGCAGCATGATGTTCGTGCCGACGTAGTGGCCGACGGCGATGGCGATGAAGACCACGGGGACCGTCGCCGCGGTGATGGCGTCGCTCCGGCGGCCACCATTCGCCCACACTGCCGCGAGGGCGCCGGCTATGCCGCACGAGAGGTAGCCGGCCCAGCGCATGAGCGGCGTCGGCCTGACAATGCTCATCGCGCCGAGCCAGACGACGAGCACGGCGCCGCAGCCCAGAGCCGCGCCGACGAGCGCCCGCCATCGCGATGCGCCGCGGGCCTGCTGCTCGAACCCGCGTTCAACGAGCGTCTCGAGCGATCGGAGGCATTCCGGACACAGATAGTACGAGCCGGGCGGCTCGGCCATCTGCGTCGCGCACTCGTCGCAGGCCTGTCGGCCGCAGTTCCCGCAACGCGCCGTCGCCTCGCGCCCGGGATGCCAGTGACAGGTCGCCATCCGGCGTGCCTTTCCATTCCCCGGTTGCCTGGTGCGGCGTCCGCCGCAGAGGTGCAGCGAACGCAGCGCAGGTGCGGCGCGATTCTACATGTCCTCGATCTGGCTCACCAGTACGTCGAGGCCCACGACCGCCCTGGAATCTACGGTGATGCTAGGCGGCGCGGGCACTTCCGGACGCGCCACGCTGTTGCCGATGACCCGCACCGGCGACAGCACGTACCATCGCAGGAGCGCGTACCGTGCGTAGATGCCGTAGTTCCCCGGCGGGAGGCGGTCGAGGTTGAAGGCCCCGTCCATGCCGACGGGAGCCACCCTCATCCGGTAGTCCATGACGATGCCGTCGGCGTCCTTCAGCAGAAGCTGTTTCTGATTGCTCCGGTCGGCCATGAGGGTCCGAATGGCCGGCTGCATCCGATGGCGGACGGCCATCGCGGAATCCTTGAGCGCCTCCTTCATCCGCGCGACCGCAAGGCTATCTCGTGGGGGCGACACCCGGCGCGCCTGCACCTCGACGCCCCTGATGATCGCGGCGAACGTGGTGGTCGGCGTGACCTCGATTGGCGGGGCCAGTCGCGTGCCGGTAGGGATCCTGCCCTCGTCGATCGCCTGAAGCCGGGCATAGATGTCGCTGAGCCTGCGGATCGCCTCCTGCTGGGAGCGCAGGAAGGCGGCGTCCTCGCTCATCAGCGCGAGGACGAGAAGGCGCTCATGCTCGACGAGGTCGCGCTGGAGGCGCGTGTAGTCGCGGACGAGCCAGACGCTGCCCCATGGAGCGTTGCCACCCAGACCCGACGGCACGTACATCTGGCCGGCCAGATGCCCGGTGGCGTTCCGTCCACAGGATGCCAGGGCGGTCGTCAACAGCAAGCCTCCGATCGGCACGAGGATGGTGCAAACACGCACGCGGCCACGATTCGATCTCGACAGTCTCATGCCGCCTCCTTCATGTGCCAGCGCCATGGCAGGCATCGCCCCGTCGCGGAGAGGTGAGAATGGAACTCGTATCATGAACGCCCGTGATCCTGCTTCCCGCCGTATCCGAGGAGACGGACGGGCCAGAGGAGGACGCGCAGGACGCGGCCGACGACCGAACCGAGCAGGCCGTCGGCGGCGAGATGGCTGAGGTATCCCGCCACGGCGGCGAGGTAGTACGGCATCGCGAGGTCCAGCGTCGCGTAGTTCGGCCTTGCGCTCAAGCTTCCGCCCGACCCCATGAACAGCGGCACGACGACGATGGGCGCCGGCACGATGAGCGCCGCCCAAAGCCGATGCGTCCATCCGCGATGCGGCCCGAGCCCCGGCAGGATGGCGATGACCCCCACGAAGGCCGCCGCGCGCCATGCCCCGGTCAGCATCAAGTAGACGTCGAGCAGCAGAAAGAGCCAGTAGAACAGCTTCCGCCCATGGCTCGCGATGTCCACGTCCGGCCACAGCGCCGCAAGCACCGCGACGACGAGTTGGGCAGGCACGGCCCACCACGTCTGCGCCAGGACAAGGCGCTCTCGGCCGGTCATCCAGGGCACGGCCACGACAAGGACGAACGCCAGGATGCCGTAGAACGCGGCCCCAGCGGCGACGTGACCGCGGTAATCGCTCATCGCCGGCGCGCCTCCGGGCCCTCCCGTCGCGCATCCTGGAGCAGCGCTTCGGGCATACGGAGCAGGTACCAGGCCACCGCGAGGACGAGGAGCGCCAGATCGTCGGCATACCCCACGATCCCCAACGCCCGGTCCGGCACCAGATCGGCCGGCAGCAGCAGGTAGGCGACCGCCGCAGCCAAGATGACCTTCGGCCAGAGCGGCATGCGCCGATCCCACAACGATCGCCACATGATCGCCGGAAGCCGCCGCGCACGCTGCCAGTATCTCATCAACGGTGATCCGCGGTGCGACGTGAGGCGGCGCCTATCCGCCGCTGCGGGCTCTTTCCCCCTGGGGTTCACGGTTCCGGTTGCAATGTAACAAAATCCACCAGGCCCACCAAAGGACCGGCCGCCACCACGTCGGGCAGGGCGATTGCATGACGCGGTGTGTGCGGCGATTCGCAGAAGGAGCCAACACAGCCAGCGGTAGGGATTCCTCGACTTCACGGCGGGCGCAGGCATCAGCCGAACGGGCGCCTGCACCTCGCCGCTCCGCTCGGAATGACGGCGCATCTTCGGTGGTACTGCGCGACTGAACGCGCACGGTCATCCCGCGTGCCCTTCGGGCACGGGAGCGGCGTCGCCGCAGGCGACGTGAAGCGAACGCGAAGCGTTCGCCGGGGAATCCCTACCATTCAGGACGACGTCCCGAGCCCAGCCGATTGGCTCGTTCATCACCGCATCGGTTGGCAGGCGCCGGATCGCCCCTGTACCCCGTCTTTCATGCAATCGCCCTGGCACGTCGGGCAGGGCGATTGCATCAGAGGGCTATCCGGCACGAATGAGGCTGTCCATCTTGTAGAGGCATTGGCTTACCGCTCCCGCATTGTTCGACGGGCGTCGGTTATTCTGGCTACGCCATAGGTGCGATAACCTCAGTCTCTCTCAAGACGGATGGTACCGTGCGCATATGTCAGCGGGCGTCTGATGCAATCGCCCTGGCACGTCGGGCCGTTCCGTTGACCGTGCGCGCGGGGCCGTGTACCCTCAAAGGACGGATTCGACGAGCGATTCTGACGAGCGACACGGAGGATCTGGAGCCGAGCGAGATGGTGGAACTCGTCGCCGACTTGGCCTGGGGATGGCGCATGGATTCGGTCCTGGCCGATATGGCCGGGCCGGAGTCCGAGCGGCTGCGCGAGCGCCCGGGCGAGGTCGTGCTGGTCCTGGAGCGACCGGATGACGGCATCTGGCTTCACACGAAGGGCTTCTACCCGCCCGGCACGTGGCGATTGCCCACCGGCGGGCTGAAACATGGCGAGGCACCGGACGTAGGCTACGTGCGGGAGCTCGCCGAGGAGACCGGGATTGTGCCGGCGCCGCCGCCACGGCGCCTCGCCGTCGTGCGGTACGCCGCGACGACGGGCGAGCGATATGCGTTCGCGAGCTACCTCTATCGCGTGCCGGGCGTCGGCGAGCCGCCGCGAGCCGCCGATGCATCGGAGGATATCACCGGTTGGCGGGCCGTGCCGCCGGCCGAGCTCGACCGTGTCGCGGCGGATCTGCGGCGGCTGCCGGACGGTTGGCGGCCGTGGGGCGAGTTCCGCGCAGTCGCGCACGAGGTGCTCGCCGCAATCCGCCGGCGCGACCTGCCGTCTCAAGAGGGCGACACGTAGTGACCGGATGTCGGAGGACGACCAGGGGGATGCCATGGCGACGGAAGAGAAGCTGACCGACGAAGATCGAGACCGCCTCCACTTCATGACCCTCGTGCAGACCTACCAGCACATGGCCTGGATGGCCCTCGGCAAGCTCGCGAACCCCGTCACGCAGAAGGTTGAACGAGAGCTCGACCAGGCGCGATGGGCCATCGACATGCTCGCGATGTTGGAACGGCGCACGAAGGGGAACCTCAACCGCGAGGAATCGCGCTCGCTCGGGCAGATCCTCTACACGCTGCGCATGAACTACGTCGATGAGGCGAGCCGGCCGCCCGAGCAGGGCGGCAGGCCGCCCGAGCGCGAGGCGAAACCCGAAGAGGCGCGCGCCGCGGAGCCGAGCGCGGAAGCGGCGGCCCAGGCGAAGCCGGCCGAGGGCGAAGGGGAGCGCGGAGAGGGAGGGGTGGACTCGGCCCAGCAGGAGACGCCGCCCGAGGGTCCAGAGGCCGCGGAGCAGGAGACGCCGGCCGAGGGCGAGGCGAAGCCCAAGGTCACCAGGAAGAAGAAAGGGAAGGCTGCGTAGCCATGGTGCCCGTGCTGTGCGAGCCCCTCTATCGGCCGTACGTCTGGGGCGGCAGGAACCTGGAGCGCATGCTCGGACGGAGGCTGCCAGCGTCGGGCCCAGCCGCCGAATCGTGGGAGGTCTCGGACCTCGACGGATGGATCACGCCGATCGCCTCCGGCCCGTACGCGGGGTTCAACCTTCGCGAGCTTATCGCGCGGGACAAGGCCGCCCTCCTCGGCCGCTCCGGACAGCCGCGGGATGATGGGCCGCGCCAGTTCCCACTCCTCGTGAAGTACCTCGACGCGCAGGCCCTGCTGAGCGTGCAGGTCCATCCGGACGACGCGTACGCGGCCGCGCACGAAGGGGGCGCGCTGGGCAAGACGGAGATGTGGCTCGTCCTGGAGGCGGCCCCGACGGCGGAGCTCTACGCCGGGCTGAGGTCGGGCGTCGGGCGCGAGGAGTTCGCCGCGGCGGCGCGAGAGGAGCGGCTGCCCGAGCTTGTCCGGCGCCACGCGGTGAAGCCGGGCGACGTCGTGCTGATGCCTGCCGGGCGCGTGCATGCCCTCGGCGCCGGGATCATCGTCCTCGAGGTCCAGCAGACCTCGGACGTCACGTACCGCCTCCACGACTGGGGCCGCCTCGATCCCGATGGGAAGCCGCGCCCGATCCATATCGACAAGGCGCTCGACGTGATCGACTTCCACGATACGGACGATCCGCTCCTGACCCCGGCGATCCGGCGCGAAACGTGGGGCACGAGGAGGCTCCTCGCCGTCACGCCCTACTTCGCGGTCGAATCATGGGACATGACCGGCCCCGCGGCAACCGCGACGACCGGGGCGAGCCCGCACGTCCTCATGGTCGTGAGCGGCGTCGCGACGATCCGCTGGGAGGATGGCGAGCTTGCCATCCCGCGGGGACGCACCGCGGTCATCCCGGCGGCCCTCGGCGCGTACGTCGTCGAGCCGACGGAGCCGACGTTCGCCGTCCGCGCGCACGTCCCGGATTTCGCGGGCGTCCCATCCGCCGCAACGGGGCTTGCCGACTGGCCGCCCGACGACCCAAGCGAGCGGGAGCACGTTCGCGCGGTGTGCGATCGGCGGGCCGCGAAGCTCCTCTTCGGCTGAGCCGCACGGCGCCGGGGGAGCGTATCGGGCATTCCTCGGGGCAAACCCTTGGGCCAGCGGGCCGATTGGGGTGTATCTTGTACGGAGACGTACCCGGGGGAGAAGGGTGAGGGCGATCCAGCCCATGGAGACGACGGTCGTGCGCGCAGCCTCGTGGAGGAGACTGGTGCGCCCGTTCGATTGGGTGATCGTCGCCGCGGCGCTCGTCCTTGCGCTCGGCAGTGGCTGGATCGGCTCGGGAGGAGGCGCAGCGGGCGGCGAGGTCGCGGTGACCGTCCAGGCGGACGGCCGCGTGATCGACTCATGGCCCCTGTCGCGGACGGGCGAGGTCCGTCGCGATACGATCGAGGCCCTCCGCGGGCCGATGGTGATCGAGACGGCGTCGCGATCGGTGAGGGTCGTCGCATCGTCGTGTCCGGATGGTTGGTGCGAGCGCGATGGGCCCGTCGGCCCTGGGGGCACGATCATCTGCGCGCCGAACCGCGTCGTGATACGGCTCGCGGGTGCGTCGGCCGCGGCCGCGGTCGACGGGATCACGGAGTAGGGCCGCCCGATGCGCGGGAAGCGAGGAGGCGGTCTCTCGGACAGGCCAGCGGCGCGACTGGCCCGCATCGCGCTGCTCGGAGCTATCGGCGCGGCGCTCGCGGTGATCGAGTCGTCGTGGCCGCGGCCGCTGCCGTGGGTGCGGCTCGGCCTCGGGCACGTGGCGGTGCTCCTGGCGCTCTGGACGGACGGCGTCCCGGCGGCGCTCGGCGTGACGGTGCTCAAGCTCCTGCTCGCCGGGCTGGTCGGCGGCACCCTTGTCCAGCCGACGACGCTCGTATCGGTCGTCGCGAGCCTCGCCGCGTGGGCGACGATGGGCGTCGTGTACCGGCTTGCCCCGGAGGCGCTCGTAGGGCCGGTCGGGGTGAGCGTCGCGGGCGCGGCCGTCTACGGGCTCGTGCAGGTCTGGCTGATCGGTCGTTGGCTCGTGAAGAGCACGCCGTGGCCGTGGGCGCCGCTCGTGATCGGTCCCGGCGTGCTGGCCGGCGCAGGCACGGGGGTCGTGGCCGCCCTCGTGCTCTGGCGGCTGCGGCTGTGGGTGCCCAAGGGGGTGGACCGTGGCGAAGTCTGAGAAGCAGAGCGCCACCGCGCGCCTGCGGGCGATGCGCGAGCGGGCACGCATCCGCTGGCGCGCGCTGCACCAGCGCTGGATGATCTTCTGGCGCGACATCTGGCGCGAGAACGTCCCCAAGGTGATGCTGATCCTTCTCGCCTGGCTGGCGGTCGCCGCCATCGTCGTCGGCGTCGTGGAGATCGTCAACGGCACCCCGCTCGGCGGCGTGATCGACGCGCTCTACTGGGCGGTCGTCACGGCCTCCACGACGGGGTATGGGGACCTCACGCCGAAGAGCGAGACCGGTCGCGCCCTCACCATCGTGTTCATCCTCGTCAGCATCGCCATCACTGCGGTCTTCACCGCCACGCTCGCCTCGGTGTTCACGGCGAAGAAGATCAAGGAGGGCCGAGGGTTGGAAAAGATCAAGGCGACCGATCAGGTCGTGCTGTGCGGGTGGAGCCGCCACCTGGACGGCATCCTCAAGTTCCTCTCCTTCTCCGAGCCCTGGCGGCGGCGAGCATTCGTGCTCATCAACGCGTCGCCGGAGGGGCAGATCAACGAGCTGCTCTACCGGTTCAACCACCTGGAGCTGTACTTCGTCCACGGCGACGCGACCCAGGAGAGCGTGCTCCGGCGCGCGAGCGTGGAACGGGCGACCGTGGCGATCCTCCTGGCGGACGAGCTGGTCGGCGATCCGGCCGCGGCGGATAACCTCACGCTTCAGGCGGCGCTCGCGATGCGCGAGATCAACCCCGACATCAAGCTCATCGCCGAGGCACGGCTCCCCGAGAGCGAGCAGCACCTGCGCCGCGCGGACGTGGACGACATCATCGTGAGCGGCGAGTTCTCCGGCTACATGATCGGCTCGTCGGCCGCCTCCCCGGGGCTGCACAGCGCCATCCGCGAGCTGTTCACCGTCGATATCGGCAACAGCCTCTTCCGGAATCCGATCCCCGACGAGCTGCGCGGGAAGACGTTCGCCGACGCGCACCGCCACTTCCGGCAGCGTGGCGCGCTCCTCGTCGGGATCATCACGGAGGAGCCGGGCCTGGCTCTCGACGACGTCCTCGTGGACGACTTCTCCCAGATCGACCGGTTCATCCGCTCCGCGTTCACCGCCGCCGGGAGAGACCTCAGCGTGCGCGGCCAGGGCCGCTCCGAGGTGAAGCTCAACCCGTCCGACGACCGGGTGATCGGCCCGAACGACGACGCCATCATCATCGCCCCCAGGTCCATGGCGGCCGCATAGGAGGGACGGGCATGGATTACACGGCGCTCAAGCCGGCCATGCTCCTGCAGGGGCTGACCGACGCGCAGCTCCAGGCGTTCTGGGACGCGGGACGGGCAATGACCGTCGAGGCGGGCAACGAAGTCATCCGGGAGGGCGTCGTCGAGGACACGATGTACATCCTCCTGGAGGGCGTCGTCGAGGTATCCCAGACGCTCCTGCTGAAGCTTGGCCGGAAGGACTTCGGGGAGAAGGAGAAGACGCTCATCCGCCTCGAGGCGCACATGCGGCCCTGCTTCGGCGAAATGTCGCTCCTGGAGGATGCGGAGCGCTCCGCCACCGTCACCGCGCTCGCCGACTCGAAAGTGCTCGTCATCGACCGGGGGAACTTCGACCGCCTGATCGAGGAGGACCCGATGCTCGGCTGCGTCGTCCTGCGGCACATCGCGACCGTCGTATCGGGCCGCCTGCGGAAGGCGAATCACGACGCATTGAAGTTGACGACCGCCCTGAGCGTGGCGCTCACGGGTTAGTGGGCGACCTCACCGAGGAGGAGGTGCATGTATCGTCGTCTCCCGACCATCGTCCTTGCCGGCGCCATCTGCGTGGTCCTCGGCGCGTGTGCCCCGCCGCAAGTTGTCGGTCTGCGCCCGCAGGGGGCCGACGGCGCACCGATACGGATCGGGATCAAGGAGGACGCGGCCGTCGTCCGCATCGAGAGCGAGGAAGTCATGCGCGCGACCGTGGGGCCGGCGATGCTCCACGGGCACAGCTTCCAGGTGAACCCCGGTTCCGGGCAGATCCTCGTCACCGGCTCCGGCGGCGAAGCTCGCGGCGACCGCATCGCGTGCGAGTCGATGAAGCCCATCCGCGTCGACGGCGTCGCCTACCGCGGCAAGATCGAGGTGTTCGAGCGATCGGGCGGCCTCACCGTGGTCAACGTCATCGGCCTGGAGGATTACCTCTGCGGCGTCGCGCCGAAGGAGATCGGGTATCTGCGGCAGAACGAAATCGAGGCGATGAAAGCGCAGGTCGTCGCCGCGCGGACGTACGCCGTCGCCCACCTCGACCGCCGCGATTCCCACGGGTTCGACCTCTACGGCGACGTGCGGGACCAAGTCTACGGCGGGATCGCCGGCGAGAGCGACGTGGGCAACGCCGCCGTCGAGGCGACGCGCGGGAAGGTGATCACCTATCGCGGGCGGCCCATCGAAGCGTACTTCCACAGCACGTGCGGCGGGTCCACCGCCGACATCAACGACGTGTGGGATTCCGAACCGGTGCCCTACCTACGGCGAGTGTACGACGCCGACGACGCGGGCTTCCACTGCCAGATCTCGCCTCACTTCCGCTGGGTCGAGACGTATACCCGCGAGCAGGTGCAGGCGATCCTCGCCGATCATCTGCCGGAGGGGGCCGCCGAGGTGCCGCCGCGGATCGGCCGCGTGCGGGACATGGAGGTCGTGTCGGTCGCGCGGAGCGGGCGGGCGCTCAGCACGCGGGTCACCACCGATCAGGGGACGTGGTACGTCGGGAAGCAGAAGCTGCGCAACGTGCTGCGCCGGCCGACCTCGGGCGCGCCGATCCTGCGGAGCGACTACGTGCGGTTGTTCTGCGACCGAGGCCCCGACGGATCGCTCGTGCGGCTGGTGGTGAGCGGCGGCGGCAATGGGCATGGGCTCGGCATGTGCCAGTGGGGCGCCATCGGCATGGCCCGCAAGGGCTGCACCATGGGCCAGATCATCCACCACTACTACCACGACGTCCAGATCACGGACTATCAGGCCGCTCGCCTGGCGCAGCGCGCCCGCGTCCGGATCGCGGAGGGCTGATGATGCACGGGCTGCGCGCACCTCTCCTTGGCGGCCTCATGGTCGCCGCGTTCATCCTCGTCGGCTGCCCGGGCCAGTCGCCGAAGATCGGCCCGCCGCCGACGCCTCGCGCCGAGGAAGCCGCCCCTGCCGTCGAAGACACCAGCGAACCGCCGGCGCCGACTCTCCCCGACCCGCGCGCCGAACTACCGCCCATCGGCACGATCGCGAGCCCGCCCGCCACCACGCCCGCGCCCGAACCCGCATCCATCCAAGCGCGTCCCAGCGACCCGCTCGACGCGGAGGTCTACTCCGTGCAGGTCTTCGCCTCGACGGCGGAGGAGCGCGCCACGGAGATCGCCCGGCAGGTCGGCGGCGTCACCACGCAACCGGTGGAGACCGCCTACGAAGACGACGGCTTGTGGCATGTCTACGTCGGCCGCGCGAACGGACGCGAGTCCATCGACGCACTGCGAGACCAATTCCGCACCGGAGGCTACGAGCAGGCCTGGACGAAACACCGCGTCGTCAGGAACACCGCCCGGGATGCGACGCTTTCCGCGGGCCAGGTAGTGTACAGCGTCCAGGTGTTCGCCTCGTCGAGCATGGAGAACGCGAATCGGGTGGCCGCCGAGGTGCGCCAACGCACGTCGCTCCCGGTGGACGTGGTACGGGTCGGCGAGTACGTGAAGGTCTTCGTCGGGCGCAGCCCCACGCGGGAATCCATCGACGCCGAGCGCGACCGCCTGCGCCAAATGGGCTACCCCGACGCCTGGACCTATCAACGACAAGGGCTATGAGACGTGGATTTGTCGATATTTTTGGGATGAGTCATTTCTAATCAGGCAGGCGGAGGCGCGGTGCTCACCGACATCTCCCTCGGGCGGTACATTTCCGGAACGAGTGTCGTCCACCGACTCGACCCTCGCACCAAGATGCTCGCGGTGCTGGCGATATCCGTCGGCATGATCCAGGGCGCGTCCCTCGCGGGGACGGCATGGCATCTCGGGCTTGCGACGGTGGCGCTCGCGCTCGCCGGGTTGCCGGCCCGGTTCGCGCTGCGGAGCACGCGGCCGTTCCTCTGGCTCGCGGCGGTCGTGTTCGGCAGCCACCTGCTCATGGGCGGCTGGGGCGCGTGGGATACGGGGCTGGCGCTCGCGGGACGGCTCCTGGCGATGGTGACGCTCGCCTCGCTGTTGAGCTGGACGACGCAGCCCCTGGAGATCGTCGCCGGGCTGCGATCGCTCGGCTCGCCGTTCGCGCGGCTCGGCCTGCCGGTGGATGCAGGCGCTACGGCGGTCGGTCTCGCGCTGCGGTTCGCGCCGATCGCCCTCTCGGAGGCGACGAGCATCCTCCAGGCCCAGGCGGCCCGCGGCGCGGACTTCCGTGGGCTCCGGCGGAAGCTCGCCCTGGCCGCGCCGATGCTCGGCACGCTCTTTGAGCGCGCGTTCCTGCGGGCAGATGTCCTCGCCGAGGCCATGGAGTCGCGCGGGTACAGCCCGGCGGCGCCCCGCACGTACTACCGGCGCCTCGGCTTCGGCCTGCGTGACCTCGTCGCCGCGTGCCTCGTCGTCGGCTGGATTGCCGGCGGCTGGCTCATCGACCGGGGAGGGTGGTAGCTCTGCGGCGCCTGCGGCTCGATATTGAATATGATGGCACGAACTTCGCCGGTTGGCAGGTTCAGCCAGGTTGTCGCACGGTACAGGGCGAGCTCGACCGGGCGCTCGGCACCGTCGTCCGCCAGCCGGTGCGCGTCGTCGGATCGGGCCGCACCGACGCGGGCGTCCATGCCCGGGGCCAAGTGGCCCACGCGGACCTGCCCGAGGACGCGCCGTCCCTCGCCCGCCTGCGCGCCGGAGTTCAGGCGCTCGTCGGGCCGGAGATCGCCGTGCGCGACCTCGCGTGGGCGCCGGACTCGTTCCATGCCCGGTTCTCGGCGCGATCGCGGACGTATCGCTATCGCATGACGCTGCGGCCCCGCGCGCTCGACCGGGCCCTGGTGTGGCTTGTCCGGCACCAGGTGGACGTGGCGGCGATGGCGCGGGCGACACCGTACCTCGTCGGCCGTTATCAGGCGACGACCTGGTGCGCCGCCCACGCGGCGGATCGTCACGTGTACGTCGGGGTGACCGCGGCGCGGCTGTGGGACGAGGACGATCTCGTGATCTTCGAGATCGCGGCCGACCGCTTCGTCACTCACATGGTGCGGATCATCGTCGGGACGCTCGTCGACGTGGGCAGGCAGCGACGGTCGCCCGACAGCATCGCGGAGCTCATCCGCGCGCAGGATCGACGTCTCGCCGGGCCGACTGCTCCGGCGTGCGGCCTCTGCCTGGAACATGTGGATTATGGAGACACCGTACAGCGTTTTGGACCCGGATGAGCGCCCGCGACGGGGCCGGTTCTGGATCGGCCTCGCCGTCGGCGGACTCGTCGCCGTCGCGGTGATGATCGCCGTCGGCCACTTCAGCAGGCGTGCGCTCTCCATGGACGTGGACAGCTTGCCGGCTCCGCCGCCGCCGGTCGCCGTGCGGACGACGGCGACCGACACGTCCCAAAGCTCCGGGATCGACGTCTCGCGGCGGAACGCCATCGTCCGCGCCGTTGACCGCGTCGCCCTGGCGGTAGTGACGATCAGCGTCACCCAGGTGCAGCGGGAGCGCGTCACCTCGCCCTTCGCCGACGATCCGCTGTGGCGGTTCTTCTTCCCCGACATCGGGCAGGAGTTCGAGCGCCGGGTCAGATCGATGGGCAGCGGCTTCATCGTCTCGCCGGACGGACTCGTGCTGACGAACGAGCACGTCATCCGGGGAGCGAGCGAGATCGTGGTCAGCCTGCCGGACGGCAGGACGTTCAACGGCAAGGTCTCCGGCGAACCGGACGCGCAGTCGGATATCGCAGTCGTCAAGATCAGCGGCTCGGACCTGCCGGTGGCGCCGCTCGGCCGAAGCGACGACCTGATGATCGGCGAGTGGGCGATCGCGCTCGGCAACCCGTTCGGGTTCCTCATCCGTGACTCGCACCCGACGGTGACGGTGGGCGTCATCAGCGCGCTGAACCGCAACTTCGACGTGACGAGCGCCGGCGGCGGGTCGTACCGGGACATGATCCAGACCGACGCGTCGATCAACCCCGGCAACTCGGGTGGGCCGCTCGTCAACAGCGAAGGGTACGTCGTCGGGATCAACACGTTCATCTTCACCCAGGGCGGCGGCTCCGAAGGGATCGGTTTCGCCATCCCGATCGAGAAGGCGCGCCAGTCGATGCAAGACGTCTTGCGTTTCGGACAGGTGCGGCACAACTTCTGGACCGGCATCCATATACAGGATGTCAACCGGTGGATCGCGGAGAGCCTCGGCCTGCCGGACGATCGGGGCGCCATCATCACCGAGGTGGAGCCGAACAGCCCCGGCGCGAAGGGGGGGCTGCGCCGCGGCGACGTGATCCTCGCCGTCAACGGCAACGCCGTGACGGGCGACAAGGACGTGCGGCGGGAGTTCGTCGGCGCGGTGGTCGGCCAGCGCATCGAGTTCACGATCGTCCGCGAGGGGCGCCGCAGACAGATGACGATCACCCTCGAAGAGGACCCGGCCAGCAGGAGGACCCGTGAATAGAGCCGGACTGCCCTTCGCGCTTGGCGGCATCGGCGCCGCCCTATTCTGCGTGGGGCTGTGGCTGGGCCTCGGCTGGGAGGTCTGGCGCGTCCTGGGAGTGCTGTCGTCCATATTCACGCTTTTCTGTATCTTGTTCTTTCGCGATCCGGAGCGCCTTCCTCCCGCCGGCGAGGGGCTTGTCGTCTCGCCCGCCGACGGGAAGGTGGTGGAGATCGTCACCGAGGACGACCCGCACGTTGGCCCCGACGCACAGCGCGTGAGTATCTTCCTGTCGATTCTCAGCGTGCACGTCAACCGCATCCCGATGAGCGGCCACGTCGCCGCGGTGGACTACCGTCCGGGGCGTTACCTGATGGCCTTCGCCGGCAAGGCCTCGCAGGACAACGAACAGACGCACATCGGGCTCGTGGGCGCGCGAGGAGCCGTGGCGTTCAAGCAGATCGCCGGGTTCATCGCGCGTCGCATCGTCTGCACCCTGTCCGTCGGCGACAGCGTGCGGGCCGGCGATCGCTGCGGCCTGATCCGCTTCGGCAGTCGCGTCGACGTCATCCTGCCGCCGGACGCCCGGCTGCGCGTCGGGCTTGGCGAGCACGTTCGCGGCGGGGAAACCATCATAGGGGAACTCCCATGATCAAGGTCAGGAAGGCCCTGCCGAGCGTCATGTCTCTCGGCAGTCTCTTCTGCGGGCTGCTCTCGGCGGTCCATTCCCTGGAGGCAAGCGTCGGGAATACCGAGAGCCTCATCACCGCAAGCTGGCTCATCATCGCAGCCGCGCTCTTCGATGCCCTCGACGGGAAGGTCTCCCGCATGTTCAGGGCGCAGAGCCGCTTCGGCGTCGAGTTCGATTCCATCGTGGACGTGTGCTCGTTCGGCTTCGCGCCGGCCGTGCTCGCGTACCAGTACACGCTGCTTCACCTGCCGGGCTGGGAGCCGTTCGCCTTCCCGCTCGCCTTCATCTTCCTCGCCTGCGGCGCGCTCCGGCTCGCCCGCTTCAACGTGCAACTCACCGGCTTCGACAAGTCCTTGTTCACCGGCATTCCGATCCCATCGGCGGCCGGGCTGCTCGCCGCCTTCGTCGTGTTCATGAACACCGATCTCATGGAGCGCGTCTCGCTCGAGTGGACCTTCCCGATCGAGTGGGCCTTCCCGGTGCTTCAGCTCCTCGCGGCGCTGCTCATGGTGAGCACGCTGAAGTACGACACCTTCCCGCGCCTGGCATGGGACACGCACTGGAACCGGGTCAAGCTCGTCGTCTTGTTCGCCTGGCTCCTGCTGGCCGTCGTGCTGCCGGCGGAGACGTTCCTCCCCATGGGCCTGTTCTACGTCGCATCGGGCCTCGTGCGCGCCGTGGTGCACCGGGTCCACGGCGAGGAGTCGGCCGCCCTCGATGAACCGGGCATGGAATCGGAGGACGGTGAGGAGGTCCTGGCCTGATGCCGCGCCAACGCAGCGCCGGGGTGCTGATCATCACCCTGATCGTGGGCACGCTTGCAGCCACGGTCATCGGCTCGATCCTGGCCGGGTTCATCGGCCGGTCGAGCGTCGTCTACCAAGTGTTGCTCCGAGGTTACGACTACGCCTTCGGCCCGGTCGTGCTGAACCTGGTGCTGTTCTCGTTCACCCTCGGCTTCACGATCACCTTCAACCTCCTGACGATCCTGGGAATGCTCGCCGCGTACAACTACTGGAAGCGCCGCACATGACCGCCTCCGCGCGGCGCCATCGAAGCGGCGCAGCGTGGCGAAATCGGAAGGATATCGTATGGTTGGCGGATGGGAATGGATCGTCATCATCCTTGCGATCGTGCTGCTGTTCGGCGCCAGGCGGCTGCCTGAGGTTGGCAGGTCGCTCGGCCAGGGCATCCGCGCGTTCAAGAAGGAGATACGCGGCGACGCGGACAAGGCGGCGAAGGGCTCCTCCGACAAGGCATCCTCCGATGACCAGGATGCGTCCCGACCCGCATCCTGAGCAGCCGCTCCTCCTCGGCGGCCGCGGCGCCTTCCCGAGACGCTTCCCTCGCCCGCACGGCGACCTCGACGCGCTCCCGCGCCGCAGCATCTCGTCGTGCGGCCGGGAAGCGGTCGCGGCGACGGCCATCGATCGTGTGCCTCTCCGCGCGGGAGCCAGACGAAAGGACGATGCGCAGTGGACCCGTTGAGCATGACCGCCGCGGACCTCGTGCCACAGGTGCGTGCGGGCACCATCCGCGCCGTCGATGCGCTGTCGGCGGTGCGATCGGCCATTGAGGCGCGCGAGGGCGACCTGCACGCCTTCCTCCAGCTCACGCCGGAGATTGCTCGCGCGCAGGCCCAGGACGTGGACCGCCGCGTCGCCGCCGGGGAGCCGGTAGGCGCGCTCGCCGGTGTGCCGGTCGCGATCAAGGACAACATGTGCGTGCGCGGCGGCCGCACGACGTGCGCGTCGCGCATCCTCGAGCCGTTCATCGCGCCGTACGACGCGACGGTGGTCGAGCGGTTGCGCCGGGCGGACGCGCTCTTCGTCGGCAAGACGAACCTCGACGAGTTCGCGATGGGCTCGTCGAGCGAGAACTCGGCGTTCGGCCCGGTGCGGAACCCACACGATCTCTCGCGGGTGCCCGGCGGGTCGAGCGGCGGGTCGGCGGCGGCGGTGGCCTCCGGAATGGCCGTGCTCGCGCTGGGCTCCGACACGGGCGGCTCGATCCGCCAGCCGGCGAGCTTCTGCGGCATCGTCGGCCTCAAGCCGACGTACGGCCGCGTCTCGCGCTACGGCCTCGTCGCCTTCGCCTCGTCCCTCGACCAGATCGGCCCGATGACCCGCACCGTTCGCGATAGCGCGATCCTGCTCTCCGTCATTGCGGGCCTCGATCCGAATGATTCCACGAGCGTGCCGACGCCGGTGCCCGACTACCTGGAGCGCCTGGAGGACGGCCCGAAGGGGCTCAAGGTCGGCATCGCGCGGGAGTACTTCGGCGAGGGCCTGTCGCCCGACGTCAAGGCGATCGTCGAGGGCGTCGTCGCGCGGCTGGCGAGCGAGGGAGCGGAGGTGATCGAGGTCTCGCTTCCGCACATGCCATACGCGATCCCGACGTACTATCTCATCGCCACGTCGGAGGCCTCGGCGAACCTCGCGCGGTACGACGGAGTGAAGTACGGCTACCGTGCGAACGACCCGGAGAACCTCATCGACATGTACCGCCGCAGCCGCTCGGAGGGCTTCGGCGTGGAGGTCAAGCGGCGCATCCTCCTGGGGACGTACGCCCTCAGCAGCGGCTACTACGACGCCTTCTACCTGAAGGCGCAGAAGGTGCGCACGCTCATTTTGCAGGACTTCCGGAACGCCTTCGAGACGGCCGACGTCATCGTCACGCCGACGGCGCCGAACGTCGCGTTCCGCCTCGGCGAGAAGACGGCCGACCCGCTGGAGATGTACCTGCAGGACATCTACACCGTGAGCGCGAACATGGCCGGTATCCCCGGGATGTCGGTGCCGGCGGGCATGTCGGACGGGCTGCCGGTGGGCCTGCAACTGCTGGGCCCCCACTTCGGCGAGGCGACGGTGTTGCGAGTCGCGCGCGCGGTGGAGGTCATCTCGGGCGGGAGCCCGCGGCCGGGGCGGGCCAGCACGAGCGCTTGACGTAGCAGCAAAGGGGGATGACATGCAGGTGCTCCAGCAACTGGCCTCTGCGCTCTTCCTTCTGACAGCCTTTGGCATCCTGGTGACGTTGGCTCGGACACGCCGGCTCGGCTTGTTGTTGGGAGCGGCCTGCTATGGCGTGGCGGGCATCTACGCGTTGTCATCTGGCACATGGTGGCCTCTTCTGGTCGGTTTCGGGGCTGCGTGGATTGTGGCTCGCCTAGGTGCCGAGCCGAAGACTGATCTGCGGCTTGACTTGCCCGTCATTGGCAGAGACGAGGTGTATACGCCGGAATTGGTGGCTAAGTACCTCGATTGGTGGTTACTCAATGACAACCACGTGCGCGCGCTCGACTCTGCGTTCATGATGGACGCGTGGCGAAATGGAGAGCGTTATCCTTCCTTTGTCTCCGAATCCGATATTGGTGAGGGAACGACGCCCGAAGCGGCATGGCGCGCAAGGACGGCTACGGACTTGAGGGCTTTCGCCGACGCCCCGCGTACGGCATTTCGCAGTTATCTGGACTCACTGGCCTGTCTGGCTAATCGCACTGTTCTGTCAGCATTTCGAGCCCTACATAATTCAGGTACCTTGCCTCCCATGCCGTCGGACAGAGATAGCATCCAACAGGCATTAGTATCCTCAGTAGCCACCGCGAAGATATCATCACCGGACGAGCGAGAGGAATACGCGCGAAATGTCGCGGCTAATTGCCTCCTTTCGGCGCGCCTACGAGTCCTGGCATGGACGTTCCAGTACTGGCATGGCGAGCGCTACGAAACAAGTCAGTGGGCTAAAGACAGCCCATGGGCCGAAGCGCGGAAACAGTGGTTGACCGGATGATACGGGCGCCGATGGAAGGGGGCACGACGATGTCGTGGCTCTGGTGGGCACTACCTCTCGCGCTGCTGACATTCCTCTGGCGCTTGAATAGGTATCTGAACGGGCTTAGAAAGGCACAGGTCGCACGGATCTTGGTGTCTATGATCACAGTGATATGCGGTATACTTGCGGTGTGTGATGGTTGGAGAATGGGCCTAACTGTCTTTGTCGGCACCTGGGTGCTTGCTCTCGCTTATACGCCCATAGCCCTCCGTTGCGCTCGCATGCTGACGCATGGACGTCCAGACCTTGGGGTATCGAGGTATAACGATCGGCAGACCGCGATGCTCATCAACATCGGCATGGAGCGGTGGCTCCCCCATATGGATCGAGTAGAGCGTCGAGAGCGAAAGCGGCTGGCACGCGCAATAGCAGACGCGCTCGGGGACCGGCGCATCAGACAGGTTCTCGCGCGAAACGACGCCACGGTGCGGGATATCGAGGCGTTGTGCGGACGCATGGAGGTTAGCGGGCTTCCTCCTCGTCTAAAGACTAGGGCAATCAGAAATCCAGAATTCCTGAGCTACTTCTTGCGTCATTCTGAGCCGGCGATGGATTACCAAGGCAAGTATACTCGCAACATCTTGGACAAGGAATCACACGTAACGCTCACGCTGTGGGCAATGCACAATCCTGGGGGCGCGGCGCCGCCGTGAGCGGTTGGGCGTGGCCGGGCGAGCGACGATGAGAGAGGAACGAGATGCCGACTCCGCGTATCGTGATCGGGCTGGAGATTCACGTCCAGCTTTCGACGAAGTCGAAGATCTTCTGCGGCTGCGCGAACGAGTTCGGCGGCGAGCCTAACACGCACTGCTGCCCGATCTGCCTCGGGATGCCGGGCGTGCTGCCGGTGTTCAACGAGGAGGTGCTCCGTTCGGCGCTCGCGCTCTCGATCGCCGTGGGCGCGCGGCCGAGCGGGCGGTGCCGGTTCGCCCGGAAGAACTACTTCTACCCCGACCTGCCGAAGGGCTACCAGATCTCGCAGTTCGAGGAATGCCTCTCGTACGGCGGCGCCGTGGAGATCGAGACGGACGGCCGGCGGAAGCGGATCGGCCTCGACCGCATCCAGGTCGAGGAGGACGCCGGCAAGTCGCTCCACAGCGAGGACTCGCACATGGACGACTCGCTCGTGGACATGAACCGCTGCGGCACGCCGCTGCTGGAGATCATCAGCCTCCCGCAGCCGGGCAAGCCGAACACCGTCGCCGACCCTTCGCTCTACATGAACTCGCCCGACGAGGCCGTCGCCTACTGGACGAAGCTCCGCCAGATCGTCCGCTACCTCAGCGTCTCCGAGTGCAGCATGGAGCAGGGGAACATGCGGTGCGACGCGAACGTATCCATCTGGGACGACGAGCGGAAGGCATTCGGCACCAAGACGGAGATCAAGAACCTCAACTCGTTCCGATTCGCGCACCGGGCGCTGTCGCTCGAAATCGCGCGCCATCTCGACGTCCTCGCCGACGGCGGGAAGGTGGCGCAGGAGACGATGCTCTACGACCCGGCGTCGGACCGCGTCGCGCCGATGCGGAGCAAGGAAGAGGCGCACGACTACCGGTACTTCCCGGAGCCGGACCTCGTGCCGGTCGTGATCTCGCCGGAGCTCATCGACGAACTCACGACGGCGATCCCGGAGCTTCCCGAGGCGCGGCAGGCACGGCTCGAGAAGGAGTTCGCTCTCGCGGCCGACGCGGCGGCGCTCCTGACTTCGGAGCGGCCGCTCGCCGACTACTTCGAGGCCGTCGTTGCCGCGGGCGGCGAGCCGCGGACGGCGGCGAACTGGGTCATGGGCGACGTGCTGCGCGAGCTGAACGCGCGGAAGGTCGGCATCGCGGAGTTCGCCGTCGCGCCGGCGGCGCTCGCGGAGCTCATCGCGCTCGTGAAGGACGGGGCGGTGAACGTGAACATCGCTCGCGAGGTGTTCGGCGACATGGCGGCCACCGGGAAAGCGGCGAAGGACATCGTGCGGGAGCGCGGGCTCGTGCAGATCTCCGACGAGGCCGCCCTCGCGGCGACGGTGGCCGAGGTGCTCGACCGGCTGCCGAACGAGGTGGCGCGGTATCACGCCGGGGAGAAGAAGCTCCTCGGCTTCTTCGTCGGCCAGGTGATGCGGGCGACGAAGGGGCAGGCGAACCCGAAGCTCCTCAACGCGATCATCCAGGACGCGTTGGCGGGCAAGCCGCCTGCGGGAGGCCCGGTGCCGAAGAAATGACGTATTCGTATGGTAGGGGCACGGCGCCGCCGTGCCCTCCGAACCCCGATGTCCCCACGCCACCCGCATCGGGACGACGCGGCGATAGGATGGACGGATGACGACGGGCGCGCGCATCACCCTTGGGCTTCTCGCGGCGGTGCTTGCCGCCGGCGCGGCGCATGCGTTCGGCTCGGGCGACGATCGCGGCGCGTCGGGCTTCCGTGGCCTCCTGCTCGCCTCGGACGCGCGGATCGCGGCGCTCGGCGGCGCGGACGTGGCGCTGCCGGAGAACGTCGCGGCGATCACGAGCAACCCGGCGAGCGCGGCGACGTTCGGGAGGCGCGCGGCCAGCCTCTCGGCGACGTCGTACGTCATGGACATCCTGCCCGCAAGCGGCACGGTCGTGCTGCCGTCTCGCTGGGGCGTCTGGTCGTTCGCCGCGAGCGACGTCTCCTACGGCGACTTTGCGCGAATCGACGAGTTCGCCGGCGATCAGGGCACCTTCAGCGCGAACGACGTCGCCCTGCACGCGGGCTGGGCGAGGAGCTGGTCGCACGGCATCTCCGGCGGCTTCTCCTTCGGCTGGCTCCGCTCCCGCATCGCCGACTACAGCGCGACGGCGGCGGTGGTGAACGCGGGGGTCCTCTGGCGGTTCAACGGAGGACAGACCTCGGTCGGCCTCGCGGCGGACAACGTCGGCGCCGCGCTATCGAGCTACCTCGGCGGCGATCAGGGGATGAAGGATCAGGTGCCGACGGTGCTCCGCGCGGGCGTGATGCACCGGCCGGGGCACTTCCCGCTGCCGCTCGCGATCCTGGCGGAGGTCGATCTGCCGAGAGACGACGATGCGAACCTCTCCCTGGGCGCCGAGATAAGGCCGGTCGCGCCAGTCGCGCTCCGCGTCGGGTACCGGTCGCTCGTGCGGTACGCCGCGGCGAGCGTCTCGGGTGAGAAGGATGGCATCATGCTCGACGACCGGCGTGCGGGCGGTTTCGGGGGCCT
>Ga0315279_10001441_pt1 | contig 39624 bp, 34 predicted proteins | sample YL17G06_20_MG_FD_203694 | JGI IMG/M metagenome (GOLD analysis project Ga0315279, IMG submission 203694) | Sediment microbial communities from Yellowstone Lake, YNP, Wyoming, USA - YL17G06_20 | ecosystem: Environmental > Aquatic > Freshwater > Lake > Sediment | place: USA: Wyoming | collected...
CATTCCTTTAGCATTCGATTCCATGGGCGTAAGATCCACCGCCACCCTTGTAGAGACCGATTTGAAGATTGTGATCGATCCCGGGGTATCCTTTGCTCCTTTGAGATATGGACTTCCTCCCACTAAAGTGGAACTGCGAAGGGTGGAGGAGCTTTGTAAAAAAGTCTATGAATATGCTCAGAATGCAGATATTTTAACCATCTCACATTATCATTACGATCATTATTTTCCCGAGGCAGACTTTTATTCTGGCAGAATTTTGCTTATAAAAGACCCAAAAAATAATATAAACCGATCTCAGAAGGGGAGAGGCAAAGAATTTTTGAATTGGGTAAAGGATAGTCCACAGGTGATGGAGTTTGCTGATGGAAAAAAATTCAAATTCAGGCAAACTGAAATCAGCTTTTCGCCACCATTCTATCATGGAGGAGAAGGATCAAAATTGGGCTATGTGTTGATATGCTCGATAAAATATAGAGACAAAAAATTGATCCATGCTTCCGACATTCAAGGTCCTCAAGTTATTCAAACCGCTGATTGGATCATTCAAGAAAATCCGGACATTTTGATTTTATCTGGCTTTCCCACTTTGCTTATGGGGTGGCGTTCGTCAAAGTTTGGCTTGTATCAGAGCAATGAAAATCTGATTAGGATTCTAACTGAAACTAAGGTCAAAACCATTATCTTGGATCACCATTTAGTTAGAGATTTGCATTACCTGAATAAAATAGAAGAGGTGTATAAGAAGGCAAAATCTTTGAATAAAAACTTGATCACTGCCGCCGAATTTTTGGGAAAAGAACCTGAATTTTTGGAAGCAAGAAGGAAAGAATTCTATAAAGAGGAGGAAAGGGGAGGAGCAAAATAGGTTAGAAGCTAGCCAAAATACGAAGGATTAAAAGTCCTTTTCGATATTATTTTTGTTGACTTTTCTTAAAAGAAACCATAAAATAATAAGGTGCAAGATATTTCGGGGCGTGGCTCAGCCTGGTAGAGCACTTAGTTGGAAAATGGAGAAGTCATGAAAAAAAACTTTGAAGATAGAATTGAAATAAATCCCAAGATTATGTTGGGGAAACCGGTTATTAAAGGGACACGTATCCCGGTCTATTTAATTTTAGAACTATATGCTGGCGGTTATTCCTCCAAGAAAATTCTAAAAGCATATCCCACCCTAACAGAAGAAGATTTGAAGGCCGCCTTGGCGTATGCTTCTCAGACCTTGAAAAATGAAGAGATCCGAGAATACATAATCTAAGGAAAAGTATGATGACAAAAGACCAAAAATGGATTCATACACATTTTAGCGAGCTTGTTGAAAAATATGGGGGACGATATATCGCCGTCGCCAACGAAGAGTTAGTAGCAGTGGGTGAATCTCGCGAAGAAGTAGAAAAGATTTCGAAAAAAGGATACCCAGGAATAATACCGTTAGTTCTTTTAGTTCCCAAAGAAAAAGACTTCTTATGTATTGTATGAAGTTTGATGACGTTATTCATAAAGTATATTTTCGGGGCGTGGCTCAGCCTGGTAGAGCACTTGGTTCGGGACCAAGGTGTCGCTGGTTCAAATCCAGTCGCCCCGATGTTAAAGTCGGTTAATGGTTCGTGGTTCATAGTTCATGGTAAAAAACAAAATCTTTATTGGGGTAATAGGAGGGGGAGAGTGTTCAGATGAAGTATACAAATTAGCGGAACAAGTAGGGGAGAGGATTGCCAAAGCCGGGGCGGTTTTGGTCTGTGGGGGATTGGGTGGGGTGATGGAGGCCGCCTCCAAAGGAGCGAAAAAAGAAAGTGGGATTACCATCGGAATTCTACCCGGCATCGACAAAAATCAGGCTAATCCATACATAGATTTTCCTGTCGTCACCGGATTAGGAGAGGGAAGGAATCTTTTAGTAATCAGAAACTCTGATGTGGTAATTGCTCTTCCCGGAGAACATGGAACTTTATCCGAGATCGGATTCTGTCTGAAGCTGGGGAAACCAATAATCGGTCTTTTTACCTGGGATGTCTCGGAAGCCATAATCAAAGCCAAAAATGCAGAAGAAGCAGTTAAGATCGCTTTGAGTAAGGTATGAACCGTATGGTGCATACTAAGGTGAACAAGGATGGCAAATGAACTGGTTAGTGCTCATCTTTTGATATCTGGCATGGTTCAGGGAGTGGGCTATCGTTGGTTCGTGATGAGAAAGGCGAATGAACATAATTTGAAAGGCTATGTTAGAAATTTATATACTGATAATGTGGAGGTAGAGGTGGAAGGAGAAAAGGGATTGATCTCGGAATTTATAAAAGATTTGCGGAGCGGTCCCAGGTCTGCCCACGTCACTGATATAAAAATTCAATGGGGAGATTACCAAAATAAATATAAAAATTTTGACATTAAATTTTGAGTATAGAAGGGAGTAGCGAGACTTGTCTCGCGTCTATCTTCTTCGATCTTAAAGGAGCAAAAATGACAGAACCACAATGGAATATAGAAAAACTCATGCGGCTCATAAGAGACGTCCCTGATTATCCCAAAAAAGGGATAGTTTTCAAAGACATCACCACCTTAATAAAAAGGGGAGACGCTTTTGATGAGGTGGTCAACATATTTTTCGAAAAATGCAAAGATAAGAAGGTGGATTTGGTGGCCGCGGTGGAGTCGCGCGGGTTCATCTTTGGAGGAGTGCTGGCAAACCGCTTAAAGGTTGGGTTTGTTCCCATCAGAAAATTTGGCAAGCTTCCAGCAGATACGGTGGAACAGAAATACGACCTGGAATACGGCACCGATACGCTGGAGATCCATAAAGATGCGGTTATGCCAGGACAAAAGGTTTTGATAGTAGACGATCTTTTAGCCACCGGGGGAACCATCAAAGCCGCCTGTAAATTGGTCGAAAAGTTAGGAGGTCAAGTAGTAGGAATTTTAATCATGATCGAGCTTGGATTTCTGAACGGCAGAGATAAACTAAAAGACTATGATCTTTTCACGTTGATCAGGTATGAGTAGGTCAAGCATGGTGTAGCCTGCTTGACAAAGAGAGATGTCAACCAGCCCTTCGGGCATGGTTGACCTACGAAACTAAGGAGGTGAAAGATGATTGAAAAAACCGTGATTTTGCCAGTTAGCACATCAGTCAAGGTCGAGCTGATCGCTGATAGTAAGGGGATAGTCAGTTTAGGTATTAGGATCAATGGGAGTGATTTGTGTATTCTGGTTTCGGGCGTGACCGTGTCGGCACCGGGTAGTTCCCAGCCGCCTTGGAATACTACCATTGAAAACATCTTTAAGTAGTGCCGCCTTCCACGTAATTATAAGTCCTCTGTTGGTATGGGACACCTTGTCCGATACCAGAAAAACCTCACGTCGTGGACCGGCTGTCCATGACGAACCAGAGTAGTGAGGAGGGGAACTACAAACCATGAACTGTGAACAAAAAACTGAATTTCAACCCTAAGGAGGTAAAAGATGTCTGGAACAAATGTGACTCTGCCTGATAGCGATCCAGTGGAGGTCAAGCTGTGCACTGATAAAGGGGGGATAGTTAGTTTAGGTATAAGGATCAATGGGAGCAATTGGTATGTTCTGGCTTCGGGCGTGACCATGCCGGCGCTGGGCCGTTGCCAGACTTGGCCTAAAACCATTGGCGACATCATGAAAGCGCCGCCTTCCACGTTCCCATAAATCCCCGGCAGAAGAAAAGAACGTTGGAGAGGATGCAACAACCATGATGTAAAAAAGCTCAGTTATGAGCAGGGTGAGTTTGAATACGGTTACAGCTGCATGTTATCATCCAGAAGATGTAAGGGGGTAAACCAAAGATTCAGAAAGAAGTCAACTGTAAACTCGTAACTGCAGATAAATCACTTCATAGGAAATGATTCATAGCAAAACCTCGTGAGATCTTTTCTACGAACTATGAACCACGCACCATGAACTGTTTTTTCTGTTGGTATGGGACACCTTGTCCGATACCAAAAAACCTCACGTCGTGGACCGGGTGTCCATGACGAACCAGAGTGGAGGGGAGGGGAACCATGAACTACGAACTGTGAACTATCAACTGAATTCCTGCCCCCGTAGCTCAGTTTGGATAGAGCAAAGGTTTCCTAAACCTTTGGTCGCCCGTTCAAGTCGGGCCGGGGGTAGTAAAAACGGCGATACAGTAAAAAAGTGAGAAAATGAAAGTAATGTAAATATTGAGTTGGTAGCCCAACTATTTTTCTCCCAAGTTTCGTTTCCGCCAGAGGCGGGCAGACGCCCGCCCGTCTGGGCGCATTCGCCTTTGGCAGAAAAAAAGGTTTCGGTTGCGGCTACGTATCGTTTGTCGTAAAGTCGTTGTCGTTTATGGTGTTAAAACTAAAGACGAAACCGACTTCGGAAACCGATATGAACCCAAATCGATCCGCAGGATCCAAATTCGGATAAACGATGAACAGATCTAAGCAACAGATTCCATTTGTGTATAAAACATAGTTTGGTTTAGAAAGACAAAAGGATTATCCTTTCCCGGAACGAAAAAATCATTAAAATGTGCTTGACAATTCTTTGTAAATGAATATAATGTATACTCGATTTACGAGGACTCCCGTTTATGTTGGAAGGGAGCCATTATGAAAAGGTTATAGGTCAATTTTAAACAAGGAGTGAAGTAAAATGAGACGAAAGCTTTCGTTTTCCGCAGGTTCCCGCTTTGCGGGGCTGGTTCTTTTCGTTATGATATTTTCGGCTGGCTCGGCCTTTGGGTTTGGACTTGAGGCTAAAACCGATAGCACCGCGTTTGCCACTATCCAGAATTTCTTCTTTTCACCCATGCAAATGTCCGACTATAATTTTCTGGGCGGAGGCGCCAGAGCCAGAGCTATGGGCGGAGCGTTTTTTGCCGTCTCCAACGATCCCACTGCCGCCTTTTGGAATCCGGCTGGGCTTTCCTTGTTGGATAAAGCGCAAATGGACTTAAGCTTCAGTTCTTTTATGTCGCGCCCAGAGCATACTGCTACCCTTAAATCATCTGTCCTGAATTTTGGTTTCAGCAACAAACCCCAATATGACAAAAATCAAATTTCCTCGATCAGTGTGGTTATACCTTTCAAAAACTGGAATAAGGAAATGGCGGTTAGTGTTTCCTATCAGGTGCTATCCGATATTTACCAAGAGAACGAATATGCCCTAATCAATGATACCCTTCAAACCAATCAAGGGATTCCTATCACAAACTGGAAGAGTATATTAACTGAAAAGATAACTGGAAAACTCAGTGCAATAACTTTAGCTTTGGGGGCAAAGACATTTGGATCACTTTCTTTGGGATTGGGGGTGAATATTTACGCTGGTGGATTCAACAGTGATGTCAATCTCTTCTATCCTAAAGGATTCCACCAGGACATAACCATCGATACCCTGACCGGGAACACCACGGTGAACTTATACGAGAAGTTCCATCCCAGCATAAAGACAGATTATTCCGGATTTAATTTCACTTTTGGGGGAATGTATCAGATTGATAAGTTAAAACTGGCCGCGGTGGTGAAAACACCCTTCACTTTAAAGGAAGAGAATGATGTGAAACTATTGGTGGATTATGTGGTTGGAGGAGTGCTGGTTGATAGTTATACCAGGTCTCTATCACAAATGTTTAAAACCGATAGAAAATGGAAGATGCCCGTAATGATTGGATTTGGAAGTTCTTATCAATTAAAGGATCTAACATTAGCTGGGGATGTGGAGTTCAGAAGCTATTCCAAAAGTAAGCTTACTTATCGAGACAACTTAGCTAATCCCACTGGAGATGAGATAACCACCAGCTTGAACTGGAGGGACCTAACCCAATTCCGCATAGGCGGAGAATACTTGGTCCACACCAAATATGGAAGCATCCCCATAAGAGCTGGTTTCAGAAACGATCCCAAGCTCTTCACCAACCTGCATGATTCAATGGAAGTATATATGGAGGAGCATGAATACAATATCGGAGAAGTGACTTTACTATTGCCAACCTACATTAAGTCAAAACCAGGCACGGAAGTAGGGTCGTGGGTTAATGGAAATATCTTCTCCTTCGGCACCGGCATCGCCTGGAGCCAGATTAAGTTCGATATCACCTTTGAGTTCGCGAAATATGATGATGTCGAGCAAAAAGTGGTAACAGAGATAGTAGCTTTTGATCGGGGAAGAAAAAAAATAGATTATATAATGTATGAGCCAAATGGCCGAAAAGAGTTTTCCCGAAAGGATAGCAATAAATACAATCGGATCATGGTGAGCTTCACCGGGTTTTTCTAAAGCATACTGCGTTGGAAAAAAAGCGAAGTCACCCCAAAAGAGAGGAGAGGACTTCGCTTTTTTTTATGCGAAGTGCCAAGCGCCTTAGAGCATCCTGCACGATATAATATGTGAATATAGTGAACTTGTCGAACCTACGAAACCGAAAGACGAGATACGATACGTGTCCGAAACCCAAACCGATGCGTATGCATTCATACGAATAAACGCATAACAGAATCTTTTGAAATCTTAGCATAAGGAGAGATTTTCGATGAGTCCGAGAAGGATAACCAAAAAGGAGATGAAGGAAGACAAGTTAGTTACCACAGCCTTCAGGTTACAAGAATGGGTCCAACAGCACTTGAATCAGGTGCTTATGATTGCCGGAGGAGTGGTGCTTTTGGCAATTGTGGTTTACTTTATTTTTTCTTCAAGGGCAGGGAGGAATCAAAAAGCGGCTGCTCTTTTTGGTAAAGCTACTTTGGAATTTCAGGCTGGTAATGCCAGTCAGGCCATAGCTGATTTGCACACGGTGATGGAAAAATATGGTGGAACCAAGAATGCCAGCCAAGCCACCTTTTATTTGGGCACTGCTTATTTCTATGCCAAGGATTATGCCAAGGCCCAAACCACCTTCCAAAGTTATATAGAAAAATATAAGGAGGATCCACTCCTTTTGGCATCCGCCCAAGCTGGAATTGCAGAATGTTACATGGGAAAAGGGGATTTTCAAGGGGCCGGGGATAATTTTCTCAAAGCCTTCTCCATTAAGCCTGATGGTTTGCTGGCTTCCCAGTATCTCTTCTCGGCGGGTCAAGCCTATCTGAAAGCGAATCAAAAGGAGAAAGCAAAAGAAACCTTTAAGAAATTGATTGACCAATATCCTGACTCCAAAGAAGCCTACAAAGCCAAAGAACAGTTGGCAGAAAACCAGCTTCTGTAATTTATAATAAACGGCATAGATTCTTACACATAATCACCCTTCCTTTATCCCCTTCCATCAGGGAACGCGAAACTTCCCTATTCCCTTGTGGGAGATTGAACGCCGTGAAACCCATAGGGTTGAGCGAAGCGAAATGCATAGTGGGGTTAGGCTTGCCCTGAGCGGAGCGAAGGGGTGAGGGGTAAAAGGATTTTTGAAAAACCTCGTATTTGGAGATACCACCTTATTTTGGTCGTTCAGCATAATATGTATAATCGAAAAATCTTTTCCAAAAAAGATGAATTCCAAGTGGCACAGACAAAAGGCAAATCAGAACCGTCGGTCCTCTGGGTGGCTTTCTTATGGCACATGCATCAACCTTATTACAAGGATGTAAAGACCAATCAGTATCAGATGCCCTGGGTGAGGTTGCATGGGCTTAAAGATTATTTCGACATGGTAGCCATATTGGATGATTATCCGTCCATTCGCCAGACTTTTAATTTGGTCCCCTCCTTGATCGAACAAATTCAAGACTACGCCTCCAATCAAGTATATGATGAGCATCTTCTCTTGACTGAAAAACCAGCGAAAGATCTGACCGAGGCGGAGAAAGAGAAGATACTTTCGAGCTTTTTCAATTGCAATCAAAAGACCATGATCTATCCCCACCCAAGATTTTACCAACTCTTGGGGAAATTGGACGAAGTGAAATCTATAGAAAGGGGAGAGGAGGCTTACGACACAAAGTCAGCAGTGCAAGATTTTGGGACGCAGGATTTCTTGGACTTACAGGTATGGTCCAATCTGGCTTGGGTTGACCCTATTTTCAAAAATGACCCACTGATTTCTTACCTGTTAAAAAAAGGAAAAAACTTCACCGAAGAGGATAAGAGGCGTTTAATTTCGAAAGAGAGAGAAATATTGGGAATAATCCTTCCTAAATATAAACAACTGCAAGACCAAGGGCAGATCGAGGTGACCTTTTCTCCTTATTTTCATCCCATCTCCCCCTTGATCTGCGACACCGAGACTGCCAAACTTGCCCTGCCCAATATCCAGTTACCAAAGGAGAGATTCTCCCACCCGGAAGATCTTGAGGCGCAGATAGATTTAGGCATAAAATTATGCGAAAAAATTTTTGGTAGAAAACCGAAAGGGATGTGGCCCCCTGAAGGAAGCGTAAGTGAAGAGATCATTCCTAAGGTGGCGAAATTTGGGGTAAAATGGATTGCCACAGATGAGGAGATTTTGTATTTCAGCACCATGTTGGAAAAAATACCAGGGGAAAAATCCATTACGCACGAAAACGGTGCTCTCTACAAACCCTATAAAATATCCGCAGGATCCATAGGATCGGTAGAAAAGAGCGCGCTTTCCATCATCTTCAGAGATCATACTCTTTCCGATCTCATCGGCTTTGTTTATTCCAGCTGGGATGCCGAGGAGGCTGCGAACGACTTCATAGGCAGACTGCATAGAATAAGGGAGAGCCTTCCACTTGTAGTGAGCGGAGCGAATCTACAAAAAGATCTGCCTCGCTTTCTGGTCAGCGTCATTTTGGATGGCGAGAATTGTTGGGAATATTACAAAAATGATGGGCATGATTTTCTCTCCGCCCTTTACACTAAATTATCAGAAGATAAATTTTTAAAAACTACAACCATAAGCGACTTTTTGGAGAAACATCAAGAGTTTGAAACGCTTCCTCGTCTTTTTGCCGGCTCTTGGATAAACCACAACTTCCGTGTCTGGATCGGACATCCCGAGGATAATTTAGCTTGGGATCTTTTGAAGATGACCAGAGATGCCTTGGTTGAGTATGAAAAAGAAGCCAAGAACCACCCGCAGGCTAAAGAGATATTAGAAAAAGCCTGGAAGGAGATTTACATTGCCGAAGGGAGCGACTGGTGTTGGTGGTATGGAGACGAACATCAGGGACCGGACACAGATGAATTTGATCGCATTTTCAGGTCACATCTTTTGTATGTTTATGAGTTGATCGACAAAGAGCCACCGGAGATACTTTATGAACCCATAAGATCGAAGTTTATTTACACCTATCTTCTTCCTCCAGCCGGATATGTTCGACCTACCATAGATGGCAAAAATACCCACTATTATGAATGGCAACAAGCCGGTGCTTTTGATTGCCTCAAAGCCGGCGGCACCATGCATCGGGCTGAAACGCAAGTGGAAAAAATATTTTTTGGCTTCGATGAAAAGAACCTATATTTCCGAATCGATACCACTTTGTCAAACGAAAAATACAAAAGCCAAGATTATGAATTCATTTTAGAATTAATTGAACCTCCCCGATACAAAATATTAGTTAAAAATGATAAAACAACTCTTTTTAAGAGAATCAATGAAGCCGATTGGAAACTGATCTCTTCTGATTTGGCTTTTTCATTTTCAAAGATAATGGAGTTGTCTGTTCCTATCGACCTTTTGGAATTTAAGGAACAAAAAGGGGTGTGGTTTCGTCTGATAGTAGAGAGGGGAGGAAAGGAAGAGGAGAGGTGGCCCACAGTGGACGTGATCAGATTCGATCTCCCCACCCAAAAAGGCAAACCCATCTTCTGGGGAGTATGAATTGTAGCCGCAGGCTTCAGCCTGCGTATAAGCTGAATTGGAGTAGCGATACTTGTGTCGCGTCAAAACGCAGATAAGCTGCTCTTTTGTAGCATAGAGGGAGGGAATTACACGAAAGTTGCGTAGCCAAGCCTTCATGGCTTGGCCCACACCAATGCGTAAGGTGAGGAAAAAGGTAAATAAATTGACGCAAATTGCGTAGGGGAGAGGATTGTTGAGCTTAAGCGAAATCCCGATTTGACGGGATCCCCTCCCGATATTAAAAGAATTTTAGGAGGAATTTATGTCCGAGCAGATTTTCGGCGCTGAGGAAGATAGGGAAAAAGCAAAAGAACCCGCCAAGGCAGATATAGATAAGGAAAAAGAAAATGAGATGATAGAGGAGGGGAAAACCGCCGCCATCTTAGGTTACGTTCCCTTTATGTGCTTTGTCCCCTTAATGAAGATGAAGGATAATCCTTTTGCCGTTAAACATGGTAAGCAAGGGCTTATTCTGTTTTTCATTGAGATAATAGCCATCATTTTTCTTCTTCCCAAAATAAGCGATCTTTTCTGGGGCATGGTAATACTTTTGTGCTTAGCTTGTGCGGTAGCTGGAATACTCTTTGCCATCCAGGGAAAAGACTGGAAAATCCCCTTCCTCGGCGACTTAGGCGACAAGATCAAGATCTGAGGCTTGTAGTGGCAGAGCTTGCTCTGCGGCCTTAAATAGTGCCAAAACTTGGAGTAGCGAGACTTGTCTCGCGCCCAATGTATCGGGACTTTGTAGTCCCGGTGCATAATAGAGTGGAGGACACAAGATGTCAAATGAAGAACCGAAAAAACGTGAAAAACTAGGACTGATAACAGGCATAATCGGGTCACTCGCCATAATTCTGGTAGCTATGATTTCCGCCCATTCGATCTTTCCACGGATTTTATTCTATTCTATCATAATTGTTTTTTCGGGGGCTATTCTTTGCCTTCTGATATATCAGTTCATCTATCCGCCAATTTGGGGAATCATCCGAAATGTGAAGTTTTCGAGAAAAAAGAATGTTCTTGTTTCAAAGTATTCCAAAGAATTTAGAAATTTTGTTAAAGACTTCTATGACTGTGCAAGATCAGATAAATCCCACTCTCTGAGGGAGTTGATTTATCGCATTATTGATTTACAGCGGGAAAAAAATTGGACAATTTATTGTCCCGAGAAAATAGACCCCAATGATGCTTCACCGCAAGCGCTTAGATCTATGCTCAGCAACTTGGTTTCCAACGTAAATCTTTGGATGAACACAGCTCATCAATTGCTCGGTCACAACAAGAATCTGTCCTTTATTGATAATCCTCTAAGTAGACTTATTGTAAATGATAGTAAGAGTTACAATGACAGAAAAACACGTTTTGTTCTTGAAGTTGATTATTTCCAATATATCTTGTCAATGTATGAATCAATGATAAAAGATTTCACAGACGTTTGTAGAACCATAAAGCAGACAGATTTGTTGGAGGGGGTTAGAAAAGAATATTTGAGCTTTGCGTCAGATCTCGATTATTTTTTTAAAAAATACAGTGACTTTGGAAAGGAAGCCAATAAAGAATTCGGAGAAACAATCTTTAGGACTTATTTTGAGATACCCAAGGTGATATAAGAAGCTCAATATTTCCTATGCGATACTTACATAAGTTTATATGTTCTTTTTTTTCGAGGCATAATGTCCTATAACCTACATTATGTAAACTAATCCATAGATAAAAAACTCTACTTTCCGCTCCATCCGTTTCATCCGTTGACCGCTAACCCATCCCTCTACCTTACCACCGCCTTAGGCGGGGTTTTCAACCACCACATTGATCAACTTGTTCGGAACGAAGATGGTTTTAACTATTTTCTTATTATCAGTGAAGTTTTTAATTTTTTCGTTGGCTAAGGCGAGCTTCTTCACTTCCTCTTCGCTTGTATTTACGGGAAAATTGATGGTAGCCCTTAGTTTTCCATTAACCTGAACCACAATTGTAACTTCTTCTTTTTTAATTGCATCCTTATCGAAAACCGGCCATTTAGACTTGAAAATGCTCTCTTTGTGCCTCAATTTCGACCAGATCTCTTCGGACAGATGCGGCGCAAATGGAGCCAAAATCTGAGCTATTTTTTCCACACAAAGAGAAAAGACTTTGGATTCAGTGGGATTTAACTCATCCATAACATTCAAAAGCTCCATCATACCTGCAACGGCAGTGTTTAATTGCAAAGTCCCAATATCTTCCTCGACTTTCTTTATGGTCTGATTCAGCTTTCTGTAAGCCCTTAATTCACTGTAAGTTAAGTCTTCTGACCTAATCTTATCATTTATGTTCTTTGAGGAAGCCTTTTCGGCAAATCTATATATCCTATTTAAGAACCTGCTTGACCCGACAATGCCCTCATCGTTCCACAATATCTCCCTTTCCGAAGGTGCCGCAAAATACATGGCAATCCGAGAGACATCCACACCATGTTTCTGGATTATATCAATCGGGGAAACAACATTGCCCACGGATTTGGACATCACCTTTCCCTCTTTGTCCAAAACCATGCCATGATTGAAAAGCTCAAGAGTTGGTTCATCTATATCCAGCCAACCGATATCATGTAAGAACTTTGTAAAGAATCTGAAATATAATAGATGCCCGCAAGCATGCTCGATTCCCCCAATATATTTGTCTACTGGCAACCACTCTCCTGCTTTTTCTTTAGAAAAAGGTTCTTTCTCATTATGAGCATCCGTATACCTCAAGAAATACCAGGATGAACAGACGAACGTGTCCATGGTATCAGGGTCCCTCTTTGCCCTACCACCGCATTTGGGACAATTTGTATTCATGAAATCTTCTGAATCTGCCAAAGGTGAGCGACCTTTAGGTATAAAGTCGATGTCGCCCTGGGGCAATAAGACCGGCAAATCTGATTCCTTGACGGGAACGATCCCACACTTGTCGCAATGAATCATGGGAATAGGCGCTCCCCAGTATCTCTGACGAGAAATCAGCCAATCTCTCAGCTTATAATTCGTCTTCAGCCTTCCCAGATTCTTTTCAACCACATATTCATTTACTTTTTTAATTCCCTCTAAGGAGTAAAGACCATTAAAGATATCTGAATTGACCATAGTCCCGGGCTCGGTATAAGCTTCTTTCATACTGTCAGCCAATAAATTAACCCCAGAAGGTTGAATTACTACTTTAAGAGGTATCCCGTATTTTTTCGAAAATTCAAAATCTCTCTGGTCATGTCCCGGAACTCCCATCACAATTCCTGTGCCGTAGCCCGCCAAAACATAATCTGCCACCCAGAGCTGAACTTTCTCACCTGAAAGTGGATTTATAGCATATACCCCGGTGAAGACTCCATCCTTCTCCCCTATTGCTGATCTTTCTATCTCTGTTTTTTTGCTTGCTCTTTCAATATAATTCTCCACCGCTTTTCTATATTTGGAATCCATCTTTAGCTTCTTAAGCAGGCTATTTTCCGGAGCAATAGCCATGAAGGTCACTCCGTAGATGGTGTCAGGTCTGGTGGTAAAAACCGAGATTTTCTGATCCGAATTTTCAAGGGTAAAATCAATTTCTATTCCATCGCTTCTTCCGATCCAATTCGTTTGCAGGATTTTCACATTTTCAGGCCACCCATCCAGCTTATCCAAGTCTTTCAAAAGCCTATCAGCGTAGGAAGTGATCCGAAAAAACCACTGCTCCAGCTCTTTTTCTATAACCTCAGATTCGCATTTCCAGCATCTCCCCTGCTCCACCTGTTCATTGGCTAATACGGTCTTGCAGCCAGGGCACCAATTGACAAAGGCGGTATCTCGATAAGCTAAATTATTCTCATAAAGTTTTAAAAACATCCACTGGGTCCATTTATAATAATCAGGCTCGGATGTGATGACTTCCCGACTCCAATCAAAGCTTATCCCGCATCTTCTTAGAGTTGCATCGGAGACTTTTATGTTCTCCATGCTCCATTCTTTGGGATGGATCTTTCTTTTTATAGCCGCTATCTCTGCCGGCAAGCCAAAAGCATCCCAGCCGAAAGGATGCAGGACTTGATACCCATGCATCATCTTATATCTTGCCACCACGTCTCCGATGATGAAATTCCTGAAGTGCCCCATGTGGATGTCGCCCGAAGGATAGGCAAACATCACTAGCATGTAGTATTTCTTTTCAGGATGATCCGGAGCTTGGTATAATTTCGACTCCTCCCAGCTTCTTTGCCATTTAGATTCAATTTCCTTAAATGGATAAGACTTCAATTTAGCACCTCATACTGAGTGGAGTGTAGCGACTTCATCATTTTTTGCAAAGACGAAATCTTTGCACTCCGATAACCTCTCCCCTTTGTTCCTATCTCCATGAATGCGGAGAGAAAGGATTTAAAAACCTCTCCCCTTTAGTCCCCCTCTCCACAAGTGTGGAGAGGGGGAAATAGGGGGTGAGGTCTTAAGGATAAAGCCTATATATAGTTCGCGGGAACGGAATTGATTCCCTGATATGTGATAAGCCACAGATCCAGGTGAGGGTTCTCTCCACTCCCAAGCCAAAACCAGAGTGCGGAACCGAACCATATTTTCTTAAGTCCAAAAACCATTTATACGCATCTAAAGGTAAATTTTCCTCTTTTATTCTTTGAACTAAACTTTCATAATCGTCATTCCTCTGGGAGCCACCGATGATTTCTCCGTATCCTTCCGGAGCCAAAAGATCGGCACACAAAACCACATCATCTCTTGTCGGATGCGGCTTCATATAGAATGCTCTTGCCTTTTTAGGATAATTATATACAAAAACCGGACGATCAAACATCATGGTCAAAATAGTTTCATCTTCACCACCAAAATCAGTTCCCCACTCAATTTTACTTCCCGCTTTTTTTAGCTTCTCCACTGCTTCATCATAGGAGATTCTATAAAAAGGTTTCTTCACTTTTTCCAAAGGGGAGATATCCCTTTCCAGCTCTTTAAGCTCTTCTTGACATTTTTCAAGAGTCCAATTCACAATAAAGACCAAAAAATCCTCCTCTAGATCCATATTATCGTCATTATCGTAGAAAGCTTCCTCCGCCTCCACCATCCAGAATTCGGTCAAGTGTCTTCTGGTTTTAGATTTCTCGGCTCTGAAGGTTGGACCAAAACAGTAAACTTTCCCGAATGCCGCTATAGCCGCCTCTAAATACAATTGTCCAGTCTGAGCTAAGTATGCCTTCCCCTCATTAAGATACTGGGTTTCGAACAGGGTGCTGGTGGTCTCCCCCACTGAACCAGTCAAAAGAGGAGTATCGATCAAGACAAATTTGTTTTTATAAAAGTAGTTTCTGATCGCCCAGATCAGCTCATTTCTCACCTTTAGAATGGCATGCGGTCGTCTCGATCTTAAATAAAGATGCCGATGATCAAACAGAAATGTGGTGCCATGGGGCTTCGGCGTTATGGGATAATCCTGAGCGATCTGGATTATTTTTAGATCCGACAAATTCAATTCATAACCACCGGGAGCCCTTTGGTCTTGCCTTACCGTCCCCGTTACCTCTAACGAAGACTCTTGAGTGAGTTCATCAGAAGTATTGAAAATATTGTCCGCCACTTCACCTTTGGTCAAAACGCATTGGATGATCCCGGTTCCATCTCGAACTAAAAGAAAACGGATTTTCCCTTTAGACCTTTTGTTATAAAGCCAGCCTTTGAGGGTAACCTTTTCCCCCTCGTGTTTCCCAATATCTTCGATATAACAAAAATCCATTCTAACTCTCCTAAATGAAAGACGACAATGTAGCGGAGGGTCAGTTGACTCAAATGAGCTTCAGCCCTCCACAACAATCAAGACCACCATTTTTCATCTTTTGATATAAGTTATGTTTACTTGAGGCTCTTTATGTATAAGAAAATTTATCAAAGCATTTACTATGCTGATCAAAAGCGCCGCCCAAAATGCTCTCCAGAAGCTGGCAATCTCAAACCCTGAAACTAACCCCGAGACGACATATAAAAGGAATCCATTTATCACCAAGGTGAAAAGCCCTAGGCTTAAAATATTTATGGGCAAAGTCAAGATTATTAAAACCGGTCTCAAGATGGCATTTAGAATCCCCAAGATCAAAGCAGCCAACACCAGCGCTTTCAAATTTTCAATATGGATGATTCCAAATACATTAGCCACTATGAAAATCGAAACAGCGGTGATGAACCATTTTAATAAAAAGGCTTTCATTTTTTATCCGTTTACGCCCAATCTGCTCAATCTGTTTCATCTGTTGGGAATCATTCCGCTGTAATCCGGCGAACCCTTTAAAATTGAGGTTCCCGAGGCAAATCGGTTGATGATCCTTCCTTTCAAATCCTCCATCCAAAAAAGTCTGTTTCCGCCGAAGGCGGATCCGCCTATGGCGGAGCGGCTTAATTTTATTTTCAAAGTCAGGGGTGTATCAAAAAGATAAATTCCCGACCTCTCCACCGCAAATGGTTGAAACTTGGGGTGAAAACCATCTTCTTTAACATTTGAACCTAAAGTATAAGCTCTTTTGTAACCTAATCTTTGTGCCTCCTCTTGCACAAATCGGTTATATCTGCCGAAAGGATAAGATAAGAAAATCACCTCTTTTCCCAGCTTATCTTCCAATACTTCTTTTGATTTTTTTAATTCATATTCCACTCCGCCACAGGCGGGATCGATTCTGGTTAAGTCCGGATGGTTTACCGTATGAGAGCCAAAGTCGAATCCGAATTCAGACATCTCTTTGATCTGTTTCCAGCTTAAATGTCTTTTTCTCTTTCTGCCTAAATTAAAATCCCAGCTGTTATGTTTTCCCACGAATCCGGTGATTATAAAAATAAAAGCGGTGAAGCCATATTCTTGTAAAATTGGAAGTGCATTTAAATAAACATCCTCATATCCGTCATCGAAAGTGATCACCACTTTTTGCCCACCCTCATTGATGCTCCCACTTGTCTGCTTGAAGATCTCTTCTAATGGAACAGCTTTATATCCTAAGTCATGTAGGAATTTTATCCCCCTTTCGAACTGACTCACTTTTTGTCTGGTTATTCCCCAGTCAAAGTCATCGCTTATTTTATGATAAGTTAAAATTTCAATGGTTTTAGTGGGCCTCTTTTTGAATCTTATCCGCCAAAGAATATATAAAGACAAAAAGAGGATAATTATAAAAAGAATCGCGTAAGCGAGAAAAAACATAATTCAAACTGCGTAACCTTTCTTTTCCGCAGGAGGCGGATCCTTCGGAACGACCAACGACAACCGATACGTGAAAACTTCTTTACGAAACCTGTGGTCTGTTGCCTTTTAAGACGAGCAACGAAGACGCCAGACGACAAACGACACGTAACCGCAACCTTATTGACAAAACCTATCTTATATAATATCCCAATTTATCTGTTTGATTACTCTTTGTCCCACAGGTCCCAAAATCACCGCCGAAACCTTATGAGGATCAAAAAGGTCGTTTGCCACCTCGATCACTTCTGTTCCCTTAACCTTATTTATTGAGTCTATGGTTTCGTTTAAGTCCACGTATTGGTTTAAGAGCAGTTCATGTCGAGCCAGTCGGTTCATGCGACTGGGAGTGTTCTCCAGGCTCAACATCAAATTTCCCTTCAGCTGATATTTAGCGTGAGAAAGCTCTTGTCGCGAAAGCATATCCTTTTTTATCCTTCTGATTTCTTTCAACACCAAATCCATGGCCCGGACCGTATTCTTTTTATGGGTTCCTAAATAGATGCCAAAGACTCCGGTGTCTTCAAAAAAATCGGCAAAGGCATATATAGTATAAGCCAGCCCTAATTTTTCCCTTATAGTCTGGAAAAGACGGGAACTCATTCCCCCGCCCAGGATATTGCTCAAAATCAAGGAAGCATATCTTCTTTTATCCTTATAAGGAAAGGTGGGGATCCCCAAACAGATATGAGTCTGCGCCGTTTTGCGATTTACCGCCACCTTGTTGTGATCAGTCTCTAAGGGGGCTTGATTTACTAAAGGGGTCATATCCGTCTGATTGAACTGAAATTTTTTTTCGATAATTCTTACTAAATCCTGATGGTCTAAATTTCCGGAACAGGCGATGACCACCTTAGGAGAGACATAATTTCTTTTGATGAAATCGACAAGCTTACTTTTGGTCATCCTCAAAATGCTCTCCGTATCTCCGATAATAGATCTTCCCAGGGGATGCTCTTGCCAGATGTTGTTCATCAGAAGATCGTGAGCTAAATCTTCGGGTGAATCCTCTAAGTCTTTGATCTCCGAGAGGATCACCGTTTTTTCCCTTTCGAAATCCGAAGAGGAAAAAAGAGAGTTTTTTAAGATATCCGCCAAAACGTCCACCGCAATATTCAGATGTTCATCCAGAACCCGGGCTAAGTAGCAAGTCTGTTCACGACCGGTAAAGGCATTTAAGGCTCCCCCTACCGATTCTAAGGAAGAAGCGATTTCCTTGGCACTCCTTTTCTTGGTGCCCTTGAAAAACATGTGCTCGATGAAGTGCGAAACTCCCCTTTCATCATTTCTTTCGTCTCGGGAGCCCACATCTATCCATACCCCAATGCTGACCGATCGAACATATCCGATCTTTTCAGTCACCACCCGGATGCCGTTCTTTAAAACCGTCTTTTTATAAATTCCTCTCAAGGCCTTATCCTTTTTGTTTTAATTGTGGATCCATAAGATAACAGAATTGGACAGCGTAATATACCACCATGCATAAAAAGAGTATATTCGTTTAACGTTTACGATGCTCGTATCGAAGCTCGGCTTACCGATGCTCGATGCCCGGAAAACCTTTATTTATGCACAGCACGCAGAATTGTTAAAAAGCCCAAATCCGCTCTCTTTTTTTTCTTCTCGCCAATTTGGGCTAAAAAGTAAAAGCTTTCAAATTTGGCTCTATTCTCTTTTAGGGGCAAGACATGCCTTCCGGGATAATTTGATTTTCCCGTCTACGTCAATGCCGGTTATCTTAACCCTCACTTCATCCCCCACGTTTAATACATCCTCCACTCGGTTTACCCTGTGGGTATCCAATTCCGATATGTGCACAAGCCCATCCTGTCCGGGAAGGATCTCCACGAATGCTCCAAAAGGAGTGATTCTTTTCACCTTGCCCATATACTCCTTGCCCATTTCGGGCTCCTCGATGAGCTTTAATATAAGTTCCTGGGCCCGCTCACCTGCTTTTTGGTCGGTAGACGCAATGAAGACGGAGCCATCATCCTCGATATCGATCTTCGCTCCGGTCTGTTCAATTATACCTCTGATGGTTTTTCCGCCCGGACCGATGATTGCCCCGATCTTCTCCGGTTTTACCTTGAAGGTGATTATTCGAGGGGCGTAAACGGAGAGCTCTGGTCTGGGTTGGGCAATAGTTTCCTCCATCACGCTCAGAACGTGAAGCCTTCCCTCCTTAGCTCTTTTCAAAGATTCACTCAATAAATTTAAGTCTATTCCCGCTATCTTTACGTCCATTTGAAAGGCGGTGATCCCCTTTCGGGTGCCGGTGATCTTAAAATCCATGTCGCCCAAATGATCCTCCATCCCCAATATGTCGGAAAGAATTGCAACCTTCTCCTCCTCCTTAATCAATCCCAAGGCCACACCGGCAACCGGGGCTTTGATGGGAACGCCGGCATCCATCAAGGAAAGAGTTCCACCACAGACCGTGGCCATAGAGGAGGAGCCATTCGACTCTAAGACGTCCGAAACTATCCGGACGGTGTAGGGAAAAACCTCCTCTTTGGGGACCACCGGCTGGATGGCTCTTTCAGCCAATGCGCCATGCCCGATCTCCCTCCTTCCCGGTCCCCGGATCGGTTTTATCTCACCTACGCTGAAAGGGGGAAAATTATAATGAAGCATATAGCTTTTGGTGGAATCCCCCTCCAAGTCGTCTATTCTCTGCTCATCTATCTTGGTGCCCAAAGTGGTGACCGCCAGACATTGCGTCTGCCCTCGGGTGAAAAGAGCGGAGCCATGAGTGCGTGGCAGGACCCCCACCTCACAGGTGATCGGTCTTATCTGGTATATGTCCCGGCCATCTACTCTTCTGCCTTCGGTTAGAATCATCTTCCGCATGTCCCGTTTTTCCAGTTCCAAAAGGATAGCTTTGATTTGATTTTCGCTTTCCGGGAATTTCTCCAAAAGCTCCAAAGTGACCGAATCCAAAAGCTCATCCAGCTTGTTTTGTCTTTCGTTTTTGTCTGGAGTATGGTTAGCCTCGGCTATCTTCTCCAACGCCAGCTTTGTGACCGCCTGAACCAATTCCGGATTTTTTGGAGGTGGTTCTATTTTTTGTTTCGGTTTCCCGCATCTTGCCAAAAGCTCCTCTTGTATCTTCACCAACAGTTTTACTTTTTCATGCCCAAACTCCAAGGCGGCTAAAAGATCTTCCTCGGAAACCTCCTGGCATACCCCTTCCACCATGTTGATATAATCTTCCGTCCCTGCCACCACTAAGCTCATTTCGCTCTCATCCAGTTCTGAGAAAAGGGGATTTACGACAAATTGATTATTTATCCGTCCTACCCTGACCGCGCCAATTGGTTTATAAAAAGGTATATGCGAAATGCCCAGTGCCGCCGATGCCCCCACCAACCCCAAAACGTCAGCGTCATTCTCCTGATCAGAGGATAAAACCATAACCATTATTTGCACCTCATTGAAATACCCCTCCGGAAACAAAGGACGCAAAGCTCTATCAATCAATCTGGCACTTACCGTCTCCTTTTCTGAGGGTCGGCCTTCTCTTTTAAAAAACCCTCCTGGAATCTTACCCGCCGCATAAGCCTTCTCCCTATAGTCCACCAACAGAGGGAAGAAATCCTGCTCCTCATCCACCTGTTTTGCCTCCACCACCGTGGCTAAGATCATGGTATCCCCTAAGCGCACCATCGTGGCTCCATGTGATTGCTTTGCCACCTTGCCGGTTTCTATGCTCAAACTCTTCCCACCTAAATCTACTTCTACTCTTTCGGTTCTTTCGTTCATTCTGATACTCCTCAAATTCAGCTTAGAGTTAAGAGTAGGTAGTTAAGAGGTTTTACCTCTAAACTCCAAACTCTATACTCTTCACTCTCTACTCTTCTTATTTTCTCAACCCTAACTCCTCCACGATTTTCCGATAACCTTCCAAATCCGTATCCTTAAGATAGTCCAAAAGCCTCCTTCTTTGCCCCACCAAATTCAACAGTCCTTTTCTGGAGCTGAAATCTTTAGCGTGTCCTTTTAAATGCTCGGTTAACTGGTTAATCCTTTCAGTGAGCAAAGCTATCTGCACCTCCGGTGAACCGGTGTCTTTGTCATGCATCCGGTATTCTCTGATCAGCCTCTCTTTCTTTTCTTTGGTGAGTGGCAAGACAACCTCCTTTTTTAATACAAAGGTAAAAAACTATTTTACATTCTTCTTGGTTTCTCCTCGCTTTTCCCTCTCCCCTCCGGGGAGAGGGTAGGGTGAGGGGGACGCATATCTCAGAACTAATTACGTTTACATTAGTTTATATGAAACATCTCTTTTATCTTCTTTTCGTCTGCCCTTAGTTGATCCTTCAAAAGGGCTGGCGTGTCAAACTTTTGTGATTCTCGAATCCAGCTTTCCACAAAAAGATGGACTTCCGGGTCAATTGTATCCTGATCCATGTCGAATAGATGAGCTTCCACTGAGCGGGAACTGTCACCAAAAGTGGGCTTGGCTCCAACGTAAAGCATTCCGAAATAATCCTTTTCTTTAATCTCCATCTTGGCGCTATATACTCCATCTTTGGGCAAAAGTTTCCCTGGAGGGGTACTCAAATTGATGGTGGGGTAATCCAAAGTTTTTCCTCTCCCTTTCCCTTTTGTGGCTTTGCCCCAGATGGGATAGCTATGTCCCAGCATTTTTATCCCCTTGTTGAAATCTCCCTCCTTAAGCTCTTTTCTTATCTTGGTGCTGCTTATTCTTTCCCGCCCTGCGGTCAGAGAATTTTCAACATATACCGCAGGTATCACCTCCAATCGGAAGTTATACTTTTTGCCAGCCTCCGCCAATAGCTCTATTCTTCCCGCTCTGTTTTTCCCAAAGGCATGATCATGTCCTACTATGATTTCACCAACGTTTAACTTTTTGACCAGAACTTCTTCTAAGAATTCTTCTGCCCCCAATTCGCTCAGCTTTTTATCGAAGTTGATCACCAAAGTTCCCTTCACCCCCAATTTCTCTAAAAGATAAAGCTTCTCCTCCAGAGTGGTCAAAACTTCTGGAGCGCTTTCCGGCGCAACCACACTCTGCGGATGCGGCTCATAGGTGACCAACAACCCGATCTTATTCTTTTCTTTGGACCTCTCCAAAAGTCTTTTAATTATGGCCTGATGACCCAGATGCACTCCATCAAATGTCCCCAGGCTCACCACGGGTCTATCGAAAGCCTGAGCATCAATTTTTCTTATATCTAAAAAAACGTGCATAAAATACAGTTTAACGGCTCAAAAGTTAAAAGGTTCAATGATTTATTAGATCACTCGCCAATATTCAAATAGTTTATCCTTTCGCTTCTCGTCCAAAAAATTATCAGAAGAGCATAAGGCTTTTCCTAAAGCGATGATCTCCCCCTGATTATTCTTTATACAAATCATCCGATCTTTATCGAAACCCTTCTCTGCCGACAATACGGAAGACGGAAAAAGATTTGGTCCCTCCTTTATCCTTTCAGCAAAACCATCCCTCACTACCACTGATGGAATGTTAGCCAAAACCTTCTCAATCGGGATTAAAAAGTCTTCGATTTTTCCTTCGTTCTGAATTTTTTCTATGGCTTCCAAATCCAAGGCCTGTTTGGGCTCGAATGGTCCTACTTTAGTCCGGCAAAGCGAAAAGAGATACGCCCCGCATCCCAGCCTCTCCCCTATATCATGGGCTAAGCTCCGGATATATGTTCCTTTGGAGCAATTGACTCGTAATTTCACGTAAGGCAAGTTAATCTCGAGCACCTGTATATCTTTTATAAAAATCTTCCTTCTGTTCCTTTCCACCTCCTGTCCGGCTCTGGCATACTCATAGAGTTTTTTCCCTTTTTGCTTGATCGCCGAATATAAAGGAGGAGTTTGCCATATCTCTCCCTTGAAAGACCCTACCGTCTTTTTGACTTCCTCTTCGGTAATCTTCAGATCGTCTTTTATCTGAATGACTTTCCCTTCTTGATCATACGTATCGGTGGTGACCCCTAATTTGATCACCGCTTCATATTCTTTATCATATTCGGTCAAGAACCCTGCGATTTTGGTAGCCTTTCCCAGGCAAGCTAAAAGAATGCCTGAGGCATTTGGATCTAGCGTTCCAGCGTGCCCTATCTTTTTTAATTTCAGCATTCTCCTCAGCTTTTCTACCACGTCGTGAGAGGTCATCTTCGTTTTCTTATTAACTACCAAGAGTCCGGACAGGCTCATCTTTTGAGAAATTTAGGATTTGGTCAAAAATGGCTTTTTTGGCTTTCTCTAAATCGTAGTTTAAGGTGCATCCAGCCGCACTTTTGTGTCCCCCGCCTCCAAAGATTTTAGCAATCTCGCTTACGTCGAAATCATTTTGTGATCTTAGATTAACCTTGGTTTTTTGTTCCGTTATCTCCGTAAATAAAAGCCCGATTTCCACGCCACTCAAGAAGAGGGAATAGTCAACGATCCCTTCGATGTCTTTTGGATCGACCCCAAACTCCGACAATAGATTCTGATTAATGGTTACCGAGCACGTTTTTCCGCCATTTCTGACTTCCAACCTCTCCAAGATGTTTCCTAAAAGTTTCAAAAAAGGGAGAGGATGGTTAAAATAGATCTGGTGGGTGAGGAATTTCGGATTGGCTCCCAGCTTGATTAACTCCGCACAGATGCTTAAACAGCGTGCGGAAGTGTTAGAATATCTGAACCTGCCGGTGTCGGTTAAAATGGAGGCGTAAATCTGATTTGCCATCGTGGAGTTAATGGGAAAATCGTAGGCTTTTAATAAGGAATAAATCATCTCTCCTACCGCAGATGCTTTCAAATCCACATAATTTATAGCTCCAAACCTTTCATTATCCGGATGATGATCGATATTTACTATCTGGCTCTCCACAGGAAGGATCTTTTTGACCTCTCCCAATCTATCCAAAGATGGACATTCCAGGACGAAAATCAAATCCGGCTTGAAATCGAGACCTCTCCCTTCCGCACCTGAATTGAAACTTTCTATCCTCTTTTGTGGATCCAAAAAAGCATATCTAGGCGGAAGATGTCCTTGGTTGATGATTCTGGTCGGCTTTTCAAAACTCTGCAAAAGGCTATCTAAAGCCAATTGAGAGCCTATGGAGTCTCCATCCGGATCACGGTGTGAGGTAATCAATATCCGTTGGCTACTATTTACAAGATCAAGAATTTTCTCAACTGTTTTTTTCATCTTCATCCTCTTCCCCAGAGGGGAGATCGTCTTTTGTGGATCCGCAAGAATTGTGTATTTTTTTGATTAGCGTCTCTATATGCGCCCCGTACTCCACTGACGTATCGAAGAGAAAGCAAATCTCGGGTGTATATCTAAGTCTCAGTCTTTTCCCTATCTCATGCTGGATAAAACCGCAAGCTCTTTTCAAGGCAGAGGAACTTTCCTTTTTGGCATTTTCGTCTCCTAACACGCTATAAAATATTTTGGCGTGCTTTAGATCGCCAGAAAGCTCCACCGCGGTTATGGTTACGAAGCCAATTCCAGGGTCCTTCAGCTCATGCTGAATTATCTGGGAGATCTCCTTTTTGATCAAATCTCCGACTCTCTCCGCTCTTTTGTGTTGCGTCATCTCTTTCCCCGACCCCGGTCTTTATACTGCTTACTAATACAGACCGTTAAATGAACTGTCATTGCGAGGAGCGAAGCGACGAAGCAATCCCCTGAAATCGCTCCTTCTCCGCCAAGGGCGGATCTGCCTTTGACATGACAGTCGCTCGCAATGACAATGTAAAACTATTTATTGCGCTTGCTATAATACAAACTCACCATTCCATTTGATTTCCGCCCTCGCCATTCCCTCTCTCCTCGGGGATGAGGGTTAGGTCGAAAATCCCGCCAGAGGTGGGGGTGAGGGGCAACATCGTATCAGAAATAATTACTTTTGCGTAGACTATATACTTCAAAATATCTCTATGGAATAATCCAGAATTTGGACCTCGTTTTCCCTATTGATATGTTCCACCACCTGGGAAAGGACTCGATTGGCAAATTTCTTATCATTTGCTACCACCGACACCCCGATGGTGGTTCTCTGCCAAAGATCGTTATGTCCCACCTCTGCGACGGAGACGTTAAATTTATTCCTCAGCCGGTCTTTTATCCCCTTCAAAAAATGTCTTTTGCTTTTCAACGATCCGCTTTCCGGAATATGAATGTCGATATTTGCCAGTCCCACCACCATATTAAAACCAGTTCAGAGTTCAGAGTATAGAGTATAGAGTATATTATGCTATCCGATATTCGTTCACCACCGAGCACTATTATTCATTCCAATTTTCTGGACAACTCCGTCACCTGATAAGCTTCAATGACATCTCCAGTTTTTATGTCGTTGTAATCCTCGATTCTTATTCCACATTCCAATCCGCTCGTGACTTCCCGAACGTCATCTTTGAATCTTTTCAAGGAAAAGATGGTCCCGGTATAAGCCACCAACCCATCTCTTATCACCCGAACCTTGTCTCCTCTTTTTATATTTCCCACTTTTACGGAGCATCCCGCCACCTGTCCCACCTTGGGTATTTTGAAGACATCTTTAACCTCAGCTGAACCAGAGATGGTTTCGGAAATCTCCGGTTCTAAAAGTCCTTCCAATGCCTTTTTGATATCCGATTCTACTTCGTAGATCACCTCATACAGCCTCATATCCACTTTCTCTCTTGAAGCCACTTCCCTGGCTCTGATATCCGGGCGAACATGAAAGCCGATAACTATGGCGGAAGAAGCGGCGGCCAAAAGGACATCGCTTTCGTTGATAGAACCTACTCCTTTGTGGATAACTCTCACCCTGACTTCGGAGGTGGAGATCTTCTCTAACGTGTCAGATAAAGCTTCCACCGAACCATCCACGTCTCCTTTGATGACCAAGTTTAAATCTTTTACCTTCCCCTCCTCGATCTGTTGATAGATGTCGGTCAAGGTAAACCTTTTGATCTGTCTTAAGTCCCGTTCCCTTTTAAGTCTTATTCTTTTAGCGGAAATTTCCCGCGCTTCTGCCTCGGTTTTCGTTACTAAGAAAGTGTCCCCAGCTTGAGGGGTCCCCGAGGCTCCCAAAACTAAGACCGGCATGGAAGGTCCGGCATTTTTCACCGGGTTTCCTCTTTCATCAAACATCGCCCGCACTCTTCCGTGGTAGGCCCCGCTAACAAACGGATCTCCAATTCTTAAGGTTCCTTTTTGAACCAAGGCTGTAGTGATCACTCCTCGGCCCCGACTGAGCTCTGACTCCAGCACTACCCCTTGGGCGTTTCTGTCAGGATTAGCTTTAAGCTCCAGCATCTCGGCTTGGAGAAGGATCATATCCAGAAGCTTTCCTACCCCCATCCCGGTTTTGGCAGAGATCTCCACCATTATAGTCTTGCCGCCCCATTCCTCGGGAACTAAGTTCAGCTTTGCCAATTGCTCTTTGATGGGCTCACTGTTGGCATCCGGCAGATCCATTTTGTTGATCGCCACTATGATGGAAACTCCAGCGGCTCTGGCGTGGTCGATGGCTTCGATGGTCTGAGGCATTACGCTCTCATTTGCCGCTATCACCAATACCACCAGATCAGTTATCTGCACTCCCCGGGCTCGCATGGCGGTGAAAGCCTCGTGTCCCGGAGTGTCCAAGAAAGTTATAGTCCCCCCAGGCAATATGACCTCATAAGCCCCTATGTGTTGAGTGATTCCCCCGGACTCGCCCGCAATGATGTTGCTCTTTCGGATGTAGTCCAAAAGAGAAGTCTTTCCATGATCTACATGTCCCATGATAGTGATCACCGGAGCGCGAAATTTTAAATCCTCCTCCCTCTCCTCTTCCACCTCTTCTTCTAAGCCGATCTCTTTTGTCGGCTCAACATTGAAGCCGAATTCTAAAGCAATGGTCTCAATTGTATCCATGTCCAACCTCTGATTGATGCTGGCCACAAATCCCAATTCCAGACATTTAGAAATGACCTCTGCTGGCTTGAGTCCCATCAGGCTGGACAACTCCGCTACCGAGATATATTCGCTCACTTTAATGAGGTTAGTCGGCTCCTCTTTTTCACCTTCTTTTCCCTCCGGAGTTTTCTTTTTATATTTTCTTAGCCTCTTTATGGTTTCGATTGAAGCCAAGGTCTTCTTTACGCTATCCGCAACTTCCCTTTTGTCGACTCTTTTTTCAAATTTCCCTACAGGAAAGACTCCCTTTTTCTTCGTGGTCTCCAGCCTTTTTTTCTCCAGCTTTCTTAGACGATCCTTTCGGCTGAGTCTAAGTTCTTTGGGACCCGCTTTCTCCACGACGGATTCGGTCCCTTCCTTTTTTTCTCTCTCTTCTAATTTCTTCTTCTTTAAAGCGTATTCCTCCTTGACCGCCTCCCTTTCCTTTCTGAATTTCTCCTCAACGGCGGAAAATATCTTATCATCTACCACACTCATGTGGCTTTTTACCTTAAAACCAAGCTCCGCTATGATGACAAGCAAGGCTTCGCTGGAGATTTGATAATCTTTGGCTACCTGATGAACTCTTTTCTTTGCCAACCTCAATACCTCTCCCGCAAAGCGGGATAATTAAAAGCTCCTGAAAATTAAGTTTAAAGCTAAGAGCTTAATGCTAAGATCCTTTGACTTTTAACTTCTGACTTCTAACTTCTGACTTCTAACTTCCCACTTCTCAAAAATCTATTTACCCTTCGTTCGGGTTGGGGTCAAATAGTCCTTAGCCGCTTCGATCAAGGATTCTGCCTTCTTTTGACCAATTCCTTCTATTTGGGTCAGAGCTTCGATCTTGGACTTAGCCAGATCCTGGATGGTTTCGATTCCCGAGTTGGTCAATTTCTCTTTAAGCTTCTTTCCCACTCCGGGCAGTTCGCTCACATAGATTTTGAGCTGATCTTCCACCTTCTTGCGCTCTCTGTATTCGCTTTCGCTTAATATATTTAACTTCCACCCGACGAGTTTTGCCGCCAATCTGGCATTCTGTCCGGATCTGCCGATAGCCAAAGATAACCTATCATCCTCCACTACGACGGTCATGCTGTTGTTGTCATGATAAGTATCAATGTGCACTACTTTAGCCGGAGCTAAGGCCCGGGCGGCAAAAGTTTCTGGTATGGCACTCCATGCAACTATATCGATCCTTTCGTTGGAAAGCTCCCGGACGATGTTTTGCACCCTCGATCCCTTTACTCCCACACAGGCGCCCACTGGATCCACCCTCTCATCTATGGAGCTCACTGCTATTTTTGATCTTTCTCCCGGTTCTCTGGCTACGTTTTTGATCTCAACGATCCTCTCGTATACCTCCGGAACCTCCAATTCAAAAAGCCTCTGCACAAACCTCGGGTGCGCCCGGGAAAGAATAATCTGGGGTCCCTTAGCCGTCTTTTGCACATCCAGAACATAAGCTCTGATTCTGTCTCCCTGTCTATATTTCTCTTTTGAAATCTGTTCCTTTAACGGGATGATCCCTTCTGCTCGTCCCAGATTAACTAACAGGTTGCCTTTGTCTACTTGCTGGACTGCTCCGGTAACTATATCCTCCACCTTGTCTTTATACTCATCATAGATTTTTTCTCTTTCTGCCTCTCTTACCCTTTGAATTACAATCTGTTTGGCCGCCAGGATAGCATTTCTGCCAAATTCCTCAAAACCGATCTCCACCTCCACTTCCGCTTCTGATTTTACGTTAGGATTCAGCTTTTTCGCCTCCGCCAAAATAATCTGTGTATTCGGATCGGTAATCTCTTTTACCGCCTTCTTGGTGGCGGTGATCTTAATCTCGCCCGATTTTCGGTTTATGTCGATTTTTATATTGTCCGTATTGCCGAACCTTTTCTTTGCCGCCAGCATAAGACCTGCTTCCAGGCTCTCGATTACAAAGTCCATATCTATGTTTTTGTCTTTGGTGATCCGGGTTAACGCTTCTAATATCTCGTAATTCATCAATCAAAACCTCTTTTTAGAAAATGATTTTGGCTTTTAATACCTGGCTGAAGGGGAGGGCTTTTTCTTCATTTTCGCCAGGCTCAACCCCTTCGGGTTTGGTGGAAAGATAAAGCGTTTCTTCTTGGAAATTCTCGATCTTTCCTACCAGCTCCATCTTTCCTTCTACCGGTTCCTTTAAAAATACTTTGATCTTTTCTCCGATCTTTCTTATAAAATCTTCCTTTTTGATCAAGGGTCTATCCAAACCCGGAGAGGAGACCTCTAAATTATACCGGTACGGGACGAGGTCCTCCATATCCAAAAAATCAGAGACCTTCCGACTTAGATTTGCACAATTGTCTATGGTTACCCCGGCGGGCTTGTCCACATATATCCTCAAAAGGGACTTGGGTCCGCCTGGTGAAAACTCCAGGTCCACCAACTCTAAATTTTCCTCTTCTATCAAAGGCAAAAGCTTTTCTTTCAATTTCTCTGTTAAATTTACCATAATCTATTTATACGTCAATAAATATATAGTTAAAAGAGTGGGCTTTGCCCACTCTTAACTTTTTAATATATAAACTATTCTAAAAAAAGCAACACAAAAATCAGAGGTTCACTAAGAATTCATATGGAGTGTCTGCCTTTAGGCAGACCTAAAAGAAATATCTATTGTTTTTCGATAGACAAAAGGTTCAGCTAAAGCTGAACACTCCAAAAGCTTCATCAGAGAATTTTATGTAGGGACAGGGCTTGTCCCTGTCCTGCCTTTTCTCACAGATCATAGATTACCTAAAAGCTCCACACATTTTTCCAAAGCCTCCTCTGGTTTTATCGAAATCACCTCCTTTGTTCTTCTCACCACTATTTCTACTTTATCCTCTTTTAAGCTTTTCTCCCCTACGTTTATCCTCAAAGGGAGTCCCACCAGATCAGCATCGTTGAACTTTACGCCCGCCCTCTCGTCTCTATCGTCGATTAAAACCTCCACGTCTCTTTCTTTCATTTTTCGATATATTTGGAAGGCGACTTCCCTTTGTTTTTCATCGTTCACATTTAGGGGAAGTATTTCCACAGATAAAGGAGCGATTGAAGCAGGCCAGATTATCCCGGCCTTATCGTGAAACTTCTCCACAGCCGCTTGAGCAGTTCTGGTTATTCCAATTCCATAAGAGCCCATGATAAACGGCTTTTCTTTGCCGTCTTGATCGATGAAACTTGCTCCCAGAGATTCACTATATTTGGTTCCCAGCATGAAGGTGTTGCCGACCTCTATACCTTTAGCGGTCAAAAGGACTCCCTTTTTACAGCGTGGGCACCTCTCCCCCGTCTGGGCATTTCTTATCTCGCTCACCGAATCGATCTTGACATCCCGACCGACGTTTACATTTATGAAATGATAATCATCCTGGTTTGCGCCGGTGACGAAATTTTTCATCTGAGGAATTTCTTCATCCGCTATTATCTTAACATTTTTTAACCCCACGGGTCCTGCAAAGCCAACCGCCGCTTTTGTGATCTTTTCTACCGTCGGTGCGTCTGCCATCTGCAGATCTATGCACTTTAAAGAATTTTTCAACTTGATCTCATTTATCTGCCTATCCCCTCTTATCATAGCGGCTACGATTTCACCATCCGCTTTATACAATAAAGTCTTGACCAACTTCTTTGCGGGGACATTTAAAAATGTGGTCACCTCTTCTACGGTTTTGGCATTAGGTGTGGCGACTTTCTGCAGTGGTTTTTGGGCCTCTTCTTTCTCAGTCTCAGTCACAGTCTCCGTCTCAGTCTCGCTTATAGAGCTGGCTTTGTCCATGTTAGCCGCATAATCACACTTATCGCAATAGAAGATGATATTCTCTCCCCCTTCGGTATCTACTATCACCATGAACTCATGCGCCGCTTTTCCTCCCATGGCGCCGGTGTCGGATTCAACGATTTTGGTTTCCAGTCCACATCGGCTGAAAGCCTTAGAATAAGCATTCACCATTTTTTGATAACTTATCTTGAAACTCTCTTCATCCCTATCAAAGGTATAAGCATCTTTCATGATGAACTCTCGTCCCCGCATAAGCCCAAAGCGAGGTCTGATCTCATCTCGAAACTTGTTCTGAATCTGATAGAGATTTAAAGGAAGCTGACGATATGATCTAACTTCACCCTTAATTAAATTAGTCACCACTTCCTCATGTGTCCCCCCTAACACCAAATCCCTGTCATGTCGATCTTTGGTTCGCATCAGCTCCTTGCCGATGGTCTGCCACCTTCCGCTTTGTTGCCAAAGCTCAGCCGGATGCAAAACCGGCATCAGAATCTCCTGCGCCCCAGCCGCATTCATCTCCTCCCGCACAATATTTGAGATCTTGGTCAAAACCCTCTGCATCAAAGGGAGATAGTTATACACTCCCGCCGCCAGCTTTCTGATATACCCCGCCCTCACCAAAAGCTTATGGCTAACTATCTCCGCCTCCGCCGGATACTCCCTCAAAGTCGGTATGTAAGTCTCACTCCATTTCATGCTTTTCTGTAAGTATCTCGCTTTGGTGACGATAAATAGTAGCCGCAATCTTCAGATTGCGTAGTCTTCTTAAAATTATCGTCCCGCCAAACGGGGCGGCTACCCCTATTGTGTCCACACTACCTTACATTTCTGTTTTTTCCACAAACCATGAACCACTAACCACGAACCGCCTTAACTACCCCTGACCCGACTCGAACGGGTGCACATGGCTCCGGAGGCCACTGCTCTATCCAACTGAGCTACAGGGGCAGGAAAATCAGTTGATAGTTCGTAGTTCATGGTTCATAGTAAAAATCTATTTGAATGCAAATGCGTCTATTTCTATTACAAAATACTCTCTTTCCTTCCTCTTCCCTGGGGGAGAGGATAAAGGTGAGGGGGAAAATCAAGTAACATGTAACAAGTCTTCGTCCGCTTACGTTAGTTCGAAAATCTCACCCCAGACATCATTGCCTTCAATGCTCAAAACTCCATAGCTGGCAGATGAGGACATTAAATTCCCCGATAAGCTTCCGGGATTGAAAAGCAAAGTACTCTCTTTTTTCTTAAGGTCAGGAAGATGCGAATGTCCAAAGATGATGACGTCTGGTCTCAAGATCCATAATTCGGACTGAAGCGTTATCTTGGTTTCTTTTTGTGTCGGTCAGCTCTTAATCTTTTTTTCCTCTTGTGTGTTTTGATCTTCTGTTTTTTCCTCTTTCTACCACAGGGCATGCTACCTCCATCATTTCATTTTTTTCTAAGGGTGGGAAATGTTATTCCGAAGGGAGTTTGGTGATCAGGGTTTTAAACTCATTAGAAGGTTTAAACACCGGAACCTTTCTATCCGGCACTGGCACCTCCTCTCCGGTTCTTGGATTTCGGGCTTTGCGTGCTTTTCTCTGTTTGATCTTGAAAGTCCCAAATCCTCTGATTTCTATGTTGTTACCATTTTCCAAACTCTTCTTCACCGCCTCCAGAAAAGCATCTACCACCACCGCCACATCGGTTCGAGTAAGCCCGGTTTTTCCCGAAACTTCCTCGACCAAATCTGCTTTGGTCATACGACACCTCCTTGAAAATTTAAAGTTCAAAATTGAAAATTCAAAATTCTTTCTCTGGTTCCGTTTCTAATAGCCATCATTTTCGACCTAAAATCAGCCGCAGCTATCGCAGCTTTTCAGATTGCAAGTGGAGCAAGCTGTTCCTTTGGAAGAAGAGGAGGTGAATTTTCCTCCTGAAGAGAACCCGAACACCGAAAAAAGCCTTCTGCTCCCTGGGGTCCCACATTGCGGGCAGATTTCTGTTTGCCCATCAGAATTTCTTTTCAATATCTCAAATTTCAGATTGCATTTTTCACATAAGTATTCATAAATCGGCATGTCCGCAGGATCCTGGTGATTGGTTTAATTTAAAGGTAAAAACTTTGAATTTTGTGAGATCTCTGAAAAAAATCTAAAAGGGAAAGGTTTCTCTGGAGTGTCAAGCTTTAGCTTGACCTTTTAGTAATCAACTAAATATGTAGACGTATTCGCATTGGGACACGATCAAGATATGGTCATAAAACCTAAGGCGTAGCCTCTTAATAACCTAAATGGACTTCCTCAATATGTTAACTTATTTAGTCGAAGACCATAAGGTGAACACTCCAAATTCCCTCCAAGTAGTTTTCCTGATCTCTCTTGGTGAGGTCTCTGAAAAAGTGCCAGAATTCGGCCCGCCTAAGGCGGGCCCTACACGGTCGGGTATTGAATAACAATAACTTAGTCCCGCGTAGGCGGGGCTCCCAGCCCCGCAAAAATGACTTTTTCAGAGCTCTCTTGGTATTACCTTAACTGAGTCATTTAAAAATATACTGAAGCTTGGGCATCAATTTTTCGCTCTCATTCAGTTTGAACAACTCCTCCATTTGTTGGGTTAGAAGGTCAAAGAAGGTTATCTTTCGCACTCTCTCCTTGATGGTTTTGGGCGGACCCTCGATCCCCGCCATCTCTCCCGCTATTTTTATGGCGTCTTCTAAATCGCCCAATTCGTCTACCAGTCCCAATTTTTTAGCTTGTCGTCCGGTGAAAATGCTTCCATCGGCGATTTTGAGCGCTTCCTCTTTAGAAAGATTCCGGTTATCCACCAACACTTCCACAAACTGATCGTAGGTGTCATCAATCACGGATTGAAGAAGTTTTCGTTCCGATTCGGTCATCCTTCGAGCATAGTTCCCTACGTCTTTGAACTCTCCGCTTTTGACCACTTCGAATCTCAGTCCGATTTTCTTAAAAAGCTCCTCCGCCACCGGAAACTCAAAGAGCGCTCCGATGCTTCCGGTTAGGGTCCCGGGATTGGCTATGATGGTATCAGCGGCACAGGCAACATAATAGCCACCTGAAGCGCCCACGCTTCCCATAGAGGCCACGATCTTTTTCCCGTTGTCTTTTGCCTTTTTCATCTCTTCGTAAATCTCCTGCGAAGGTGCCACCCCTCCTCCCGGACTGTCAATATGCATTACTATGGCGGGAACAGAGCTATCCTTGGTATATTTTTTCAACTGCCTGATAATGTCTGCCGAATTGGTGATCGTCCCATGCAAATCAATTATTGCCACCTTCTTTCCCATTCCAGCTAACGAGAGCTCCCCTTCACCGGATATACCAATAAAGGCAAAAAGCACGACTAAAGAAAAGAAAAGAAAGCTCACAATAATTATTACCCCGATCACCACATCGCTTTTTTTTGCCACTTCTTTCTCCTTAAGACTTTCTGCAATCTCAACTTATCCTACGGATTCAGACATTGGACGTAAAAAATACGAAAAAAAATCTTATCTTCTGATACAGAATTTGTGAAAATTTAACTTCAATGTGTTTGCAATATTTTTATTCTGTCTCCCACGTTTATTCGGGATGGAACATCCATCTGGTTCCATATTACCAGCTTTTCTAAAAGAACCCCAAATTTACGAGCGATGTCCCAAAGGGTGTCTCCTTTCTTAACAATATAAATAATCCATTTTCCTTCCGTTCCTCTTGAATTTATTTCTCGATCTCCTAGCGGAATTTTGAGTTTTTGACCTTTCTTTATTAAGTCCGAATTCTCCAAACTGTTTACCCTCTTAACCCCTTGCGGACTGGCGTTAACCCCCAAAGGCGGATCAGAGATGGTATCGCTTTTTTTTGCGGCATAAAGAGTTATCTTCTCCGAATGAATCCTGAGGTCAGTGGTCTTTTTACCAGCATCCGCTACCGTCAACTTAGTGGGTATTAATAGATATTGCCCTGTTTTTAGCATATTTTTGTTAGAGAGATCATTTGCCTCCACTATGTCCGAAACAGCCACCCCATATTTTCCAGCCAAATAAGAAAGGGTTTCTCCTTTTTTGACTTCATGCTCTATAAAAGTTTTACCCTCCCCGGTATTTGCTATAGGGATTTTGAGCCTTTGACCTTTATCCAAATGATCCGGGTTTTTCAAACCATTTAACTTCTCTATCTGGCTGGATGTAGTGTTAAACCTTGAGGCTATATCAGAAAGGGTTTCACCTTCTTTTACAGTATAGAAAGTTACTTCTCTCTCTTTGGTATCGGAAGGGCGGGACTGATCAGATGAAACATTTTGGGCTGGAATCAAAAGCCTCTGTCCGACTCTCAATATGTGTTTCTTGGTGAGAGTATTTGTCTCCATTATCACCGAAAGCGGCACTCCATACTTTTCAGAAATGTCAGATAAAGTTTCGCCTTTTTTGACTTTGTGCTCCACAAAAAGTCCACTTGCTAATTTAGATGGATTCTCATTTAAATTTTGAGTGAACGATTCTTTTGTTCCCAAAGGGATTCTTAATTTATAGCCACGGCAATTGGGAGGAGTGACACTGCGCAAAAGCTCTGGATTTAACTCCTTCATGGTCTCCAGTGAGGTTTCAACCATCCTGGCGATCTTCTTTAAATCCATAGGTTGGTTGATTTCCACTATGTCGAACTGAATGGGGTCCTCGTATTCCACGTTAAAACCATACTTTTCAGGATCCTTGGCGATGATGGTGGCCGCCATATACAAAGGGACATAATCCTCGGTCTGCTTTCTTAATTTAAGATCCCAGAAATTATCGGTATTATGTTTTTGGATTGCTTTTTCAACCCTCCCCTCTCCGCCATTATAGCCGGCTAAAGCCAAAGACCAGTAGCCAAATTTGTCATAAAGAAAACTCAAATAAGCGCAAGCCGCGTAGGTCGATTTTACGAAATCCCTTCTTTCGTCGTACCACCAATTTCTTTTCAAGCCATATTTTTTTCCGGTGGATGCGATGAACTGCCAGGGTCCCATTGCCCGCGCCCAGGAATATGCTTTGGGATTGAATCCGCTCTCAACCAGACATAACCATACCAGATCCAAAGGCAACCCTTTTTCTTTCAAAATGTTTTGCATTAAGTCCAGATATTTCCCCGATCTGGTTAGATAAGTCTCAAACGCATCTCTTGCCACGGTTTGAAAATATGTGATGGCGTCCTCCACCCTCGCATTCCATTCTATAGGCATGTCGTAGACAGCAGTATTTAAGCTCAACCCCGCTTCAAGCGAGTCTAATTCCCCTTTTTTCACCAGACTCTCTTGTAGTTTTTTGAAATTCTGTATGTTTTCAAATCTTTCCAAAAACGCCGAGACCGAAGTTTCGTCAGACAGGACTCCCACGGAGAGAAGGGTAACTTTATAATCTTCTGCTATCTCATGCAGAAGCATGTTAAACTTCTTGGCCCTCAAAGAATCCGATTCTTCTTCTATGTCCAGTCTGGAAAGAACGTCCAGAGCCTTTTCAAAGTATTCTTGGGCATTTGTCCACTCCCCCTTTTGGTTAGCACCTACCCCCAAAGCATAATAAGATTCCGCAGTTTCGAATTTAAAAGCGGTGGTGTCTTCTTCCGAAGTGGTTGATTCGACCTTTTGCTCGGGTGGACAAGTATCCGATTGCGAAGCGTATTTTCCTTCGAGGGTCGAAGATCCCGCCGCTGGCGGGAGTGGGCTAAGAACACGTGGTTTGATGACCTTTTGCGAACAGCCGGCCACAAAAAATAAAAAGATCAAAAGGAAAAGAAAAGTCTTTTCTTTTTTCATTTTCGACTCCAGGTAATGAGGTTCACATAAAACCAGGGACTACACAATCAAGAAACCACCCTGGTTTATAACTCATTGTTATATAACAAATTTACAGAAACCTGTCAAGCTTTTTTTCAATTTTCCCCAAAATATTTCAAAATTGCGCAATAACTTTATTTCTCTTCCAACCTTAAACCCTTCAAACTTCCATCCCGTCCCAACTTCCCACTTCTAACTTCTCACTTCTCACTTTCTGACCTTCCAACGCAGAAATACTTCAGTATCGACTCTATCAAATCTTCTTTTTCCGCATCCAACCACTTTATTTCCTTGTCTTTTCTAAACCAGGTCAATTGTCTTTTAGCGTAGCGACGGGTATTTAATTTGATCGTTTCTATAGCCTTTTGAAAATCAATCTTTCCTTCTAAATAAGAAAAGAGCTCTTGATATCCTACCGTCTTGAAAGCTTTAAAACCAGATAAATATCCTTTCTCTTTCAATGCTTTAACCTCATCCAAAAAGCCCTCCGAAATCATCTTTTCCACTCTTCGATCGATCCTCTCATAAAGCCTCTTCCTATCTAAGGTTAAGCCGATCTTGACAAAATCCATTTCAAAAGGTTCATAACTCCCTTTCTCTTGCAATAAAGTTATTGGCTTTCCGGTGAGTTCATACACTTCCAACGCTCTTATGATCCTTACCGAATCATGGGGATGAATCCTTAAAGCCGCTTTTGGATCCACTTTTTTGAGTCTATCGAAAAGATGATCCAGACCAAACTTTGACTCCTCTTCTTTTAACCTTTCTCTTAGTTTTTCATCCCCTTTTGGTCCCTGGAAGAATCCTTTTATCAATGCTTTAAGATAAAGTCCTGAGCCACCTACAACTATGGACTGTTTCTTTCTTTTGATTATCTCCTTAATTACCTCCCTTGCTTTTTTGCCATAATCAGCCGCAGTAAACTTTTCATCTGGATAGACTATATCTATCAGATGATGTGCAACCCTTTTCATCTCCTTTTTTGTCGGCTTGGCAGTCCCGATGTCCATATATTTATAAACCTGCCTTGAGTCCAAGGAGACGATTTCACCTTTCAATATATCGGCAAGCCTAAGTGAGACTTGAGTTTTCCCCACTCCAGTGGGACCAACTATGACCAGAACCTTGTTCACGATTTAATCACCAAATCTTCATTTCTGTCTCAATTCCTCTCCCCTTTGGGGAGATTGAGCGAAGCGAAATCCGTAGGAGGGATAGGGTGAGGGGGATTGAAGCCAGATGGAATGAATTTGCCGATGCATCATAAATTCCCAAATCCCCATCCGTTTCATCCGTTCCATCCGTTGACCGATCTGTTAATCTGTTTAATCTGTTGGGAAATTCCTCTATCGAAATCTTAACCACCGAATTCCCTCTCCCCTCTCCCCTCCGGGGAGAGGGCTCGGGTGAGGGGGATTGAAGTAAAACATACCGAATTTGCCGAAGCATCATAAATTCCCAAATCCCCATCCGTTCCATCCGTTAAATCCGTTGACCGACCCATTGGAATGGCTGTCCAAGCTTTTACCGAAGATCGCCTTCCGAAAACCGAGCCTCGATACGAGCCTCGTCACCGTCAAACGAACTTCGAAAGACGACATAAACCCTACCCCCTCCCAAATTTCTTGTTCAATTCCTCTATTGAGATCTTAACCACCGTTGGGCGTCCATGCGGACAAGAGTAAGGTTCTTCTGTGGCAAAAAGTTGATGTAAAAGAGTGCTCATCTCTTCTTGGGTAAGCCTCTCCCCTGCCTTGACTGCCGCATGACACGCAAAAGATTTAGCCACCGCCTTTACTTTGTTTTTCTCCACCTTTTCCTCTTCTTCCAATTCAGTTAAAATCTCCTTCAAAAAAAGCTCACCGCTTTTGTTTTTGATTACGGTAGGAACCGCTGTGACCAAGATGGATCGACCTCCAAAGGATTTGATCTCAAAGCCCAACTTTTGAATCAACTCCTTGTTTGCCTCGAAAGTTTGGAACTCCCTTGGGGAAAGCTCCAACACTGTGGGAAAAAGTATCTGTTGCGAAGAGGCGGGTTTTTGGGTCAGGTTTTTCATGGCTTCTTCGTATAAAATTCTCTCATGTGCCGCATGTTGATCCAGAACCATCAGATTCCCTTTCACCTGAGATAAAATATAAGTATCCGCCAACTGCCATAGATTACCGGCTCCAGCATCAACCTTTTTCTCAACTTTGGCAAACTCGACAAGTTTATCTTCAACCTGCTCCAACGGCCTTTCACTAAGAGGCATCTTCTTTTCTTCTATTTCTTGAGCCTTTGGGGACTCAGGTTCGACCACTTCCTCTTTAAAGAAGCTCTTTTGGGTCTGTTTACGGTGAATCCCTTCTTCGCCCTTAGTTTTCGGCAATTCGGCAACAGGAAGATCAAAAGATTCTGCCTTGGGTGGAGCAGATGATGTCGGTGTTATATCTTCAGAAGTTGTGACCTCGCGTAGGCGGGGCTCCCAGCCCCGCAAAATATCATGAGAAGCTGATGCTTGGGGCATAGTAGATTCAGGAAGTTTACTCAAAGTGGGCATCACTTCTGGAGAAGTCAAACTCTCTTTGATCTTTAAGTAGACCAAATCATGCACTCCCTTTTCATCCGAGAATCTGACTTCGCTTTTAGTAGGATGAACGTTCACATCCACCAGCTCCGGATCAATCTCTATGAATACGATGGCAAATGGGAATTTCCCCTTGGGCAATAGCTCACCATACCCAATCTGCACCGCATGATAAAGCGATCTAGAAGTTATTGGTCTTCGATTAACGAAAAGATAAAGCTCCGCCCGATTTGACCGAGCAATCTCCGGCTTCCCCAGAAAACCGCCTATGTTTATCTTTTTATGTTCTTTCTCAGTTTCCGTCCCAGTCTCCGTCTGTATTTTCACCATTTTCTCTATCTGATTCTTTCCGAAAATATCTCCAACTCTTTGCTTCAAACTATCTACTGCTTTAAAATCAAAAAGTTCCCTCCCATCACTTATCAGCTTAAATGAAATCTCCGGATAAGCGATGGCGAATTTGGTTAAAAGATCTATAATATGTCTGGTCTCCGTCAAAATGGATTTCAAAAATTTTCTGCGTGCCGGAACATTGTAAA